>Ga0302324_100004678_pt1 | contig 30150 bp, 30 predicted proteins | sample Palsa_T0_1_FD_201949 | JGI IMG/M metagenome (GOLD analysis project Ga0302324, IMG submission 201949) | Peat permafrost microbial communities from Stordalen Mire near Abisko, Sweden - Palsa_T0_1 | ecosystem: Environmental > Terrestrial > Soil > Palsa > Peat permafrost | place: Sweden: Abisko...
ACCGGACGGACTGCGGTGTAGGAGATAGTCGTTTCTTCCCGCCGCCCCGGTGGCCGTCAAGGCCGTTCACTTCGTACTCCTGCGTGGTGGGCGACACGGTTGGGTAAAAACGTCCGAGTCACCGGCTACTCAGAAGTAATGGACTTCTCGGTAGAATAGGGTTACCGCGACCTGCGAATTTTGGCGCGGAACGAAGAGCCAGTGTGCCAATTCAAACTGTCTCACCAAGGGGTTCACTTACTGCTGCAAAAGCAGACGCGTCCCCTGTGCCGAAACTGTGCCAGAATCCGATGTTTTCATGCCATTGGGGTTAGCGTTGAGCGAAAAGAAGATTCCCCAAATTACTGAAAACACAGAGAAGCCAGAGGAATGAATGGAGTTGTTGGAGTCGATCGGTCCGCGCCCAAGGCAGGCTCCGCCTGACGTGTGTTCCGTTTGTTCCAGTTGGAGCGGGGGAGTGGCTGCAACGCATTGAGGGCACAAGCCTTATTCAATAGCTTGTCCTTTCGATCCCCACCGCCCCTACCAAAACTTCCTCCGGCAGCCTCGAGCGTGTAGTTGCGGGGTTGGACTGACCATGAAAACAAAAAACCATTGCTTATTGGACTACCACCGCACTCGTAGCGAGCGCAACCGGAAGCGGGGGCGTTGCCCCGATGGAATCCAAGCGAACATAACGACGAAGTAGCCGAGGTGGAATTCCCTCAGCGATCTGGGGACGAGGAAGTGTTCAGGGCGACGGCGGCGCGAATAAGAGTTTTCAGAGCCTTCTCGTTAACCTTGTCACCTTCGCGGAAGTCGATGGCACGCCTCACCCTACCCTCGAGACTAGAATTGAAGAGACCTGAGGGGTCATCCAACGAGGCGCCCTTGGCGAATGTCATCTTTACGACACTCTTGTAGGTCTCACCGGTGCAGATCAACCCGCCGTGGGACCACACAGGTATTCCCCACTTCCACTCCTCGACGACTTTAGGGTCGGCTTGCTTGATCAAAGCGCGGAGGCGGGAAAGCATCTCTCCGCGCCAGTCGCGTAACTCTCGGATTCTCGCGTCTATCAGTCGAGATGCAGATTCGAGTCTCTGGGAACCACTCTTTTTCATGATGAGTGCTTGCTTTCCCCCCAAGCTTCTCTTCTTGGCCTTCTTGGCAGCTTTCTCTGCCATATTTTATAATGAAAACCTAATCTTGAAAGGGTTTGCTTTACTTGCCCTTGCCGTGGCTTTCAATCGCATATTTCCGCGTTTTCCGCGACGCAAGGAAACCGATCGTCAAATCAGATTCCGTGTGTTGAGTTCACTTACCACGGGAAACGGTTTTTTTTGACCGACTTCGGTTTGAAACGATTGATCACGACTTCGGCACAAAGTGGTCACAACCAAGGCGACGTTATGTAGTCAGAAGAATCAGCAATTGGCTTTTCCAGTAAGGGTGCAACGCCGTCGCGTCGCAGGGCTTCGTGGATTCAGCGCCGTTTTCGATCCCCACCGCCCCTACCAGCTCTCTCTCGCTTGGAGTGCTCCTGAGCCGTTGACGGTGTAGTCGTGATAATCGACCGTCAGTGTCTCCTTACCGAATACTCTAACCTCAGAGACAGCCTGTTCTCCCGCGAGAAGCCAGAACCCGTCGATCTTCTGGTAGTCCCGCACAAAGTCCACCTGCTTGGTCCAAAACGAAGGACTTTTGGCAAGATGTCCGGTGATTTTCACGATCGCAAAGTCCTGGTTGTCGATCCAGATCGTTCCTTCGAAAAGGTCCGTTTCGTCGCGCTTCGGAGTAGCGCGAACAACGGAGCAGTCCGAGTCGCCGATTTTTTCCGCCCCAACGATTTCAAAAGTATAATTTTGCGGATTGATCAAGCTGTCCGGATCCTTGTTGGCTCGGATGCGCTCCACTTCATCCTTCATAAGCCGCTGAAATACATGGTGGAGTACGAATCCCGAGCCTTTTTCAGACGAGCTGGTGAAAGTTTCTGATGCGGGCGCCTTGTATTCCACGAGGACCGCTTCTTCAGCGACTATTTTGTCTTTGTCGTTCTGCACCTTGTATGTGCGAGCCACGGAGAGCCGATCGAGATGAGCATCCTGCCAATGATGGCGCACGGTCATCCTGGAAAAAAGATCGTCCATGCGATTTTGTTCTTCGGCGGACGAACCACGCGGCGCTGTATCCGCCGTTAACTTGCTGGCGGCTTCGCGCGAGAGTGCGGGAGTGCCGACTGACAGCGTTCCCAACAAGGCTGCGCCGACGTAGGGTCTTACGAACTCAACGATAGATCTCATGGGGACCGGACTCCTCCATTGTCCTGGCGGTGTCTAACTCGGAATATGCCACCGAATTAAACTGAAAGCTGTGCCGTATTGAACGGTGGGCTTACCAACGCCCCAACCCATCCATTTTGCGCATGTTGATAGCCCCCTTCCTGCTGTGTCCAGAATCGAAATGTGTTCCCTTTTGAACAGAAACGCTGATCTGCATTGTTTAGGATGTTGCTGGGATCGTCCGCTGCCGATTCGAGGTTAGGAGAGACGAAATGGCGACAGTCAACGGCGAGAAATGTGCGCACCCCATTTGTTCCTGCGTGAGGCAGTCGGGCAAGTACTGCAGCACGGAGTGCGAGGCCATGGAAAAGACGCCTGATATCGACTGTCTGTGTGGGCACGTTGGCTGCAAGGGGAAAACCTCATGATGGGAAATCAATCGGCGGTGAATTTCAGTTCGTGAGTTCAAACTTAAAGGGAGATAAACAAATGCTGAAACGTATTCTAATGTTAGCAACGTTGACTCTGCTTGTGACTATGACTGCTGTCGCCTCGGACCGCGAGGATGACGTAAATCGCACTCACAAAGCTGCCCAGGTCTTCCAGGAGATCATGAACGCTCCGGACCAGGGAATTCCTACTGATCTACTGGAATCGGCGAAGTGCATCGCCATCATTCCAGGCGACGTGAAGTTTGCTTTTATCTTCGGCGCCAACTACGGCCGGGGACTTGCAACCTGCCGCACCGGGCATGGCTGGAGCGCTCCCATGTTTGTGGCGATTGATGGCGGGAGCGTGGGTTATCAGATCGGTGGATCCTCCACCGACCTGGTGATGCTCTTCATGAACGATCACGCGCTGCACAGTCTACTCAGCGACAAATTCAAGCTCGGGGCTGACGCTTCTGTCGCAGCCGGACCGGTGGGCAGGAACGCCGCCGCTGGCACCGACCTTAAGTTGACCGCGGAGATTCTCTCTTATTCGCGCACCAAAGGTGTTTTCGCCGGGGTAAGCCTGGACGGCGCCGTAGTACAAGCCGATAAGAGTGGAGACAGAGCCATGTACGGCGATGATGTGGACCGCCATGAAATTCTAAGTGGCAAGGTTGCCGTTCCTGCGTCCGCGCGAGGCTTGCTGCACGAAATTGGCGGATACGTTCACGAAGCCAGACAGTAAACTCTAAGCCACGGAGCTCAGACCCTCCTGGGGTCTGAGCTCCTCAAGGCTTGGCCGTTGGAGCAGTGGAAGGAATCCGCAGCGTGGTTTCGACATTTCTTCTGGACCGCCAGTATTTAGGAGGCGACAGATGACACTCTCCGGGAGGGAAGTGCTCCTGGTCGGGCGGAGTTTTCAAAGCGCCCACGGCCTTAGGGATCAGTTGCACCGGTGGGGATTCCGGTGCCATCTTGCCGGCGATATGCGAGCGGCCTCCGATCTGTTGAGGTCGCGCCCCGTTGATCTGGTGCTCAGCAATACCCATCTGTCCGATGGAACTGGTTTTGGATTGGTGGGAACCTTAACCGGCTTGCCGGTGACCGCGTTTCTTTGCTTGCCGGTCGAAAATGGATGTTTTTGGCTGCCGGCGATTGATGCAGGAAAAGAGTGCCTGGGATTGCCCGCTCTCCGCCCTCGGGAGTTTGCGAGCACGCTCGAGAAAATGGCCCGAAATCTGGCTGCGGAGCCGCTGGTCAACTAGCCGGTTCCCGGCGTCGGGCGCGCGGAACCTTCAACAACGAAAAGGTAAGCCGGCTGATGAGCGACAATCGCGCCAGTGAAGCGCTCGCGGTTTAGTCTTGGTGTTACGCGGCCTCTACCAAAATGAAAAATACCAAATTATTAGTGGTTGTTGATGAATCGCCGGCGTCCACCAAGGCGCTAAAGTATGTGGCAAAGATGGCCGCGGGCCGTCCGAATGTCCGAGTATGCCTGGCGCACAGTCTGCTGTCGCCTCCTCCCCAGCTAGTCGAGTTCAGAGGCACGGAAAAAGCGCGCCTCCGAGCCTATAAATCCCGATGGATTTCCGCAGGTGAGATGACGGAACAGCGCACACTGGAACGCGCCAACAGAGTTCTGCGCACAGGTGGCCTGAGGCGCGGGGCCGCCGAAGCCCATTATTGTTATCTCGTGGATGGGAGCCGGGCGCCTCAGGAAATCTTGAAACTCGCAAAGATTCGCAAGTGCGACACAGTGGTCATCGGTAGAGCGTCGCTCTCCTGGCTGGGTAAGCTCATTGACGAAGACCCTGCCGAAGAGTTCGTCCGCCAAGGCAAGGGATTTACGATCTGGGTGGTCGAATGACGTCTTATAATTCTTCCGTTTAGTTTTCGAGAGAGACTGGCGGGTGGTCCACCCTCCCGATCCTGAACTCCGGTATAATCCCCCACTAACGCACCGTCCAATCTGCACCCAAGCTCGCCCCATCATTCCTGTCGTACGGGTGCGAGGCCCAGTTTATCGAACGGAGAGCAGCTCACCAGCTCGCATTGATGAACTCGGAGAGAAACTCGCGAAGTGATATCATCCGGCTGCAATCGAGGAGAAGAGAAAATGAATCTTCGACGGAACGGTATCCGAACTTCCCTGGGGGCGCTGGGCGCGACCGTAGGAATTTTGCTAGTGGCCGGGGTGGCGAAAGCCCAGGTACCCGCGAACATTGAGACGGAATTGATCAAGATGGGCCATATCGTTGACCCGCCCTGCACGGCGAAGCTGTACCGGCCGATGATGCCCGCGAACGATATCAACAGCAACGCGACGCCCTTGTACCCCGGAATCACAATCGCGCGAGATCAATCGTTCGGCCCCAATCCCAGGGATGTAGTGGATATTTTCTCGGCGGATAAAGGCCCGGCGTCCCGGCCAGTGCTGATTTATGTTCCCGGCGGAGTGGGCAACAAAATAGAACTTCAGGACAAGGAAGCGAACGCCTTCTACGACAACATCGCCAGATGGGCGACCGAGAACGGTATGGTGGGCGTCAATATGCAACGCCATGGAAGTCCGACCTGGGACGATGGCGCGAAAGATATCTCGGCCATGCTCCAATGGGTGGAAGCGAACATTTCCAAGTATCACGGCAATCCCGACCGCATGTTCATCTGGGCTCATTCAGCCGGCAACATGCCGCTCGGGACCTACATCGGCCACCCAGAACTCTACGGCCCCAAAGGAGTTGGGGTAAAGGGAGTGATCTTCATGTCGGCCGCGGCGTTCGACGTCGCGCCGCTCGCCCCGCCGCCCATCGGCGGCTCCAATCCGATGTCGATTCTTGCTGACGCGGGCAAGACTTGCGGCGTAAAGGGAGGAGCGTTCAGCACAGACGGCGTGCTCCCAGGCCGGGCTGCCGGACAGCCGGGCGGACCCGAACTCGGCCCGCCACCCGGCGGTCCAAGGCCAGGCGGCGGGCCCGGCGGCCCTCCGGTTGACCCGGCGTTACAGTTGGCGCGATCGAGCCTTCCGGAACTGAAGAAGACCTCCGTCAAAGTCATGCTCGCCAATGGCACCCTCGACATCGGCGCCGATCCTTCCGTGGACGGCGGGTTAATGCCGTTCAACCGCATGCTGCACGACGAACTCTGCAAGGACGGTCCAGGCCATTGTCCAACCCTGCTGCTCGCAACGGGCGAGAGCCACATGTCCATCGTATTTTCGATCGGCACGCCGGACACCACTGTTTCCGGTCCGATTCTCGCGTGGATGAAAACAATCAAGTGAATCTGTAAACGGTCGTCTTCGGGCTGTTGGCAAGTCTACCCATACTATGTGGACGGATTTTTTCGTTGCGGCCGCAGGTGCATCGGCAGCCCTCGCGGGGCTTGTGTTCGTTGCGCTTTCGGTCAATATCAGCCACATCATTCGGGCTCCCCATCTGCCTCCTCGGGCCGCGGCCACGATCGGCACGCTCATTTTGATCCTGGTCAGCAGCATGGCAGCGCTGATCCGCCAGCCAATGGCGGCATTGGGGGTTGAGATAATCGTGTTCGGCCTCTACGGTTGTTGGCTGCAGCTTTCGTCCGCACGCCAGGGATTTGCCGCGCGGGCAAAGCTCCAACGGCCCAGGTGGGAATCCGTCCTGAACGCTGTGCTCGGGCAAATCCAGGTGCTGCCGTTCATCCTTGGGGGAGTCTTGCTGCTTGCACGCAGCGACGACGGCTTCTACTGGGTGGCTGGCGGATGCATCGCTGTTTTTATTCTTTCAGTGCTGAATGCGTGGGTGCTCATGGTGGAAATCCTGCGATAGCGCTGAGCGTCTGGCTCAAGGCGCGGCCATGTGGACGGAGGCCAATAGCACCTTGGCGCCGTTCCATAAGATCTGCACCCCGATGCACACCAGGAGGAACGACGCCAGTTGCATGATCACGGTCATCGCCGTCGCTCCCAGCATTCTTGCCAGCCGGTCCGCGAACCCGTAGCACAGAAAAATACTCAGCCCGATAAGCACCGATCCCACGAGCGCGACCGCAATCGCCAGCAAGTTGAGTCCATGGTGGTGCGCATTCGCGCCCAGCGTAATCGCCACCGAAATCGATCCGGGACCCACCGTCAGCGGCATCGTTAACGGGTAAAACGCCCGGCCATACGGATCTTGCCGGCGCACGTTTCTTCGCGTCACCGTGTGTTCTTCGTCTGTCCGCTGCTTCAGCATCGCCCATCCCGCGGAGATGACGATTAATCCTCCGCCGACCTGTACCACCGGCAGTGAAATTCCGAAGAACGCGAGGATGTGTGTTCCGATCAGGTAGGATCCGACCAGGAGGTAGAAACTATTGAATGCGATTCTCCGCGATAGTTCCTTGCGAGCATCCGATGCGTAATCCCTCGTGAGCGCCAGAAAGATCGGGCTGCCTCCGAGGGGATCCACGATCGGAAAGAGCGCGCTGACGATGAGGAACAGACTTTTAGCCGCTTCCACCATGACGTTCCTCCAACCCCTGTAGTATAAGCGACCCTCCGCGTTAATCCCGAATCCGGGTCTCCCCCCGAGACATCAAATTGGGTTAGCGCGGGAGCGAGTTCGCCGGGGTGCAGTTCCGCGGTGGATTTGTTATTCTTGTAGAAGCCAACGTCCATGAAATCCTCAGACCCACTTTGGAAGCAAGCACTCGCGGGAAAGATGCCGGAACACCTCGCCCGCGAGGTGGATATCTACGAGACTGAAATCGCGCTGCGAAAGCAGGGCAAAATTGACGAGCGGCTCTTCGCCGAAACGAGGCTTCGCCGCGGCACTTACGGCCAGCGCTACGACAACGGCCAAAGATATGACGGCGCAACATTTCAGGAAATGCACTATCCCTCCGGCGACCTCACGAAGGGTCCGAACACGATGTGGGATGCGCCCGGCATGCAGCGCATCAAGATTCCCGGCGGGGGGCTCAACGCGGAGCAACTCGAGACGATGGCCGACTTGGCGGAGGAATACTCCGACAACATCGCGCACGTAACTACCCGCCAGGATTTTCAGCTCCACTACATTCATATCGACGATACTCCGAGCTTGATGCGCCGCCTTGCCGCCGCGAACATCACCACGCGCGAGGCTTGCGGCAACGCTGTCCGCAACGTGACGGCGTGCCCCTACGCTGGGGTTTGCCAGGACGAAGTGTTTGACGTGACGCCTTATTCCCGGGCGCTGGCGAATTTCTTGTTGGGCCATCCGGACTGCCAGAACTTCGGCCGAAAGTTCAAGCCCGCGTTCAGCGGCTGCGCGCAACATGCCTGCGGCCTCACGAATCTGCACGATGTGGGATTCATCGCCAGCAAACAGAGCGAAAATGGAGTGGAAAAGCGGGGCTTTCAGATGTTTGTCGGTGGTGGGCTCGGTGCCGTCCCCTACATGGCCAAGTTGTTTGACTCGTTCGTTCCCGCGGAAGAAATTCTGCCGCTCACGCAGGCGATTGCGCGGGTCTTTGCGAGGCTCGGCGAAAAAAAGAATCGCAACCGCGCCCGGATCAAGTTCCTGATTCAGGATCTGGGCATCGAAAAATTCAAGGAATTGGTGCTCGAAGAACGCAAGACACTGCCTGACGATCCTCGCTGGACCGATTACGTGAAGGACGCCGAGCAATTCAGCGAAGCCCCGCTAAAACCGGGCGGCGAATGGCCTTCGGCGGCCGCCGATGGTTTCGAGCGCTGGCTCAATACCAACATCCGCCCGCAAAAGCAGACCGGTTACGTGGTCGTCACCGTGGCGCTGCCGCTAGGCGATATCACCGCCAACCAGCTGCGATCGCTCGCGGACATCGTCCGCCGCTTCACGAAAGAGACGATTCGCACGACGGTCGAGCAGAACTTCGTAATCCGTTGGGTGAGCCAGAGCGACCTGCCCGAAATCTATAAGGCGCTGGAAGCAGTCGGTTTGGGCGATCCGGGAGCGGGCGCGATCGTGGACATCGTCACCTGCCCGGGCACGGATACCTGCAAGCTGGGAATTTCGTCGTCACGTGGACTGGCGGGCGAACTCCACCGGGCGCTCGCGGAGAAAAGTTTCGAATTAGATGAATCCGTACAGCATTTGCACATCAAAATCAGCGGATGCTTCAATAGTTGCGGCCAGCATCATGTGGCCGATCTCGGATTCTACGGCGTCAGCCGGAAAGTCGGCGGGTTCGCCGTGCCGCATTTCCAGGTTGTCCTCGGCGGTGAGTGGGAACACAACGGCGGTTCGTATGGCTTGCCTGTTGTGGCGATTCCTTCGAAGAACATTCCGAAAGTGGTCACCCGGCTCACGGAGCGCTACGTCGCGGGTCGAGCGAATGGAGAGACGTTCAAGGATTTCGTCAAGCGGATTGGCAAGGTGGAGTTGAAAAAGGCATTGGAAGATCTTGCGAAACCGCCCGCGGATCCTGCCGATCGTTCTTTCTTTAGCGATTGGGGCGATCCTCGCGAATACACGCTGGGCGATATGGGAGTCGGCGAGTGCGCGGGAGAAGTGGTTTCCTCCGTCGAATTTGATCTCGCCGCCGCTGAAAGGGAAGTGTTCGAGGCGCAGATCGCGCTGGAGAGCGGCCAGGTCGAGAACGCGGGGAAGACCGCGTATCAATCAATGATCCACGCCGCCAAAGCGCTGGTGAAGATCAATCATCAAAACATCTCGGACGACCCCGGCGAGATCATCGGCGAATTTCGGACTCGTTTCTACGACACGCAAAAATTCTGGGACCCCTACGCAGGAGGGAAGTTCGCGAACTATCTTTTCGATGCGCACCAGAAAGCGGATCAGCCGTACACAGGTGATTCCAGCCGTTACCTGATTGACGAAGCGCAGCTTTTCATTGATGCCGCGCACAGTTGCTACAATAAAATGGGGACGGCGGTCGGCGTTTAAGTTTCCGAATGTCCTCGCCGATCAATCTCCAGTGCGTCAACGTCAAACTCCTTGCGAAGGATCCCGAGGACGTTGATCTCGAGCCGCTGATTCCCGTGTTTCACAACTGGATTCAGGGCCAGGTCTTCGAGGAATTGCTGCTGGACGTGGCCGATTACCGGCATGTGCATGAAGGACCGGGTGTGGTCTTGATCGGGCACCAGGCGAACTACAGCGTGGACAACACGGACAATCGTCTCGGGGTTCGTTACAATCGTAAGGCCCCGTTGGAAGGTTCGAATCAAGACCGGCTGAAGCAGGCTACGCGCGCCGCGCTGACCGCTTTTCACCGCTTGGAAGGCGAAGCGGGATTGAATGGGAAGCTGCAATTTAACGGGCAGGAAATCGAAGTGTTCATTAACGATCGCCTTATGGCTCCGAATCGCGGTTCCACGCGTGAAGCGATCGAGCCCGAGCTCCGGGAGTTTCTCGGCAAGCTGTTTCGGGGAGGCGAGTACGCGCTTTCGCATGGCAACGATCCGCGCGCATTGTTTGGGGTCTATGTGAAGGCCAATCGGTCGTTTTCGGTGTCAGATCTGCTGGCTAATCTTGCGACTTAACTTCCGGGGGAACGTGTAAATTAATCAGCGTCGGGCTTTCGTCGCCCAACACCGGCGCCTATTCCACGATATAATTAGACGCCTTGCTCTCTCTTAACAACATCACGATGCGCTTCGGTCCCCGAATCTTGTTCGAGGAAGTGAGCTGCACGTTCTTCGCCGGCCGGAGGTACGCGATCAGCGGGCCAAACGGCGCGGGGAAGACCACGCTAATGCGGATTTTGACCGGTGACATCGAGCCCACGAAAGGCGACGTCACGCGGCCGAAGAAGTTCGGCATCTTGCGCCAGGATCAGTTCGCGTTCGACGAATTTCGCGTGATTGACACCGTGATCATGGGCAATGCCAGGCTTTGGAAGACTCTGGAAGAGCGCGACGCGCTGTATGCAAAACCGCACGACGCGCTCACGGACAAAGACGGTATGCGCCTGGCCGAGCTCGAAGGAATCGTCGGCGAAGAGAACGGCTACACGGCGGAGTCCGATGCGGCGGTGCTCCTCGATGGCCTCGGTTTGGAGGAGCCGCTCCACGAGCGCAAAATGCGCGAGCTGCAGGGCGGTCAGAAGGTCCGCGTGCTGCTCGCGCAGGCCCTCTTCGGTAGCCCCCCGGCGCTCCTGCTGGACGAGCCTACAAACCACCTGGACCTCGACTCGGTCCATTGGCTCCAGGACTATCTGATCGAATACGAGGGCGTGCTGATCGTGATTTCTCATGACCGCCACTTTCTGAACAGCGTCTGCACCCACACGGCGGACATCGACTACCAAACCGTGATCATGTACAACGGCGGGTATGACGACATGGTGCTCGCCAAGACCTCGATTCGTTCCCGCATCGAATCGGAAAACGCCCAGCGCGAGCGCAAAATCGCGCAGCTGAATGAATTCATCGCGCGTTTTTCGGCTGGCACGCGTTCGGCGCAGGCCACCTCCCGCAAGAAGGAAGTCGAGCGTCTGCAGTCGGCGGAGCTCGCGCGATCGAATATCGCCCGGCCATTCATCCGCTTTCAGATGGACCAACATTCAGGCCGTCACCCGCTGGAGATCAAGAGCATCGCGAAATCCTACGATGGCGTGAAGGTCATACAGCCTTTTACGGCGAACGTGGATCGCGGAGAAAAAATCGCGCTGATGGGCCGCAACGGTTCCGGGAAGACCACGCTGCTGAAGTCGCTGATACGCAATGCGACGGGATTCGTCGAGGATTCCGACAAGGAATTCCCGGTGGACGGAGGAACGGTCGTCTGGGGGCACAACGTTGCCGTCGGCTACTTCGCGCAGGATCACTCTGATTCGATCGTGAAGGGAATGACCGTAATCGAATGGCTGCACCAGTACAAACCGCAAGCGGCGCAGGAAGAGTTGCGTGGCCTGCTCGGCCAGATGCTTTTCAGCGGCGAGGATGCATTGAAACAGACCGGCGCTCTCTCCGGCGGCGAATCAGCGCGGCTGATTTTCTGCCGGCTGATGCTGCAGAAGCCGAATGTGCTGGTTCTCGACGAGCCCACAAACCATTTGGATCTCGAATCCATCAACGCGCTGAATATTTCCCTCCAGAAATATCTGGGAACGGTGCTATTAGTTACGCACGACCACGACGTGATTGACGAAGTCGCCACGCGCATCTGGCATTTCGCGGGCGGCCGCGTGGAAGACTTCAAGGGGCCCTACTCGGAATATATCGTCTCCGCGCAAGAGAAGGCTTCCTAGGCCCACGCGCGGCGCCTGTCAGAATCTTGCGGAACCTTCCATCCCTTCCAGTCTTCTCTTGTCGTTGCCCGGAATGACCATCTGGAATATGGATTCCACGCTCGTGTAATCGTGATAGCCCAGCCGCGCAATCGGACGAATCTTTAGCACGTCGATGCATCCATCCGGTCCGATTACCTCGTCCTTGATGTGAATTCCAATCACGCGGCCGAACACGATATCAACCGTGCCCATGGTGCCATTGCCGGGGAGCCGGATCGTCTGGTGATACGCGCACTCGAAATGGACGGGCGATTCCGCCACTCGGCACGGTTTCACGATCTGTGATGGCGCCTTGGTGACGCCGGCCAGTTCAAATTCGTCCACGTCGGGAGCCACTTCCTCGGCTGATTTATTCACCGCTTCTCGCAATTCGTACGTCGCCATGTTCCAGACGAACTCGCCCGTTTGCTCCGTGTTCACGACCGTGTCCTTCTTGCGCCCTTTCGTCGTTTGGTTCGAAGCAAACATCACGTACGGAGGATCGAACGTCAGGTTTTGAAATTGGCTGAATGGAGCGAGGTTGTGCGCACCGTCCCGGCTGATGGTGGAAATCCATCCGATCGGTCGCGGGATCACGCACGATTTGAAAGGATCGCGCGGAAGGCCGTGATTGGTTTTGCCGGGTTGGTAGTACACGGGTGAATCCTCCTGGATGACTAAATTCCGCCGGACGCCTCGCGTGCGATGCGCCGTTCACCGGGATTTCATCGAATGCTGCGGCGCAATTATAGACGCTACCTTCCGCGAGACCTAGCTTGCGGCGCTGCGATGGCGTCGCGGGGGCTTGCTCGCTGCCGGCAGCGCCGTGTCGGCCGCGGACCGCAACAGCGCGAGAAGGTCGAGCGCTTCCTTGGCCAGCGGGCGGAGTCGCGGGTGGATCACGTCGAGATTTCGCCGCAGCGGTTCGGCATCCATGATCTCAATGGATACCAGCTTGCCCTGGCGAAGCTCCTGCGTCAGCGCAATCTGCGGTAGAAAACTGAAACCCAGCTTGCGCTCGACCATTCGTTTGGCCGCCTCGATCGTTTCCACCTCGAGCACCACATTGGGCAACAATCCCGCCCGCCTGAATAACCCTTGCGTGAGCGTCCAATCGCTCGAGCCGCGATCGTAGAAAATCAGCGGCCAGGATTCGATCTCCTCGAGCCGGACTTGCTGCTTAGTCGCGGCGCGGTGGGCTCGATGTCCCACCAAAAGCAAGGGGTCGTCGCGCAGGGTCATGGTTTCCACTTCCGGGTGGTTCAGCGAGCGCGCTACGCCGATGTCGGCCTCGCCCTCCAGCACCATCTTGAGCACCTGCACGGAGTTCCCGGATCGCAGATGCACCATCACTTTCGGATTGGCGGACTTGTATTCCTGCATAACATCCGGCATCAGGTACGTGCATACGGAAAGTGACGCGGCGATTCGCAGGGCCCCGGCGGTATGCGGCTGCAGTTCATGAATGGCCTGGCGTGCCATCGCCACGGTGCGTAGCAGCTGCTCCGCATGCGGACGCAGAGCTTTGCCGGCGGGGGAAAGTAACGGGCGCGCGCGCCCGCGAGTAAATAGCTCCGCCCCCAGCGACGCCTCGAGCGCCCGCACCCGCCCACTGATCGCCGGCTGGCTCACGTGCAGAGCCTCGGCGGCCTTGTGAAATCCGCCGTACGTGACAATAGCCAGAAATGTCTCGAGCTGGTCGATTTGCATAAGTCCCTCCGTGGCAGGGCATTGCGAGCCGTTCGGTGGGGGACGATAACACATTCTTATCGGAGCGATAAGGACAATCCGTTGGACTAACCGAAGACCTCGCCCCTATAATCCCTTGACCCTCTGATACCGGAATGTGAAGCCCAGTACAACTTGATCGAATACCTCACGCCGAGCCAGTTGCTTATCGGTTGATTGTAGCAGCGGCCCGAAAGCGAAAGTCCCCACTCTTCGCTTTATACCCAGATTCATTCTCGATGCGGTGTGAAGTGCGTGTGGACAACAGGTTCGCCCGCGGAAGTGGTTTGTAAACTTATGGTTGGCAAGGAGACCCAAGGTGCCAAGCAACGGCAGAGCGCTGAATTTGGACGCGGAGTGGAAGACAAATCCACGCTGGGCGGGAATCAAGCGCCCCTATAGTCAGCAGGATGTGGAGCACTTGCGCGGCTCGGTGCACATCGAACACTCGCTTGCGCGCCTCGGAGCCGAGCGCCTCTGGAGTCTGCTTCATTCCGAAACCTATACCGCCGCCCTCGGCGCGATGACGGGGAACCAGGCCGTGCAACAGGTTGCCGCCGGCCTGAAAGCGATTTACGTCAGCGGCTGGCAGGTCGCCGCCGATGCCAACGACGCCGCGCAGATGTATCCGGATCAGAGTTTGTATCCGGCCGATAGCGTCCCGAACCTCGTGCGCCGTCTGAACCAATCTCTCCTCCGAGCCGACCAGATTCACCATTCCGAGGGCAGGAACGAAACCTATTGGCTTGCTCCCCTGGTGGCCGACGCGGAAGCGGGATTCGGCGGAAATTTGAATGCCTTCGAACTAATGAAAGCCATGATCGAGGCTGGCGCCGCAGGCGTCCATTTTGAGGATCAGTTGTCCTCGGCCAAGAAGTGCGGCCACCTGGGCGGAAAAGTCCTGGTGCCGACCGTGGAAGCGATTCAAAAGCTGGTTGCGGCGCGGCTAGCCGCGGACGTGATGGGAGTTCCCACCGTTTTGATCGCGCGCACCGACTCCGAAGCCGCCGCTCTTCTGACAAACGACGTGGACCCGCGCGATCGCGAGTTCATCACCGGTGAGCGCACGTCCGAGGGATTCTTCCGCATTCGCTGCGGAACCAGGGCAGCCATCGCCCGCGCGATTTCCTATGCGCCGTACGCGGACCTGATCTGGTGCGAGACCTCGACTCCGGATCTGAACGAAGCGCGCGAATTTGCGGACGGCTTGCATGCGAAGTTTCCGGGGAAAATGCTCGCCTACAACTGTTCGCCATCGTTCAATTGGCGGAAGAACCTGGACGACGCCACGATCGCCAGTTTCCAGCGCGATCTGGCCCGCATGGGCTACAAGTTCCAATTCATCACGCTGGCTGGCTTCCACGCGCTGAACCATTCGATGTTTGAGCTGGCGCGCGGCTACAAAAATTCCGGCATGACCGCCTATTGCCGTCTGCAGGATGAAGAATTCAAGAGCGAGGACGCGCACGGCTACGAAGCTGTGAAACACCAGCAATTCGTCGGCACCGGATATTTCGACGCGGTCCAGGAAATCGTCACCGGCGGCACGGCCTCCACTATAGCTCTGGAGGGCTCGACCGAGGCTGCGCAGTTCGCGGATTCCGAAGCGGCCGTGGTTCGAGAGTCGGGCAAGACTCGCGGTTAGCCGCTCTGCGCGACCACAATTTTTGCCGTAGTCACAGCTTGTCCCACATGGCGCTGCGTATGGTCCGCCACGTGAACCAGCAGGCCGCCGAGCGTCGTCGGCAGTTCCAACTTCCCGACCCTCCTCGGCTCTTCCAACGGCGCCTGAATCAACGCGTGAATCCTCGCCGCGCCGCGATCAAGAGATTCGGTGAATTCGAGAAAAAGCTTGCCGCGCGTCACGCCTGGATCGAGTTCGGTTTTGAGCGCGGCAATCTGTTTCTTGTCGAGCCGGCGGCCTTCGGCGTAAGTTAGCAGACGATCCACGCTGCGGGCGATATGGCGTACGTGGAACGCTACGGGTGCGATTCCCGCGGGCCGTGAGTTCAGCTGAGCATCGGTCAGGTCCCCACACCAGCTCGCGATGTCTTCCTTCGCCAGCTCAAGAGCATGTAATACACCTCGAAACACGGCCGGCACCTCGGTTAGCGTGCCTCTCAGCCAAGGCTCTGGTATTTCTCTCTCACCCACGGATATTCACCTCCGGGAACTCCCAGCTTAGCGATTCCTGTTCACATTGCGAAACAGTTGCATGGTCAAAGTGTCGGGACTAAAGCCACAGCCGCGTTGTTGCTTGACAACTCTGCAAACCTCCGTATACGTTAATCCTCCGGGTCACGGACTTCACGAATACCGTGTTTTCGCGCTGCCTTTCTACCGCCGCGAATCCTTAGACTCCGTAACTTATCTTTGTTACCGCCAGGGGGAAGACGGATGGCTCACAAATTGCAGAACATGCTCGCGCGCGTGCCCAGCGATATTGACATCGCTCAGGCCGCCAAACCTATTTCGATCGAGAAGATCGCGGCGGAGGCGGGAATTCTCGGGGACGAGCTCGAGTTGTACGGTAAGAGCAAGGCTAAAGTTCACCTTTCGATCCGCGACCGCCTGAAAAGCAGTCCGAACGGGAAATATGTCGTCGTCACGGCGATCACGCCAACTCCGCTCGGCGAAGGCAAGACCACCACGACTGTCGGTCTGAGCCAGGCGCTCGGCGCGCATCTCGGCAAGAAAGTTTTCACATGCGTGCGGCAGCCCAGCCAGGGCCCCACTTTCGGAATCAAGGGCGGCGCCGCGGGCGGCGGCTATAGCCAGATCATCCCGATGGAGGAGTTCAATCTCCACCTCACGGGCGACATCCATGCCATCACCGCTGCCAATAACCTGTTGGCTGCTGCCATCGACACCCGAGTGATGCACGAAGCTCAACAGAAAGATGAGGCCCTGTTCGAGCGGCTGTGTCCCCCGGCCAAGGACGGCAGCCGTCGTTTTTCGCCCGTCATGTTGCGCCGGCTCCGCAAGCTCGGCATCGCGAAGACTGACCCAAACACCCTCACGCCGGAAGAGCGCAGCCGTTTTTCACGTCTGGACATTGACCCTGACAGCATCACGTGGCGCCGCGTGACAGACACAAACGACCGCATGCTGCGCCAGATCACCATCGGGCAAGGGCCTGAAGAGAAGGGCATGACGCGCGTGACGGGCTACGACATCGCCGTGGCCAGCGAGATCATGGCGATCCTCGCCCTCACGACCAGCCTCGCGGACATGCGCGAACGTCTGGGAGCCATGGTGATCGGTACCAGCCGGGCTGGTGAGGCGATCACCGCGGACGATCTCGGCACGGGCGGCGCGCTGACCGTGTTGATGAAGGACGCGATCCTGCCCAATCTGATGCAGACGCTTGAGGGCACGCCTGCCTTTGTGCACGCCGGGCCTTTCGCGAATATCGCGCACGGCAACTCTTCGATCGTCGCGGATCAAATTGCGCTCAAGCTTGTGGGAGCGGACGGCTATGTGCTCACGGAAGCAGGTTTCGGCGCGGACATCGGCATGGAAAAATTCTGCAATATCAAATGCCGGTACAGCGGCCTCGCTCCTAACTGCGTGGTTCTGGTCGCTACGATCCGCGCATTGAAAATGCATGGAGGCGGCCCCAAAGTCACCGCGGGACAGCCGCTGCATCACGATTACACCGAGGAGAATTTGCCGCTGCTCGAGAAGGGCTGCGCGAATCTCACCAAAATGATTCAAAATGCGCGCCTCTTCGGCATCCCCGTTGTGGTCGCGGTGAATCGCTTCAAGACGGACACCCCGGCGGAGATTGACCTTGTTCGCAAACTCGCCGTGCAGGCGGGGGCGCACGATGCCGTAATGGCCAATCACTGGGCGGAGGGCGGCCTTGGCGCCGTCGAGCTTGGGAAGGCAGTTATTTCCGCATGCGAGCAACCGGGGAAATTCAAATTCCTGTATCCGCTGGAGATGGGTATCAAGGAGAAGATCGAAACCATTGTCCGCGAAATTTACGGCGGCGCAGGTGTGGAGTATTCGCCGGAAGCCGAGAAGAAGATCGCTCTCTACAATCGCCTCGGCTTCAACAAGCTGCCCATGTGCATGGCCAAAACGCACTTGAGCCTGAGCCACGACCCGAATCTGAAAGGTGCGCCAACGGGCTTCATCGTTCCGGTGCGCGACATTCGCGCCAGCGTTGGCGCCGGCTTCCTCTATCCACTGCTGGGCGCCATGAGCACCATGCCCGGCCTCTCCACGCGTCCGGGATACTACGAAATTGACATTGACCTGGAGACCGGCCGGGTAATCGGCCTGTCCTAGCCTTAACGTCCAGCGAGCGCCAGGCGGTTCCGTAGGGGCGTAGCACCGCTACGCCCGGCGCAAATGCTTGTCGTCGCTGCAAAATCTCCTCTGGTTCCTCTCCGTAGGGGCGTAGCGCTGCTACGCCCGGCGCACATGCTTGGCATGCGGCAGCCATTCGCCTGGCCCGCACGCTTGTCACTCTGGAACTTTTTGCCTCGCTCAGCGGAATTAGCACCGAAGGCTGTTCGGTGTACGCCCAGGGTGGGGCGGCGAATGCTTGGTGGAAAACAACTCTGGCTATCTGCCGTAACCATTGCTGTAGCGTTCACGGCACTCGCCGTCCCACGCGTTTCCGCGCAAGGTCTTCAGAATGTCCTGCGCGCTCGAGCGCGTGTGTTTCCCGCGGTCGGTCCGGGCGTCGCCGCAGTTAAACGGGATTCCTCCGGCCGCTACTTCATCCTCGCGGAACCCGCCAGTACAATTTCGATTTTCGATGGGACCGGCAAGCGCACTGATCATTTTCCAAACGCAAATTCGCATGGCGCCACGATCCGTTATGCCGTGGCGATTGACCTCGACTCACGCGGCCGCCTTTTCGTCGCCGACCGCGGCGATAACTCGATCAAGATCTTCGCTCCTGACGGTTCCTTGGTCGCTGCGATCCACGTGACGGCCCCGACCTCCGTCGTCGCTCTTTCCGACGGTCAGTTTGCCGCGACGACGTTGCAATCGAAGCGTCTCGTGCAGATCATGGACGAAAAGGGAAATACAGTCCGAACTTTTGGAGATCCGTCAGACCAGTCACAGGGCGAAGCTTCTGCGCAGCCCGTGATGGACCGCGGACGAATTACCGGAGACTCCAGCGGGAACATCTATTTTGCTTTCACTTCGCTGCCAGATCCAACCGTCCAGCGATTCGACCGCTTTGGTTACTCCGCCTACGGTGCGGTTATGTCAGCCGACCAGTTCGGGCCTTCCGCCGGGCACACTGGGCATGAGGTTGACCTGGGATACACAATGTCGGGACTGTACGGGCCAACGTCTGTGGGTGCGTGGACCGATTTACACTCCCTGACGTCGGTATCGGTTGGGAACAGGTCGCGTCGCGGCATGGGAACGGCCGGAACATCTTCGGCCGCAGCGAATTCGTCGTCATCATCTTCTTCGTCCTCTTCTTCGGCGACCGGATCAACGACCGTGGATGGGAATGTTCTCGCCTTCAATTCGGACGCCGTGGCGGACCCATTGGATTTGAGCTCTCCCATATTTGGCGGCACCGGCGCTCCCGACTTCGGATTGGCCTATGGGCAGGGAATGTTCATGCCGGGAATGTTCGGCATGGGTTTTGGGGACATGTTCCGCGATGGAATGATGAGAGGATTCCACGACGGGGGCGGCGGCGCAGACTCCAGCTTTGGTGGCGCACACCCTGACTTCGGCGGAGGCGGCCCGAGCTCCGCAGGTGCGGGCGGCGACTTCGCCGACCACTTCCCGGACGGCTTTCATGGTCGCCCGGGTTTTGGAATGTACCGAGCTGCTGCCACAGTGCGCGTCGCGCTCGACGATCCGTCCAAGCGCACCTCCGAGAAACCCGTGATTACCGCTGTCGGTGTGGACCCTGAAACGCAGGAGGTGTGGACCGCGGTCAGCGATGTCCTCGTACACCTCGACAAGTATGGGAATCACATGGATTCGTATTACCCCGCGATCGCGGAGGGAACGTCGCTGAAAATAACGTCCATCCTCGTCGAACCAGATCGCATTCTTATTGCCGCCGACCCCTGGGGCATCTATGAATTTCCTCGCCCGGACAAGCCTTCCCAATCTCCCGGACCGCAAAACAGTATCGTCGCCCAACCGCTTCGCTCCACGACTCCATCACCAGCCGCTCATTAATCCTGCGGCGATTACGACTCGCCTTGTCACACCCATTCGCCTGAGATAGACTGGCCGACCTCACCGCGGGAGCGCGGAACCGATGCCATTCGCTAGAAAAGAAGGATTGAAGATCCGAATTCGTCACGCCGATATCGAGAGACGTGTTCGTGCGGTGGCTGGCCAGATCACGAAGGATTTCAAGGGCCAGCGCGTTCATCTGATTGGCGTGCTCAAAGGCGCCTGTTTTTTTCTCGCCGATCTCGCCCGCGAAATCGATCTCGAAACCTCCATTGATTTCATAGCCGTCGCGAGCTACGGCAAGAAGAAAGATTCCTCGGGTCAGGTGCGCATGCTCAAGGATTTGGATAACAACGTCGCGGGATTGAACGTGATTCTGGTTGAGGACATCCTTGATACCGGCCTCACCGCCAACTATCTTTTACGGATTCTTCGCCAGCGACGTCCGAAAACGCTCAGCCTCGCCGCGCTGCTCGACAAACCGTCGCGCCGCCTGAAACCGGTCAAGGGCGATTACATCGGCTTTACCATCCCGGACGAATTCGTAGTCGGTTATGGACTCGACTACGCTGAAAGATACCGCAACCTCAAGGACGTTTGCGTCCTTCAGCCCCCTCCGCAATAAAACGTCGTCGGGGCGCCGCAGTATGCCCCCGAACTCTACCGGGCCGCCTGTTATAATGGGTTGTCTCGGGCTCACGACGCGCGGAATCGGGGTTCCGCTCGCGAACCCGGCGCATGCTGTACCGCATCGGAATTGAGAGCGCGCTCACCAATTACAAATGGACTCGACCGATATCAATCTGGCGCCGGAAATCCCTGCGGAGACGCTCGCCGTCCTCTCCGAGATCAGCCACGAAATCAATTCATCGCTGAATCTCGACCAGGTCCTCGCCAGCGCGGCGCAGCAGATCAAGCGCTTGATGGAATTCGAGATATTTGCAGTTCTCCTGCCCGAGGAGGGCACCAATGATCTATACGTCCGATTCGCCATCGGCCATCGCCCCGAAGTAATCGAGCACTGGCGGATTCCCATGGGGGACGGAATTATCGGCGCCGCCGCCACCACGGGACAGGCCATCCGCGTCGGCGACGTCCTGAAAGATCCTCGCTACCTCCCGGCGGTCGAGGAAGTGCGTTCAGAGCTGGCTGTGCCGCTCATTGTCCGCGGCCGCGTGATCGGCGTGATGGATATCGAAAGCCGCCAGCCGGATTACTTCACGCCGAGCCAGCAGACTATTCTCACGCTCGTCGCCAGCCGCATTGGCACCGCGGTCGAGAACGCGCGCCTTTTTGAAAGCGCGCAAAAACAAGCCGAGACGCTTCTTCTCCTCAACGAAATCGGCCGTGAGGCGAATGCCACGCTCCAGGTTGAAGAGGTTCTGCGCCGCGCCGCGGAGCTCACCAAGCGCCTCATCGACTACCAGATTTTCAGCATTCTCCTGTACGACGAGACTGCCGCCGTGTTTCGTCATCGCGTCACCGTGAAATTCGGCCAGCGCGTGCAGGAAAAGTCCGTCGTTCCCGCGCACGAAGGAATCGTCGGCGCCGCCGCGAAGCTCCGTCGGCCCGTTGTCGTCCCCGATGTCGCGCTCGATCCGCGCTACCGCATGGTGAATTCCGAGACGCGTTCGGAGCTCGCCGTGCCCATGATCTATAAGACGCGCGTTGTCGGCGTGATGGACCTCGAGAGCCCGCAGCTGAATTATTTCACCCCCGATCATGTGCAGGTGCTTTCGATCCTGGCGGCGCATCTCGCGGTCTCGATTGAAAACGCGCGCCTCTACGAGCAGGTCGCCCGCGACGAGAACCGCATGGAGCGCGACCTGAATGCCGCCCGCCGTATTCAGGGCGCGCTGCTGCCTCGCTTGCCCGGCCCCGAGTTCGGTCTGGATATAGCCGCGCGTGTCGTCTCCTCGCGTGAGCTTAGCGGCGACCTGTATGACTTCATGCGCTACGGTCCGCACGATTTGGGAATCGCTCTGGGCGATGTCAGCGGGAAGGGAAGCGCGGCTGCGCTCTATGGCGCGGTCGCGGTCGGCACCCTGCGCAGCCTCGGCTCCCAGAAGCCACGTCCCGCGAACATGCTCCGCGCTCTCAATGGTTTCCTGGGCGAGCGCCTGATTGAGGGCCGCTTCATGACGCTTTGCTTTGCCACGTGGAATCGCCAGCGCCGCCGCCTGCGCATCGCCAACGCCGGGCAGGAGCAGCCTCTGCTTTATCATGGCGGGCGCTGCGAGAAAATTCCTTTGGTTGGTTTTCCGCTTGGGATTTTCGAGGAGGCCACTTACGACGAGCGAACGCTGATTCTCGACCGCGGCGACATCATCGTCTTCTATTCCGACGGCGTCGGCGATGCCCAGAATCGCGCAGGGGAATTCTTTGGCGCCGCGCGCGTGGCGAAATTGGTCAACGAGAATCCTGGTTTATCGTCGGACGGCCTCGCCGACCGGATTCTCGAGGAAGCGGACTCTTTCTCCGGCGGACAACACCCGGCCGACGACCGCACGCTTGTTGTGCTCAAAGTGACGACCTGACAAAGGTCGTCATCCTGAACCCGGCGCTTCGACTTTTGGCCGGGTGAAGGATCTCTCTTAGTCTTCGTGGATTTGATCGCACAGGGGGAGGGGTCTCCAGGGGTTCATCCTCGACCCGCGAAACTTACTCTACCGTTCTCCCCATTTCAGTTTGCTGCGGAGCACTTCGAAATAAGTCTTGGAGGGTGGTCGAACCAGCGCCACGCGGCTCTTCGATTTTGTGATTGTCACGTGATCCTGCGGCTTGAGCTGAAACCCAATTTGCCCGTCGAGTGTTATATACACGGGCTCGTCCGCCGCGGTGAAGTCCAGATCAATGCGCGCCGTGTCGGGCACCACCAGCGGCCGGTTCGTCAGCATGTGCGGGCAGATCGGCGTGATCACGAATGCATCGAGATCGGGGTCAATGATCGGTCCTCCCGCCGCGAGCGAATATGCGGTCGATCCTGTCGGTGTTGCGACGACCAACCCATCCGCGCGATAGCGCCCCACGTGGTTGCCGTCCACGTGCACATCGAAATCGAGCATTCGGGAGAGAGCGGCTTTATTTGCGACCGCGTCGTTCAGGGCGCACTGCCGTTCGGCAGGCTGCCCGCCGCGCAGAATTGATGCATCGAGCATCATGCGTTCGCTCGTGCGATGTTTTCCCGCGACAACCTGTTCGAGAAGCGGATAGAGTTCGTCGAGCGTCACGCTCGTAAGAAATCCGAGTCCGCCCAGGTTCACCGCCAGAATCGGCACTTTGTGGCTTCCCAGCGCCCGCGCCGCTGAAAGCAGTGTGCCGTCACCCCCGAGCACGATCAGCAGGTCAACTTGGGCGGCAAGCGCCTCGCGCGCCACCGTTAGCGCGCCGGGGTCAACGCATTCCTGCGTCTCCTGGTCCACGAATACTTCGATCTTCCGCCCGCGCAGCCATTCGACCAGCGGCGGAACGACCGAGGACAGTAGCTCCCGGTTCGGTTTGGAAATGATGCCAGCGGTTCGAATCATCGGTGTGAACGCTGCATTCTATTCTACTCGTGGCGGCGGGCGTGCAGAAAAAACTCCTGATTTCCCTCGGTACCCGTCAGCCGGCTTGGTTGTACGCCTTTAATCTCAAGCCCTGCTTCCGTCGCTGCCGTCACCACGCGCTCGATGGCCTTTTGGTGCAGCGCGCCGTCGCGGACGATACCGCCCTTGCCCACATCGCGCTTATCGAGCTCGAATTGCGGCTTGATCAAAATCAGAAAATCGGCGCCGCGCGACGCAATCGGCACAATCGCCCCCAGAATCTTGCTCACGGATATGAACGACACATCCACGGTCACGAAATCCACCGGCTCGCCGATATCCTCCGTCCGAAGATATCGGGCGTTCCCCTCCACCGTCCTCACGCGCGCGTCTCGCCGCAGCTTCCAATCGAGCTGGCCAATCGTGACATCCACTGCAATAACTTTGCTCGCGCCATTCTGTAGCAGGCAATCCGTGAAGCCTCCGGTCGAACTTCCCACGTCCATGCAAACGCGGTCTCGCGGATTCACTCCGAAATCTTCGAGCGCGCCTTCCAGCTTCATCCCTCCGCGGCTTGCGTAACGCAAAGGCTCGCCGGCAATCTCGATGCGGGCGTCGGTGGCCACCTGGGTGCCGGCTTTGTCAATCTTCGCGCCACTCACGCGGATTTGTCCGGCGAGCACCAATGCCTGCGCGCGCTCGCGCGATGGCGCCAGCCCTTGCGCGACAATCAGCAAATCGAGCCGCTCTTTTCCTGGTTTCGTCTGTCTTTTGTGTTTAGCATCGCGGGGAGGACGTTCTGACATCTTCATCGCCAAATCACGACCGGCGCGCCACCAGAAATTCACCCACTTGGCGTAGCCGCGCGGCTCGTGCTCCGAACATGTCGAGTTCCGCGAGGGCTTTCGCTTCCAGGTCAGCCGCAATCGCGCGTGATTTGTCGAGCCCGTAGAGCGCCGGGTACGTGGCCTTCTGCTGCGCCTGATCTTTCCCAGCGGTTTTCCCGAGCGCAGCCGACGACTCCTCCACATCGAGAAGGTCGTCCACCACCTGGAAAGCCCAGCCGATATTCTCACCAAATCCGATCAGGCGCGTAATATCCGGCTGCTCCGCGCCCCCCGCGAGTGCCCCTGCAACCACCGACGCGCGGATCAGCGCCGCTGTCTTCGAACGATGGATGTATTCAAGCCCAGCGCCATCCACCTCCTTGCGTTCCGCCTCGATGTCGGCGACCTGTCCGCCAATCATTCCGCGGTCTGTTCCGGCGGCCCGTGCGATCGCGCCGAGAATTTTCAAGCGGCGCTGCGGTTCCACGGGCGCCGCCGCGAGCGTCTGGAACGCAAGCGTCAGCAGCGCGTCGCCGGCCAGTATCGCGATTGCCTCGCCGAATACTTTGTGGTTCGTGGGTTTGCCGCGCCTCAAATCGTCGTTGTCGAGCGCCGGCAGATCGTCGTGAATCAACGAATAGGTGTGGATGAACTCAAGCGCGCAGCCGACCTGGATCGCGCCTTCCGGATTATCCGCAAACATTCGCGCCGCTTCCAGGCACAGGACCGGACGAATCCGCTTGCCTCCCGCGAACACACTGTATCGCATCGCGCGATGGATGGACGCCGGGGCGGTATCTTCCGGTGGGAGCAGCCCTTCGAGAGCGGCCTCAACGGCATCAAGATCGGCCTGATAAAAATCGGGGAGTTTCATGCTTGCGTCTTTGTGGGATCCAAACGGTCGGTCGGTTTGCGTAACGAACAGCAGCCGCTAGGAGGATTCATCTTCGGGCTCGAATGGCTCCGCGGCGATCTTGCCATCCGCTTTTTTCAGAAGAATTTCTACGCGGCCCTCGGCCTCTTCAAGTTGCTTCTGGCATTCGCGCGAAAGCTTCACGCCCTCTTCGAAAAGCTTCATCGCTTCGTCGAGCGAAAGGTCCGTGCTCTCCAGCCGCTTCACCACTTCTTCCAGCCGGACCAGCGATTTCTCGAAGTCGCCTTTTCGCGGCGGTTCGGCTGCTTTGTTTGATGCTGAGCTCATTTCGCCTCTGCCTCTAAGAACGTGCCGACGCCGTCTCCGCCGATGCGCGCGAGCATTCTAACGCACGCGCGGGAGCGTCAACAATGGCCTTCCTGCCATGACCAGATCAGGACCGATTAGTCGCGTCTCTGCCGAGAGACCCCGTGTCCGAGGCCGCCCAAGTCGATCACAACGGCTACGACCAGAATCACCAAATTGACGCCTGTTGTGGGTCGCCCCGTGTTCGCCATCCAGGCGTATGCCAGCGTTGTCAGCGGCAAGAACAAGAACCCCAGTAGAGGCAAGAGAAGATTGTGATACGCATGCTGCAGGTAATTGGAGAACAGGAATAAAAGCACCAGCGCGATCCGTGGAAATGCCAGAAAAACGATCAGCACGAGGCAAGGCATGAATACCCTCCGATAACCGAAGACAACTTTATCAGGTCTGGACCTGCGTTGCCGCGCTGTTTCGCCACCTGGCAGGCTGCATCGCCCGGCTGTCAGGCCTCGGGGAGGGAAGGGAGCTCCCAATCCGGAAGGTTGCGGTACATCGCATCCCATGTCGAGTGTGCGCGCAACGCGTTCACGACCACAGGTAGAGGGTCCGCCAGGATTTGCGGGAAAAGCTGCTCCTCCGGAAAAACCATGCGAAACGCCAGCCGCTCGACGGGCGGTGAGAACTGCGCGTCCACGCCTTCCTTGTTGCCCCGCGGATCGATTCGATACCAGCCAAACGTCGGCAGGTGCACGGCGTTCAGCCCGTGCAGGGAATAGGGCGGCCCGGTTTCGTCAATGCTCAGCCGCTGGTAACAGAATCCAGCAGGGATGCCGTTCGCGCGGACCAATGCAGCCAGCAGGTGGCTCTTTGCATAGCAGTAGCCTGTGCCGTCGCGAAGCACATCCGACGCATTGCAAGTAACCGGATTGCGCCGGAAATCAGAACTGTGTTGGATGTTGTCCCGGACCCACTCAAAGCAGCGCCGCGCTATTTCTTGCGCGCCGTAAGCGTCCTTGGATAGCTCCTGAGCCTTCGCACGCACGGCACGGTGTGAACAGTCAATCACCTCGGTCGACCTCAGAAACTGTTCCAGTACTTCCGGGCCTCGCGGAGCACCAGCCATCTAACGCACGACCGTCGTAAACCTGCCATTGACCACCGGATGGCGATCGTTCGCAGGGTCGCATTCATTTTCGTTGGTCATGCGGTTGATGTCCGTCACTCGTTCCCAAGTGACAGTCACCTCCAGCGGTTTGGCCAGCGCCACGGAATCTTCCGTCGTGAACTGAATTTGCATCTCATTGCGATTCACCATCCGGATGCGCTCAACGAAGTGTAATTGGTCGCTCATTGGCACCACGGTGGCGAATACGCCGCGCTCCACGATCTCCAGCTCCGGCTTCGTCGCCACCGTGTCAACCACCAGCGTGTCGCCTTCCCAGTGTCCGACTGAATCGCCCATGCGCGTCGGCCATAGCTCGTCTTTGGGAGGGTGGGCGCGGCCATCTGTATAGATGTGGCGCACTGACCCCATGGTCGTAAGGAGCGTGGTTTCCTCGGGAGTCACTCGCCATTCGAAAATTCCCGGCCGAACAGTTGCTGGAAAGGGCGGTGCCACGCATGGCTGAAGTGTTGCTGGCGGGTGGTCCGGGTCGGCTGCTATGGCCGCATCCAGAGCTCTCTTTACTTCGTCGTACTTTGGTTCCCACTCGGCATTGAACGCCGGATGCATGGCTGCGATATAGGCTTGATACTTGCGTAGTCCATCTGGAGTCAGTTGTTGTCCAGCCGATTGTCCCGCGAACGCGTCCAATTCCCATAATCCTGACCAATCTGGCAGCCTGGCGAACGCCTCGAGGCGTTTTTTCGAAGAAGTTTGCGCCTGCGCCAGGCATAGACATCCGCTCAGCATCGCCAGCACCACCGCCATTGTCGTTTGACGCCTCACGATTGCCCCCTCACGCAACTACGATTATTTCGGCGCCTCCGGCGCTGTTCCGAGTGGTTTCCCATCCGGACCAGTGGCCGAGACGTATTGGCCGCTCGGTCGGCCGTCGCGCAGCGGATTGATGACCACGGTAATCTTGTCGCCAACCTTCAAAGTTCCGGGTTTCCAGCCGCGACGAAACATCGCGAGCGGACTATCCATTTCGACGCCCCATTCCACGGGCGCGGCATTCGGGTCGTCGGGGTTGGGAACGAGCACCTGAATCCAGCAGTGTGGATTGTCCCATTCGAATTCCTTCACCGTGCCGACGAGTGTTACCTTCTTCTCCGAATCGAACATCGCGTGGGAATGGTGAGCGAATGCCGGACTCGCGATCAACATTGCGCCGATAGCGATCAGAATATTGGGCGCTCTTTTCATGCGCATCCTCTGTGCCGCGCATCGTACGCCCCCGCGCCTCCCTGGCACAACGAATTTGCCGCCGGAGCAGGCCCCGGAGGGATCAAGAGCGTTCCGAAGGTTGAACGCTTGTAGACGCGCTAGTCGGAAAATGACGCGCTGCCAAATATCCGGTAGTGTCCTATTTTCGATCTCCAGTGCGATAAACGGCTTCTTGATTGGCAATACACCGAAATAGTATGATCTGCGGCGACTACGGTACTTCAGCCTGATGATCACCAGCATCCACACCCTGATTTATTCCGACGATGCCCCCGCAACGCGCGCATTCCTTCGCGACGTTCTCGGCTGGCCCTACGTCGAGGATGCGGTGGGCGGAGGCCCGGGTTGGTTGATCTTCAAGACCGGGCGGAGTGAGATGGGCGTGCACCCGACCCACAGCGTCTACGATGGCAAGACGTACGAATCGCCGCGGCACCATCTGATCTCCCTGATGTGCGACGACATCTCACGCACGGTCGCTGAACTGAAGGGCAAAGGAGCGGAGTTCCACGGCGAAGTTCAGGATCACGGGTACGGACTCGTGGTCATGATGGCCGTACCTGGCGCGGACGACATCATGCTTTACGAGCCCAAGCATCCGCTGGCGTATAGCCTTTGACCGATCGACAGGGCAACTAACACACTCCCACCTTTCACCCTTCGCAGGGCATCGCTCAAACCAGGACGCTACCAAATATCCTGATCCCTTGCGCCCGAAGTCCGGAAAATGCAGAATCGGGCCATGGCGCTCGAATTCACCACCTCCTACCTGGCAGATTCCATCACTCTTCTGCGTTACTACAAAAAGCTCGGCGATCAAGCCATGGCGCAAGTCTCAGACGATGGTCTGACCGCGGCGCTCGATGCCGAGTCGAACTCGATCGCCATCATTGTCAAGCACCTGGCTGGCAACATGCGTTCGCGCTGGACGGATTTCCTTGTCTCTGACGGTGAGAAGCCCGATCGTAACCGCGACGACGAGTTTCGCGCGGCGCCGCAAACTCGCGCCGAAATCACGGCGATGTGGGAAGCGTCCTGGAAGATTGTTTTTGAAACGCTGGTTCCTTTGACCGACGCCGATCTGGGCCGCACGATTCGCATACGCAACGAGCCGCACTCGGTGATGCAGGCCATCAATCGTCAGGTCGCGCACTACGCGTACCACATCGGCCAGATCGTCTTCATCGCGAAGCATCTCGCCTCCGGCCGTTGGACTTCGCTGACCGTGCCGCGCGGCAAATCTTCCGATTACAACGATCGCGTGGCATCTGGAAAGGCCTCGCAGCGTTAGGCCTGGCTCTGCTGGCAATCCGGCCGATTCAGCCGCGAGGTCGAACAACGCCTTTCCCGGATTTCTCCCGTTGCAGAGCCTCTCTTGTTAGAATCGCCTTGCACGGCGAATCTCGCGCTGTGAGGGGCTTCGGGCGATGAGCGCGCTCCACGTCTTCGGCATCGTTTTCCTGATCGGCATGAATGCCTTTTTTGCGGCAGCGGAATTCTCGCTGGTCGCCGTCAGGCTTTCGCGCGTTCGCCAGCTTGTCGAAAAGGGCGACCCGCGCGCCAAAATCGTCGAACTGCTCGTCAGCGATCTCAGCCGCGTCGTTTCCGGCGTTCAGGTGGGCATCACCATCGCGAGCCTTTCGCTGGGTTACCTCGGCGAGATCACCCTGGCGGCGATTGTCCGGCCGTTTGTCGAGCAGGTAGCGCGCCCCTGGGCCGCGGTCGTCGCGCACGGCGTGGCTCTCGTCGTCGTTTTTGGCCTTCTCACGGTTCTCCAGGTCATCTTCGGGGAACTCGTTCCCAAGAGCCTCAGCCTGGCTCGCGCCGAGCGCGTCGCGCTGCTGATCGCCCGGCCCTTTCACTGGTTCCTCAACACTTTTCGCTGGGCCATCGACCTGCTCGACAACACTGCCGAAAGAATGGTCCGTGCGCTCGGCGTCGTAGCTCCCCATAGTCATACGCTCGTGCGTTCCGCCGAGGAATTGCAGGTGATGATCCAGCAGGCGCGCGACCGCGGCCTGCTCCCCGCGAGCGAGGCTCGGTTCATCCAGAACGCGATGGAGCTGAGCCAGGTCCAGGTGCACGAGCTAATGGTGCCGCGCCCTGATATGCACGCGCTGCCCGCTTCCGCGAGCCTCGAAGAAACCTTGCGGATGTTCGCCACCACGCAGCGCTCCCGACTCCCCGTTTACGACGGCTCGCTCGACCATATCCTCGGATTTGTGCACATCAAAGACGTCATTTGGATTCTCATTGATCGCGCCCCTCGAACTGGCGAGCCGGCCTCCGGTCAGGAGTTTCACCTGCGAAGTGTTCTCCGCGATATCCTCATCGTTCCGGAGACAAAACCGGCGAGCGAGCTTTTGGTCGAATTTCGCACGCGACGCACGGGCCTCGCGATGGTGGTGGAC
>Ga0302324_100004679_pt1 | contig 30150 bp, 22 predicted proteins | sample Palsa_T0_1_FD_201949 | JGI IMG/M metagenome (GOLD analysis project Ga0302324, IMG submission 201949) | Peat permafrost microbial communities from Stordalen Mire near Abisko, Sweden - Palsa_T0_1 | ecosystem: Environmental > Terrestrial > Soil > Palsa > Peat permafrost | place: Sweden: Abisko...
TGACCCGCCGCTCCAGCGGCCTGGGAGAGTTGTCTCGCACCTGGCAGTCGGCGGAAGGCATCTGCATTCTGGACCTGGGATCGACCTCAGCTACCAACATCCGCCACTTCACCGAACGGGGTCACAGAATCTACAGTGAAGACCTGCTCACTGCCTCCACCGATCCCGAACTCATCACCACAGACGAAACGGGGGCCATTGCCCTCGACAGCCGCAAGTTTCTCGCCGACAATCTGGTCTATCCGGCCGCTCACTTCGATGTCGTCCTGTGCTGGAATCTGCCGGATTATCTCGATGAGAGCCTGGTGAAGCCGGTGGTCGGACGCCTGTGGTCGGTGCTGAAACCCGGAGGCATGTTGCTGGCGTTCTTCCATACCCGCGACGCCGGCCCGGACTCGCCCTGTCACCGCTTCCACATCGTCGGTGCCGACACGCTAGAGATGAAAAAAATTGTGCTGCGCCGGGAAGCCCGTCGCGTCCCTACCGGAACGGCTCAAACCGCGACCACGGATGCTTTCCAGTTGCAGCGCGTGTTCAACAACCGCCACATCGAAAACCTTTTTCGCGACTTCGCTTCCATCAAATTCTTTCTGGCCCGCGACAATATCCGCGAGGTGCTGGTCGTCCGCTAGGCAGCCCCCATCTTCTCGCGAGGGCCCTTCCACACAATCACTCCCATTCGGAAAAGATAGTTGCGTGAGATCTCAACCTGCGCCGCTGCCTGAGAAAAAGCGGGCGCGAGCAGGCTCCGAATTTCGTCCGGAACATAGGCCCGGCGCACCGAAGTCAGCCCGTCCCGCCAGGCCACCCGGCTGCGCATGAGGGGAAATCCGGCAAACGCCAACACCAGATGCAAGGGATGCCGAATGAGATCGTTGATCAGCAAAGACGTCCGGCTGACGCGCAGACCCTCGCGCACGAACTGCGCCAGTTGCTGCGCGTTCAGATGGTGGGCAAAAAGATTGCAACTCACTAGATCGAATGCGCCATCGCCGAAAGGCAGGGCAAGCGAATCGGCCACAACGCCATGGCTTTCCGAGAGATGATTTCGGCCGGCGTGATTTCCTCCAGCGCGATTTCCTGAAGCACGATTTCCTGAAGGAAGATGAGACCATGCCCGGTCGAGCAGGGTTACATCGAGAGCGATCCCACGCCGCGCCAGCCTTTGCCGAACCGTGTCCGGGACTTCTCCCAACCCAGACGCTACTTCCAGCAGGGAAAACTGTCTTACCCCGGAGATCTGAGCCACGCGTTCCACCATCTTCTGCGTGGTGCGAACGCCGCCGAACCAGCGGTTGACCCGGCCGAGATCCCGCAGCGTAGCCTGCACGTCGGCGGGAGAACAAGCGTCGGAATCAAGAATCTCAGGGGCATCGACTCGCTGCATGGGCGGTTTGCTGCTGGCGCCGCTTTCGCGCTTCAGACCTCGGCCAGTTCTTCTTCCAGCAATTGCTTGTTATACAGGTCGCTGTAGTAGCCGTTCAAGGCAAGCAATTCGTCATGCGTGCCCAATTCGACGATGCGTCCGTCGTGCAGCACGGCGATGCGGTCGGCGTTGCGCACCGTGGAAACGCGGTGGGACATGAAAATAGTGGTGCGTCCCTGCATGACTTCGCGCAGATGATTGAGGATTTTGTCTTCCGTGTGGGTATCGACGCTGGAGAGTGCGTCGTCGAGAATTAGGATGCGCGGGTTGCGAATCAAGGCGCGCGCAATGGCGGTGCGCTGCTTCTGGCCGCCAGAAAGTGTGATCCCGCGCTCGCCGATCATGGTCTGATATTGCTCGGGAAAGCCCTCGATATCGGAGGCGACGTTGGCGGCTACGGCCGCCTCCTGAATTTCCTGATGGGTAGCCGATTCCACGCCTAGGGCAATATTCTCCCCGATGCGGTCGCTGAACAGAAATGTTTCCTGCGGCACAAAACCAACATTCTTGCGCAACGAGGCCAGGGAGAACTCCCGGATCGGCCGTCCATCCAGCAGTACCATCCCCGGCGCCGCGTCGCAGATGCGCGGAATCAGGTTCACCAGCGTGGTTTTTCCCGACCCGGTCGGGCCCACGATCGCCATGCTGCTGCCGGCGGGGATGCGCAGGTTCAAGTTGTGCAGCACGGGCTTGCCGTCGTAGGCAAAATTCAACCCGCGGAATTCGATTTCGCCTTGCACTTGCCGGTCGCGCGCTTCAGCCTCGTCTTTGATTTCAGATCGCTCCTCGAGAATCTCATTCAGACGAATCAGCGACGCCGCGCCCCGCTGGAAAATGTTGACCACCCAGCCCAGCGCGATCACGGGAAAGGTCAACTGCAGCATGTAGATGTTGAAGGCGGCGAAGCCGCCAATCTCGATTCGGCCCGCTAACACCTCGCCTCCCCCGATCCACAACACCAGCACGACCGCCAGTCCGAGCATGAGCTCCAGCGTAGGCCAAAGCATGCCCATGAGCCGCACCAGTTTCAGGCTGCGGGCAATGTATTCCTGGTTGGCAGTTTCAAACGATGCGATCTCCGCCTCTTCCTGCACGTAGGCGCGAATCACACGGGCTCCGGAAAAATTCTCCTGAGCCCGCGCCGAAATGTCAGAGAACATGGCCTGAATCCGCTCGAAGCGCTCGTGGATACGTCGCCCAAAATATTGAATGACCACGCTGACCACGGGCAGCGGCAGAAAAGCGTAGAACGTGAGCTTAGGGCTGATGCGCCACATGAACGACAGGGCTGCGGCCGTGAAGACAAGCGTGTTCGCCGAGTACATGATCGCCGGGCCCAGCAGCATGCGCACCGCATTCAAATCGTTTGTCATCCGGGCCATAAGGTCGCCGGTTCGCATGCGCTGGTAATAGGAATAGGGAAACGTTTCCAGGTGGGCGAAAAGGTCGTTGCGCAGATCGAACTCGATGTCGCGCGAGATGCCAATCACAATCCAGCGCGTCAGAAACAGGAAGATCCCGCGGACGGCCGCGACCTCGAGCATTTGCAAAGCAAAGTGCAGCAATTTCGCGGAAGTGACTCCGCTCTTGAGATCATCCACCGCGTGGCGGATCACTTGCGGCAGAAGCACCCAGGCGCCGTTACTCAGAAAAATGCAGAAAACGCCCGCCACAAAGCCCCAACGGTAGCGCTTGAGGTAGGGCACCAGCGGACGCATACGCTTGGGAAGCATGCAGGTTGTGTAGATGAAATTCTAGCAGGCCGGGGTGCAAGGTTTCGCAGACCACCGGGGCAGGGAAGCGGCGGGAATCAAGCCGTCTTCAGAAAGCCGCGAACACGGATCGCTAGCTGTGCGTACAGGGGCGTTCTCTCTCGCCCGTAGCCTGGTCGGTGAAGGCTCGAACGTCGCGGCCGAAGGCGACTAGGCCGACCGCCGCAAGAGCCGTCCCCCAGGCGACGAAAAAGACCCATCCTACGTCGAAGATAAATACCACCATATCCATGGCATCGGTCCTCGGGAATCCCGGTAAAAATGGCGCGGGGTCAAGGAGAGGCCCAACCCCGCGCCTGCTTTGCACTCAACACAAACCTTCCAACAAAGAACCGGAAGCCAGTCGCTTTACTGCTCCGGCGCGGCCGGCGGGGCCGGCGCTGCGTTCTGCATGTGTTGCTGCATATGCGCTTGGCGATTGGCCTCGATCTCTTTCATCTTGGCTTGCTGGTCCGGTGTGAGCAACTGGAACACTTCGCTGTGAACCCGCGTCTCTTGCACCTTCAGTTGCACCAGGGTCTGCGCCTGCTGCGCCACGAGAGCTTGCACCTTGGCTTCATTGTAGGTGCCTTCCGAGTATGGCTTGAGTTGCTGCTGCAACTCGTGAAGCTGCTGCATCAGCGGTTTCATCGTAGAGTGCTCTTTGTGCATGACGTCTCTGATCTGTTCGCGCTGCGCATCGCTCAGATCCAGTTGTTTAAGAGGGAAGCCCATCATCTGGCCTCGCATGCCCCATGCGTGTTCGTGCGTGGGCGTAGGCGCAGCTGCATCCGCGGTCTGCGACTTGGCGATCGCGCCGCCCAACATCACCGCCAGCGCCGCTACGAGAAGGCGAAAACGAATCGATTTCATAAAATCCTGACTCCTGAAGGCCGATTCCTTCCCGGAACCTGGGCCCTTTTTTCTGTACCCTTGGTACACTTATATGAACACGATTCCGGGGGGAAAGTGGTAAAAAGTCAGTCAAGCCGAGTAAAGTTTTGTCAAAAGGAACTCCATATTTCGGCCATGCGGTTGGATCATGTGGTGACAATTCTTTACCGTCACGGTCCTCAGCCTGGTGCACAATGAAAGCTAGAAAGATGGAACGAATTCTGGTCATCGACGATGATGTCGAACTGTGCAGCCTGGTCGGCGAGTACCTACAGGCCGAGGGGTTCACGGTAGAGTTTGTTCACGATGGCGAGAGCGGGCTGCAACGCGCCACCGGCGGCGGCTACCTGCTTGTGGTCCTGGATGTAATGTTACCCGGCATCAACGGGTTCGAAGTGCTGCGCAGAATCCGCGCCACCTCCCGCCTGCCCGTGCTTTTGCTAACAGCCCGCGGGGAAGATGTGGACCGCATTGTCGGGCTGGAGATCGGCGCCGACGATTATCTGCCCAAACCTTTCAATCCGCGGGAACTGGTGGCGCGCATTCGAGCTATTCTGCGGCGCACCCACAGTGACAAATTGGTTCCGTCCGCCCCGGAGATCGTCCGCGTAGGGGAAATTGAACTCGATCCGGCCACGCGCAGCGTGCGCCGCGACGGCGAGCCCGTCGACCTTACCTCGGTCGAGTTTAACTTGCTGGAAGTGCTGCTGCGTGAGGCTGGCCGCGTGGTTCCCCGCGAGCGTTTAGTGAATGCCGTGCTCAGCCGCAAGTTCTCGCCCTTCGACCGCAGCATCGATATGCACGTCAGCAAAGTCCGGAAGAAACTCGGCGATACTGACGCCGACGAGCATATCAAGACGATACGAGGCGTCGGCTACATCTTTGCCCGTCCCCGGGAGAAGGCTGGGGAAAAGGTGAAGGTAACGTCATGAAAAGCCTGTTCCTCAAAATTTTTCTTTCCTTCTGGGTGGCGCAAGCCCTCTTTCTTGTGCTCGCGCTCCTGGTCATGCTGGTGCTTCGTCCGCAACGAAATGCAACCTGGGAAGCGCTGCGTTCGACGGCGCTCACCGAGGCCATCGACGCCTACGAACGCGGCGGGACACAGGCGGCGCACGAGTACCTGGAAACCCTGCAGATGAAGCAGCACGTCCGCGCCTACGTCTTCGATGAGCAGGGAACGGAGATTTCAGGACGTTCCAGCCAGGGATGGGCGGAACATGTTGCCGCCGGTCGACCCCTCCCGCCTCATCCCTTGGTTTTCCCGGGCCGGCAAATCCTGACTGAGTCGCGGGCCTCAAGCGATGGACACCATCTCTACACCATCGCGATGGAGTTACCGCCCGGACCTCGCCTCTTCCTTGGACCTCCTTGGCACGCGCCGCTGCCGGGCTTGACCATTGCAGTTCTCTCTTCGGGGTTGGTTTGCTATTTCCTGGCCTGGTATATGACCAAGCCGGTGACTCGGCTGCGCGCCGCGACTCAACGACTCGCCGCTGGAGACCTCACGGCCCGAGCTGGCGAGCCGGACAGCAGAGGGCGTGACGAGATTGCCGGACTCATCCGCGACTTCGACACCATGGCAGCGCGGCTGGAGACTCTGGTCAAAGCGCAATCGCGTCTGCTCAATGACATTTCTCATGAATTGCGGTCTCCCCTGGCGCGCTTGAATGTAGCTCTTGGCCTGGCCCGGCAACGCTCCGGACCGGAAAGCGCGATGATGCTCGAGCGCATCGAACTCGAAGCCGGCCGCCTCAATGAACTCATTGGCCGCCTGCTCACTTTGGCGCGCCTGGAAGATGGCGAGCAACGCGTGCCCGCCACGCCGGTTTTGCTCGACGACGTTGTGCTCAATGTGGCGGAAGATGCGGAGTTCGAAGCGCAGGCGCGGCATTGCCACGTACACAGCGAAATTCCCGCCGGAATCTGGGGAGTGCGCGGAGATGCATCCCTGCTGCACAGTGCGATCGAGAACGTAGTCCGCAACGCCATCCGTTACACGCACGAAGGCACAACGGTCGAAATTCATCTGGAAAAGACGGAGAACCCCGGCGGCCCGGAGGCCGTAATCCGAGTCACCGATTGCGGCTCCGGCGTTCCCACGGATGCGCTGGAAAAGCTGTTCCAGCCGTTTTACCGCCTGGACGATGCTCGCGGCCGGCAGACTGGCGGGGTTGGTCTGGGTCTGGCCATTACGGAGCGCGCGGTGCGCTTCCATGGCGGACGCGTCGCGGCTGTGAACCGGGCCGAAGGCGGACTTCTGGTTGAGATCCACCTGCCCCTTGTGCCGGCAAGCCCCGATGTAGAAGAAGCTCTCGAATCAGTTCCCGCGGTCAGTAGCTAAGTAGCGAGTACCTACTACCGAGCGACCTCCATGCCCCACGATTTCGCCTGGTGTCTTTTTTCTGGGTACCCGGTACTATGTACTGCCCCAGGCACTCCCGGGCAACTCGCAACCCTCTCCGCGGTTCCAATAAGCCAGCTGGGCGTTTGCTCTTCCCGGGCATTCCTGATACATAAATGGATGGCAATTCACGCCTTCAAAATGGTGTTCATGCCTGGTGGGCGGCGGCCGGGATGCATAAGCACCCATAACTGCGTTCATAGGAGATCAAGCGAAGAATGCGGACAAGGTTCTCTTGGATGGTGGCGGTTCTGGGTCTGGTTGCGATCAGCTTCCTGACGGCGTGCAGCAGCAAGTACTCGTCTTCCTCGAATGGTTTGGTGGTGGTGCCCACCCAGGGCTCGCCGGAGGCCACGGCGGTGATGGAGACTTTCAGCCTCGATCTGAGCAATGGTTCGATATCGCAGATCAACAACGTGAATGGTCCCCCGACGGTGGGACTGCCAGGCTCCGTTATCCTTGATCCGGCGGGCGCTTACGCGTACGTAATCGTCTACCAGAACGCGGAACTGGTTCCCAGTGCCACCGGGATTACGTCGTTTGCCATTGGCACTAACGGCAAATTGGCGCCAGGAACGACGCAAAGTCTGAATCCAAGCACGATGGCGACGGCGGTCTGTATCTTCTCGCAGAATAACATGACCGTCACGCAGAATATACCAGTCACCGTCAACGCACCTGTCAACCCCGCCGCCCTGGCGCTTGATTCGGCGGGAAAATTGCTGTTCGTGGCCGACTCAGCGACGAGTGCGCAGGCTACATACACATGCAACGGCGCTTCCGTGACGGGCGAGGTTGCGGTGCCGGGAGCGGTCTCGGTGTTTACGGTGAGCAGCGGCACCTTGACCGAAATCGCAGGTTCTCCTTTCGCCTTGCCGGTCGAACCCGGCGGCAGCACCGCCAGCGCGTCGGCGCTGGCCGTGACGCCAACGGTTTACCCCGTGCAGTATTCGTATTGTTCCGGGTTCGCGCCTCCTACGACGGAGAATCTTTACGTCACGGATAACAGCAATTACGTGCTCTTGAACTACTCCGTGGATCCCTCGGCAGGCACGCCGACGCTGATGCCCTACTCGACCTCTGCGCCGGGAATTCCAACGGACGTGGCACCCGACGGAGTGGCGGTCGATCCCTGCAACCGGTTTATTTACGTGGCGAACGCGACGAGCAACAATGTCAGCGCCTACACGATCTGCAGCGTGATTAATGTCCTTTCGCAGCCCCCCTGCCCCGTCGCGGACTTTAGCCTGAACCCAGTCACGGCTTCGCCCTATCCCGCCGGCGACAGTCCGGGTCCCATGGCGGTAGATGCCTACGGCGATTTCTTATACGTGGTGAACACGGGGTCGAACAATATTTTCGGGTACCGGATCAACGCCACCAACGGCGGTTTGACAGTATTCAGCGGAACGCCCGCGGCCACGGGTGTTTTTCCGAACTCGATTGCGATTCGCAGCGACGACAGCTGGCTGTTCGTGGCCAACCTCGGTTATCCCGGGACCCTATCGCAATATGCCATCACACTCTCGACCGGAGCCTTGGACTCGTTACCGGCGGTTACCACCCTTGATTATCCCTCGGGCGTAGCGGTGAAATAAAACGAGTTTCATAAAGTGTTCCCGCGCAATCGGGGAAGGGCATGTAAATTTGGTCCGGCGCCTGTGGTCCCGATTGTCCAGTCTGCCGTGTGTGGCCTTCGTGGTTTACAATTGGTTGTTTTGAGGCACTCATCTTCGTGCACACCTGGAGGAATCGATGAAGCTTACCCCTGGCAAACTTGCGGGTCTTAGAAAAGTCTCGAACGAACGCGGTGTGATTGCGGCCGCCGCGATGGATCAGCGCGGGTCGCTGCAGAAATCCCTGGGCAAAGAAAAAGGTGGCGAAGTCAGCGGCGCGATGATGGAGGAGTTTAAGTCCCTGGTCACCGAAGTGTTGACGCCGCATGCCAGCGCCATCCTGCTGGACCCGGAGTGGGGGCTGCCGGCGTCCAAACGCCGGGCCAAGAACGCCGGTCTGCTATTGGCGTATGAGAAGACTGGTTATGACAAGACTGGTCCCGGACGATTGGGAGACCTTTTGGATCACTGGTCGGCGCGGCGGTTGAAAGAAGCCGGGGCCGACTGCGTGAAGATTCTGCTTTACTACACGCCGTTCGATCCCAAGGACGTGAACGACAAGAAGCATGCCTGGGTGGAGCGTATTGGCGACGAATGCCGGGCCAATGACATCCCATTCTTTCTGGAGTTTGTGGGGTACGAAGAAGGCGCGGATGAAAAAGGGCTGGAGTATGCCAAGAAGAAACCCCAGATCGTCACCGAGAGCATGCGCGAGTTCACCAAGGACCGTTATGGCGTGGATGTGCTGAAGGTGGAAGTGCCGGTGAACATGAAGTTCGTCGAAGACGTGAAGTGTTTCGGCGGGCAGAAGGCTTATACGAAGAAGGACGCGATTGACCTGTTCCACCAGGCGGCGAACGTGGCGACCAAGCCGTTCATTTATCTTTCAGCCGGAGTCAGCAACGCGGAATTCAGCGAAACGCTGGAGTTGGCGGGAGAATCCGGGGTGAAGTTCAACGGAGTGCTGTGCGGACGCGCAACCTGGAAGGATGGGATTCCGATCTATGCGAAGCAGGGGGCGTCGGCGTTCCGTTCTTGGCTGGAGACGGAAGGGGTAAAGAACATCAATAATGTCAACAGTAAGCTGAAGGCCGCGACTTCCTGGTACTCGATCTATGAAGTAGAGCCTGCGCTGGCAGGCGCATAGTCTTCGCCGCCGGGCGATTCGCCGGCTGGACTGTGACGAATGTGAAACCGGAAACCACGCTCATCACCGGCGCCTCCGGTGGCATCGGGCATGAACTCGCCAAACTGTTTGCGCGCGACCACTATAACCTTGTGCTGGTTGCTCGCAGCTTGAGCAAGCTGAATCAAATTGCTGCTGACCTCGAAGAACAGTTTGGGGTTACGGTGAAGACGGTTGCGCTTGATCTGTCCGCAGCGCCAGCTCCTCAGTTTCTCTTCGATCAATTACAGCGCGAGGGAGTTGCGGTCGATATTCTCGTGAACAACGCCGGATTCGGCGTCTTCGGCCAGTTCGCCTCGATGCCGGAGGAAGAAATCCTGGGACAGCTTCATCTCAACATTACGGCCCTCACTCGTCTGACCAGGCTGTTGCTTCCGCCTATGCTGGCGCGGCGCAGTGGCAAGATCATGAACGTGGCGTCGACCGCGGCGTTTCAGCCGGGGCCGCTGATGGCCGTCTATTATGCGACCAAGGCCTATGTGCTTTCATTCTCGGAAGCACTGGCCAATGAGGTGGCTGGATCGGGCGTGGTGGTGAGCTGTTTTTGTCCTGGAGCTACCGATACTGGTTTCGCGAAGCGTGCCGGAACCGAGAACTCGCGGCTGTTCAAGAAACTGCGGCCGATGAATGGAGAAGCGGTTGCGCGCGACGGCTATCGTGGGCTGATGGCTGGGCGCACCCTGGTTATTTCTGGGATGCAGAATTGGCTGGTGGCGGAATCGGTGCGGTTTACTCCGCGGAAGTTGGTGACGGCGGTTTCGCGGTGGGTGGCGGAGAACGTGGACTAGGAGGTCGCGGAGACGTCGAACCGAGGGCGACGATCAGAGCCTCAGAGTTGCGAGGTTTCGAGCAGTTCCTTCAGATACCGTTGCACACAGCCGCACAGGTGTGAGTGCCGCCATTTTCGGCGGTCCGGAAACGATCCACAGACTGCGTTCGCGGCGATCGGCAGAGCGAACAGCAGGGCCGGCACGATATTTCCCCTAAGCGGACTTCTTCTGGCCCCAAATAGTGTCCGTGTAGCCCCGTCAGTCGTCTCAAGCTCAACCGTGCATTATTATGGAGTGACTTCGCTAACTGTCGATATGAACGCTACTCGAGCACTCCGGGCACTCGCAAACGACCGCAGACTGCAAATCTTAAGCTGGCTCAAGGACCCAATGAAGCATTTCCCGCCGCAAGTGGACGGGGATTTGGTCAGAGATGGCGTGTGCGGGGTGCTCATCGCTCGCAAACTGCACATCAGTCAACCTACCGCCAGCGAACACCTAAGGATCCTATGTCAAGCTGGCCTTATCCGCCCCAAACGAATCAAAAAGTGGATCTTTTACAAGCGAGACGAGGTCAAAATCAATCACCTCAAGACGATGGCCCTGGCGAAGTTGTAGAACCAATTCGCAAGACTGGGGCGCAACGAATCGCCACTAGCAGTTCGCGAAGGCGGAGGCGTGCTTGCGATACGCAGACTGGGACTCCGCTAAAGCGAAGTGTCGCTGTGACTTGATGGCCGTCAAGAAAGTCCGCTCACCATTGATCTCCATCGCGGCTTGGACGGACAGGATCAAGAGAAACTGTTGGGCCTTGCTGTGGAACTGACACACCTCGGAGGCGCCGGTGGGATGCCTGCCTCGATTACGCGGAGGTCCGACTCCTGCAGTCAATGCCCTCCGTCACGGTTAGCTCCCCAGACCGAGTGCGGAGCAATCTCCAGCTCATGGGGCGCCCATACCAGGTTTCTTTCCGCTTCCGCTGGCGTCGTCAGCCTCGATCGTCTTCCATCATTTTTCCACGCTTTACAAGCGCATGAATTTGTGTCACTATGATTCGTCAGTTAGCTAAGTGTCGATCCATGTCAACTGACAGAATCGAACGAAACCGCGGTTCGGCCGGCGCCAGAAATAATTCAGAGAGGGGAGGAGAAAGAAGTGTCCGTATACGAAAAACTCGATGCTCTCGATATCACGCTCCCGGAGGTGACGCCGCCAGTGGCGGCTTTCCTGCCCTTCTTGCGCACCGGCAACCTGCTTTTCTCGGCTGGCCATATTGCCAAAATTGATGGCCGGCCTTGGGTCGGCCGGTTGGGCGCAAATCTCACCATCGAGCAAGGGAAGAACGCCGCGCGTGCGGTAGCGATCGATCTCATGAGCACATTGCAGGCGGCGGTGGGCGACCTGAACCGGATCAAGCGCATTGTGAAGTTGATGGTGCTCGTGAACAGCACTCCGACCTTTACCGAACAGCACCTGGTGGCCAACGGCGCCTCGGAGTTCTTCGCAGAGATATTCGGCGATGCGGGAATGCACGCTCGCAGCGCCTTCGGTGTCGCTCAGGTGCCATTTGGATCTTGTGTAGAAATCGAGCTAGTCGCAGAGGTCGATGAATAATGCCGCAGCCCAACTCTTTCCGGTACTCAGTCGTTGATGTCTTCACGACGGAGTCGTTGGCGGGAAATCCGCTCGCCGTGTTTCCCGACTCGTCTGCGATCGACGAAAGTACCATGCAAAAAATCGCCCGGGAACTCAACCTGGCCGAAACCGTCTTCGTGCTTCCCGCGACGCGCAAAGATTGCCAGGCGCGCGCGCGCATATTTACGCCGGCCAAGGAGATGGCATTTGCCGGCCATCCCACTCTCGGCACCGCGTTTGTCCTGTTGCAGGAAAAAATCGTCGCGCGCAACGTCAGCGAATTCCTGCTGGAAGAGCAGGTCGGCCCCATCCCGCTTCGAATTGAAGAAGGGCAGCGCCCGCTGATTTGGTTGCGCATGCCTCCGATTCACGAAGGCAAATGCTACGAATCCTCTCTCTGCGCGAGAGTGCTTGGGCTCGAACCACAGGACCTGTTTCCGATGAAGCCGCAACTGTTCAGCGCGGGCAATCCTACGGTGGTTGTTGCCGCGAAAGATAAAGCGACAGTCGATCGGGCATGGCTTGATTTGGCGGGCATGAAGACTCTAAGAGGTGCGGAAAACGAGCCCTTCTGCGTCTACCTGTTTACGCCTACACCCGAGGGGGCTTATTCGCGGATGTTTGCACCGGAGTACGGAATTCCTGAAGATCCGGCGTCCGGAAGTTGTATGGGGCCATTGGCGGTTCTCATGATGCGTCACAACCTGATCTCGAACTCTGCCGGCGCCCGCTTCGTAAGCGAACAAGGAACAAAAATGGGCCGCCGCAGTTTGTTGCATGTAGAGCTTCACCGAAAGCAAGCTGCCGATGGAATTTACGTCGGCGGTCACGTCACGCCGATTGTAGAAGCGCTCATGACCTTAGGTCCTCGCTAGGACTCGATCATGAATTCGATCCCTGTAGGAGGGTTTATGGCAGCCGAAGTCATTGGCCACCATGGCGACCGCCGCTCGGACAATCTTTTTTTCTCCGGCATGGCTGTCATCGTTCTCGCCTCGGTCTTCATGGGCTTCGCACATACCTACTATCTGGCCGGGGTATTCAAAGCTCCACTTCCCAACCTGCTCGTTCATATTCATGGCGCCGTGTTTTCCTGCTGGATCCTCTTGCTGATCGTACAAACCTCACTGGTGGCCGCTGGCCGCGTCGACGCGCATCGCCGCCTGGGACGATTGGGCTTCGGCTTGGCGGGTTTGATGGTCGTTTTGGGCCTGCTCGTGGCCACCGACTCGGTGGCTAGGCATTTTGCGCCCGGCGTGGCGGGAATGAGAGTCAGAGCGTTTTACACGGTTCCCCTCTCGGTCATGCTGGCCTTCGGGACTCTGATTTATTTTGCCTTCCGCAACCGCTTTAATCCCGCTGCCCACAAGCGACTCGTCCTGATCGCAACGATTGCCATCCTGGATGCGGCCTTTGAGCGCTGGCCCGTTCCCGCCACCTGGTGGGGGGAGCGGCCGGCAGCCCTCCTATGCACCGCGCCGTTGCTCTTATTGATCATGGGCTACGACTATTGGTCCAGAGGCAAGGTCGATCGCACCACCCTATGGGCCAGCTTATTCGTGGTCGTGCTGCAGCAGGTGCGGGATCCAATCGGACACTCCGCTCCCTGGCAGTCTTTTGCCGTGTGGGTGCAGACCCATGCTCGCGCTTTGCACCTCTAAAGTCCAAGTCGATGGATGCCAAACGCATTTCCATCGGGAGGAAAACAACGGCGGCCGCCAAACGGCCTGATGATCGCGAAGAAATTCACAATGCGGCTCCCTATCGCGGCTTGGAACAATCGGACACTCCGGCCAACAAGAATCAGATGAAACGAATCCCGGTGGTCTCACCCTAAGGCACGATGCGGGCCAAACAAACCATGGGTTTCTACAAATGGAGGAGAGTCACTCGCATGAAAACAATACGAACCTTAGCGCTGTTGCCGGTCACGATCGTTATCTTTGCACTTGCCTGGGGCGCGATTCTGATGGGTAGCGGCGGGAAGACCGCACTTGCCGCGTCCCCCGACGGGCTCCATCTCGACAACCCCAAATGAAAAGCGCGAGCCATGTACCAGGATCCAGAAAGGATGAGCCCGTTGAACAATGAGGGGCGGATTTCTTGGCTCTAGGGTATTACTTTCAAAGTGAACTGCTGGCTATGAGTCGGAGCGTTCGCCGCTGACGCCGTGACCGTGACAACGGAGGTCGTCGACTGACTTGCACTCGATTGACCGGTGCCCTGCGCGACATTCGATCCGCAACCTGCACTCGTGAGGAACAGAGCAAGGACCATTGCGGAAACGACACACATGGAGGCGAATCTCGCGATTCGCGAAAGCGATCGCTTGCCGCGGGCCGCTCCTGCGATTCCACCCAGCCCAATGGTAAACATGCAAAACGCCAAGAGTGGACACGTGGAAAACGGCAGTGTCGATAAACTTTGCATGGTGGTGGCAGAAGGCGCATCTACCGTTAACGTCGTCGCAATCGCGCCGGCGGATGGATTCACGCTCTGCGGGGTGAAACTGCAAGTAGCCCCGGTCGGCAGACCCGAGCAGGCCAAGCTGAGAGTTTGGCTAAACCCGTTCTCCGGCGAGACCGTAATCGTCAAAGTACCAGATCCACCGGAGGCGACCGTAAGGGATGGACTGCTGAGCGCAAGGGAATAATCGGCTGCGGGCGCCGCGGCTACAGCAATGCTGAGCACGGTAGAAGTCGATGTGGCGTAATTGGAGTCACCGGAATATGTAGCCGTAATCTGGTGGGTGCCAACCGCGAGTTTCGTGCTCGAGAACGACGCCGAGGCGCCGCTTAACGCCGATGAGCCGATTTGCGCAGAACCATCGAGAAACGTGACCGAGCCGGACGGAGACACAGTTCCGGATTGAGGTGTGACCTCGGCCGTGAACGTGACGTTTTGCCCGGAAACTATATTGGTGGAGGACGCGGCGAGAGAGGTGGCGGTTGCTGCCGGAACGATGATTGCGGGCGTGAAGACGAAAACTGTGGCGGAATACGATGGGAAACTATAGGTGACTGCGTTCGACACTACGGGCACTGGAGTTCCTGCAACGATCTGCGTGAGGTTTGCGCTGCTGTAGGTGTAGACCGCTGCGCTTCCGGTCGGTTTGAAGTTCGGCAGGGCTAAGCTGGTCTGGATTGCGCTGGTCGTCTTGTTGATCGCGATAACCGTGAGCGCACCGTCCGTGGAGCGTAGTGCGCCGTAGACGGAGAGCTGGCCTTGATTCGTGCTGGTCGAGGTCACCGAGGTGTCGCCAAATTGTCCGCCCGCCCCGTCATAGTTGCGGTACAGACGGAAACTGTAGGCGACTGGAGCAGTTGGTTGCGGCGCGCCCCACATATTGGCGAAATCCAGGCTTTGGACACCGTAGATTCCGAGCACATCGGCTTCTGTGAGCGCATCGACCAGAGGATCGGTTCCGCTGCTGAAGCTGTACTCGGAGATCGATAATTTCGTTCCCGGATAATAGGTCTGAATCCAGCTTTGAAAGCGCGGAATAAGCATCATCGGCCCATCGAAATACCACTCCTCGACCCAACTCCCTGAATTGAACGTGGGATCCCACAGGGCGCGAGTGGATTCCAGTTCGGCCGCGTTGGTGGAACCACCGCCGTAATAATGTTCATCGAAATAATCGAGGATACGGTGGTGGTTGGTCTGCTCGTAGGCTGACATCTGCTCGAGATAATACTGGCCGGCGAAGAGACCATCCTGCTGGCTGGGAGTTCCGATCCATCCACCAAGAGTGAAATCCACCGGCCCGAAAACTTTCGCCGAGGGATCGCTCTGCTTAATCATGGCGGCATACTGCTGGCCTAAGGCGATGATGGTGTTGTAGTCGGGTTGGTTGGGCTCGACATCGCGATGAGTGTTGCTCCAGCCGCCCGGCTCATTATCGAGTTGATAGTAGGGAACTCCGCCGTTCGCGGCCGTCCCAAATGTCGAGGTCAGATGCTCGAGCCAGCCTTGCTCGAGCGCCACCGTGTTATCGATGTGATTGGCGTAAATGTCATTATCGATTAATTGCGCGCCGCTGGGGGAGGAGATGCTATTGCCACAGGTCTCACCGTTGGGAAACACGTAGGGATTGGTCGATTGCTGTGCGCCGTACACTGAAACCGGAAAACTGCAACTCCAAGCCGAGCTTTTATTCACGTAGGGAATAATTGGAATGGTCAATAGGGTGTGCGCGTTGGAGGCGGCTTTATAGGTGTTGATTATCAGATCGGCCGACGCGCTGGGCGTCGGAGTCGTTTGCCCATTGCCCCCCATGAAGAACCAGTCAAACCCTGAGTTGCTCGAATCCACTTCCCAGTTGTAGCGGGTGGTGGCATCGCCCCCCCAGCGGATATTAGGAACCTGAATTTCCGCTGCAAAAGTTTCGTCCAGGCCGTAACTGGCGATTCCGTAGATGTCGGGATTGATGGGATGGGGGTTGCCGGTGGCGTTAACGATCAGCGTTGGCGTCGTCTGGGCGATGCTCTTTTGTGCCGAAAAAAGAAGAAGAATGCTGAGAACCGCGGCAGAGCAGGGCAAGCGAAGCGAGAATCGAAGCATGAATCGCCCCTCCGGCAGGATTCCAAGAAATTTATGAGAGCCTAGCGGCGCCGGAGTGCACGGTCAAAGGTACGGAAGGACAAGTCGAGAACAAGCAATTCGCCCACGGAGGGCGGGCTTTCACAAGACAGATTTGGGCCGAAGTATTAGAAAGAGTAATCGCCGCGCAATTTCTAAAATTCGGCCGCCATTCCCCACAATTCTGAATCGATGGTCGGCGATGAGGAGGTAACCCTCTCGCCGCAGGAACGGGCTTCGGGGAAATCTGGGCTGTCTCAGCGTTCAACGCCGCCCGATTTCTCCATGTCGAGTTTTGGCCCGACGCGAAGTACGTGGAATGGATTGACAAGCTCCGCGGGGCTGAATACAGTTGACGAAGTGCGCTAACAGGGCGTCTCCTACCCGCGGCAAGGGAAGCATCCCACCTGTTTTCGTTTCAGGCGCAGCTACCTTCTTTCAGCCTGGTATCAGCGGGACACCGGCAAATATGAAAGGAGGTTCTTGTGAACCCATCGAAGTTCTTACCCGCTCACTCATCTTTTGAGTCCATCCGGAAGCAGGCAAAAAAACTAGTCCGGCAGTTTGCCGCCGGCGCCCCCGACGCTCTGGCCCGTGTCCACGCCCAAATGCCGGTTCCGACCCTTCCTCTTTCGCTGCGAGACGCTCAGCTTGTGCTCGCCCGGGAATATGGCTTTGCGGGCTGGCAGGACCTTCGCTCGGCAGTGCTCGGTCGGGAAGGCGGCGGCCTGGAGTGGGCGGCCGCCGAGGCGGAGCGAGCCATTCACGACAACAGCGTCGAGCGATTGGCGCAACTGGTTCAGCAATATCCAGCGCTTCTATCGTGGCGCGGCGATTCCGGGGAATCGTTGCTCGGGTTTGCCACTGGCTCCTTTGGCGATAGCGGCGATCCTTACCGGGAGCAGATGTTCACGCGCCTGGAATGCGCCGAGTTTCTTCTAGACGCAGGGGCCATCGCGAACCCGGCGATATGGGAAGACGCAATTCGCGCCCGCGCCCAGGCAGTGTTGCTGCTGCTTTCGCGCAAGGCTGTTCTGCTGCGCAGGCTCGATGTTCTCGCCGCACTGGGCGACGATGACGGCGTGCGCGATTGTCTCGAGTCGGCACGGTGTTGCCCCAATGGCGACGCCACCGCCGTCATGCAGGCATTCCTCGTTGCCTGCCGGTTCGGCCATCAGGCAGTTGCTTCCCTCATTCTCGACCGTTGTATCGAGCTCGACCCCGCGCTCGGTCAGCGAGTGGAGAAATGGCGTGGACGAAGCGCTTTCATCGACTACCTGGTTGAGCATCCGCAAAAGTACGGAAGCCCCTGGCAGGCCGTCGTCAGCCCCTGGCAGACGGTCGTCATGAGCGAAGTACTCACGGCGATCGATGAAGACAACCTCCAGGAGTTCACCACGTGGCTCGAGAGGGAGCCGGATCTGCTCCGCGAATCCCATCTCGCCCCGCAGGTGGAAATTGTGGAACATGCGGTCTTGAAGGATCGCGGGCCCTTCATCACGCGATTGTTGGAGTTCCATCCCGCTCTCGAGCTAAGACGCCCACCTTCGTCCGCTCTGGTGTTCGCTCTGGAATATGGGAAGGCGCATCTCATTCCTCGCTTAACCCCGATTTGGCCTTTACCGGACGACCTCTGCCACGCCGCAGGCGTGGGCAACTTCTCCCGAGTGAGGGGATGGTTTGATGAGGCCGGCCGTCCGCGGTTGGGAAGCCTCGCTCAGCATTACCCCACCAACGCTCCCTCTGTTTTGCGAAACCTGCACTGGACTCCCGCCAACCCGCAACACATCCTAGACGTGGCGCTGGCCTGGGCATGCATGAACCGGCATTTTGAGATTGCGTCTTTCCTGCTAGAGCACGGCGCCAATATCAATACCAACTGGAGCACGCACGAGCCGGCTGGCATCCTGCACGAATGCGCGGTGAGGGGGAATTATGAAGCAGCACAGTTCCTGATTGACCACGGCGTTGATATGACCATACGCGACTATCGCTGGAACGCGACCGCCGAAGGGTGGGCGTACCACGCAGCCAAGGACCAGAACATGGCGGAGTTCCTGGCGCGTGCCGAGACCGCACGGAAAGCACAGTCCCTTTGAAAAGGACACGGTCAGGGCCTTCGAGTGCCGACCGCAAGCAGCCGGCCCCGAACCAGCCTGGGGGAGATCAATGATTGATCTCCTCGAAGCCGACCTCGGGACAACGTCGTCGGAGTCAGCGTTGAAACGTAACTTCCGGCTAGCCCGGGATTTGCCGGGAACAGAACCACCAGCAAATGTTCTTGGAGAACACTCACGACCCGATTCCGCTGCAGGGTCCAGATCACACACCACTTTTCGAAGACGGAGACAGTTTGGTTATGGGATACTCCTCACCAGCAATCAAGTCTTGCAGGTTATCGCCGCGCCATAAGGCGGACGCGAGCGACTGTCCGGCCAGGAGGTGAGTCGTGAAAGAGGCTTTGACACGAGCGGCGGCAGGTTCGGTGGCGATGCTGATGACAATTGCGGCTGTGACGGCGGGGCTGGGCGCACTTCGAGCACGCGCTCAACAGGCAAGCCGGGAACAGCCGGACAACTACACCTGGTTGGAAGACATACACGGCGAGCGGCCCATGGCCTGGGTAAAGGCTGAAAACGCTCGCACGGCAGCGGTGATCGAGAACGACACTCACTTCTCGCCCCTGGAGGCCGAGGCGTTGGAGGTGCTCGAGTCTCCGGACCGGCTGCCGGACCCGCAGTTTCACAACGGCGTGGTGTACAACACCTGGCGCGATGCCGAGCACGTGCGGGGCATCGTACGACGCACGACGCTTAAGGATTATCTGACGGCGGAGCCCAAGTGGGAGACCGTGCTCGACTACGACGCGCTATCCAAAGCCGACAACCAGAGTTGGGTGGGGAAAGGACTCCAATGCCTGCATCCGGAAGATGAGCTTTGCCTGGTAGCGCTGTCGGCAGGCGGCGCGGATGCTGTGGTCCTGCGCGAGATGAACCTGAAGACCGGCGAGTTCGTCGAGGGTGGTTTTGCACTCCCGCGCGGCAAGCAGACCGTGTCATGGGTCGACAAGGACACGCTGCTGATTGGGCGCGATTGGGGCCCGGGAACGATGAGCGAGGCCGGTTATCCGGTCACCGTACGGCGGTGGAGGCGCGGCCAGCCCATGGAGAGCGCCGAGGAGGTGTTCCGCGGAGATGTGAAGGACAACGGCTACGGCGATTCTGCGCGCGTCTTCATCGATGGAGGGAACCATCACGCGATTATCGTGCAGCGGAATCTGAGCACCTTCGCACATGAGAACTATCTGCTGTTGCCCGGCGGAGCCAGGAAGCTTTCCCTGCCGCTGAAGGCCAGAGTCGGTGGGCTGCTGGGCGGTCAGTTGCTCGTGACTCTGGATGAGGATTGGACGCCCGACGCACAAACCAACATGGTTGCTCAGGGATCTGTGGTTGCGCTTGATTTGGCCGCGGTAGAAAAGGACCCGGTGCGGCTGAAGCCGACGGTGGTGTTTGCGCCCACTGCACAGGAGTTCGAACAGTGGTTTTCGACGACGAAGAATCACATGGTCCTGGCCACGCTCGAACACGTGCAGGGCCGCGCGTATGTGTACACATTGGGCAGCGATGGAAGGTGGATACACCAGCGGCTTCCGGTGCCAGCCAATCTGACGATCAGCTCTGGAACGGCCAGCCAAACCGACGATCGCTTCTTCCTCGGACTGGAGGGTTTCCTGACGCCGCCCTCGCTTTGGCTTGGCGATGCGAGCGACGGCACCTTCACTCTAGCCAAGTCGCAGAAGCCCCAGTTTGATGCCAGCGCCGATGTGGTCGAGCAGTTGGAGGCGACCTCAAAGGACGGGACCAGAGTGCCGTACTTTGTAGTGCATGGCAAGGACATGCAGCATGACGGATCGAATCCGACTCTACTGACCGCCTATGGTGGATTTCAGGTTTCCAATACTCCCCAGTACTCGGCCGTAAGCGGCAAGTTGTGGCTCGAGCGCGGGGGCGTGTATGTGCTTGCCAATATCCGCGGTGGCGGCGAATTCGGTCCAGCGTGGCACGAGGCCGGCCTAAAGACGAATCGGCAGCGGATTTACGACGACTTCTACGCCGTGGCCCAGGATCTCGTGACACACAAGATCACTTCCTCGCGCCGGCTAGGCATCATCGGCGGGTCGAATGGCGGCCTGCTCATGGGCGTCGAGTTCACACAGCACCCGGAGATGTGGAATGCCGTCGTGATCGAAATCCCGCTGCTCGACATGCTTGGCTTTGAGCATTTGTCGGCCGGTGCGTCGTGGGTGGGCGAGTACGGTTCAGTCTCGGTACCGGTGGAGCGGGCGTTTCTCGCCTCCATTTCACCGTACAACCAACTGAAGCCGAATGTGAATTATCCTGAGCCGCTGATTTTTACCACCACCAAAGACGATCGTGTCGGGCCGGTTCATGCCCGCAAGTTTGCCGCGCGTCTCGAGGAATTTCACAGGCCCTTTTTCTACGACGAGATCACCGAGGGCGGACACGGTGCAGGTGCTGATAAGAAGCAGGAAGCCAGAACCGATGCCGGGGACTTCACCTACCTCATGATGAAGCTGATGGATTCAACTGGCCCTGGACGGCATAATTGAAAAAAGTGACGAACCGCCCTTTAGTCGGGGCTATCCGGAAGTTGGCAGAAACGGGCCTCGAGACCATCCGTCAACTGGACCAACATACTGACCGCGCGGCGTAGGAGGCCGCCAGTAGGGCGCATCGGAAGACATCGGAACGCTCCCAGGCAAGAACAATGCTTCCTCGGGGAGCAGCGGCGGCAGGCCGTCCTGACCCATGACTTCGGGGTGCCCGTGATCCGGAAACAATTGCCAAAAGATGTGACTTAACAACAGTCCGGGTTCATCCCCGATTGTTATAATCGCGTGTACTTCTCCAAGCGGCACCTGGATAGAAGAAATGAGTGTCACAAGAATCCACTGGGGGCGAATTCTGATCGGCGGGCTGCTTGCGGAAGTGGCTCTCATTCTCGCGATTGTTCCTCTTGGCTTGCGTCTCGGCGACAATTTCCTGCATTACACTGCTCCTCCCGGATCCTTCGTCATGTGCTTCCTGGGAGCGCTCTGGGTATGTCGGCGGATCGAATCCCATTTCATTCTGCATGGGACGCTGGTCGGAGTGGTGGCGGCCCTTATCTACGTTGCCTTGACACGCGCCCAGTCCGAACCTTTCGCATACATTGTGGCCCACGTGCTGAAACTCGTGGGCGGGGCATGCGGCGGCTTCGTCGCCCAACGGCGCCGATCACCGTCCCCGGCGGAAACCGTTCACGATTGATTCACTGTCTCACCGGTTCCGCTTTTACTGTCAAGTGCTCCGGAAATGGGCTTCGGAACAGGCAATTTCTTTAACGGACCCGTCTGCTTAGACAGCCAAACGGTGCCCGGAACCAAGCCTCATTCCGGTCTGCGCGGGTTCGAGCGAGGAATTGAAAGCGCCAACTCCCCGCGTCGGCGACCGAGTCGACTGTAGCTACACGATTGGGGGTTTCACGGACTTTGCCGAGCCCTGTGAAACGTAGGATCCAGGATCTGGGTAAGATCTGAACCATAAATATTTTCCTGTTGACTTTGCTCTGTCGCGGGCATAATAAAACGATTCAATACGGCCTTTTGTTTGGCCTTTAGCGCTTTTGCCTTTGGTGCGCTCCGGTACTTGGCTATCCCAACCAGTGATTCAGGAGTTCTGCCATGCCTGATTGCTCGCGGTTGCTGGCTGTTCGTTTTTCCGTCGTCATCTGTCTCGTGCTGGCGCCTTGTGTGCTTCCTGCCGCCGCCCAACTCAACACCGGGTCAATGGGCGGGGCGGTAGCCGACGCCTCGGGAGCCGTTGTGCCGGGCGCGCATGTCGTCGCGACGGACGTGGATAAAGGGTTCGCCTTCCCGGGCATCACTGACCGAGCCGGACGTTATCTCTTGCGCAGCTCGGGGCTAGTTACGATCAACGGTCCGCGCGAAATGGCAGTCGGGGCGAAAGGTTTACTTCTAAGAGCAGGGGCCTTCCGCGTGTCTCCTACGGGACAGCCGGAATAACATGAAGGAGAGAACGTGATCATCAAAGCGTGGAAATGGAGCGTGTCGGCATGTCTTGTCGCGAGTTCGTTGTTTTGGCTATCTAGTAAGGCTACCTCCCAAACCATAACCATCGATGCCGCACCCTCGCACGTCGCCAACACCTTCAGCCCCGTCCGTTCTTTGGGCGCTGCCATCGATCGGCTGAGGACCGGAACGCCCGACCATCTGCTGACCGACCCGGTTCTTAAGGAGATTCTTGGCGCGGGATGGCAAACCGTGACCTATCGGCAAAACACAGAGCTCATGGTCGAAGCCTGGCACTGGAACCCGAACGGTGCCTGGAGCGATGCGGAGAAGCAGCAGGGCTATTTTGTGGGCAGCGCGGAACCAACCGCGGAGTTGATTCGACATTCGTGGGCAGCGCCGCTTCCGCATCGCGGCTTCAGCCGCGGCGACGGAAACGGCTGGTCCCGGCTCACCGACGGCGATCCCAAGTCGTACTGGAAGAGCAATCCCTACCTCAGCAAAGCCTTCACCGGCGAAGACGACTCGCTCCACCCGCAGTGGGTGATGATCGATCTGGGCAGCAAAGTCCCGGTCAACGCCATACGCATCGCATGGGCCGAGCCCTACGCGAAGCACTACTCAGTCCAGTTCTGGACCGGCGAACTGGAACCTTTCTATGACGGGACCACCAAGGGCACATGGCAAAGTTTTCCCTTAGGCGCCATCAGCGAAGGCAAGGGTGGCACGGTCACGCTGAAGCTGGTTTCCTGGATGATTCCCGTGCGGTATCTCCGCATCTGGATGACGGAATCCTCTAACACCTGCGACACTCACGGTTCTGCCGACAAGCGAAACTGTGTGGGTTACGCCATCAATGAACTCTACGTCGGGGCGCTCTCGGCGGATGGCCAGTTCAATGATTACGTCACTCATTTTCCCAGCCGCAATCAGACCGTGACCTGGCCGTCTTCGGTTGATCCATGGCACGCGGCTTCGGATATGGACGAATCCAGAGGAGACCAGGTCGGCTTCGATTTTTTCTTCACCAGCGGCGTTACCCGCAGCCTTCCCACCATGGTTCCCATCGCCATGTTGTATTCCACGCCGGAGGATGCAGCGAACGAGATTGCCTATCTCTACAAACGCCACTATCCGATCTCGTGGATCGAGATGGGAGAAGAGGCCGATGGACAGCACATGCTACCCGAGGACTATGGCGCGTTGTACCTGCAATTCGCCACCGCGATTCACCGGCTCGTTCCCGAGGCCAAGCTGGGTGGACCGCCCTTCGAAGGAACATTTGATGATGTTGAAGTATGGCCAGACGCGGCCGGGAAAGTCTCATGGCTCGGACGATTCGTCGACTACCTTAAGGCCCACAGGCGCCTGAACGACTTCACCTTCTTCTCTTTCGAACATTATCCCTACCAGGACAAGCCCACCTACTCCTGGGCTGACCTGTACCCGGAGCCGGATTATGTCAGGCACATCGTTCAGGTCTGGAAGGACAACGGCTTGCCCCCGAATATTCCCTTCTTCATGACCGAGGGCAACATCGGAGGTGGAGCGGGACCTTCGACCGTAAAGAGCGCCTTGTGGTTGGCCGACTATGTCGGCTCCATGATGACCGCCGGCGCCGCGGCCACTTACTTTTTTCACTACATGCCTTCGCCCGGCCGGATTAATGGCTTTCTCATACTCGATGAGAAATACAACGTAGTTGGCTATCCTCCGCAGTACTTGGCCACGCAGGTGATCACCAAGGAGTGGGTGCAACCCGTCGATGCTCCCCACAAACTCTTCAAAGCTTCGAGCGACGTGACCGACGCAGCGGGAACGCTGCTGGTCACCGCGTATGCCGTCGAGCGTCCTGACGGACAGTGGTCCGTGATGCTGGTCAACCGGGACCAATACAACGACCGCGCAGTGAAGATTGTTTTCAACGATGCCGAAACCGGGCATGACCGTCACTTCTCAGGCCGGGTTGATCGCATCACATTCGGATCCGCCGAATACAGCTGGCACGCCGAAGGAGAACGCGGTCACGCCGATCCTGACGGCCCTCCCTCCAAGTCGACGGTAAGTGGCGGCGCAGAAGCGTTGTATAAACTCCCAATGGCATCCATTACCGTGCTACGTGGCTCCATCGGGGATCAGTAACCATCCTGTGGAACCAAAGGTACGAGCTTCCGCGCGGTGGTTCGGCCACGCGGTAGTCATCCAGATACGGCTTCGGGGAAATCGCTCGCACCGTTCCCTTTGTGCCTGTCGCGTTTTCGAAAGATGTCCTCGAAGCCAACTTCGGGACACGTTAAAACGTAACTTCCAGTTTGCCCGTGACTCGAAGGATCGGTGTGCCTGCCAAAAAATGTGAGAGCCTTGTCGACTCCAGGTGGGCGTTCTCACGCGACACGGGTACACTTCGCCGCTCCCGCTCCGCGCGGGGGATCGAAAGCTTTCACGCGCCGAGTCTGGTTCTCGCCGTGCGGCTCATTGTTTCAGGTCGGCGGGCCAGTTGGTGATCAGGGTGAGGGGTTCGCTCTGGGATTGCGGGAGAACGGTGTTCATCACGAATTTCTTGCCGTCAGCGGAAGCAGTATAGATTCCCGTCGGACCGCTCACCACGCTGGCTTTGAACAGGGCATGGGGCGTGCCCAGTTGCAGGTTGGCGCTGTTTTGCTGGATATCCACCGCCATTAACTGCTGGTCAATCGAGAAGAAGTAAAGTTCTTTGCCGTCATTCCGCCAGCTTGGTCTTGCTCCCCCGGCGGTTGATACCTGCCAGCGGCCAGCGCCGCTTGGGAAGGGCTGGATGTAAACCTCCATGCGGCCAGTCTCATCGTTGCTATAGGCCAGCCACTTGCCGTCGGGCGAAAATGAGGGCGTGACATCCAGGAAATTCGTGGCGATCACAGCGAACGGCTTTTGCTCGCCAGACTTATCCGGGAACATGGGCAGCGCCCAGATATCCCAGCTCGTGTTCGATTTGGGGTCGTGCCGCATGTAGGCGATGTACCGGCCGTCTGGCGTAACGGAAAATGCATAGTTGATAATGCCGGGGGTTTCGAGCAGCTTCTCCTTGTTGCCTGTGCCGTCGGCGTTTTGACGGTAGAGGGAGTCATTCGTGCCAGCCGGCCCGTAACTGAAAACAATAGATTTTCCGTCGGGCCACCAGACCGGGACGCCGCTGGTTAGCGGGCCTAAGGTGACGCGGGTTTTGGTGTGGCGGGCGAGGTCGATCACCCAAATGTCGCCGAGGCCGTTGGCTTCGATGTCCACGGCCAACTTGCTTCCGTCGGGGGAAAGCTCGGGCCAGTAGTAATCGGCGGTTTCGGGCAGCACCGGTTCACCCTGCTTGCCGGATGCGTCGTACCAGACGAGTTGAGATCCGCCGCCAGCGACACCGTGCTGGTAGAGCAGTTCGCCGTTCGCCGAGGCCGTCAGGATGCCTCGCCATGTGTCGGTATTAACCGCGACGTGGTCAGCGATGGGCTTGGCTTCGCCCTCCAGCGCCAGACTGCGCAGGTTGAAACTTTGCGCCATCAGCGTGCTGTCGCGAACGAACAACAGCTGTCCGGGATCGGCATAAATAGCATTGGAATCATTGCGCAGCAGCAACTTGCGCTCCTTCGAATCGAGCGCAGCCAAATAGACGCCGCTGTCTGGGCTCGACGCGCCGTGAGCGAAGTAGAGATAGTGGTTGCCGTCAGGAAGAAATTGCGGCCAGCGATGGGAAGTTTCCTTGCCGTCAACGCTGGTCAAGGGGACCCGCGTGCCCCCGGCAGCATCGACCCGCGCCACGCCCCCCGTCGAATCCGGAGCGAAAACGATCGTGCCATTGTTGTTCCATGTTCCTCCGCGTCCGACCTTTGCGTCGCAAAGAACCTGCGGGGGGCCACCGCTGGCGTCGACCTTGTTCAGTTTGCTCGCGGCGAAGAATGCGACGTAGCGGCTGTCGGCGGACCAGAACGGATAGGTGGCGCCGTCGGTTCCCGACATCGGCTGCGCGATCGTGGAATTCAGCGGCCGAACCCACAGCACTTGCTTGCTCTCCGCGCTCTTGGCCACGAACGCGATTCGCCGCCCGTCTGGCGAAAGCACTGGCGGGCCGGCGTCGTTTCCGGTCAGTGCGAAAGCGGCCTTCTCCGGTGGGAGGATGTAGGAGTGAACCGAGACCTGCGGTGCGCGAAGGGATTGCAAGTAGGCCGCCGCGAAGGCAACCGCGGCGACGGCGAGCACTCCGGCCGCAACCCACGGCAGCCACGACCTGCGCGCAGGCACGACGGTGGGAGGTTGCGCGGAAGTCGCCGGCGCCTCGGCGATCGCCTGCAACTGGAGCTTCAGGTCATGCGCAGTCTGGATGCGCTCGTCAGGATCTTTGTCGAGGCACAGTCGAATGACGCGGTCCAGCCCCGGCGGCGTCTGGGGTCGCAGAGTCCTGACGGAAGGCGGATCGACGGCGAGAATCTGCCCCACGATGCTGGCCTGCGTCTTACCTTCAAAGGTGCGCTTGCCCGTCACCATCTCGAACAGCATCACGCCGAAGGCGAAGATGTCAGAGCGGGCGTCGGCCTCGAGGCCCTGGATCTGCTCGGGCGACATGTATTGGACGGTTCCGATCACTGCGCCCGCGGCGGAAAGCGGCGAGGCTGGCGACGGGGAGGGCATGGTCTGGGTCAGCGCGGCAGCAAAAACGGAGGGTGACGTGCCGCTTCCCCTGCCGGACGCGACCGTCGCGCCGAGCGGCTTTGCCAGACCGAAATCTAGAAGCTTGGCCCCTGATTTGGTGAGCATCACGTTGCCCGGCTTCAAGTCGCGATGCACCACTCCCGCGCGGTGCGCTTTTTCGAGCGCGTCGGCAATTTCGATGGCGATGGTCAACACCTGTTCGGGGGCGAGAGGTCCCTTTCTCAGCCGTTCGGCCAGAGACTCGCCTTCGAGGAACTCCATGACCAGGTAGTCGATGGGGCCTTCGTTGCCCACATCGTGGAGCACGCAGATATGGGGATGCTGAAGCTGGGAGATGACCCTGGCTTCGCGTTCGAATCGGGCGCGCAGTTCAGTGCTTGCCACTAGTTGCGCGTTCAAGACTTTGATCGCAACCGTGCGCTCCAATCGCGTGTCGCGAGCGCGATACACCTCGCCCATACCGCCCGCGCCCAGGGGCGATTCGATTTCGTAGGGGCCAAGTCTGGTGCCAGCGCTCAGAGCCATCGGTCGCCGCAATTATAGCCTGTGCGGCGCGTCTTCTCCTGCGGCCCAGGAGAAGATGCGAGATTCTGGGCGGTCGGTCGGCATGACCGGCCAATCCCTGCTCGTTTGCGCGCCCGGGTGAAATGGTGCAGGAGGTTGGACGAACCGCGACATGGCGGTCCAGAATGCGGAAGACTTGCCCAATTTAACAGCCGAGGAGATGCGCACGATGTTTGAAAATGGCCGGAATTGGTCGTTCGCCCAGTTCCTGGGGTCTGCTCACTCGTATCGCAGCGCCACCATGGGATCGACCTTGGCGGCACGACGCGCTGGGATGTAGCTCGCAATTAGCGCAACACCAACCAGCAAGGCCGCGACGGCTACAAGTGTGAGCGGATCTGCGGGCCTCACTCCGAATAGGAAGTTCTGAGAATATCGAGTAATGCCCAGTGCTGCTGCACATCCGGTCAATGTGCCTACAATTGCCAGTACTGCTCCTCGCCCCAGAACGAGCCTCACCACATCCTCACGCTCCGCGCCCAAGGCTAGGCGGATTCCGATCTCCTGAGTGCGGCGCGCGACCTGAAATGCAAGCAAGCCGTAGAGGCCGATACAAGCCACGGTGAGCGCCAGAGCGGCAAACAAGCCAGACAACACCGAGATCAGCCGCTCCTGATAGAGATCCTCATCGATCTGCTCCGCCTCGGTCTTCATGCCCAGGATAAGAAGATTGCTGTCAAAACGGCTGATTGCCGACTGGATTTCCCGCATGAGAGCGTTCGACTCCATGGCGGTGCGGACCTCGAAATACATGGGGCCATTCGAATCGCCAAGCGGCGTGTAAACCGTGGGCCATATGGTGTCTCGCACGTTGCCGTACTTTGCGTCGCCGACAACGCCGATAATTTCGAAGGCAGGACCAGACGCGTTTCCCAAGTGAAAGTATTTTCCGAGTGGGTCGCGGAAACCAAAGAGCTGCCGGACCAGAGTTTCGTTCACGACTGCCTGGGTAGGATCGTTCTTGCCGCGAGCTCGTTCTGCTTCTTCATCGTCGAAGATTCGTCCCTCCCGCAGAGGAATGCCCATTGTGGTCAGGAAATCGCTGGACATGGGCAGGCCGTGCGCTCGAACCTCTAGCCCTGGCTGATCATTCGAAACAATCGGCGCGGCCATGCCCTCATTGCTTAGCAGGGCGACCCCGGAGCGGCTGACTGAGACCACACCGGGCAAAGATCTGAGTTGTTGCTGAAGATCTCGGTAGAGAGTGTCAGGGTTCTTTCGCGTGTAGGTCGAATCGATCCGGAACACCAGTAGATGCTGGGCGTTGAACCCAACGTCCTCAGCTCTCAGATTGGCTAGTGTCCGGGCGACGAGCCCAGCGGCTGCAAGAACGGGCATCGCGAGCGCGATTTGAGTAATCACAATCAAGCTTCCGACCGCCACACTCCGGCCGACTCCGGCCATCGCACTCCCACTTTCAGCTTTGAGCGTCGAAACCAAATCGGGCCGGCTGCTGAAAAACGCTGGGATAAGTCCAAAGGCAACTCCAACCGCGACTGAAACCAGCAGCGTAAAGACAAACACGCGAGCATCAGGGTGCGCGTCGAGTTGGAGCGGCATCGACCAGTTTCGCGAGAAGAACGAGACGAGGATACGTGCCCCAAAGACTCCGAGCGCCATTCCGAAGGCACCACCCATGCAGGCGAGGAGCAGACTTTCCGTAAGCAGTTGCGAAATGATTCGGCCGCGCGTTGCACCCAGAGCGACCCGTATGCCTAGTTCTTTTCTTCGCGCCGTGGACCGCGCCAACATTAGTCCAGCGATATTGACGCAGGAAATCAATAGCACCGTCGCAACGGCAGCAAGCAGGGCAAAGAGTGCTCGTGAAAAGTTCCGGCGAAGCGTCGCTAAGCCATGAGCCGCGGTTGCAAGTTCGATTTGGGGCGCATCAGTCCTCTTTAAGATTGCTTCCGGTCCCGTCGTCGTGCTGGCGGCAAACGCGGCACTCAGCGCGGAGTCGGCTTGAGCAGTGCTGGTGTTGGGGTTCAGACGGCCGATCAGCTCGGTCCATATGGCGTTGGCTGCAATTTCATTGGGAGCGTAAGGCGGCACCTTTGCCTTGAAGGCAAGAGGTAACCACAGGTCGCAGGCCAGGCCAGGATCAAGTTGCGCGAATTCCGGGGCGGTAACGCCGACTACCGTGAACAGGGTTCTGCCAATCAAAATTTGTTGGCCGAGCCCGCGGGCGTTGCCGCCTAACTTGCTCTGGAAAAAACGCTGGCTGACCACGATGGCGGGAGGAGCGCCTTGAGAGTCGTCGTGTTGACCAAGGAGACGGCCTACTGCCGGCCGCGTACCAATGGTCGAAAAGAAATCGCCGGAAACAAACAGACCGCGCACTCGGTTAGTCTGTCCTTCAGAGTTGACGCTCAGTTCGGCAGGTACGAACGCTGCCACATCGGAAAAAATATTTCGCTCGCTCTGGACCTGCTCGAAAAACGGGAAGGAAAATGAGCATCCTCCAGAGTCCAAAGGCACATCGGAAATGATGTCTCCGCCTTCGAGAAGGGGGCCGCTACCCGGCGGGCAGTTGGCATAGCTAGAGGAGGACGTAGTTGCTAGCC
>Ga0302324_100004680_pt1 | contig 30150 bp, 22 predicted proteins | sample Palsa_T0_1_FD_201949 | JGI IMG/M metagenome (GOLD analysis project Ga0302324, IMG submission 201949) | Peat permafrost microbial communities from Stordalen Mire near Abisko, Sweden - Palsa_T0_1 | ecosystem: Environmental > Terrestrial > Soil > Palsa > Peat permafrost | place: Sweden: Abisko...
GACGGGAACTATTTCCTTCCCAATACCTTTTCCCCCAATGGCGACGGTGTCAATGATTATTTCTATCCAAGGGGCACGGGCATCTACAACATACAGTCCATGAGCGTTTTCAACCGCTGGGGACAACAGGTCTTCCAGCGAAAGAATTTCGCGGCCAATTCCGAAACAATGGGTTGGGACGGTACATTCAACGGCCACCCCGCCCCTTCGGACGCGTATGTCTATATCGTAGAAGTGATTTGTAACAACGCCCAGGTCGTCGCCCTTCATGGCAACGTCGTCCTGGTCAGATAAAATGATTAAATGATCCTTTTAACGCTTTTATATTGAAAACGCTTTTATCGCTCTTCGTTCCCATCTTGGTCCTGCTAATCTGCCCGGCCACCGCCCGGGCACAGGATATCCATTTCTCCCAGTTCTACGAAGCGCCCCTCCTCCGCAACCCTGCCCTGGCCGGCGTCTTTACCGGCGACTATCGTATCCAAACAACCTTCCGCGACCAATGGAATAGCTTCACCAACGCTTATCGCACCGGCTCCCTGAGCGGAGAATACAAATGGGCGGTGGGGCAAACCAACGATTATCTGACCACAGGTATGGAAATCCTCTATGACAAGGCCGGCACCGCAGCCCTCACCACAACCGAAGTAATGCCCGCCCTCAATTACCATAAGTCCCTGAGCAACAACAAAGCCACGTACCTGGCACTTGCTTTCATGGGCGGCCTGGTTGAAAAAACGATCGATCTCTCAAAAGTGACCACCAACAGCCAGTACAACGGGACCGCCTACGATCCGGCCCTCCCAAACGGAGAGACCATCCTCACTCCCAATGTCCACTACCTCGACGGCGCCCTGGGTATCAGCTTCAATACTACCTTCGGAGAAGACAATAAGAATACCATGTATGCCGGAGCTTCCTACTATCATCTCAACCGGCCAAAGAACTCCTTCTATGAGAATCCCACCGTCGAGCTGGACCCTAAAGTCGTTTTCTCCGCTGGCGTTAAGGCGATCTTCAATGACTACACCTCGTTCAGCATCCAGGCCGATCATTCCCAACAAGGCCCTGCCAGTGAAACCATCGGCGGGGTAATGGTTTCCTATAGATTGGGAGATGATCCTGACAATCCCGACTATATTTTCAACCTGGGCTCCTACATCCGCTGGGGCGATGCCATCATCCCCGTAGTCAAGCTGGAATCAAACGCCTTTACCGTTGGATTGAGCTACGATATTAATATCTCCACACTTGCAACGGCCAGCGAAAACCGCGGGGGATTCGAATTGTCTCTCTCTTACTCGGGTTTTCTTGAACATGAAAATCCCAGTCACCTCTCCCCGAAGTTTTAAAATCCTTACTTTTGCACTCTAAAAAATTGATATGAGCACCAACAGCATCCGGATCGGTCAGCCTGCACCCGAATTCACCCTCTTTGACTCCGACAAACAAAAAGTATCGCTCAGCGATTATAAGGGACAAAATGTCCTCTTACTTTTCTTCCCCCAGGCATTTACCGGCACCTGCACAAAAGAACTGTGCAGCACCCGTGACAATATCGCCCTCTACAACGAAGCCAATGCCCGGGTCTTCGGCATCAGCGTAGATTCCGTCTTTACCCTGGCTAAATACAAGGAAGACCAGAACCTGAACTTCCCCCTGCTAAGCGACTTTAACAAAACAACCTCCGCAGAATACGGCTCTCTTTATGATAGTTTTGTCTTCGATATGAAAGGCGTTTCCAAACGCTCCGCCTTCATTGTCGACAAAGAAGGAATAATCCGCTATGCGGAAGTGCTCGAAAAGGCCACCGACCTGCCGGATTTTTCAGCAATTCAGCAAATACTTGAAAGTATTAAATAATTGATTATCAAATTATTATCTCCATTCGCCTGCCATAAAAGGGAGATTTAGCATTTTATTAAGCAGCTTTTTTGTAAATTCGGATTAAAAGAATTATTTTGGAAAATCGTGTAAAATGTACCCAAGCATGAGGATTTTTTACATCCTTTTATCCATTATTCTACTGACCACCACCCAGGCAAAAAGCCAGGCAAGGGGTCCGTTGCCCGATACAGACCACAAAGTGGTAAAGAAATACTATCCCAACCCCGCCGTTTCCTATATCATTTTCGAAATCGACAGAGAACCCAATCAGGCCTATACCCTCCAGATTTACAGTTTTCTGGGTAAGATGGTAAAAAATATCCCGGACATCGCCGACCGCTATACTCTCAATCTCAGCGATCTTTACCGCGGACTTTATACCTTCCAGCTAAAAGACCAGTCAGGCCACGTCACCGACTCCGGTATCTTCCAGCTCAATAAATAACCCCAGCCGCACCGCTTCAGCTGCCCCTCTGATTTCAACTGCCCTACTCAATCCACCACCCCTCGCCCCCTCCTTACAACACCTGCACAATCAAAAATTTAAGATAATTGGTATTTTCCCATCCTTCAATGATCGGATGATCGCTGGCCTGCGTCCGAAAAGTCACCTGTCTCAGCCTCCGGCGCGCATCCTTTGCCGCAAGTTGGATCGTCTCCAGGAAAAGCTCCGGCTGCACGAGATTCGTACACGAAGAGGTCACCAGGAACCCACCCTTCCTCACCAGCTTTATCCCCCGGAGATTGATCTCCTTATACCCCGTTATAGCTTTCTGGATCGTTTCCCGGCTCTTGGTGAACGCCGGCGGATCCAGCATCACCACATCGTACTGCCGCCCTTCCTTACTCCATTGCTTTAATACATCAAAGGCATTGACCGCCTCATACCGGCAAACAGCACCCAGCCCATTCAATTCCGCATTGGCCCGCGCCCGCAATACCGCATTTTCCGAAATATCCAACCCCAGCACGGACTTGGCTCCATAAAAACCGGCATGCGTCTCGAAACTGCCCGTATAGCAGAATGCACCCAGCACATCCGCCCCCTTCACGATGTGACGGATAGCACGGCGATTGTCATGCTGGTCCAGGAAATAGCCCGTCTTCTGACCGCTTTCCAGGTCTACCCCCATCTTCAGCCCATTCTCGTTGATAATGATCTGCGTTTCGAAGGGCGCAGATAAAAACCCCTTCTGCTGGGGCAAGCCCTCCAACTCCCGGACAGGGACATCGTTCCGTTCGTAAATACCCTTCGGCTGGAAGATCTCCTCCAGCGCAGCGACAATGACCGGCTTCCATCGGTCCATGCCAAGGGCCAGGGTCTGGATGACAAAATAGTCGTTGAATTTATCGATGATCAGCGCCGGCAAATCGTCTGCCTCGCCAAATACCAGGCGGCAGTTTTCCATATACCCTATCCGCTGCCGGTATTCCCAGGCCCGACGCAGCCGGTTCCTGAAAAAAACATCGTCAATCGATTCGGACCGATCCCTGCTCAGCAGCCGGACCAGGATCTGGGATTTGGGGTTGATATACCCCCGCCCTACAAATTTTTTATCGTGCGTAAATACCTCGACAGTCTCGCCACCCTCCGCTTTACCCTCAACAGTAGCCACTTCATTGGCAAAGATCCAGGGATGCCCGCTCTCCACCCGCCGGCTGATCTTCTTATTCAAATATACCTTCGTCATGGCCGCAAAGGTACATTCTTCTACCACACAAAGGTCGCCACCGCATCCCCATTGAGCGTCGTCGAAAAATTCTGATTGTTGAACTGTACCGTAAAAGTCTCCGCATTGGCCTCATCATTCAGCACGATCAACACCTTCTTCCCATCGGGCCTCAGAAAAGCAACGTTTTGCAGATTACCGGGAATATTCGACGATACCCGGACCGAACCGGGCAGGACGAATTTGGAAGCATGCGCTATGATATAATAGGAAGTATTCCGGCTGACAGAAGTACCATTGATGGTAAAAGCTCCCTGGCAAACACCACAGCCCCCGGTCGTATGCGGACCATAATTCTCGTCGGCAGCCATATTCCATTCCAGCACATTCCGGCTCCAGTTCCGCGGCGCCCCGACGATCAGGTTCTTCATCGCCCATTCCAGATCACTTTCGAAATCGCCCGGACCGGCAACATACTGCTCCGTAAAATAAACATTCTTGTCAGGATACGCATCATGCACACCCGTCAGCGCCGAGATATCGCCCGCATACAGATGAAAAGCCGATCCATCCACATACTGCGCCGCGGCAGGGTCCGCCAGTATATATTCCGGATAGCCAGGCACATCGCAGTTGTGATCCCAGACAATGATCTTGGTGCTGATCCCCGCCGTCTGAAAGGCCGGTCCGAGATAGCTGCGGACAAAAATATCTTCCGCCGTATCCTGCATGACATTGCTGGGGTTGTTATTCGCATTCAAAGGCTCGTTCTGCGGAGTGATAGCATCGATCTTAATCCCGTTGGCCGCCATGGCCTGGATATATTTCACGAAATATTGCGCATAAACGCTATAATACTGCGGTAACAGCGATCCCGCCGCAGGGCTGTTATTACTTTTCATCCATGCTGGCGGCGACCAGGGGCATCCCAGCAGCTTGATCGAAGGATTGATCGCCAGGATCTCCTTCAACAACGGTACCAGGTACAGATTGTCATCCGACAAAGTGAAATTGGCCAGGGTAGTATCAGGTTGAGAAGGGCTGGCATTATCATCGTAGGAAAATACCCTTGCGCTCATATCCGAAGCCCCAATGGTCAGTCGCAAATAACTCACGCCGATATTATTGCTGTCGGTGGTGAACAACTCCTGCTCGAGCGCCTGCCGCTGAGCCGTCGGCAGACCATAGATCAACTGGGCGCTTCCACCCGTCAACGCATAGCCAAAACCATCGATGGTCTGATAAGTCTGAGTCGTATCGACCGTGATCACCGGCTGTACAGCCAACCCGCCCGTAAAGTTCAACGCTACATTCTGCTTTTGCAAAAGAGCGCTCTTGTCCGGGTTTGTCAGCCAGAAAGCTACCTGGGAACTACCTGTCGTACTCGTCGTGCTGTCCGGCGGCGTGACACCGCTGCCCGATGGACTGCCGGCCTTTTTGCCGCAGGCGCCGACACCCGTCAGGGTTACAAAAAACCCTGCCAGAAGAAATAAGGTTTGATTAGTCTTCATAAAAAATACATTTATTTTCCAAAACTCTTTGCCTAACGGCCGCTCAAAGCGGCTGAAAGACTCTCACATAATCCACAAACATCCGCTGCGGGAAGATCGTCGTATTGTCGGGCGGCCCGGGAAAATCACCACCAACCGCTACATTGAAAATAAAAAAGAACGGCAGGTTAAAGGGATAATTCCCGCTCGTCACATCACTGCTGTTACCATTGACATAGAGATTGTCATCCACATAGAACTGCACGCTGTCATACTGCCAAAGCAGGCTGAATACATGAAATTGCTGCGAGAAATCCCCGGTGGAAAGATAGTAATTGTTATTAAATGTCCCTTCCGAACCATCGCCTTGCTGCCAGTGCAGCGAACCCGTTACCCGGTTTGGATTACTACCCACCAGCTCCATAATATCCGTCTCCCCACAACCAGGCCAGGGCACGGAGTTGATATTGGACCCCAACATCCACAACGCAGGCCACATCCCATGCGCTACCGGCAGCTTGGCGCGGATATCGATCCGCCCATACGTAAATTGCTGAATCCCTTCTGTCTTTATCCGGGCCGAAGAATAATTAAACCCGTTATTGGACTCCTGACGGGCCTCGATGATCAGGTTGCCCGCCGACACGAAAGCGTTATTGGTGCTTGATGTATAATATTCCAGTTCCTGGTTGCCCCAACCGTTATTGTTGCCGATATCGAACGTCCAATTCTGCGGACTCAGCGTATTGCCATTGAATTCATCGCTCCAGGCCAGCTGATAGCCCGGATAGCTCGCCGGCGTTGTATATCCGGCCGTATCGGTCGGTAAATACAACAGGTCCGAATTGACGATCGTCGCTGTCGCCTGGGCCGTCCCCAGCGTACAATTAACAGGTACGCTCAACTGCATATAAAAGTCCTGATCCGGCTGCCGGAGACTGTCTCCCATCACAGGCACGTCGACATAGGTCTCCGTTTGCCCCGCCGGAATGGTCACCGTTCCCGATACCGCGGTATAGTCGGTGCCGGCCTTTGCCGTACCATCCATCGTCGCATAATTCACCGACACAGCCTGCTGACTGGCGGCGCTCAGGTCGATATAGAACCGGAAGGGCCCAGTCTGCGTCGGACGATTTGCCGTTACATTGCTCACCGCTGCCGAAGGCAGCGGCCCCGTAGAGCCACCGCCGCTCTTGGCGCCCTTCGAACAGGCCGCCGCAGCCAGCAACAAAAGATAACAGAAGGGTTTGATCGCTTTCATAATAGTTTTATTACTGCGGAGGCATGTCCAGCACAACATTGGTGACAAAAACACCGCCCGGACCCTCGGTACCAAGATAACTGCCCGACTTTATGACAAAGTAAATGGTCTCATTCTGCGGAAACGTGATCTGCCCGTTGGACGCTCCGGAACCCGCACAGTTCAGCGTGACGATATTGCCGGTCTCGGGACCGCTGCCACAGCCGGAATAGGTATTCAGGGACCATAGCTTGTTATCTGTATAGTCACTGCCCTGCGTCGGCACCGTCGTGCCAAAATAGAATTCTACCCAGGTATCGGTCGATCCGGGAGTAGTCACCGTAGCAGAAAAGGTATACGTTACACCCGCCAGGACGGACACCGCCTGGTAAATACCCCCATTGGTGTTGGAACCTGCCGCATTGGAAAAGTTAAGCCCCTGCGGAGTATAAGTAATAGTAGTGATGGTACCGCCGGTATTCAGGGTCGTCCAACCCGAATCCGTCGTCAGGCTTGGATTTACCAGCACATTCACCTGCGGGGCATTGCTGTCCACCTGCACGACCTGCGTGGTCGAATCATAGCCGCCATGACCAAACGCCAGCAAGGTCACCCGATAGTTCCCCGCAAGAGGATAAAAGATGGTATCGGCCGGGCCGCCAATCGCGCTGGCAGACCCATCGCCTTTGTTCCAGTAAAACTGAAAGACACCCGTGGTGGTGGCCGATGCCACATAGTAGTTTGCCTTGCCGCTCAACGGCGTCACCATAAAAGTGGCCGTGGGCAAAGCCCCCAGGCTCTCCGATTTATTATCAGGCGAACAGCCGCTGAGCGAGGCCGCCGCTGTCACCAGCAGGGCCAGTGCAGCCCCGGCGACTAACCGGTTAATGATCGTTGGAAATGCTGGTCGCATATGGCAATAGGTTTTATGTTTAATAAGAAAGAATATAGCGCGTTTGTTTATTGACTATAGCCGGGGTTCTGCACCAGCTTGGTATTATTTAATTCCGCCAAAGGTATCGGCAGCACCTCATTCCGACCCGACTGGAATCCCTTCGATGCCAGTACCGTCGCCGCCTGGCCCGTACGCACCAGGTCGAAGAACCGGCTTCCCTCCGTTGCCAGCTCCAGCCGGCGCTCGTTGTAGATATTGTCCAGGGTTGCCGTTACCGACGGCAGGCCCACCCGGGCGCGTACCATGTCCAGGAAGTTTTGGGCAGTAAGACCCGAAGGCGATGCACCCCCACCCCTGACCAGCGCTTCCGCTTCGAGCAGATAAGTATCCGCCAATCGGATCTCGATCTCGTCGTTGGTCCAGTTCAGCGGAATAACGCCGATCGTACTTTGATAAGCAGCAAGAGGCGCGAACTTCGCAACAAAATATCCGGTATTGTCATAACCCGTATTGTCATAGGAACAATAACCCGCCTTGGTCAGACTATCGATATTGTTGATAGTATAGGGATAACGCGGGTCACCTTTCATGGCATTTACAAGATCCAGCGTAACCGGGTTGAACCCATATCCCGCCGTATTGGACTCCCATACCGGTCCGCTATAACCGCGGGGGCCAACCATCTGTACACCCACATTGCCCTGATCATCGGAGAAATTATTCCAGGTCACACCCGATGCCGAGGTATGAACGATTTCAAAGACCGACTCCGAATTGAATTTGTTCAGCGGATTGAAAATATCGCCGAAATTCGGAAGCAGGGCATAGTTGGGTGAAGTATTGACGGAGTCCAGGTGCGCAGCAGCTTCCGTCATCCGGCCTGTATTGTTTTCGTAAATGATCGCCTTCCCCAGCAACGCCTGCGCCGCACCCTTGGTGGCACGCCCGCCATCCGTTGACGTATTGACCGTCGCCGGCAGATTAGGGATAGCCACATCCAGATCAGCCTCGATCTGCGCATAGACCTGCGCTGGCTTCACCTGCAGCTGGGTGAACCATTGGTTCTGCTGAAGTACGGTGGTGATCAGCGGGATGTTGCCGAATTCCCGCACCAGATCGAAATAATAATAAGCCCGCAGGAAATGCATTTCTGCCGTATATCGGGTTAACAGGTCCGCCGACAAACCCGGAACGGAAGGAAGCACTTCCAGCATCGTGTTCACCCGGTAAATACCGGAGTAGTTACGACTCCAAAGATCCGGCGGAACATTCGCAGTCGCCGCCTGGATGGTAAAAGTATTGAGCGCCTGGATACCGGGGTTGTCCGAAGCCCCGCCGCCACCGGCATAGGCATCGTCCGAAGCCGCATTAAAGATGACCATCTTGGGACAATAGGAACTCACCGTCGTCCAGGACAGCGGGTTATAGGCAGCCACAATACCATTGAGCGCCTCGGTCGGGTTCTGGTAGTAATCGGATTGCAATACCGTACCCTGAGGAGCGGGATTCAGAAATTTCTTGCTGCACGCGGCCATCCCAACCAGAGTGCCGGCAAACAAAGAAGAATATAGAATAAGTCTTGTTTTCATGATGTTCAATTTTTTAATCGTTAGAATGTGACGCTTAACCCACCCTGCCAGGTCCGGGCCTGCGGATAATAGCCCTGGTCGATGCTCGTGGCGCCGCCACCCCCAATCTCAGGATCGTATCCGTCATATTTGGTAAACGTGTGCAAATTGTAACCGGCGACATAGAACCTGACCTTCTGTATCCCATACCGGCTTGTCAGGCTCTGAGGCAGAGAATAACCGATCTGCAGATTCTTGATACGGAAAAAAGCGCCGCTCTCCAGGTAGAAAGCAGAAGGATTGGTGAAGTTGCCATTCGGGTCGCCATCCACCAGCCGGGGAAAATCATTCGACGATCCCGGCCCGGTCCAGCGGCCCAGAGCCTTGGTCTGATAATTGGCCTGTGCAATATCCAGCCGCCGCAGCCCTTGCCAGATCTTATTACCGGCAACACCTAAACCAAAAGCCACAATATCGAAACCCTTCCAGGCAGCAGTAATCGTCGTTCCATAAGTCCATTTTGGCGTCGGATCACCGATAAAGGTCCGGTCGCTGGCGCCAATCGAACCATCCCCGTTCAGGTCGGCAAATTTAAAGTCACCCGGCTTTGCATTGGGCTGGATCAACTGGCCACTTTTGTTCACATAGCTGTTGATATCGGCCTGCGTCTGGAAAATGCCAAGCGTCTGGAAACCATAGAACGATCCGATCGCATGCCCCGGCGCCGTCCGTTGCAGCTCATAAGCACTGCCGACAAGCGTCGTTCCAACCAGGTAAGGCGTCACACCCAGACTGGTCACCTCGTTCTGCAAATAAGAGACATTCCCACTGATGCTGAAATTCACCTGGCCGACTTTTTTGCTGTATTTCAGCTCCAGCTCGACACCTTTATTGGTCATATCCGCAATATTGCCATAGGGCTCACCGGATACACCCACATACAAGGGCAACTGTTCCTGCAGCAACATCCCGGTCGTCTTCTTGGAATAGATGTCGAATGCCGCGCTTAAGTTGTTGAACAGCACGGCGTCAAAACCGGCATTGGTTTGGGTGGTCTGCTCCCATTTCAAGGTAGGGTTCGGCGGAGCATTAGGGCTGTAACCCTGCTCGTACGTATTGCCAAACGAATAGTTGCGGCCACCACTGATCGTGGAGACATAAGCAAAATCAGGGATATTATCGTTACCCGTTACGCCATAGCTGGCACGTATCTTCAGGAAGTTCACCGTATTGTTCGTGGGCCAGAAATGCTCCTTCGTTATCACCCAGCCAACCGAGGCGCCGGGGAAATAGCCATATTTGTTGGCAGGCCCGAACCGGGAAGAACCATCCCGGCGGATGAGACCGGTCAGCAGATAACGGTCGTCAAAACTATAATTTAACCTGGCAAACTCGGAACTTACCGTGTGATCGACGTTATTATAGCCATTGGCAACCTTGTCGGCATTCGGCAGGCCGCCGACATAGTTCAGCGAAGCCTGACCCAGGGAACTAACAGGCACATACTGAAAATTGCCGTTGAGCCCGTAACCGGTGTTCTTCCACGCGCTGGCACCGGCGAGGACCGTGAAATTATGCAACCCGATACTGCGGTTATAGGAAGCCGTATTTTCCCAGTCGTAAATAAAGCCCTGATCGGACTCCTGGTAGTAATTGGTGATCGGGTTGGAAGTACTGGCATTCAGATAATAGATGGGAGTAAAGCTCGTACTGCCGTAAAAGGCCAGCTTCGCGCCGATAGAAGTCCTGATCTCCAACCCCTTGATCGGCAGAATCGACACATAGCCATTGCTCACCAAATTGTTCTGCCAGCCATAGCCATTCCCCTTCTGCGTCTGGATATAAGCCAGCGGGTTGGTTTCTTCCTGGCCGACATAGTTGGAGATAGCGTAAGGCAACCCCGCCGCATTGAACTCCACCGGTTCCGTATTATACGTACTGTTGGGGTTATTCAGGATGGTCGGGTCGGTTATCACCACCGGGGTGGTCGGGTCGAGGTTGATCGCCGAACTCAACGGACCACCAAACACGCTGTTCGTATTCCCCAGCCCCTGGCTCTTGATATAAGCGTACCCGACATTTTCCCCGACATGCAGCCAGGGCTTTAACCTGTGATCACCATTGATGCGGGCCGTCAGCCTTTTGTACCAGGAGATCGGCGAGGCGACGATCCCGTTCTGATCGAAATACCCTAAAGAAATAAAGAAAGTGGATTTCTCCGTTCCACCACTCAGACTCAGCTCATGGCTGTTCTCGCTGGCGTTCTTATTAAAGATCTGCGCCTGCCAGTCGGTACCCTTGCCCAGCGAAGCCGGATCGGTGAAAATGATACCGGCGCCGCTCGCTACGGAAGACTCATTCCGTAAAGTGGCATATTGCGTGGCATTCAGCAGATCCAGCGTCCGCGCCGGCGCCTGGCTGCCATAATAGCCGTTATAGCTGACCCGTAAAGAACCGGATTTGCCATGTTTAGTCGTCACCAGGATAACACCACTCGCGGCACGGGCCCCATAGATAGCCGCCGAAGCCGCATCCTTCAACACTTCGACGGACTCGATATCACCCGCATTCAAATAATCGAACCCACCATCATCCAACGGCACCCCGTCTACCACATACAGCGGATCGCTGTTATTGATGGAAGTCGTGCCCCTGACCCTTACCGTGGGCGCCGCACCCGGCTGACCGGAACTCGCAATCACCGTCACACCCGTCGTCCGGCCCTGCAGGGCATCTTCCACCCGGTAAACAGGCTGATCTTCCAGATCACTGGCCTTTACGCTGGAAATAGCCCCGGTTACCACACTCTTTTTCTGCGTCCCATAACCCACTACTACCACATCGTTCAGCGACTGGGTCTGCGTTGTCATCGACAGCTGAAAATCCGACCGGCCACCCACCGGCATCTCCACCGTCTGGTAACCGATCAACGAAAATACCAGCACGGCATTCTCATTGTCCACCTGTAATTTAAAGTTTCCATTCTGGTCCGTCAGGGTACCTTTCGAACTACCCTTAACCGTAATGCTGACACCCTCCAGCGGGATGCCCTTGGCATCCAGGATCCGACCCGTAATGGGAACGGCGCGCGCTGCCTCCGTCCCTGTATGCGTCAGACCCTCCGGCACAACACCGTTCTCATGATCGATGGCCGAGACCAGCCGCTTCAGCTCCGCCGTGTTGGAATAGATCACATAAGCCTTGGGCAACACTTTTTTATACTTCAGGTTGTAAGGCTTCAGCAGGTCATCAAGGAATTCCTCGACGGTCCGGTATTTCTCTACATCCATCACCAGCCTCGTACCAGGTAGAATTTTGGACTCATAAATAAAATCGACATCGAACATCTTCCGGGCCTCCGCCAGCAGACTGGAAAAAGCCCTGGCCTGGTCCTTCTGCCCCTGCCCCGGGACCTGGCTGGAAAGGTTTGTATTGGCCTGCGCGAAAGACACCAGCATGGCATTTTGTGAATGGGCATTCATCAGATTGCTGCACCCGAGGAAGAATAAGGTAAATAGCAACAACCTACCTGTAAAGGTTCTATTTCTCATATAGCATGTTTTAAGCTTATCGTTTAATCAACGGTTAAAAAGATCGATTATCCTAATCAGTAATTATTCAGTTATCAATGCGTCGTTACATAAATCGTTTTGTCCTTGATCCGCATATTGTAGCCGGAAGCCACGATCAGCACTTTTACCAAATCCTGCACATCCGATACCCGCACGCCGCCGGCATCCGAGATCTGCTTCCCGAGCATGGTCGAATCCTCTACCACCATCTCGTATCCATAAGTGTCCTGTATCAGATGGGCGATCTCACCCAATGAAGTATTGTCAAAATGGAACTCATGACGGGACCAGCCGGAACGGGTCGCCACGTCCTTATCTTCATTCACCTTCGTCTGAAGATCCTCGTCAACTTCAGCTATTTGCCCGGGCCGCATAACCAGCGCTGCCTTTTTCTCCAGGATAGAAGTCACTGTGCCGTTCATGGATAACCGCACCTTTCCTTCCTCGAGCGAAACGACCGCCCGCTGCCGCCGCGTATTGACATTGAATTTGGTACCCAATACCTCCACATCCACCTGCCGCGTATGAACGACAAACTTTTGTACGGTCGAGGGTTTTTTCTGCACCTGGAAATAAGCCTCCCCTTCCAGCCATACCTGGCGGCTGCCGGACTCCGTCCATTGCTGGGGTATCCGCATCGATGAATTGGCATTGAGAACGACAACGGAACTATCCGGCAACAGGACATTCTTGATCTCCCCATATCCGGTCCTGATCTCCGCTATCTCGGGATGCCCCGTACGAGTACCGATCCACCAGACACCGAAAGCGACAAGGACCAGCGAGGCCGCTGCCAACATCGCCTTTCCCCACGTAAAGGAACGGCGCTCTGCCGGACCGGCTCCGATAACCGGCGCCGGCGAGGCCTCCAGCTGACGGATAGCAGCTTCAACGCCATTCCAGTTTTCTTCCTGTATCCGCCCGTCCAGGGGTCTACGCCGGAAACCAAAAGACAAAGGGCGCTTCTCATTTCTATTTTTGGAAAGGTCATCCATGCATCTCTTTTACTGTTAAAGACACACAGTTCCGATCCGCATACTCTTTTTTTAAAAATAATTTAACGACCGCGCCGGCTTGATCTGCCGCATGCGCCTCTTGATCTGCCCCTCGCCCCGGCTGGATTTTCCGCACGCCCCGGCTGGATTTACCCCTCACCCCGGCTGAAAAGATAAAGGGCTGAAAGAGAAAGTAATAATGACAGCAGACCGGCAGAACGCAATTTTCGGAGGGCCTTCTGCGTAAGGTTCAGCACCGACTGATAGTTGATCCCCATTACCCCCGCAATCTGCGTATAATCCATTTCTTCAAAATAATGCAGATAGATCACCTCCTTCTGCCGCTTAGGCAATTCATTCAGCAGATCGGCAATTTTGGCTTGCAGGGACAGATATTCCTCGTTGCGGACAAATATCTCCTCCGGTGAAAAATCGATATCAGGCCCGGGAAGCGCACCGATACGCATTTGCCGGAGTTGGCGATTGCGCAGCTGGTTGAGGATCTGCCGCCGCAAAGCTGTAAAAAAATAAGGTTTTACTTTCTGCAGCGGACCAATTACCTCCCGCTTGACCCAGACCTTTACAAACAGCTCCTGTACCGCATCGTCCGCCAGCTGGCCGTCCTGCAATAGCTTTAAGGCATAATCATACAATCCCCTGAACAGCTCCCCATGTATGGAATGAAAGGCATGCTCGTCGCCTTCCAGGGCCAGCAGCCACCAGGAATATAATTGATCTGTATGTAAAGGATTAATACCCATCTAGTTAATGAACGTCATTGGCTTAGCCAATGCTGACCACCTTGCCGGAAAGTATTGGGAAATACTCTTATTACTAAAAGTTTAAGGCGTAAAATTAGCTCTAAACTACGAGCATTCCCCCTAAATTTACTGCAACCGGTTGCTCACCCCTGACAGCAGGAAGTTTTTTTTAAGACATTTTGTCTCTTCTTACTGCTTGGCAGGAATATTGACTGGCTTATATTTACGCTAATTTTATGCCCATGTCAGAGATGAATATAAAAGATCACGGACCCGAAGCATCGGAGGATATGAACACAGACGAAAATATTGCCGGCACCACCCATCTGAATGAAATGGGCGCCCAGGACGAAGAACTGGATCGGCTCAGGGAAGACCTGCAGCAGCAAAAGGACAAATACCTTCGCCTCTTCGCCGAATTCGATAACTACCGGAAACGCAGCGCAAGAGAGAACCTCGAACTGCGCCAGACAGCCGGAAAAGAGGTGATCGTCTCCCTGCTGGACGTACTCGATGACTGCGATCGTGCAGAAAAACAATTGCTGGCAACGGAAAATGCCGGTCCCGCCAAAGAAGGAGTGCAGCTGGTCTTCTCCAAACTGCGTTCCACACTTCAGGCCAGGGGCCTGAAAGCCATGGTTAGCCTTAATACGGATTTTGACGTGGAAAAACACGAAGCCATCACCGAAATCCCCGTCCGGGACCCCGCCCTGAAAGGAAAAGTGATCGAAGAAATACAAAAAGGTTATTATCTGAACGATAAACTCATCCGTCACGCCAAAGTGGTGGTGGGCAATTAAAGGCCATCGGAGTCAGCCCGCGTTGTAATAACCCGGGCATCCGTTTAAGAATTATGTCAAAAAGAGATTACTACGAAGTACTGGGCGTTTCGAAAGGAGCACCGGCCGACGAGATCAAGAAAGCATATCGTAAGGTGGCTATGCAATTCCACCCGGACCGTAATCCCGGCGACAAAGGAGCGGAAGAAAAATTCAAAGAAGCCGCAGAAGCCTACGAAGTGCTTAGCGACGCAGATAAAAGAGCCCAATATGATCGCTACGGGCATGCCGGGCTCAGCAACAACGGCCGCGGGTCCGCTGGCGCCAACATGAATATGGACGATATCTTCAGCCAGTTCGGAGATATCTTCGGAGACGATATCTTCGGCAGCTTCTTCGGCGGAAACCGGCGTGGCGGCGGAAATTCCCGCTCCAGGGGAGTGCGGGGCAGCAACCTTCGCGTTAAGATCAAGCTCAACTATGAAGAAATAGCCAAAGGAGTCACCAAAAATATAAAAGTAAAAAAATACGTCTCCTGCACTACCTGTAGCAGCAGCGGCGCCAAAGACAGGAATAGCATCCAGACTTGCTCGACCTGCGGCGGCAGCGGACAGGTACGACGAGTCAGCAATACCTTCCTGGGACAGATGCAGACGGTCACCACCTGCCCTACCTGCAATGGAGAAGGCTCCATCGTAACCGCCAAATGCCCGGCATGTAAGGGAGAAGGCCGCGTATACGGCGAAGAGACAGTCGCTATCGATATCCCCGCCGGTGTACAGGAAGGCATGCAGCTCAGCGTAGGCGGCAGAGGTAATGCCGGCGAAAGAGGCGGCGCATCAGGCGATCTCATCATCCTCATCGAGGAAGAACAACATCCCGAACTACACCGCGACGGCCTCAACGTCGCCTTTGAACTCCATATTTCCTTCATGGAAGCTGTCTTCGGACTGCAGGCCGAAGTGCCGACGATCGACGGCAAAGCAAAGATCAAAATACCCCCGGGTACCCAGAGCGGTAAGATCTTCCGGCTGAAAGGCAAGGGCTTCCCGGGCGTCAACTCCTACGAGAAAGGCGATCAGCTCATTCATGTCAACGTCTGGACACCCCAGCACGTGACCCCAGAAGAAAAGGATCTGCTGGAGAAGTTAAACGACTCCCCAAATTTCCAGCCCAAGCCGGATAAGAACGAGCGAAGCTTCTTCGATAAAGTAAGGGAAATGTTCAGTTAGCATGCATAGCCTGCGTCAATTAGCCTGCGCTACCATTCCCCGATGGCGGCCACTCTTTCCATAGATCTTGCGGGCCTTCTCTATAAGACTGATAAACTCCTGCTGTATGCCATCGGTCGGGTCCCGTGACTCTTGAGCCATTTCGATAACATCCTTCCAATCCGCCTGCCTCATAAAGGGGGATTTCTTCAGCAGTCCCCCAAACAACGCAATCGATGAGGCAAAACGATAACATGGCTGTAAATCCCTGAAAGCCACCAGTTGATTCGGACAGGTATAACAAGTCATCCTCCCCACCGTATCATGCGGTAGCTTATAATTGAGCGTCACCCTCGCCAGCCGGTCCGGATCAACGGCAACCGCACTGTCGGAATTCGCCGGCGTCAACTCAAATAAGGCCAGCAGGGAATGACCCGAACCTACCTCCCCACCCTGTATCTCGCTAAGAGAATCCGACAGCATCTTCACCTTATTGTCAAACCCGATCAACCGGTAATTTTTTATCAGGGAAGGATTGAACACGATATTCAGAAATGCGTCATCCGCGACTGCATATACCGTCTGCGTAAACTCCCGCACCAATACCTTTTCCGCTTCCTGCTCATCGTCGAGATAAGCAAAATTGCCATTGCCCTTTTTGGCCAGGACCTCCAGCTTCGAATCCTTATAATTTCCCATCCCGACACCAAGACAGGTAAGATAAATACCCCAGTCCTTGTACTGCGATACCAACTTCTCCAACTCCTCCTCCGAGGTCTCCCCCTCATTGAAATCCCCATCCGTAGCCAGGATCACCCGGTTATTACCCCCCTTGATGATCTGGCTCTTCGCCACCCGGTACGCCGCCCGGATACCCGCCTCACCCGGCGTCGCACCACCCGGGGTCAGGTCCTCGATCGATTCCAGGATCTTCTTTTTTTCCTGGCCTGAAGTCGGCGGCAGCCAAACGCCTACCATATTTCCATAGGTCACGATAGATACCGTATCTATCGGTCGTAAGTTGTTGACTAACAAGCTAAAGGCGGATTTCAGCAAGGGCAGCTTATTCGGCAGATCCATCGATCCGGATACATCGATCAAAAATACCAGGTTGGCCGGCGGAATCCTGGCCGGATCCAGCTTACGGGCGCAAACCTGCAGGAACAACAGCCGGTTACCCGGGTTCCACGGACAATCCGACAGATTCGAATGCAAGCTGAAACAACTGTCCGCCGGTGGATCGGTATACCCAAAATTAAAGTAATTTAATAATTCCTCGATCCGGACCGCATCCGGTGGAATCGTACTGCCCATGTTCAGGAAGCGCCGGATATTGCTGTAGGAAGCCTTATCGATCGTAACGGCAAAACCCGTCTCCGGATATTGCAAGGCCGGAATAAAACCATTTTCCACCAGCGAACTATAAGTCTCACCCCCTACCGTCCAATCCCGCCTGTCCATCGACCGCCAATCCTTCGTCAAGGACATCAATCCCCTGGAAGGCAATACTGGCGTGCGAAATAACTGCTTCAGCTGGATGGTCTGGTATTGATTGGCATCGACGCGTACCGTCAGCCCTTCATATCCCTCCGCAGAGAGGATCAACGTATCGATGCACTGGGAAATAGGTATCCCGAAAGCCCCTGAGTTGCCGGAATGATACAGATATCCGCTCGAACGGAGCCGTATTTGCACATCAGGCAAGAGACTTTTGTTCTCATCTCTTATTTCTCCCCGCAAATAAAACTGTCCCTGCGAAGAATAAAATAATAGAGAACTCAGCAGCACCAATAGCGCACTTTTCAATGGGATATTTTGATTCAAATTAATACGTTCTTTCCTCTTTGTCAAGCACATCTTTGTTAAAAATGCCCACCCCGCTTATTCTACCAAATGATAGATCGAAGGAATATTCCTCCCTAAGCCATCATAATCAAGCCCATAGCCCAACAGGAATTTGTTGGGGACCGAAAAACCCAGATAATCCACCCGAATGGGGTATACCGTCGCCTCCGGCTTGTGCAGCAACGCCGCGATTTTCATCGAAGCCGGCTGCTGATGCTCCAATTGCGGAAGAAACTCGCTAAGCGTCTTCCCCGTATCCACAATATCCTCTACAATCACCACATGCCGCCCGATCAGATCCATATCCAATCCAATAGCCGTAATGACATGCCCCGAAGACTTCGTCCCTTTATACGACGCCAGCTTGATAAAGCTGATCTCCGCTTCGATGCTGATCTCCTTGAACAAGTCGCTGGCAAACATAAACGCCCCATTCAAAATGGCAATGAATAAAGGCTTTTTACCCGCATAATCCCGGTTCAACTGAGCAGCCACCCCCTTTATCTTTTCCCCGATCTGCTCAGCAGACAGATAAGGCTCGAAATTCTTGTCGTGTACCCTTATAATCGACATAGTCACATTTTGTTACTTTTGCAAATAGATCCTCGCCCCCGCCGCAAGCGGCACACCGGGCGGTAAATGATTCATTTCCAGCAGATCCTGAAGCCTGACCCCCTCCGATTGCGCAATAGTATACATATCCTCCCCCTGCCGCACCACATGGAATTCGATCGAACCCGTCCGCCGTTTCCGCTGCAAAAAGATCAGCTGGCCCCTGACTAACACATCCTCCTCCTTCATATCGTTAAAATCCAACAGACGCCCCAGCGGTATAGCATACTGACCCGCAACGGACAACAAAGACACCCCGGCAGCAACATAGACGACCTTCGTCCGGTTGATGGTAAACTCCCCCTCGGGATAAGATACCCCTGATGCCCCCGATGCCGACCTCCCCTCCGCCGACCCGCTCGCCGCCCCACTGTCACTAACCACCCCCCCGGAACCACCCTGCATTACCGTCTTTCCACTACTGTCGCCAGACAATCCCGCATCCACCACCGGCGCAATCGGCGTAATCGGCGCCAAACCAGGCATGGTCAATACCACCTCCTCCGAAGCCGGCATCTTGCCCAGCCCAATCAACGTGTATTGCTGCAGACCATAGTCCTTAATAAGCTTTATCAGGATCTGGGAATATCGGATATTCGTCGCATAGCCCGCCTTTTTCAAGCCATAAGCCCAACCCTCATAATCCGCAGGGTTCAACCCAAAAAGAAACGCATACCGCGAGCTTCGCTTTAGAAAATCCGAATGGTCCCGATAAGAATCCCCCGCCGTCGCATAGCTGCGGAAACATTCGCCCCGGCTGTCATCATCATGATAGACCACCTCTCCTTTCCAATCCTCTTTACACTTGATCCCGAAATGATTATTTGAGTTTTTAACCAACTCGCTGGTTCCTGCCTCCGATTCATGCAGACCCTGCGCCAGCGTGATCGAAGCCGGAATACCGGACCGCTGCATTTCCGCCATCGCCAGAGCCTTATAGGTATTCACATAGATTACTCCATTTGCGCTGATCTGGGCCGGCGTCCGCAGGACAACCATCGTTAATCCGACCCATATCAACAGCTTCTTTTCGGTCATCGGCCCGGATTTACTTTTTTCGGATGAAAAACAGCCCATCCCGGATGGTGAGCATTACTTTTTCGACGGTCTCATCGGCAGCAACCAACTCATTAAAAGCCTGGATCGCCTTCGCACTCTTACCTTCAACCTCCTTTTGGAGCACCTCCCCATGGAACAGCACATTGTCCGCAATGATCAGCCCCCCCGTCCGCAACCGCGGCAACACCAATCGATAATACGCTCCATAACCCACCTTATCCGCATCTATAAACACCAGATCCCACACTTCATCCAGGGCCGGGATGATCGCTAACGCATTTCCCCGGTGCAATATTATCCGGTCCTGACAATTTGCCCTACGGAAATTGTCCGCCGCCAGGTCCGCATCTTCCTGCCGCAGCTCGATCGTATGCAGCCTGCCGTCTTCCGCCAAACCCGCCGCCAGACATAAGGCGCTGTACCCCATAAAGGTGCCGATCTCCAATATCCGCCGCGGCCGCAGCAACATACTTATCAATTCGAGGAACTTACCCTGTAAGGGCCCGCTAAGCATATGGGCCTCAGGATGATGGGACTCTGTATAAGCCTGGATCCCCTGCAATAGAGGCCCGGTCGCCGAAGAATACCGTTGCGCATATGCCTGCGCCAAAGGATCGATCATATCCATGCCGAAAACTTTCCGCAAATATACTTAAACCCGCCCACCCGGCTGCTATCCCTGACCCGCCTCCGCCACCACCCGCTCTTTTCCCCCGCCCCGCCGCGATAGCAACGCCAAACCCCCAAAGGTCAACACCCCATTCAGCAACAGCAGCTCGATGCCAATCTGAAATCCCCCCAGCCACGCTGCCGAATACCGGCTGACCAGCCAGCACAGCACCGGCGCCAGCAGACACAACGCAGTGATCTTCCAGTCATCCGGCAACACCCGCTTTGTAAAGATCCCAAAGGAGAACAGACCCAGCAAAGGGCCATAGGTATATCCCGCCAGGTCCAGGATGACGCCGATTGTCGATTTATTGTTCACCCATTTGAACACCAGGATGCAAAGAAGGAAAAGAAGGGCAAAACAGACATGCACGGTTAGCCGCATCCGCCTTTTCTGCTGTTCGCTCATCCCCGCCCTGCCTTTGATATCCAGCAGGTCGATACAAAAAGACGAGGTCAGCGCCGTCAGGGCGCCATCCGCACTGGGGAACAACGCAGAAATAAGCCCGATGATAAAAATGATCGAGACGGCCTTTGGCAGATAATGCAGCGCAAGCGTCGGAAACAGATCGTCCCCAACCACATTCTGTCCGCCCAGCAATAGCTGATGACCGCCGCCGCCGGCATTTATCCCACCCTGGCTCAGTGCGAAAAGATACAGCAAGCCCCCCAGCAATAAGAACAGAAAGCTCACCAACGCCATGACAAAACTGAAAACAACCATATTCTTTTTCGAGTCCCGAAGATTCCGGACGCTGATGTTTTTCTGCATCATCTCCTGGTCAAGACCCGTCATGGCAATGCTGATAAACATGCCGCCGATGATCTGCTTGACAAAAAAATTCTTGCTCCGGATATCCGAATGAAAGATCCGGGTAAACCCCTTCGCCTCCAAAGCCTGCATGGCGCCGCCCAGCGAAAAACCAAGCTGATGCAGAATATAAACCATGCAAACGACCAGCCCCAGCAACATAAAAGTAGTCTGCAGGGTATCGGTGTACACAATGGTTTTCACCCCGCCCTCAAACGTATACAGAAGGATCATCAGCAGGATCACCCCCGTTGTCAAACCAAAGGGAATACCCAGGTCCTTCAGAATGAACAAATGAAGGATATTGATCACCAGGTACAGCCTTGCCGTAGCCCCCACCGTGCGCGAAAGGATAAAAAAAAGAGCCCCCGTCCGGTAGGCTACTGAACCAAAACGGGTCTGCAGATAGCGGTAAATGGAAGTGAGGTTTAGGCGGTAATAGAGAGGCAGCAGTACAAAAGCAACGACCAGATAACCGATCCAATTCCCGATAATGACCTGAAAATAGCCAAAAGCCTTAAACCCGTCATCACCGAAAACACCTACCGTACCCGGTACCGAAACAAAAGTGACGCCGGAAAGAGAAGTGCCGATCATCCCAAACGCCACCAGCATCCAATTGGAATTTCGATTGCCGATAAAAAAAGACTCATTGTTGGCATGCCGCGAAGTACGCCAGGCTACGAAGAGCAAGAGGAGAAAATAACCGATTACAAAAGAAAAAAGCAACGAAGATGCCATGTATGAAATTAGGAAATACAGTGTTAATACCTGAATTTTAATTTTGTCCGGTAACACACCCAATTATCGCAACACACCTAAATTATCATGGAAATACGATCCGTCGCAGTCTTCTGTGGCTCAAAAAACGGCAACAACCCCATCTTCGCCCGGCATGCGGTCGAATTGGGTAAATATATCGGCCTGCTCAAACTGAAGTTGATCTATGGCGGCGGCAGCACCGGACTGATGGGTCTCATAGCAGACACCGCCCTGGCGGAAGGAGTCGACGTCCTGGGTGTTATTCCCGAACTGCTCATCGGTTGGGAGCATCACCACAAAGGCCTTACCCAACTGGCGATCGTCCCCGACATGCATACCCGAAAAAAAAGGATGTATGACAGCTGCGACGCAGCCATCATCCTGCCAGGTGGCTTCGGAACACTGGATGAATTTTTTGAAATGCTGACCTGGAACCAGTTGAAGATCCATAACAAAAAGATCTATGTTCTGAACTCCGGCGGATTTTATAGCTACCTCCTTCTCCACCTGCGCCAATTGGAAAAAGAAAGCTTTCTCTACGACAGCCTCGACGACCGGATCATCGTCTGCGATACTCCCCTCGAAGTCTTTAATCGGCTGGCCTGACCCCACAGCACCCGACCCACAGCACCTGACCCCACAGCGCCCGACCCACAGCGCCTCGCTCACGACGCCGGACCCACGCCGCCCCGTGGCGCATCCTTTATCAACGGCGATGCACAAAGATGTCAAACCCAGCCCGAAGCACCGGCAGCGGATGCCCGTAATAATCATTGTAAGGCGAGTTGGGGTTACCCAGCACATCGAACATCAGCGCAATATAAAAGCTACCCTGCCCGATATTCCGTCGCCCATAACCAGCCCCCACCAGCAGGCTGGGGGCATTCACATTAGCCGTATAGGTCGCCCCGCCCTGAGCATAATATTTTTGCGCGTCATGCGTCCAGTTAACCTCCGGCTGCGCGGTCAAAAAGAGAAAAGACGTTACCCAGGCCCGGCCAAACACACCGCCGCCATATATAAATTGCTTTTCGCCGATGTCCGCATTGTAATAACCACTGGGATCCGCACTAATGGAAGTATAGTTGAAATTGATCACTACCCCCGCATCCAGCCATCGGTTCAGCGAATACCCGATTTCCGGGTTGACTCCAATACTAAACTCATCCCCGCTAAAACCAAGCCCCAGACTGCCACCGACAAAAAGATTTTGTTTCAGAAATCCGGTGCCGTCCCCCTCGTCGGAATACGTATTTACCCGGTTGGGCATATGCTCCTGCGCAAAGCCGGCAAAACCGGCCATAGATAAACAGACGGCGATAACAACCTTTCTTATCATTGTTTTTTTTGTTTGTTTGATCCGCCGGCTTCCCACCGGCGTTGCCCACCGGCGTCACCCACCGGCGTTGAAAAAATCACTGCTTGAAAGAAGGACACAGTGACTGACGGCGATCCCCGTTAAACTGGCTGTAAAACCCCTGGCTCTCTATCGCAAATTCAAAAGCTCCATAGCCATTGTTATAGTTTTTCAGCGAGGACGTGGTCGCATCATACGTAAAACTAAGCTTGATATTGTGATAAATAAACCCGATCATCGGAATAACCGCATCGCCAAACCGGTCATAAAGGCCAAGGATTACCTGCTGATCACCATGGTCCTCCAGATCGAACTGGGCATTCAGACCGATCGACACTTCCTGGGCGCCGGCCTGGCTCGTATAATAACCGCCCGGATTGATGATGACCTGGTCATTGACCTTTATACTCGCATTGACAAAACCAATGTACCGGCGGGGAATAAGGCTGTTGAAACCGACCGGGTCCGTCGTGAAAAAGGACTCCCGCGCCCGGTTGACATGCTGAATGGAAAATCCGCCGTTCAGATAAAGATTGTTCGTCGGAAAATAAGCATAGTTCATCCCAACCTGCATATCGAAAAAGTTCACATCCGGCTGATCGATCACTACGCTGGTCGGTAACGTATTATCAAAGAATTTCCCATCAAACTGATCCGGAAATTTCAAATTGGCCGTATTGATCCGTTTATTGATATAGCCGGCATTAAACCCAAGCGTGATCAAACTCGCATACCCCAGCATCTGATGGTAGGCTACCGAGCCGTAAATCTCCGTCGACGTCAACGTGCTCGCACCGGCATCATCCTTCAGAATAGCACCGCCCAACCCCATCCACCCATTCTCTATCCGGTTCCGGAAAACCTGCGCATCACCCCAGATACTCATCGTCTGATAAGGTACCGACATAACAGAAGACCACTGATTGCGATAATTGGCGCCCAGCCGGTAATCTGCCTCCGGGATAAATCCCGTATTGGCAGGATTCGTCATCAGGGGCGAATTGAACCATTGGGAAAAATGAAGATCCTGGCCAGCGACCTCCACCACGCCCCCAATGATACAGCAGCCTAGTATAAATATGGTTTTCAATCCCCCCATTGTTTTCCTCCCATTGTTTTCATTAACGACTGTTAGTCGATTTTGGTTGTCTGTTCACCACCCGTTAACACACCGGCTCCACCACCAACCGCTCCCGGCTCCACCGACTCCCATCCCCGCCGCCCCCCGGATTACCTTATCAAAGTTATGTCTCCTTTTTTAGTTGTACGCCCCCCATTTGAAAATTCCGCCTCCAGGGTATAAGCATAAACGTCCATCGGCTGCATCTGCCCCTGATAATAACCGTCCCAGCCGATATCGGGGTTCGTCGACTCAAAGACCAGCTTCCCCCAGCGGTTGTATATCCGGAAATCCATGCGGGTAATTCCAAAACCCATCACCTTTATAATCGCATTCTGGCCAAAACGCCCCGGCGTAAAAGCATTTGGTACATCCAGTAACGGGTTGACCAGGGCAACCACTGGCCGGCACACCGTATCGGTACAGCCGGAAGAATTGGTGGTCAACAGGCAAACCTGGAAGGTATCCGTCTGACTATAAAGATGCTCCACCGTATCGGTAGTCGTCCGGACCGCCGAATCCCCATCCCCGAAAAGCCATTTATAGCTGCTCCCGCCAATCGACCCATTCACAAAGATCAGCGGGGTATTGGAGATGGGTGTCTCCGGGGAATACGTAAAGGCCGCCGTCGGCTTCCCGCTCACGACAATCGTTTCCTGCGTGGAATCCCGCTGATTGCAGGTGGTCGAATCCACCTCCAAGAGACTGACCGTATAAGTGCCGGGATTCGCATAGATGTGGACTGGATTAGGATCCGAATCCGGTGGCGTCTGATCCCCAAAATTCCAGGTGAACTGCAGCCCGCCCAGCGACGTGTTGTTGAAAATAGCAAAATAGGGCGCACAACCCGTCGCCGGAGTGACAAACTGCGCCTTCGCTACCGGCGAAACACGCAGCGTCTTGCTCGCCGTGTCCGGATAATTGCAATAAGATGTATCCACCATGAACAAGTCTACGATATAGGTGCCGGTATTCTGATAGCTGTGGGTCACCGGCCCCGGACCATCCGGAACAGGCGGCGAGTTGTCCCCAAAATTCCAGACAAAAGAAGCCGGCCCAAAAGGCTTGCCCGGGGGCGCCGTAGACAAATTGGTAAAGTCATAGGTAAGAGAGGTACAGGGCTGGGTCGGATCCTTCATATAGCTGAAATCCACCGGCGCCTTGTCCGTCCTGGCAATGACATGCCGATAGGTCGTATCCGATATATTACAGCTGTTGGAGTCGATCGCTATCATCATGATCGTATAAATCCCCGGCAGACTATAGGTATGATGAACCTCATAGCCGATCGTGGCCGTATCCGGGCTATTATCCCCAAAATTCCAGATATAAGACTTCGCATTGCGAATGGTATCCTGCAGGTCCGCATCCAGCGGCACACAACCGGAGGTGTCCCCCACCCGGCCATTGACACTGGCCCTCAACCCAGCCGCGACCCCGGCAAAATTAAAGGCGATCTTTACCGCCGCCTCATTACACCCATGCGTTCCCGCCCCATTGGTGGGCGCCCACACCCCGATCGTTGTCGGAAAAGGAGTGCTGGAGCCCCCGTTACAGTTCGCACAGATACCCTGATAGATAACGCCGTTCTGATCATATCGGCTGGTGCCCCCGTCTACATGCTCACTGATGCTGTGCGCATTGTCGTTCTGTCCGAAAAAGGTCCCATAAAGCAACGAAGCGGCATTCTTCTGCATGACAATAAAATAAAAGTCCCGGTTATCACTGACCGGTTTGATGGCATTGGCTGTCACCGGCATCCCCGCCGTCCCCGACAACCCATAAGGGTCCGTCGCATCCCCAAGGATCCAGCCACCCCAACCACTGACATAAATGTTCTGGCACCGGTCGATCAAAAAAGCAACCGGAGATATATTCGGCAGACCGCTCGATGCCCCCGAGGGCGTTCCAAAAGTCGTCGAATACACATAGCCTGACAGATCCGGCTGCAGTTTGCTGACAAACTGCCTCGCCCCTGAAATGAAATATGGCGCATTCACCACCGGCCAGACCCCATTCGTCGTACCCATGACATAAGGGAAACCCTGCTTGTCGAACTGGATGCCGTAAATGGCTTCTGCATAGGGGGTGCCAAGATAAGTCGTCTTCTTCTGAGTGGTCCCGTCGGCCGAAACCTGCGTGACAAAACCATCACAGACGCCACCATTAAAGTTAGGCTGCATCACCCCGGTTTTGTCGCCCGGCAAATCCGTGCTCGCCGTCGCCCCCGCCACGTAAATATCCCCCGTCACCGGATTCTCCCGCAGCACAAAGGCCCCGTCAGGGCCCGATCCGCCAAAAAAACTGCTCCAGATCATGTTGGCACAATTCGGGTCTATCTTTAGGATAACGGCATCCTGCAACCCCCCGCCGAAATTGGGCTGAAAGACACTGCCAATGATCGGAAAAGCACCCGGATTCCCCTGCGGCGCCGAAGACTGCGTGCTCGCCGCGACCAGTATATTGTTGTTCCCATCCAGGATGACCTCGCTCCGGGAATCATCGCCATAATTGCGGATCAGGCTGATGGCCTGCTCGGAAGCCCCCTTCTCCCGCGGATCTTCGATATTCACCCCATCATCCCCGCTGCCCCCGATCTTCATACACCCGATCATACTGCTGCCCGCGGCATTGATCTTGGCGACAAAGATGTCCGCACCCCCGCCGGAGCCCACCAGGGTCTTAGCCGGAAAGTCAGCCGAATAGGTCCTGCCAAGCACAATCAGATTCCCCTGCGCATCACAGATCAGGCTATGGGGCGTCTCATTATCCTCGCCCCCTAAAAAGGTCGCATAGACCTTATCCGCCCCACTGGAAGAGAATTTTATAAGACCCACATCAAACGAACCGCCTCCATATACCGGTTGCAATTGTCCGGACGTCCAGGGATAGGAACTCTCAAACACGATGCCGCCGGCAAAAAAACTACCGTCGGGGCCAGGAGTGGCCGTAAAGCCCCAGTTGCTGGCCTTGCTCCCCGTAAACGTACAAAATACAAGGGTCGGATCGATGATCAGCGTAGACCCGGGATCATGATCCTCCACCTTAAAACTGACGGTATTGCTGTCCTTGATAATATAACGACAACGAATATCCGCACGGCCCTGCCGTTCATCGAACGTATAGGAATAGGGCGCCAGCTGAGTAACATCGCCCACCGAAGTCGACGCTATCAACTGCTCCTTTTTCGTGCTGAGCTTATTGACTCCCTCATATCGCATCCGGATCCGGCTCACATCCGCACCGGGATGCACGATCAGATCGTATTTCAGCTGGCCATTATTGGTATAATAACGGACATCGATACCAGGATAAAGATCGTGATACGTCACCCCCTGGTAAACTTTACAGTTGCCGGCCCATTTCGTGGAATCGCGACCGATAAAATAGTTGTTATAACCCGGGAGCACCTTGCCCGGAACAATAGACACATCGTCATTGGCGCCAAGAAAACGCACCCGATACGCCTGCGAACGCAGCGAATCATGGCCGGGGCCCCTCCCACCCGGGCCCTTTTCACCGACCCCCTTCCCAACCGAGCCCATCCCATGATGGCCATAGGTAAGCCTGGCCAGGTCGTCAGGATTGTACAACAAAGCCGTAAAACCGCCTTTCTCCAGGAAAAGATTCCCGACGCTGATGTCTGCCTTGAACTTAACCTGACTGTCCCACTGACCTTTGTTCTCGACAAATTCAATATTGGCAGCCCCCTGTTGAGCAAAACCCCGCAGACAACCAAACACTAGCAAAACGACGATATAGTAACTTCTCTTCAACTTCTTGTTTATCATTAGCCGAACCTACCGGATCAGCGTAATATCCCCCTTCTTGGTCGCATGCGTACCATCAGAGAAATCTGCCTCCAGCGTATAGGCATACACATCCATCGGCTGCACCTGCCCCCGGTAATAACCATCCCAGCCGATATTGGGATCGTCACTCTGGAAGACCACCTGGCCCCAACGGTTATAAATCCGCCAGGTCATATGCACAATGCCAAAACCTACCACCTTGATGATCGCATTTGTCCCAAACCTCCCCGGCGTGAAAGCATTCGGCACATCCAGCAACGGATGGATGATCGCCTGCACCGGATGACAGACCGTGTCCATACACCCTTCCGCATTGGTTACGATCAGGCATACATCGAATGTATCGGAACGGATATACTGATGGACAACCGTATCCGGCGTGGTCTTTACCTCCGAACTGCCATCCCCGAACTCCCACAGATACCTTATCACCGGTGAAGACGTTGGCGCAAAAACAGTGGGGGTATTGGGTTCCGCCGGCTGCGGCTGATACGTGAAATCAGCCGTAGGCTTCGTATACAACGTGATCGTATAGCTAAACGTATCGACGATATTGCAGGTATTCGGATTCACCGCGATCAGCGTGATCGTATAAGGACCCGGATTGGGATAAAAATGCACCGGCGAGATATCCGTCGAATCTATCGGGCTGCCATCACCGAAATTCCAGTAATAGGTCTCCCCCCCGATCGTCGTATTATTAAAGACGACTGAGTCCGGCGCACAGCCTATCGCCGGCGTGACAAACTGGGCCTTGACATTCTGAGCTACATTCACCAGTTGGGTAGTGTCCAGCGGATAGTTACAATAGTTGGTGTCCACCAGCGCTAAGGTCACATTGTAAGCCCCGGGTGACGAAAAAGAATGCGTGATCTGGGAAGGACCGCCGGGTACCGCCAAACTGCCGTCCCCGAAATTCCACGAAAACGAGCTGTCGCTAAAAGGAAAACCCGGCGGTGCCGTGGACAGGTTATTGAACAGATAGCTTAACGAAGTACAGGGCGGCACCTTCGAAAAATCAAAATTTAGCGCGGCGGGATTGTTGCTGACAATGATCTCATGATATTCCGTATCCGCTACATTACAACTGTTGGAGTCGATAGCGATCAGGGTCACCAGATAAGTTCCCACTGCCGTATAAGTGTGATTTTCCGCAAAGCTCGTGGTGTACAGGATCGGAGTATTGTCGCCAAAGTTCCAGATATAGCTCACGGCATTCCGGATCGTATCCTGGAAAGAAGCCGCCAACGGCACACATCCCACACTATCTCCACGGCCATGCGTTACCGTCTTTAACCCCGCCGCTACCCCCGCATAGTTGAATGCGATCTTTACCCCCGCCTCATTACAGCCTGTAACGCCATTGCTGATTGTCGTCGTACCATTGGTCCGCTGGTAAGCGCTGATGGTGGCAGGGAAAGTAGCATGGCCATAGCAATTGGCGCAAATGGCTTCGTAAATAACCCCCTGGCTGTCAAAACGGCTCGTCCCCCCATCCACATGGTCACCATAACTCTGGGGATCCGTATTCAACTCGCCAAAGAAGCTGCCGTATAACTGACTTGCCGCATTCTTTTGCAGAACAAAGAAATAAAAGTCACTATTGTCTGTTGTAGTCCTGATCGCATTGGCCGTTGCCGTCAGCCCGTTGGTGCCCGTCCCGGTCTGCTTATTGGAACTGGTATAATTCTCATAAATATTAGGACCGCCTCCCCAACCCGACACATAAACATTCTCACACCGGTCCACCAGGAAAGCCGTTGGGGAAATACTCGGATAAGGCTGACCCCCGGGACCAAAATTGGCGGAATAAATGATACCCGAGAGATCCGGCTTTAACTTGGTGATAAATTGCTTGCCCGAGGCCTGGTTACCCCCCTGGTTAAAAGGCGAATTGACAACCGGGATAACACCGCTGGTCGTACCCATGATATACGGATTCCCCTCCTTGTCGAATTGAATTCCATAGATCATATCGGTCTGCCTGGTGCCAAAATAAGAGGCCTTCTCCAGTGTATTGCCGTTATTGCTGATC
>Ga0302324_100004682_pt1 | contig 30142 bp, 28 predicted proteins | sample Palsa_T0_1_FD_201949 | JGI IMG/M metagenome (GOLD analysis project Ga0302324, IMG submission 201949) | Peat permafrost microbial communities from Stordalen Mire near Abisko, Sweden - Palsa_T0_1 | ecosystem: Environmental > Terrestrial > Soil > Palsa > Peat permafrost | place: Sweden: Abisko...
AGAGCTTCTCCTCCTGGCGCATCGCCGGCGATGCTGTTCATGTGGAGTTCACGGTGCCAGACCGTGAGGCGAAGCGCCTGTCCGTCTCAGGCAGAGATTTGCCTTCCAATGAACAGCTGGGCCGCTATCTGAGTGATCGCATCGGTGCTGCAGCGGGTGCTCAGTTGTGCCAGCGCATCGATGGACCGCGAGCGCTTTCCTCCATCGCGGGTTTCGCTCGCTTCGAGCTCAATTATAAGTGCGCCGGGACAGCGGGCATAAAGTTGCATTCGGCCGCCTTCTACGACCTGGCCTCGACGCACACCAACTTCGCACGGATTCAGAACGCCGATGGCAACGTGTTCGAGCAACTCCTGACCAAGGAAAACCAGAACATCGATGTGTCCGGCAGCGGCTCGCAAAGTACTCTGCAGAATGCGGGACTCCTGAAGTTCATCGAGATGGGCATCATGCACATCTTCACTGGCATCGATCACATGTCCTTTATGCTCGGTCTAGTGCTGATCTCGAAGCGGATACGCGATTTATTGTTCGTCGTTACCGGATTTACGATCGGCCACAGCCTGACCTTGGCTCTGGCCGTGACAGGCATCTTGCGGCCTAATGGACAGTACATCGACGCACTGGTCGCGCTCACGATTGCCCTGATTGGAGCTGAGAACATCGGCGACAGCACCCACCGGCCGGCCCCGGTAGCTCTGGGGCTGGGCGGATTGCTGATCGCCTTTGCAGTGGCCAAGCTGCTGGGGTTCAGCGCCGTTACGCTGCCGGGGCTTCTGCTTCTGGGCGGCGGTACGTTTGCGGCCTGCTATCTGATGATGACCGGTCAGATGCGCGACGCCGGCCGTGTTCGCGTTGTGGTCACGATGGTGTTTGGTCTGATCCATGGATTCGGCTTCGCCTCCAATCTTCTGGAGATGGATCTGCCACGCAATCGGATCGCCGAGCTCCTGTTTGGATTCAATGTCGGCGTTGAAATCGGTCAGGTTACCGTTGTTCTCACTGCCCTGCTGCTGGCGAGTTTACTGGTGCGGATTCGATTAGCCATCCCGCGGCCCGTGTTCGGCGATATTGCGGCCGCATTTCTGGTCGGTGAAGGATTGTTCTGGTTCGTGACGCGCACTGTTACGTTAGCCTAGTAACAATGCTTCCACTATCTATCTGAGCATAGAAAATGTTGTATCCGAATATCTTAGGATTCACGACATAACGCACGATTGTATCGGCTCGGGGTATCGGGGGAAATATCAGATCGTACCTATGAACGGCGCTCGGTCCGGTGTGCCTGCGTTGGAGTGTCTGCCGTTACTGCACCCGCATGTGCTTATGGATGCCCATAAGACACAATCAATTCAAGGAGGGGGAACTGAAATGACCGATGAAAATAAAATCATTCACCATCTGAAAGCCACGCTGTCGCGCCGCGACATACTGCTGGGTACTGCCGCCACCGCGTTCATGGCCAAATCCGCATGGAACCGGGCCGTGGCCAAAGGCGCCGGCGGGTCATCGGGCTTCGTGTATGTAGCCTGTAACGGCTCGGTCGCGGACCTGAATGGGATCGTCACGTATAGCTGGGATTCGGCAACCGGTGCGATGGATTTTGTCACGTTCACGCCCAATCCGAACGGCACGACTTTCTTCGAAATCAACCACGCCTTGAACGTGCTGTACGTCTCGAACGAGTCGGGCCCTGGCGTGGGCGGCGTCACCTCCTACAAGATGAATGCTGATGGCTCGCTGACCCTGCTCAATTTCCTTTTGGCACCCCCGACCAATCCCAAAGATCCGCTTGACCCCCCCTCCGGCACCCTCGGAGGGCCGTCGTACGTCGTCCTCGACACGACCAAGAAATACTTGCTAACCGCGTCCTGGGGCGGGTTCTACACCGCGTGCATTAGCCTCAACTCTGATGGCTCACTCAATGCGATTACGGACGTGATCTATTACACGGGGAGTCTGGGACCGACCGCAACCCAGCAGCTGGGCGCCCACGCGCACATGATCAGGCCCGATCCAACCGGCCAGTACTACTTCGTCCAGAATCTCGGGCAGGATCGCACGTATATCTACACTCTAGGCAATGGACTGTTCGGTTCGGCGAACACAGGACAGTTCTCTCCCGGTCCCCAGCCCTTTGCCCAGACGGATGCCGGTTACGGTCCGCGGCATTTCGCTTTCCACCCAAATGGCCGCTACATGTACTCGCTTAACGAGGTGTCCTCAACTTTGGACGTATACCTCTGGGCGGCTGACAGCGGTAGCCTGATACGGGTGAACTCGTTCTCGACGCTGCCGAAGGGCTATGTAGATGCCCAGGCTCAGGGACAATTCACGGGAGCCGCGGAACTCCAGGGAAGCACGAACGCGATCAACACTGCCGGAGAAATTGCGGTCTCGCCAGATGGCAACTATGTGTATGCCTCGAACCGCACCTTCGACAGCATCGCCACGTTCTCGGTCAAGAAATATGGCCCGGATCTTGCCGATGTGAAGCCAGATTGGACCTGGATACGCGGTGAGACAGCTCGCCAGTTCACGCTGTCACCCGGCGGCCGATACATGTACGTAGGCAGCCAGAACGGCTATTCCATTACCGTGTTCAAGGTCGACACCGGTACTGGCGGACTGGAGTATCTACCGGACCAGACCGTCGGAGTACAGGGTCCGTTCTGCATAACCTTCGCGTCATGCGCAATCGCGAGCTGCAGCGCTACCTGAACTCGCTAAAGAAAGAAAGCAACCTCAGCGCGCTGACCGATGTGCAGGCATTCGTCAGTTACCGTCCGGCAGGCCCAACACTTAGAGCTGCTGGCCGGTACCAGGACGATGCACTTCGGTCAGTAAGCGCTGAGGGCTGCTGCCCGGGGTTGTGGGCCGCAGCGCGCTGCCTTCGGCTGACTCAGAGGCGCAGCCACGGACGCCACCACGGAATGGCGCTGCATAGCAATAGCCATGTCAGGCCGTAGCACACTGCCGCGCGCCGCTGACGGGAGGCGTCGTCGCGGCCACGCCGTACCAATGCTGCAGAGAGGTGTACGGCAATCAGTACCAGCACCATGACCACGCCATGTCGGGTCGAGAAGTAGATCAGATCCGAGCTCGCCGAGCCTTGGCCCGCGGCACTCAGCCCCGAAGTTGTCAGCGGACTGAACACCAGATACAGCGCCGCCCCGAGCAGCACCTGTATGTCCACCGCGATTCCAAACAGCCGTCCGCAAAGCGCCCCAGTAGGTTGCCACCCCGTTCGATGGCGCAGTCCGTACAGCGCGCTGCCTACTGCGGCCAGGCCGCCAAGCACAACGACCCAGCGCCAGGTACTGTGCGCAATCAAAACCCATCGATACATTGATCGCTCCACTGTAGCGCGCGCGCTCTGACGCGTACGAGTGAGTTGTCGCGCCGCGAGCTGTCGACCGCGCACACCAGCCGCAATTCTGTGTTAGTGGGGCGCGCTGGTAAAGGCAATAAAGCGCCCGGCCGTGATGACTCCAATCCAGATCAGCAGTGACAGCGCCGAGATTATCTTGGCAAGCCGCGATGCTTCGATGCCCGGACCCCATTTGTCGACATCCAGAAACACGCCCAGTCGAAACCACAGGGCGTTGAGTCCGGCCAGCAGGATCAGCAGCATCTTGATGCGAAAGCTGGGGTTGAAGGCGTAGACGTACGGGTCGTGACAGAAGAACATGATTCCGGTCAGCAGGTTGATGCCAAAACCCGCGAAAGCCAGCGGCAAGAAACGGTGCAGCGGATGGATTGGCAGGCCCCGGGCAACGCCGAGCACGCGCAGATCGATGACGCCCACGACGCCGATCAGCAGCGACATGCCGATGAAATGTAGCGATTGCAACGCGGGGAACGCCCAGGTGCTGTTGCGCACGAATGCCCCGATCGGGGTGAGTTTGATCCATTCCAATAGCGGATGCGCCGCATTGATCTCCATACAGAGCGTCAATCCAAGCCGATATCGCCGTAGGTGAAATAGGCCAGCAGCCTGCCCGTGACGATGGCGCACAGCCAGCAGGTCAGCGAGCACACGGCTAGCACTTTGGCGCGCGACGACGTCCCCGCAACGGGCGAGTTTCCCTGCAGCACGCTCGAACTGATGACCGTTCCGAGGATCAGTCCCAATGCGATCGCCGAGAGCTTGATACGAAACAACGGGCTATAGAAATCCTTCTTGGCGTCGATCGAAAACAGCATCACCCCTGAGATCGCATTAGTCCAGAAACCGAACCAGACCACCGTCATGAGCTTGCGCAACGCCGCAAGCGGCAGTGCGGTCGCAAAGCCGAGCACGCGTAAGTCGATCACCACCAGCAGACCCACGAGAATCGCGAGACCGATGGAGTGCGCCGTGATGACCGCCGGGTAAGCGGTGGCCTGCACCCAATCTGCAAAGGCGCTGTGCTGCAGCGCGTGAAGAAGTTGATCCACCATTTCGACGCGTTCAGCCGAACGTGCCGCTCCACTTCCAGCCATCGCTCGGACGCACGATCGAGTGCAGCCGGATGCGGTGATCGGCTGGATTGCGACTCGGATTGCCGGTCACGATGACTTTGTCACCCGGCTTGAGCGTCTCTCCCGAAATGTTATCGCCGCCCAGCGCACCGCCGGCGCCCCATTCGACCGCCCAGCGTTGGATAGTGCCGTCCTTGTCTGGTGCCATGACGTGAATGAAAGAGTGCGGATTGCGGAACAGGAACTGCACTACCGTGCCATTGATCGTCACCTGCTGATCAACAAGGTATGTGGCTGGGAAGGAGTGATGCGCCTGCACTGGCGAGATTGCCGCACCGGCCAGCACCACGCTCAAGCAAACCCCTCGAAACCTGTTCATGACAATTCTCCGTGTAATGCTGATCACATTAACTGCAGGGCCGCTGGGACATAGTCTTAAGGCCTAGGCCGCGTTGCGTGGCGACACGGCGCTGCGTATTGCTACGAGGCGCGGTGCCGTCTCCTGGAGAAGCAGACTGACGACGACGCCCAGCGACAAGCCAATCAGCGCCATCGTCAGCGTGTGCTGGATGCCGTAGTGCTGGGCGATGGCGCCCGCGATCACCGGCGCGACGCCGCCACCGAAGATCTCCCCTGAGCCGACGATGATCCCAGTGGTCGAGGAGATCAAACCGGTGGGCGCTGCTTCCGCGGCAATCGGCCCGGTGATCAGGCCCAGCAATCCAAAGCAGAAAAAGCACGCGACGAACAGCAGCACAAATAGCACCTGCAGCGAGTCCCCGCCATGGGCGAAGGCGTAGACGAAGATGGCTCCGAGCAGAAAGCCCAGCACGGCGACGGTCTTGCGGCCGAGCAGATCCGATAGTCCCGGCAATACCAGCTGGCCGAGGAAGCCGCCAAAGCCGATCGCTGAGGTCACGAAGCCCATGTGCGCCGTGCTGAGCTTGAGGTAGTCCACCAGATAGCTCGGCACCATGGCGCTGAGCGTGAAAATGCCGCTCATGGCGCACAGCAGCCCCACCATCGCCAGCGGCACGTTGCGCTGCCTGAACATATGTACGGCCCGAGCTCGCGGCACCGGCGTCACCGCATCGGCGGCAAGATGCACCGGCTCGCGTATGGTTCGCGTTAGCAGGACTGCCAAAATAAATCCGGGTATCGCGACCAGCACAAAAATCCAGCGCCAGCTCATGATCTGCAGCAATTGCGTGGCGACGATCGGACCGAGCGCCAGACCGAACAAGGGAAATGTGCTCTGCTGAAACCCAAGGTTGAAGCCGCGACGTGAGGGCTTGGACGCATCATTGGCCGTGGCAAAGCTCGTCGGGCAGAACGCGCCCTCACTGACGCCCATGATGGCTCGAATCAACAGCATGCTCCCGAGTCCACTAGCGTAGCCGCTCAGGCCGGACAGCACGGAGAAGGCCAACATCGACGGTATCAGCACCCGTCGGCGTCCCAACCGGTCTGACAGACCGCCGCCGATCACGGCGAACACGCCCCAGGCGATACCCAGCGCTCCAACGATGCTGCCCAGATCCTGGTAGTTCAGATGCAGCTCCTGCATCATCGCCGGAAAGAGCGGCGCGATGATCCAGCGGTCGAGCCCCACCAGGCCGAAGCCCAGCGCCAGCAGCGTCACCGCCTTGCATTCGTACGCGGTATCCCATTTCTTGGTCGTCATGTTCTGTTTACCGTCTCTGGTGCGGGCAGACGCTCGCAGCCCACAAAGCGATTCAATCGGGTTGCGGCGCCCGCAGCGCTGCAGGAACCGGCTCCGGAATCGCGGCCGGATCCCAGTGCTCATAGAGCTTCGCGTCCTTGACGCGCCACGCATCGAACCAGAAAGACTCATAGGTCTTGCCCGGATTGAGTGCAGCCGGTGCATTGCGCAGCTGCAACACCACGACGTAATCGCCGTCGACGAATATCCTGTAGGTGGGATCGCCTGCCGACCCCTGCGCGGGGGCGCTCGCGCCGGTAGGCTGGCCCGCGCGCAGGACCTTGAGATAGGCGACAAAGCCTTCCTTGCCGCTCAATCCATTGATATCTGCGAAACGCTTGAAGCTGGGATTGTGCTGCACATAGTCCGGATGCATGAGCGACGCGCGCTCCTCAGGCGTTACGCCGTTGCGGAAGAATGCCAGCGCAAGCTGTCGGATCATCTCCCGCTGCTCCTGCTTGGGGTCGACTTGCGCAGTCCCGCTGCCCGGCACTCTATGCGGCATGCGACGCACTCCCGGTCGCGAGGGCCAGCGTGGCCGGACGCGGATTGAGTACAAAATCGTACTGCAGCGTGTAGTACGGCACGGCACTGGCGTTGCCATCCGGGGCGATCGAGCCTGCCTCGTGCCGACGATAAGTGCCGAGCAGCGAGGATCTCACGCCAAATACGGTGTCGGAATCGAGATAGCTATCGTCGTTGCGGAACACATGCGTGACGAGCTTTTCGTACCCCGGCGCGACGATCATGAAGTGGATGTGCGCCGGACGCCACGGATGCCGACCGGTGGCCTCGAGCATGCGGCCCACCGGGCCGTCGGTGGGTATCGAATAAGCCACCGGCAGGATGGTTTTGAAGTAAACGCGGCCCTGCGCATCTGAGTGCAATATGCCTCGGGCCCGATGGGCATCGTTGCTGTCGTACTGCACGTCGTAGAATCCCGCCTCGTCGGATTGCCAGACATCCACCGTGGCGCCAGGCACGGGCTCGCCCTGCACTCCGCGCAGCGTGGCGTCAACAAAGCAGGGCTGCCCCTGGGCACCGTTGGCGATGTCGGCGCCAAGTAGATACTCGGGCGCACCGTCGACGTGGAATGGACCAAAGACCGTCGCCTCAGTGCAGGCAGCAGGCTTGCGGTGATTCTGGGCGATCACGAGCATCGACAGGCCCAGAACATCCGACAGCAGGATGAATTCCTGGCGCTTCCCGCTGGTCATGTTGCCCGTGGCCGTGAGAAACGCAATGCCATCGAACCATTCCGATTCGGTCAGCTCGACCTCGCGGGCGAAGTCGTGCAGGTGCTGCACGAGCGATGTCATGATGCGCTTGAGGCGCGGATTGGAGGTGTTCTGCATGCGCCTGAGGGCTTCCGAGGTGATCGTGTTTTCATCCAGATTCAGCACAGGCTAACCCTCAACTCTTGATGGGATTCTCACGCAGGCCGCCTGCCTTCCCAGGCATTCTGCAATAGCGCACGCACGGCGTCGTGCTCGATGGGCTGGGGATTCCAATACGGATTGGCAACCGCGAGATCCGCCGCCCGATCCAGATCGGACTCCGCCATGCCCAGTTCACGCAATGAGTGCGGGACGTCATCGCCGCGGCTCAGATCGAACAATGCGGCAGCGGCATGGTCGGTGTGCAGCGCGCGGCGCATCCGCACGAGCGCCGCGGGTATCGCCGGGGCGTTGTAGGCAATCGCGTGCGGCAGCACGATCGTGTGTACTTCGGCATGCGGCAGATTGAAGCTGCCGCCCAATGTATGGCAGAGCTTGTGATGCAATGCCATGCCGACATTGCCGAGCACGACCCCGCACAGCCACGCGCCGTATAAGGCCTGCGAGCGCGCCTCCAGATCCCGAGCGTCGTGCCGCAGCTGCGGCAATGCGCTAGAGACGGCGCGAATACCCTCCTCAGCCATCAGCTCCATGATCGGGTTGCTGTCCTGTGCGTAAAGCCCTTCCGCCGCGTGCGCGAGCGCATTGACAGCGCTGGTGACGGACAGCTTCAGCGGCAGGCTGAGCGTGAGCTCAGCATCGTAAATTACCGTGCGAGGCAGCACGCGCATATCCCGTCCGGTGCGCTTCACGCCGGCTTCCGTCAGCCCGTAGATGGGTGTCATCTCGGAACCGGCATACGTGGTCGGAATGGCGAGGATCGGCAGCCCGGATTCCAATGCGATGGCCTTGCCGAGCCCGGTCGTCGACCCGCCGCCAATGGTCACCGCGCAATCGGCACCGAGCTCGCGCGCCCGTTCGCGCGCCTCACGGGCGCTCTCGATCGGCACGTGCATCACGGCCTTGGAAAATACCCCTACGGCCAAGGCACCGAGCTGCTGCGCCACCCGCTTTGCGTCGGGCGCCTGTTCCGGAGTCGAGAGCACCAGCGCCCTGGTGGCCCCCAGTAATTCGATCTCGCGCGGCAGGCACGCGAGCGCGCCGGCACCGAACACGACGCGCATGGACTGCGCAATGTAGGTGAACTTCCTCATGTCTGGCGACCCGGTGGAACCCGGCACTCAGCGCGGGTACCAAGGCGCGATCGGCGCATCCACATTGACCCAAACGGATTTGACCTGGGTATATTCACGCATGGCGTCGAATCCCATGTCGCGTCCATAGCCGGAGAGGCCCGTGCCTCCGAACGGCGAGCCGGGATGTACGCGCTTGTAGCAATTGATCCAAACCATCCCAGTATGCATGTCGCGCGCGAAGCGATGCGCACGCGCCAAATCGCGGGTCCACAGACCGCCGCCGAGGCCGTAGTCCGTGCCATTGGCGAACTGCAGTGCCTCCTCATCACTGGCGAAGGTCAGCACTGTCACGAAGGGTCCAAACACTTCCTCCTGCGCGATGCGGTCGCGGTATGAAGCCGCGCGCACGATGGTGGGCTCGACGTAGAAGCCCTTTGCCAGCGCCTCGTTTTGCGGCGGCGTACCGCCCAGCAATACGGCTCCGCCTTGCTCACGCGCTGTCGCGACATAGCCGAGCACGCGATCGCGATGCTGCATGCTGGTCAGCGGTCCCATTTCAGTGCTCGGATCGAGCGGGTTTCCCAGGCGTATGGATTTCGCCAGCGTAATGAAGCGCTCGAGAAATTCATCCGCGATGCGCTCGTGCAGCAACAGTCGCGCCCCGGCAATGCAGGCTTGACCCTGGTTATGAAAAATCGCCCAGGCGGAACCATTGACGGCGGCCGTCAGATTCGCGTCCTCGAAAATGATGTTCGCGCCCTTGCCGCCCAGTTCCAGCTGTACCTTCTTCAGATTACCGGCTGAGGCCTGGACGATGCGGCGGCCCACGGCGGTCGAGCCCGTAAAGGAAATCTTCGCGATCTGTGGATGCTCCGCGATGCACTGCCCGGCGACCGCTCCCAGGCCCGGGACGATGTTGACGACGCCCTCCGGCATCCCGGATTCCGCCATGAGTTCGGCAATCTTCAGTGAAGTCAGCGGCGTGATCTCGGCGGGCTTCATCACGACGCAATTGCCGGCTGCCAGCGCCGGAGCCATTTTCCAACTGGTGAACATCAGCGGAAAATTCCACGGTACCACCTGGCCGACGATGCCAACGGGCTCGCGGATAAGATAGTTTAGAAAGCCGCTCTCGACCGGCACTACCGAGCCTTCAAACTTATCGGCCATGCCGCCGAAGTAACGAAAGCACGAGGCGGTGCGCGGCACATCGAGCGCGCGCGAGTCGCGCAGCGGATGTCCGGTGTCCAGCGACTCGAGCCGGGCCAGTTCCTCCAGGTTCGCTTCAATACGCTCGGCTAGGCGCAGCAGAATCCGCCCGCGATCGGTCGCGCTCGTGCGACTCCAGGCGGGAAACGCTGCGCGTGCGGCAGCGACCGCCCGATCGATGTCCACCTTGCCACCCATCGCGACATCTGCAATGGCGGTATTGTCATGCGGATTGACCGAGGTCAGGGTCTCCCCGCCCGCAGCATCGACGAATTTGCCACCAATGAACAATTGATGTCGGATCGACGTTTTCAGACCTGCCGCCGACTGGGCACGCTCGGTCTTGCTCATTGACGCTTGGGTAGTGATGCTGCTGTTGTTCATAATTTAGAGCGAAACAGTCATCAGCATCGCCCAGTGCACGCGTAAATTCGTGTGCGATGCCGTCCCTACCGCCGACTGCCCGTCAGCGGCCACACCCTGCCAGTTATTCTACCCTGCTGCGCTTTGCGCTATTATTCGCGATATACAAATACTGAGATCGAGACATAGACAGATTCCTTTCTATGCAGGCGTTTGTGCGTGTGGCGGAGAGCCAGAGTTTTGGGGCCGCCGCACGCCAGATCGGCGTGGCACCCTCGGTCATAACGAGTCGGATCAAACAACTCGAGCGCCTCCTCCATGCGACCCTCCTGCACCGTACCACCCGCAAGGTAGCGCTATCGGAGGTGGGTGCGATGTTCTTCGAGGAGTGCGCCGATCTGTTGGCGCGAGCCGATTCTCTTACCGACCGTATACGTTCGATCCAGGACACCCCGCTAGGTCTGCTGCGAGTGCAGGTGCTGCCCGGGTTCGCGCTCGGGCACCTGGGCCGTGCTTTGAAGGATTTCAGTCTCAGCTACCCGCATATCACGCTTGACATCACGGTCAGCGATCGTCCGGTCAATCCGGTCGATGAGGGTTATGACGTGTCGCTGCAGATCTTCCGCCCGGGTGCCGAAGTGCTGATCGAGCGCCCGCTGTTCAACGTGCGCCGGGTGTTCTGTGCCTCGCCGCGCTACCTGAAGCGCCGCGGCAAGCCCCGGCGGCCGACGGATCTGCTCAAGCACGACATCGGCGTCTATTCTGCGTACCCGACCCGCAACCGCTGGAATTTCCAGCGTGACGAGGAGGAGATCTCGATCGAACTGCCCGCACGGTTGCGCAGCAATTCCGTGCACCTGCTGCGCGATTTTGCGCTCAGCGGTGGCGGCATCACGTGCCTGCCGACGCTGGTATGCAGCGAGGATCTGGCCAGCGGCGCGCTGCTGCCCCTGTTGACGGACTACGAGCTGCCGGCGCTGGAATTGCTGGCCATCTATCCCGCAACACACCGCCGCACCGTGAAGGTCAAGCTGTTCGTCGACTTCATCCGCAAGCGCTTCTCCGGCAAGCCGGAATGGGATCTGGCGCTGATCAACGTCGTCGGCATGCAGGGCCCCCCCAGCGCCCGCGGCGATTGAGGCGCGAAATGTACCCCGCGTGGCCGACTGTTGCGGGCGCCTTGGTCTGGGTGTTCGGCATGCTGTCCGCGCGCGCCGAGGCGCCGCGGGATCTGGAGAAGGCGTGCGCTGCCGCGGCGGAGCTGGCCCTGCCGGATACCCGGATCATTTCAGCCGAAGCCATTCATCCGCAATCCCCATACGTTGTACCCAGCGCTACCGCCAACATACCCGATCCCCGCTCGGCCGGACCCTTGCTCGTCACGCGCGCGTTCTGTCGCGTAGTGGGTGTCATTGATGCCGACATCCATTTTGAGGTCTGGTTGCCGCTCGAGCACTGGAACGGGCGCTTTGAGGGTCTCGGCCTCGGGGGCTTCCTCGGAGCGCTGCCCTATGCCCAGATGGTCGAAGCGCTCACCAATGACTATGCCGTCGGCGGCACCGATACTGGGCATCAAAGCGCTGCCGTGGACGCATCGTGGGCCATGACAGCGCACAAGCTGGCTACGATCAGCGTCGAGAACTGGGCGCATCAAGGCATCCACGAAATGAGCGTGAAAGCGCAGGCCATAGTCACCGCCGTGTACGGCCGGCGCGCCGAGCACAGCTACTTCGTCGGCTGTTCCAGTGGCGGGTCGCAGGCACTGAGCGAGGCACAACGCTATCCAGACGATTACGACGGGGTACTGGCCGGTGCGCCGGCCAATGATTGGACCCATCTGATGGCCGGCCAACTGTGGTACGGACAGGCCACTCGTCTGGATCCGGCGAGCGACCTTGAAGCGCCCATCGATAAGCTTGCACTCATTCACCAGGCGGCTCTCAGGGCGTGCGACGCACGCGATGGTGTCATCGAAGACCCGTTGTCCTGCCGCTTCGACCCGGGAGTACTGGCCTGCAAAGCGACCGAGCGCGCCGATTGCCTGACGGCCGCACAGCTACGGGCCCTGCGCAAGATCTATGGCGTGGCGCATGGAACGGACGGCCGCAGCATCTTCCCGGGACTCGCCCCAGGCAGCGAACTGGGCTGGCCGCTGATGAGCCGGCACCAGGTCGCATTTGCGCAGGCGTTTTATCGGGTATTCGTATTTCAGGACAGCGGCTGGAATTTCTCCAGCCTGGACTTCGACCATGACGTTGCCATGGCGGACCGAACGGTCGGCCCGCTCGTGAACTCCATCGATCCCGACCTGCAGGCGTTCCGCGCGCATGGGAGCAAGCTATTGCAGTACCACGGCTGGAGCGACCCTCTGATCTCCCCGTACAGCAGCATAGAGTATTACGAGAGCGTGCTGGCCCGGACTGGCGCCGCGAGGGGGCGTGAGCAGGCGTTGCGCGACGTCCAGGGTTTCGACCGTCTGTTCATGGTGCCCGGAATGACCCATTGCCGCGGCGGCGACGGCACTGACCGCTTCGATGGGCTCGAGGCCCTGCAGCGTTGGGTTGAACGGGGCGAGGCTCCGGATCGGCTCGAGGCCGCTCGAGTCGTGGATGGTGCGGTAATACGCACGCGGCCGTTGTGTCCCTATCCGCGGGTGGCGCGCTATCTGGGCCACGGCAGCATCGATGCTGCTGCGAATTTTCAGTGCGCATTTCCCCCGCGCGGCGCGCCTAGATCTCGTGGTCTATGACCCGACGTTCTGCACGCAGCGGTCGGATCAGCGCGCGCAATTCCTCGTGCAGCGGATGGTCGTCGTAGGCGCGGAGAGCCTGCCAGCTCTCGAATTCCGAATACAGCAGCAAATCGGCGGCATCGGCCAGCGCTGATTGGTTGATGCCCAATTCCATGCGCAGGAGTCCCGGCACGGCACCGCGAAGCGATGCCACACTGCGCTGTATCAGAGCAATGTCCTTGATCTGGCCTGCGGCCTTGGCCTCGGCATTGAGTCGCCAGATGACGATGTGACGAATCATCCGGCGGCTCGCCACGAGGGCCTGAGGCGGGGCGCGGCGTGGTGGGGAGTCCGCGAAGCGGGCAGCGCAGCGGCTTCGAACAGCGACACCAGCTGTGCCGCCATGGCCTCGCCCAGTACATTAACGCCGGGCAAGGTGATGGCGCGGCGATAATATCGGGTCACGTCATGACCGATGCCGATCGCGGCCAGCTCCACCGCAGCCCGAGCTTCGATGCCGTCGATCACCGTATGCAGATGTCGCTCGAGGTAACCGGCATCATTGGCCTCCAGTGTCGCGTCATCGCGCGGCGCGCCGTCTGAGATCACCAGCAGGATGCGCCGCCGCTCTGGTCGGCGCAGCAGTCGCTGATGGGCCCAGAGCAACGCCTCGCCGTCCATATTCTCCTTGAGCAGGCCGTCATCGAGCATCAATCCCAGACAGGATCTGGCTCGGCGCCAGGGCTCATCTGCGCTCTTGTATACGACATGCAACAGTTCCGAGATCCGCCCCGGATGAACGGGGCGACCGGCGGTGAGCCACTGCGCCCGAGCACGACCACCGCCCCAGCTTCGGGTGGTGAACCCCAGGATCTCGGTCTTGACTCCGCAGCGCTCAAGCGCCCGTCCCAACAGCTCGGCGCACATCGCTGCGTTGGCAATGGGCAGGCCGCGCATCGAACCGGAGTTGTCGAGCAGCAGCGTCACGACCGTGTTGGGAAATCTGAGCTCAGCTTCCTGCTTGTACGCCAGTGGCTCAAGCGGATGCGTGATCACTCGCGTCAGCCGCGCGGAGTCAAGCACGCCCTGATCGCGATCGAATTCCCAAGAGCGCATCTGCATCGCCAGCAGGTGACGCTGCAACTGCCGGGCGCAGCGCATGACTCTGGCGCCGAATTGGCCGACGCTTTGATCCAGCTGGCGGCGATAGTGTTGGAGACGCGCCGCGTCGGCAAGCTCGCTCGCCGATGCCACCTGGTCGAACGCGGTGGTAAAGACCGCATAGCGCGATGCTGGCGCGCCATGGGCGGCTGCCCCTTGCATGCCGCCGCCAGGCTTTGGTTCCGCCGCTGCGTTCATGGATTCGGCTGACGGCGCCATTTCAGCCTCGTCCCAGCGTGCCGCAGCCCCCACCCGCGGCGCGTGTTGCGCGCGCCGGCCATCGACCGTGGATCGCTCCGCTCCGCGCGCACCTTCAGGCGGCGGCACGACCTCGTCCAACACTGCGGCGATCACCCGTAGCGATTGCTGCGCGTAGGCCTGTTGATCCTCGACATAATCGCTCAACGCCTCAATCTGCCACGCCTGCGTTGCCGTGAACCAGCTGCGCCAATGCCGCATGCCCTGTGCTGATGGCGGCAGGGGCGCACCGAGCGGCACGCGCGCCAGCAGCGCGATGGTCTCGACCCAGGCCGCACTGCCGCTGCGTACGACCCCTTCCGGACGGGCGCGGACCCAGCGCTCATTCACCAGCGCGGCAAGATTCACGGCTGCGCCGGGAAACGCGCGCGCGCCCAGTACCTCCACGCGTATCTGCTCCAGCAGCCAGAGCAGCGTCTGTGCCGCTCGCGCGACCGGCTCGGGGGTCACGCGCTGTGACGCATCGCTGTAGCGTGCCCGAAGTGCCATGGCGTCGAGGCATCCACGCCAGCGCGCCAGAGCGATGGGATGCCTCTGCCGCGGAATCTCCGTGAGCAGCAGCTGCCAACCCGCCGGGTCCTCGCTCGACGGATCAGCGGCGAGGCGCCGTCCCGGAATGCTGGCCAGCGCGCGATAGACCGCGCCCGTGGCGGCACGCAGGCGATGCGCGGCGTGGGCGCCGGGGATGGCAGCGGGGGAGCGCAGGCGCGTCACGAGTCGCCCGCCAGAATATCGGTGCCGAAACAGCGCTGATACAGTTCGGCGACGGTCGTGCGTTCCACTTCATCGCACTTGTTCAGGAACGTGAGTCGGAAAGCCAGCTCGGTGTGACCAAACACGAGCACATTCTCGGCCCAGTGAATCACGGTGCGCGGCGACATGACGGTCGAGAGTTCACCGGCCGTGAAAGCCGTGCGGGTCAATTCGGCGAGCGCCACCATGCGCGCGATGAGATCGCGACCGGCATCGGTATCAAAGGCCGGGGCACGCGCCAGCACAATGGCGCATTCGGTGCCGGCAGGCAGGTAATTCAGCGTCGTGACAATCTGCCAGCGGTCCATCTGCCCCTGATTGATCGGCTGCGTACCGTGATACATGCCGCTGGGATCTCCCAGACCTACGGTATTGGCGGTTGCGAACAGCCGGAACGCCGGATGGGGTTGCAATACCCGATTTTGATCCAGAAGGGCCAACTTGCCATCCGTCTCGAGCACGCGCTGCAGGACGAACATGACATCCGGTCGACCGGCATCGTATTCGTCGAAGACCAGAGCCACTGCCCGTTGCAGCGCCCACGGCAATATCCCCTCGCGAAATTCGATCACCTGTTCGCCGGCCCGCAGGCCGATCACGTCCTTGCCGATCAGATCGTAACGGCTGACATGGCCGTCAAGGTTGATACGCACGCAGGGCCAGTTCAGCCTCGCAGCGACCTGCTCGATGTGCGTCGACTTGCCGGTCCCATGATAGCCCTGCACCAGCACGCGACGGTTATGAATAAAGCCGGCAACGATCGCAAGCGTCGTCGCGGGGTCGAAGCGGTAATACTCATCGAGCAGCGGCACATGATCGCTGCGGCGACTGTAGGCGGGGCATAGCCAATCCGTATCGATGCCGAACGCCTCGCGCACCGAAAGCCGAGTGTCGGGCAGGGCGAGCAAAGCGTCCATGGATTCGGCCGCCCCGCCGTGCAGCGCCCGATTCACGCTCGCCTCGGGACATCATCGGCAACCCTCGGGTTCATCGCTGCCCCATGTAGATCTGATCGTCCATGATCGCCACGGGCACAACTTCGAGATTCAGTCCCTTGGCTGGACCGTCCAGGCAGTGCCCGTCTTGCAGACGGAACACCGCGCAGTGGTGGGCGCACATGATGCGGCCGTCGTTGAGCAGCAGGAACTTATCTGGACGCGCGTTCAGGGGCAGGGAAAAGTGCGGGCAGCAGTTCACGAACGCGCGGACCTGTTCAGCACCGCGATAGAGCAGCAGCCGGAAAGCGGCATCACCCTGGCCGTAATTCAGCTCCTTGCAGCCGCCGTCGGGCACGGCGTCGATCCGGCAAAGCAGCGTAGCTGGCTTCGGTGCATGAGGATGATCCAGCCAGCGCATTTCATTCAATAGGTCCGTATTGGACCTAAGTGTTGTGGCCACGCGCGATGCGGCCGGCAGTCAGATGCTTTCAGAATTCGATCGGATAGGGTTTGAGCTGCCCACTCTCGTACATCTCCGGCAGCCCGGGCGTCGCGTTTTCCCACACCAGCAGCATCGAGCGTTTGCGAGAATAGCCTTGATGCCGGATGTCCGCGGGCATTGCCGCGACATCCCCAGCTTTCATGCGCACCTTGGCCCGCGGCGCGCCTGTGTCCTTGTCCTCAATTTCCCATTCAATCTCGTCGCTCAACTGGACGAACCATTCCACGCGGTCGTTGCCGTGTTTGATCGGCAGGATGTACTCCTCCGTCGTGGGACAGCACAGGCTGCGCCCACATACCGAAGATACGGAGGGGTTCCACGTCACGTCCGAGCGCGACAGATAGGCAAATAGACTGAACGCGTGCACCTCATCCTCAAAACCCGGTTCGGCATAAATCTCGGGCTCGTCCTGCGGCACATCCGCAAACGCCCGATTGACCGGATAGCCATTGGCATCACTGCGCAGCGGCGCGTCCCCCGCCAACCCCGGCATGCGCCTGCAGGCCTGACGCTCGCGCTCGATCGCCGCGCGATTGCTGCCGTGCTTGTTGCCCAGCCAGTCCTTGCCGGTCTCATCCGGCGCCGCGAACGGATCAAAGCCCGCGTTCGTCCAGTCCTCGAGAATGGCCTTGAAAGTCGCCATGATCTGCGGGCTATCGAAGGTCTCGGTCAGATCCAGGCCCTTGTCGTGATACGCCGGGTGATAGCGGCCCGCATACAGTTCAACCTTGCCATACAGATTGCGCGTGCCGATCACCGCATCAAAATTCACCCAGCCGTAGAAGAATCCCCACGCCACATCGCGCATCATGGCGCGCAGGAAAGCATCCGCTGACATCGTGTGCGACATCTGCTGGCCCAGCGCCGCCCAGGTGACGCGCACGAAATACTCGTCCCGAGTGAAGTTAAAGCCCCCCAGCGTAAAGCTGCGGTAACCCGTGCGGTTGCTCGCGGAAGATGCCTGAACATCGGGCTGCATGATCGTCTGCGTAGTCATCGCTTCCAAAACTCCACGTACAAAGCTCCATTTCCTGAACCGGGCACCGCTGCCTACTATGCCGTTTGCGGATGGCCTGGATTCATTACCTATAGCATATCTGCGGCCACTTCTGCACCGACAGCTCCCCGAGAATCGTCTGCAATAGCAGCACCCCGCGCGCGCTGGCGCGGAACCGATATGCCGCACCCTTGGGCAGCAGCACTTGATGGCCACGCCGTGCCTTGATATGTCCCATCCTGCGGCCGACCGGTTCGCCCGCAACACGCACGCTGCCCTGCTTGTCCGCAGGCGCCACCTTATCCGGATCGACGAGCTTTATCAGATCGATCTCAACGACGCCGTCCAAAACGATCGCAAACTCGTCGTGCGAAGCCGCGTACCATCCCGAGGTGCCCTCCATACGCAGCGCCTCGAGCACATAACCGAGATTCAGCGCCACCACCACTTTCTCATACGGTTGGGACTGCGCCGCCACATCGAATACATTCGAAAACGCGTAGTACTTTGGATTATCCCGGATGATCTCCAGATCGCCCTTGACATAATCGTCGAGCGATCCGAATACCGTCCGATAGCCAGCGCCGCTCATGTCGGTGATTCCCCGTGATTGCGCGAACGGCATGCAGGCGACAAACAGCACTGGACCCTATCATCGGGACGCATGGCCTGCGGATTATGCATCACGAATGGGATCTCGAGGCAATTGCTCTCTTGCAAGTTCACGTTCCTTCACCGATGTGCGTCACTTGAAGTAATGGACGCGCACCGGCACCGCCATTGTGTGCATGTCATGGCAACGCTCAGCTCTTACAGGGCCGCGGTGTCCACTTCGCGCCATCCGGTTCGCGCCGGAAATGCGAGCTGGTGATGAAGGGTTTGGTCAGATAGCTTGGATCGTCGACGATGGTGGTGACTACAAACCACTCCTTTCCATCCGGAGTCTGAAAGCGATCGAAATACTCCGTGAGCTGCGTGTGCTCGCTGTAGGGCACGCCATTGCGGCGCAGCCAGCCGGGGGCGAGATAATCGGTCGTGATCTTTAGCGAGCCATCGGGCGACGCTGGCCCGCCGCTGGCGAATCCCATGCCGCCGATCACTTTGACAGGATGTTCCCAGATTCCGAGGGAACGTCCTTGGGGTGTCCCGGCTCCCGGTGGAGGCAGCTGCGCGCTCTTGAAGAACACGCGGCGAGTCTGCTGGCCCCAATCACTCTCGATCTGCAGGACATCATCGCTGGCCCAAGTGATGTGCAATCGCGTCGGCATGCGCATCAGGCCGGCGACGTAATACGCCTTGCAGGAGCCGTCCTGGGACGCGTCCCAGGTGTCCGCCTTGGCCTTGCCGGCCGGGTTGAGCGGCACGCTGGCGTAGTCGCCCTTCGGCGGCGTCATCATGCGCCAGCGCCAGTCCTCATTCACGATCGAGACCCAGTAGCCGGTCAGATCGATCACCGCTGCCTGCTTGGCCGATGGTGGCGGCCCGCTCGGCGCGGCAGACGCCGGCGCCTGAGCCCACACAACTGCCGTACTCGCGAACCACACGCCCGCGATCAGAGCGGATTTTATTGCGACACTGATCTTCATTCGCTTCGCTCTCCCGCAAAGTGCTGCGCGTCCATCAGCCCGACGCCTTGGCCTTGGGCTTGGTTGGCTTGAGGGTGTTGTACACGGACTCGATGAACTTGTCGGTGGTCCAGACCCCCGTGGTGACGCCGAATCGGCCGTCGTAATCCGCCGTTGGCTTGGCCGCCTTGATCTGCGGGAGCGTCTTGCCCTTGTCGATCAGGTCCTGGATGCGGTCGCGGATGATGGTGATCATGTCGCGGAATTCAACCAGATCCGCCTGATCACACAGCCGTCCATGGCCCGGTATCAGCAGCGTGCCGTTCTCCTGCTTGTCGGCCGGCACAGTCAGATCGATAAGCTGATTGAGGGCAGCGATCTCGCCATTGATGGTGCCGCCGTGGGCGACATCGATGATGGGAAAGCTGGTGGTAACAAACAGATCGCCGGTGACGATGACGTCGGAGCGTCGAAACAGCACGAACGTGTCGCCATCGGTGTGCGCATCGTGCGGGTGATAGAGCTGCACCGCCTCATCGTTGAAGTACATGTTGTACAGGTCCTCGGTATGGGTCTCGGTCGGCCACAGCGCCTGCGGCACCGCCGACTGACCGTTGGCCCCCTGCTCAGCCATATGCAGTTGGATATTCTCGTTGCCGAGCACCGTGGCCCCCTGCTGGCCGCGGATGTCGTCGTTGGCGACGTTACCGGCCAGGATCGTGAAGCCGCCCTTGCGGATCACCTCGTTGCCGCCCGTGTGGTCCGGATGCATGTGGGTGTCGATGACGAAGCGGATCGGCTTGTCGCCCGCGAGCTTTTTGATCTGCACCAGCAGTTTCTCGGCGAGCGGCTGGATGCCGGTGTCCACGACCAGGACGCCTTCATCTCCTACCTGTACCGCGACATTGGAAGGCTCCCCGGCCAGCAGCCATACGTTGCCCTGCACGTGCCACGGCACGATCTCGACGTTGCTGAAATCCGGCACGGCGGGTGCCGCCGTATCCGCCGCAGCCGCGGTGCCGAGCAGGACCAGCAGGCTCATCGTGCAGCCCACTACCGCAAGAGCGCACAAGCGCCGCAGCGCCGCTCCTGCCTGAATAACGATCTTGTCCATCTTCGACTCCGCAGCGCCGAGTGAGTGAGTACGCGCCATGACCGCGTGATTTAGTGTGTGGCGCGTTATCGATGCATGCCCTATTGACTCGCCTTCTGAGCTGCCTTGGCCTTGGGCGGCGGATTGGCGTGGAACTTGATGAGTACGTCCTGGAACTCAGGCAGCGCCGTCTCCGCGCCGCCCTCCGAGGCCACGAACGGCATGTTGTGCTTGTCCGCATACTCGTGCAGGTACGGATCCTGTCCGGGCAGGTGGCTCGGAATCTGGCCCTTGGGGCGCGGAATCTCCGTAGCCGGACGGCACGGGTAGGCAGTCATCAGCGTGTTGACGCTAAAGCGGAACCCGTTGGTCTTGACCATCGGCTCGGTCAGATAGATCGGATCCGACACCACCATGACGTGGGTCAGGATGTCGCCGTGCCGGAAGAAGTGTTCATCGAGCGTCGCACGATCGGTCAGCGGCAGGCCATTGCGGCGGATCCATCCCGCCTTGAGCATGTCGGTGTGTACGACGAGTACGTCCCCTTCCCAGTGACCGAGCGAAAATCCTTCCCAGGTGTGGCGCGCGAACGCCGGGGGATGTGCCCGGCCGTCCATGTAGATATGTCGGTGCTGCGATTCCCAGGCGATCCAGGTCTCGATCTCGGTCTGCGCCTGGGTATAGGGATTCAGATCCTCCCAGATGCGCAGCCTCCCGACGCCGCGAAAACCGTAGGTGGAGGGATGCGGTATGCACTCGTGTTCCGGAACGGTCAGGATCTCCGGATCCCAGGCGTGCCCGCGCAGCCTCGAGGCTCCACTGATGGGCAGGCCCGCGTAATCATCGGCCGCCGGGCCGGGAATGCGCTCGTCCACGTCCTCGTCGAAAATCGGCTCCCAGTAGCCTAGCAGCATGCTCTGGGCCTGGACCGGTTGCGCGAGCATCGAGGCCAGCCCCGCCGACGCCAGCAGCAAGCCTGCGCACCACCTGTTGGACACCGCCATATTCATTCCTCGCCTTGCCCACGACTGGCTTGATCAGATCCGCTCGACACTACCCGCAACTGCTCAGGAGCCTTGCTGCTCTGTAACGCAATCCCTCAGGCGCTGACGGGCAGCTTGCTCTCAATCCAACCTTTGATGACATCGAAGACTTGCTGGTTGTTGCTCTCGAGCATGGCGAAATGGCCATTGCCCAGAATGCCTCTTTCCCTGAGATTGAGATGTTCTGCAGGCGCACCGGCCTGCTTCAGGTACGCCGTGATGCCCGGGCCGCCGGTTCGGCCAGAGTTATCGGCCGTCAAGTACAGCATCGGGATGTGCTGCAGGTTCTTTAGCTTGCGGGCCGGTTCGGCCTGAAGCCGGTACGCGGCTGCACCGTCGGGCGTCGCCGCTAACTCAAGAGCGACCAGATCGCTGGGCTTCTCGATCGGCGGATCGTAGGCGAGCGGCGCGGCCGTGATGCCCCAGGGCGACTGCCCCGTCAGGGGCGCGGCTGCGCCTTCGAACACGACGATGGCCTTGACGAGACCGGGACGCTGATCGGCCGCGAGCCAACCGAAAGCGCCGCCAGCCGAATGCGTCTGAATGATTGCGGGGCCGATTTTATCGAGTAGCTGCGCTCCGCGACTCGCCCACAGTGACTGCTGAAAGGCCAAGTCCTGCGGCATCGCATTCTGGCTGGCCATCAACTGATCAAGCAGCGGATCGCCGATCTCGCCGGTGCCAGGCCATCGACGGTTGCCACCGACCGCGGCGCGATGCACGTCCCCGGCGAGTTGTTCGTAGGTTGGCTGCGCTCCAATAGGCCCGAGCGCATCGGGGTGGTAGGGCGCGCGGCCGTGGCCCGGCCGATCCACCAGATACACGCGATAGCCGGCCTGCAGATAGTAATGGGCCCACCCGGCGGCGGCCGGATTGCCCATGTAATGCAGCATCTGGCCGGTACCGCCGTGTACGAGAATGATCGGGTAGGGCGCGCGCACGTGCGTGGGTATCAGGTACTGCACGTACATCTGCCCGCTGATGATGCTGCCGTAGGCGACCTTCTTCTCATCCGTCCCGATCCAGAAGAAGCCTTGATCGGCGAGTTTCAGGGCCGTCGGGGATTCAATGCTCGATGGCAATGGGCCGCTGTCCAGACCCAACTTCGCCATCCAGTCCAGGATCGGCTGCAGCACCTGACGATTATTCTTCTCCACCATCATCATGTGGCCGTTGCCATGTATTCCAACATCGGCCAACCGAAGTTCCTCTGCCGGGCAACCTGCCTGCTTCAGAAACGCCACCGATCCCGGATTGCCCGGCGAGGCGAACGAGGCCTCCGAGGTCACCACCAGCGTCGGGATCTGCTGCAAATTGACGAGTTTGCGCGCAGGTTCGGCCTGCAGGAAATACACCGGTATGTCTTTCTCCGTCACCGTGACTCTTACGGCGGCAAGCTCGGCAGCATCCTTGACTGGCGGGTCATAGGTCATCGGGATGGTCGTGATGCCCCAGCGATTGCCATTGCTGAAGGGGGCAATGGCGCCCTCGATGACGACGATCCCCTTCACCAGCTGCGGGCGCACTTCGGCGACCAAGTGCCCGAAGGGGCCGCCGGCCGAATGCGTGATGATGATCGAGGGCCCAATCTTATCGAGCAATTCCGCACCACGCTCGCGCCATACCGAATGCGCGATCACGGCTGCGGTGCCCGCCGGCGTGGGCGAAATCTTGTTCGCGGGCTCAGCGCTTCCGGCCCGCAATGCATTGGGCCTTCGCATCGGCGTGGACACAGCGCCTGGCGGCCCGGAGACCTGCACGTAGGCACCGCCTTGGGAGGCCGCAAACTGATCGAGTTCGCTCGAACCGATGTTGCCGCGTCCCGGCCATTGCGTGTGTTTGAGCTGATAAGGGTTCGGATCGATGGTACTGGGTTGTGGCGGGGTGAACGTGCCCTCGAGAAACTCCAGTGTTGGCGCCGGCGGAAACGGACCGTGAAGATCCGGGTGATACGGCGGGCGCCCATGACCCGGCCTGTCGAGCACGTAGACCGCAAAACCTTCCTCCAGCAGATATTGCATCCAGCCGGGGCGCCCATCGGGCGTCCCCATCCAGTCAGTCCCCTGCCCGCCGCCACCGTGCACGAGCACAATCGGAAAGGGATGACGGCGCCGCGCGGGGATCTGGTACTCGACGTACATCTGCTGGCCACCGACCACCGTGCCGCGCGCCAGCTCCGCGCGCTTGATCCCGAGCCAGAAATAACTCCACTCTCGCAGCTCTATCGGCGCGCTGGAGCGTGGCGTCGGCGCAGTCGCGGCGCTGCTCGACTGTGCGTCAAGCAAGGAAGCCGCCGCGCCTGTCAACCCGGCGGCGGCGGTCTGCTGCATGAAGGCGCGCCGGCTCAGCCGCCCCGCGGCAGAGCTTTCACACTCTGGCACAGTGGCTTGTGCACTGGACGGATCGATAGTGCTCACGCGCCGCAGAACCCCACGAATTTCGACTGTTATATGTTCTGCTTCAGCAATGCAGCAGGCATCGGTGGCGTCGCAGCCGGGCCGCGCACAGGTGCAACGGGCATGCGTGGAATGTTGGGCTCCAAGGCAACCCATGGCAAGACCAAACAACTATTCACAGACGATGTCAGTATTCGCGTCTTGCGAATAATGCCTGCGGATTGCTGCCAGCGCATGGGTTGCTTCAATTGCGAGTAACCATGCCGCGTCCGCAGTGCCTTGGCATGGGATTTTGATCAGGCGGCGTGCGCTCTGCGGGTGCGCTCCTGCAGGTCGCGCAGTACCGCGAGTTCTGCCACCGTAGGCGCCGGCGTCTCAGTCACTGCGTCGCTGTAGCACAGCGGCCAGCCAGTGCTCGCCTGCAGTCGCTCTCGGGTGACGCCAGGATGCATCGTCACGACACGCATCTCGCGCGTTTGCGGTTCCGGCTCCATGACGCATAGGTCCGTGATCAGTTTGGTCGGCCCCTGCGTGGCGATCCCCAGCCGTCGCCGATGATCACCCCCCTCACCATGGCCCAGCGAGGTGATGAAATCGAGCTTGTCGACAAAGGTGCGGATGCTTTGCGGCATGGTGATAAAGACCTCGCCGCATTGGGTCGCGATCTCCGGTGCGCCGCCGCCACCCGGCAGCCGCACTTTGGGCCGCGCGTACTCGCCGATAACGGTCGTGTTGAGATTGGCGAAGCGATCGACCTGCGCGCCGCCAAGAAAGCCGAGCGTGATCCGGCCGCCTTGCAGCCAATAGCGAAACATCTCCGGTACCGAAACCGTCGTCAGTGCCGTATCGCATAGCTCGCCATCGCCGATCGAAAGCGGCAGCACGTGCGGCCTGGTGGCTATGGTGCCGGACTCATAGATCAACGTGATGTTCGGGGCATGTGTCAGCCGGGCAAGATTGCAGGCGGCAGAGGGTGCGCCAATGCCAACGAAACACACATCCTCGCTGCGCAGCGCGCGCGCCGCGACGACGGTCATGATCTCATTGCCGGTATAGGCGGCGGCGCTCATGCAGTCACCGTGGCATTGGCAGCGCGCAGAACGTGGGTGTCCATCCACGCCAGAAAGCTGTCGCGCTCGCGGGCGATCGAGTCCCAGGCTATATAGAATCCGTTGTCGCGCGCATAGTACCCATGCGCATAGGAAGGATGAGCGCCGCGCGGAACCACGGCGATCGCCGTGAGGGTCCACGAGGGAAGAATGACCGCGTTGGTCGAGCGAGGACCAAAATCCTCAACCACCTCCTCGACCGTGACCAGGCAGCGCTTCGAGGCGAGCGCGACCTGCTTTTGCACGCCGACGATGCCCTCGAGCAGCACGTTACAACCCGCATCGGCCCTCTGCGCGTGTATGACGCCGACATCCGGACGAATCGCCGGCACAGCGGCCAGTTCGGTGCCGGTGAAAGGGCAGGTCACGGTGCGCACCTGGCGATTGACCCGCGCCAGATCGGTCCCGCGATAGCCGTGCAACATGGCGAATGGCAGATTGGCCGCGCCTGCATCGTAGGCGCTCGCCATCGCGGCGTGTGAGTGCTCGATCAGCTCGAGCGGCGACGGCCAGCCGTTCTCAACCGCATCGCGCAGGCGGTGCAGACTTCCCACCCCGGGGTTTCCGCCCCACGAAAACACCAGGCGATCCGCCACCCCCATGCCGATCAACTGGTCATAGATCAGATCCGGGGTCATGCGGTACAACGTGAGGTGCTTGCGTCGCTGCCGAATAATTTCGTGCCCGCTGGCGAAGGGAATCAGATGCGTGAAGCCCTCCAGGGCTACGCTGTCGCCGTCCCGAACGCATTCTTCGATCGCCGCGCTCAGCGGCATTACCTGTGCCCGCTGGCTCATATCCGCTCCAGCAGCATTGCAATACCCTGTCCCACACCAATGCACATGGTGGCCAGTCCGTAGCGCCCTCGGCCACGATGGAGCTGGTTCACCAGCGTCGTGACCAGCCGTGCGCCGCTCGCGCCCAGCGGATGACCAATAGCGATTGCCCCGCCGTTGGGATTTACGCGCGGATCGTCATCGGCCAGGCCCAGCTCGCGGGTAACCGCCAGCGCCTGCGCGGCGAAGGCCTCATTCAGCTCTATGCTATCGATCTGCGACAACTCGACTCCGGTGCGTTGCAGTAGTTTGCGCGTGGCAGGCAGCGGCCCGATACCCATGATGCGTGGGGCTACACCGGCCGTGGCTGCGGCAATGATGCGCGCACGAGGTTCAACTGCAAAGCGCTTCGCCATGGCCTCAGTAGCCAGGAGCAACGCGCAACTGCCATCGTTAATGGGCGACGCATTACCGGCCGTCACGGTGCCCGTGGGTCGCACTATGGGCTTCAATCTCGCAAGGGCTTCCAGAGTGGTGCTGGGCCGCGGCGGCTCATCGGTATCAATGATCGTCGCCTCACCGCGCTGGCTCACCGCGCTCAGCGACACCAGCTCGCGGGCAAAGAATCCGGCCTCATGTGCCTGCGCCCAGCGTTGCTGGCTTCGCAGTGCAAACTGGTCCTGATCGACCCGAGCCACGCCAAATTGCGCGGCGACATTCTCGGCCGTCTCGGGCATCGAATCAGTGCCATAGCGTTCACGTAGCCGCGCATTGACGAAGCGCCAGCCGAGAGTGGTGTCCTCGATTTTCGCTCCACGCGCATAGGCAGCGTCTGATTTTCCCAGCACGAACGGTGCGCGCGTCATGCTCTCCACGCCGCCGGCGATTACGACGTGCGCCTCGCCGCTCGCGATCGTGCGCGCCCCAATCGCCACGGCGTCTAAGCCCGAGCCGCACAGCCGATTGATGGTCGCGCCTGGAACGCTGTGCGGCAGTTCGGCGAGCAGCAGCGCCATACGCGCGACATTGCGATTGTCCTCACCGGCCTGATTGGCACAGCCGAGAAATACCTCATCGACAGCGCCTGGATCCAGCCGCGGCGCGCGCGCCAGCAGCGCGCGGATGACGTGAGCCGCGAGGTCGTCGGGACGCTGACTTGCCAGCGCCCCGCCGTAGCGTCCGAATGGGGTGCGTACGGCATCACAGACAAATACAGCAGTGGAAGTATTCATTTCCCTCGTCGGAACCTTTGCGAGGGGCAGCAGCCCTACCGCGCGATGCGATCAACCGAAGTGGTGCGGCTGCACGGGTCTGCCGGACGCGCTAGCGCGGCTCGTCCGCACGGCAGGCGGTCGGATCCCAGCCCCTGGAATCCGGCAGCTTGCGGAAATGACTGCTCGTCACAAAAGGCAGAGTGAGATACTGCGCATCCTTGACCACTGTTGTGACCACCAGATACTCATCGCCGTTGGCTTCCTTGAAACTGTCGAAATACTCGAGCAACTGAGTATCGGCGCCATAGGGCACGCCATTCGTGCGCAGATAGCCGGGTCGCAACGCCGTAGTCGTGACCTGCAGATAGCCCTCTTTCTTGGATTGATCCACTCCGCGCCGCTGGGGGGTCAGGCCTTGCCAGCTGGCCACGGAGTACCCTTGCCACGTCGGCGCTTCGTTGGTTGCGGCGTGGCCACTAAAATGCAGCAGACGGGTTTGCGTTCCGGAATCGGTCTCGATCTTGAGTGTGTTGGCGTCCTGCCACGTGATATGCAGACGTCCTGGAATGCGCATGATGCCGCCGGCACCGAATGCACGGCAGGCCTCATCGCTTGCCGCTCGAGCCTGTTGTGGATTCCACGCGGCGGCTGCCTTGACCCCCTCCGGATTGAGCGGAACGCTTTCCGTATCGCCTGGATCAGCGACCAGCATGCGATATCGCCAATCCTCTGTCACCAGCGAAACCCAATAGCCGGTGAAGTCCAGCGGGGCCTGGCTGCGCGCATCGGGTACGGACGCTGCGGTTTCGGCCGCCTGCCCGCGCAAGGGCACCACTGATGTGGCGCCAAGCAGTGCGAAGAACACCTGCCGCATCGCGCGATTGCGGATCATCTGCCTTCACCGTCCAGCGCGAGGCCCGAGTGGGTCTTCGGTTTCTGAGTCAGGCTTTTATAGACCGCTGCGACGAACATGTCCGTCGTCCACTGCCCGGAGGTCGAGCCATAGCGTGGATCGTATTCCAGCGTGGGTTTCGCAGCCTGCACCTGCTGGAGCGTGCGCCCCTTGTGGATCATGCTCTGAATTCGGTCGCGAATGACGATGACCATCTCTTGGTAGAAAACGACATCGGAGAAGCTGCTCAGATAGCCATGATTCGGGATGACCAGTGTGCCGCCATCGTTCTGCGTTGCGGGGATCATGAGCTCATAAACGAGCCGGTTCAGGCCGTCGATGACGCCCTGAATGCTGCCACCGTGTTCCAGATCAAACGCCGGATAACCCGTCGTCGAGTAGATGTTGCCGGCACTTACGGCATCGGAATGCCGGAAATAGACGATGCTGTCACCATCGGAGTGTGCAGCCCGCTGATGGAAGATCCGGATCGATTCGCCATCGAACCACATGTCTTTCACCGGCAGGTCGTAGGTATCGTTCGGCCGGGCACCGCGAGGCTGCAGGTCCTTGCCTGCGGCAGCGCTCATCCGATCGAGAACTTCCTGCGCGGCAATGATGGTCGTAACACCGGCACCGGTGCCGATCAGGTTGGTGACGTCCCCGCCATTGACCGCCGCACCAGTAGCGGCAAGGGCCTCATTGCCCCCGGAGTCGTCGCCGTCGCCATCGGTATTGATGATCGTTCGCAGCGGTGCGGCAGTGATGGAACGGATCGCCGCCAGCACCTTTGCGCTCATGGCGGCTTTGCCGGTATTGACCAGCAGGACGCCGTCGCTGCCGACCTGCAGCGTGATGTTGCCACCGGCGCCGACGAGCATGTAGATACTGGGTTCCGGCACCGGATACAGATCACCTTGACGCACAAGCTGCACATGCACCTCACCGTCGCCCTGCTCGAGCGCCTGATTTCGCTGCGCCGGCGCCAGGGTCCCCGGATAAGTACTGTCACCGCTCACTTCCTGTGCGTCGCTACGCGCGAGCACCCCCAGCAGGGCGAACGCCGCGCTCGCGGCCACAATGCCCGCTCGCCGCAGATCGAGCTGCAGCAGAGCGCCGGCGTACCCCGAACTAATAAGGCTCATGTTTCTGGGGCGGACGCGGCAGGCGCTGCATCATGCTCATCTTCTTGATGTACTCCGGATACATCGTTTCCGGGCCGCCACGGGTCGCCTCCGGCGGAATACCATAGCGCTGCGCCCATTCGTTGATGAACGGATTGGTTCCAGGCAGGTAGCTCGGTACAACGCCCGGTGCGTGATAGACCTCCAGTTGCGGCTCACACGGGTACGGATCGATATGCTGCTGCGGATCGGAGACGTAATCAGTGGTGCGTATGAACGGCTCGCTCAGGTACACGGGGTCATAGACGATAACTGCCACGGTCAGGTAGTCGCCGTGGCGCATGATGTGCGTGCTCACGGTCGCATAGTCGCTGCGATCGAGCCCGTTACGCCTCAGCCACCCTTCTCTTAAGTGGTCGGTGATGACGTGCAAATGATTGCCTTCCCAGGTGCCGGTGGAGAATCCCTGCCAGCTGTGCGGCGCATAGTCCGGGGGGTGAGGACGCCCGTCCATCCATATAGTCTGTTCCGGTTGCTGCCACTGGCCGTGCGTGTGGTAGGCGATGCGATTCTGCGTATAGCGATCGAGCTCGGCCCAGATCCGCATATTGAAGGGGCCACGCCAGGAATAATCGGCGGGGTGTGGTCGGCACTGGTTTTCGGACAATTCAAGCAGCGAGGCTGTCCAGGCATCCGCCTTCGCGCGCCCCGCGGCATTGATAGGAATTCCCAGATAATCCGCGACATCCGGTCCGGGCATGCGCTCGCCGTAGTCCTCATGGTATAGGGCGTGCCACTCGCCGGAGGGATCCTCCTGGGCGCTCAGCGGCCCGCAGAGCGACAGACATGCCGCCAGCAGCCACAACGTTCTGGCCGGATGCGAACTTCCCGCGACGCGACCTATCACCGCGAACCCCCTGCCCCCACGGGGTGCGCACACACGCCCCGCCTTTCCATTTTGATCTTGTAAATCTATTCCAATTCGCAGCCTTCCGCAAAATCAAAGCCAGCGCGGCACAGGGCTGGCGAGGCCTGCAGGCACATCATTGAGCACGCCATGCGCTACAGGGCCTTCTGCCGATACGAGCGCGCACTGTGCGCAAGCAGCTCTTGACTTCAAGAGCAGCGGCGTCCAATCATCGTTGCCGACGCCACAAAAGCGGTCCGCTGCCTGCGGCACTATGCACCATTGGCCGCACAATGAATCGAATTACCATATCGTGAGGGGAACATCGATGGCCAACAGGAATGACGAACCCAGCAGCGCACGGCGCGAGTTCATGAAGTCCGCGCTCATGGTGTCGGGCGTGGCGGCGGCAGCGAGCCTGGCTGGTCCGTCGCAGATCTGGGGGGCCGTG
>Ga0302324_100004683_pt1 | contig 30142 bp, 21 predicted proteins | sample Palsa_T0_1_FD_201949 | JGI IMG/M metagenome (GOLD analysis project Ga0302324, IMG submission 201949) | Peat permafrost microbial communities from Stordalen Mire near Abisko, Sweden - Palsa_T0_1 | ecosystem: Environmental > Terrestrial > Soil > Palsa > Peat permafrost | place: Sweden: Abisko...
GCGGCAAGTGCCTGCGCGGAGCTGGGCGGCTCATGGGCCGTGCGCCCGAGCCGTTCAGTCAGCGCCGCGATCTCGCTGTCGACCGACTCCTCGGGTACATATTCCTCCGTCTGTGTAATGGCGTCACCCTCGAGCACGATGGTCTCGAGCGTGCCAGTCCCCTCAGCGTAATTAGATTCATTCTCGATCGCGCCCTCGTCTGAAGTGTCAGTCGCCGTGGAGGCTGACGGCACGGCAGATATTTCGCTGCTCTCAGTGATCTGCGTGACCTCATCTGCGCTCTGCGCGCTCTCGTCGGCGCCATGAGCCGCGGCGCTCGCGTCCGATTCGCCGAGCTCCTCGAACTGCACGGCCTGGATCTGGGAGGCGGACGCCGGATCAGCCTGCTCGTGCGCGGAGGCGGCGCTGTTTTCATCTGACGGCTCCTCGCTGAGCGTCAACAGCGCATTGAAAACGTTGGCGCAGCGCCCGCAGCGCACGTAGCCCTGGCCCATACGCAGATCAGCGGTCGTGAGCGCGAGAGTCAGAGTGCACTTGGGACAGACCGTGAACATGTCACCATCGCTTGCGCGGTCGTTGCGTTGCCGCGGCGTGCGCAATCATCAGACAGGCTCCGGGCGGCGCTGACCCCGCAACGTCACCCAGCCAGCGCGCCCCGCATGGCATTTCATATCAAACCATGCCGCGTAGCGTGCCGCTACTTCGGGCTCGTCCTCGGCCAGGATGCCGGCCAGCAGTATCTCGCCGCGCGGCACCACGAGCGCGGCCAGATCCGCACTCAGTGCCAACAGCGTTTTGCTCAGAATATTGGCCAGCAGCACCTCACAGCGCCGTGGCAACTGGCTGTGCCGCTCGCACAATCGCAAGCGCGAGCGCACGCCATTGTCGATCGCGTTCTCGCGCGTCGCGAGCAAGGCTTGCGCATCGATATCGAATGCGTAGGCGCGCTGCGCGCCGAGCCTGAGCGCCGCGATCGCCAGTACGCCTGAGCCGCAGCCGTAGTCGATGACACGACGGGCAGCCAGATCCGCGCCATCGAGCCACTCGAGGCACATGGCCGTTGAAGGATGAGTACCCGTGCCGAAGGCAAGCCCTGGGTCCAGACGCACGACGACGGCCTCATCGTGTGAGACGTGCTCGTGGCGCGGACAGATCCAGAGCCTGCGACCGAACCTCATGGCATGAAAATCCTGCAGCCATGCGCGCTCCCAGGGCCGATCGGGTAGCGCCTGGGCCTGCAGGCGCGTGGGATTCACACCCAGCGCGGCCGCGAGGCGCGCGAGCAGTGCGGGCTCGGCGCACTCGGCTCCGTACAGGGCCTGCACCCGGGTGTCGGGCCACAGACGCACTTCCCCCGGCAGCGGCTCGAGGATCGTGCCAGCGCGCGCCGCGTGGTTCGCAGCCTCCTGCGTGGGGCTGGCTGTCTCGCGCAGATCGCTGAATGTCACAGACAATGCGCCCAACTCAAAGCAGGCCGCCTCGGCGCGCTCGGGGTCAAATCCGTTGAGCTCGAAGCTCACTGCCAGGTATGCCATACGGGCAGGCGCTGCCGCGCCGACTCATTATTTGAGGCCCAGACGACGCTCGAGATAATGAATATCGAGGCCGCCGCCCTGAAAGGCCGCATGCGCCAGGATTTCCTGATGCAGGGCCGTATTGGTCTTGATGCCCTCGACGACGAGTTCGGCGAGTGCATTGCGCATGCGGGCGATGGCGGTCTCACGCGTGTCGCCGTGCGCGATGAGCTTGCCGATCAATGAGTCATAGTGAGGCGGCACGCTGTAGCCCGAATAGACGTGGCTGTCGACGCGGATGCCCGGGCCGCCGGGCGGATGCCAGAGCCTGATCGGGCCGGGCGAGGGCATGAAGGTGCGTGCGTCCTCGGCATTGATCCGGCATTCGATCGCATGGCCGCGGATCTGCACGTCGGCCTGGCTGTAAGGCAGCTTCTCGCCGGCCGCGATCGTCAGCTGCGCCTTGACCAGATCGATCCCGGTGATCAGCTCGGTCACGGGGTGCTCGACCTGAATACGCGTGTTCATCTCGATGAAGTAGAACTCGCCATCCTGGTAGAGGAACTCGAGCGTGCCCGCGCCGCGATAACCCACCGCGCGACAGGCCTCCACACAGCGCTCGCCCATTTGACGGCGCTGCTTGGCCGTGATGCCCGGGGCCGGGGCCTCCTCGATAACTTTCTGCTGACGGCGCTGCATCGAACAGTCTCTCTCGCCCAGACTGATCACATTGCCGTGGTGATCGGCGAGGACCTGAAACTCGATATGCCGCGGCCGCTCGAGGAATTTCTCCATATACACCGCATCATTGGCGAAGGCCGCCATAGCCTCGGTCTTGGTCACCGCAATCGAGCTCAGCAACGCGCCTTCGGCGTGTACCACGCGCATGCCGCGGCCGCCGCCGCCGCCGGAGGCCTTGATGATGACCGGGTAGCCAATCTCGCGCGCGATGCGCAGGTTCTGTTCGGGTCGCTCACCGAGCGCGCCATCCGAGCCGGGCACGCACGGCACCTTCTGGCCGCGCATGACGTTGATCGCGGAGACCTTATCGCCCATGAGGCGGATCGTTTCGGCTTTCGGCCCGATGAAGTTAAAGCCGCTCTTCTCCACTCGCTCGGCGAAGTCGGCGTTCTCGGACAGAAAACCATAGCCCGGGTGAATCGCGACCGAATCGGTCACTTCCGCCGCGCTGATGATGGCGGGCATGTTCAGGTAGCTCAGTGCCGAGGGCGGCGGCCCGATGCAGACCGACTCGTCGGCCAGCAGCACATGCTTGAGATTCGCATCCGCGGTCGAATGCACGGCGACGGTCTTGATGCCCAGCTCGCGGCAGGCGCGCAGAATGCGCAGGGCAATTTCGCCGCGATTGGCGATGACGATTTTTTCCATCATCGCCGTTTCAGGGCTGGATTATGAACAGCGGCTGGCCGAACTCCACGGGCTCGCCATTCTTGATCAGTATGGCCTTTATCTTGCCCGCTTTTTCCGACTCGATCTGATTCATCATTTTCATGGCCTCGATGACGCACAGCACCTGGCCGACCTCGACCTCATCGCCGATCTCAACGAATGGTTTGGCGCCCGGGGCGGGGGCAGAGTAGTAGGTACCGACCATCGGGGCCGTGGCGATATGCTCCTCGGCGCTCGAGCGCGCCGGGCCGCTGGCCGGCTCATTGGGCCCGGGCGAGTCCTGGAGCATTCCAGCGGGGCTGCCTGGCGGCGCGGAAGGTGCTCGCGATTGCACCCACTGTTGAGCGGGCATCACGCGGGCGATGCGCAGCGTCTCTTCGCCTTCCTTGATCTCGATCTCCGCGATGCCCGATTCCTCGAGCAGCTCGATCATTTTTTTGATTTTGCGAATATCCATTATCCAAAGACTCCTGACTGTGCAGCGCCCCCATGCGCATCGCGCTGATGGCGCGCGAGTGCCTTAAGGCAACGCGCGACTTGGCAGTGGCGCACCTGCCGCGCCAGCATCAAGGGGCGAGCGCGCCACCCGTGGTGCCGACAATGTTAAATTCCACCCGCTGGAAGAATGTACCGAAATTGCGTCGATTTGCCTAATTTTTGGTCGAACTGACAGGATCCTGCGTGGATCGTGCCGGCAACGCCGCACGCTGCATGGCCAGTTCTCGCAGCCGTGATTGCACCTTTTCGCGTGCTTGGGGCAGCTCGATGCGCCGCTCATCGACGGCCTGCAACTGGGCCAGCAGGAAGTCCGCCTCGTCGCGGTGCAGCTCGCCAATCTTGACCGCGAGGATATCCCCCTGGGAGTCAGCGAACACGGAAAACGGCAGCACCGGCTCCATGCCAAAGCGCTGCACCGCCGCAAAACCATCTTCCTCACCGACGAGCACCGGATACTCGATGCGCTCGGCGCGCATGAAGTCCTGCACGGCCTGGCGAAAATCAACTGCGATGCCAACGATCTGCAGCTTCTCGGCGCGGTGCGAGTGAAGCAATTGCTCGAGCAGCGGGATCTCGCGCCGGCAGGGCTCGCACCAGGTGGCCCAGAAATTGATGATCAATGGCCGACCGACGAAGGAGCGCAGCGAGTGCGCTTTTCCGGCGAGGTCCGGCAATTCGAGCGCTGGCACGATGCTCGGTACCGGGGGCAAGGTCGGCGGAATCGCGTCCTCATCCTGGTCCGGCATCGCAGCGGACGCGCCTGGCTGCGGGGCACTCACGGGCCGTATCGCCGGGCGCACCTGGGCGAACTGCCAGCGATAGCACAGGAAGCCGCCCGCCAGCCCCGCGGCCAGCACCAGAGCGATCGCGAAGGCGCGTGGCGTTGATCTCATGCGCCCGCCGGGGCGGCTAACCGGCGGCGAACGCCTGATGCAGCAGGGCGGCGAAGTCGGCGGCGTTCATGTAGCCGACGACGCGAAAACGCTGCTGCTCATGTCCCTGAGCGTCGTAGAACGCGATCGTCGGCGGCCCGAAGATCTGGAACTCGCGCAGCAGCGCCTGATCCTCGGCGTTGTTGGCTGTGACATTCGCGCGCAACAGGCGCACCGATTGCAGCGCCTGGCGCACCCGGGGGTCGGTGAAGGTATAGCGCTGCATCTCTTTGCACGACACGCACCAGTCCGCGTCGATATCGAGCATCACGGCCTGGTGTGCCGCGGCTGCCGCTTGGACTTCCCGATGCAGATCGGCCAGCGTGGCCACGGTACGAAACGGCAGTGCATGCTCGCTTTGCGCGCGCCATTGCCAGGGTTGCAAGGGATCGTTTGCGCCCTGAGCGGCGCCCAGCAGCAGCGCGCCGGCGTACAACGCGGCCAACAGCGCGCCAGCGCGTTGCAGCCACAGATTGCCGCCGCGCATACGTAAGCACACCACGGCCGCGGCGAGCGCCGGTACCGCAAACAACAGCAACGCGAAGCGTGGCGGCACGATGCGCGCGAGCATCCAGGCGGCCATCGCCAGCATGAGCACGCCGAACAGGCGTTTGACTGCGTCCATCCACGGGCCGGCCCTTGGTAACCAACGTCCCGCCGAACTGCCGACGACCAGCAACGGTGCACCCATCCCTAAGCTCATGGCAAACAATGCCGCCGCGCCGCGCGCGATGTCGCCGCTTTGTCCGATCACCGCCAGCGTGGCGACCAAGGGCGGCGCGACGCAGGTCGTGACGATCAGTGCCGACAAGGCGCCCATGATCGCGACGCCACCGAAATGCCCGGCGCGCTGCCGATTGCTGAGCTCGGCCAGGCGCGTCTGCACGAAGGCAGGCATCTGCAGCGTATACAGACCAAACATCGACAGCGACATGGCGACAAACAGTGCGGCGAAGGCGACGATGATCCACGGCTGCTGAAATGCAGCCTGCACCTGCTGGCCCGCGGCGGCAAAAGCCGCTCCGGTCGCGGTGTACGTCACCGCCATCCCGAGCACATAGACCAATGAGAGCGAAAACGCGCGTGCGGTACTGACGTTGGCGCCCGCCCCCGCAATCAAACCGGACAGAATCGGCACCATCGGCAGCACGCAGGGCGTGAATGCCAGCAGCAGTCCCAAGCCGAAGAATGTGCCCAGAACCCCCAGCATGTTGCCCGAACGAATCAATGCGGCCAGCCGATCCTGCTCGGAAACGTAGCCCGCACTGGGGCCGTTTTGGCTCGGGTTGTTTTGGCTTGCGGCGCCGGGGCCGCCGGTGCTCGGCAGCTGCAGCAGCAACGTGCGCGTGATGGGCGGATAGCACAGCCCGGCCTCGGCACAACCCTGGTAAGTCACCTGCAGCGACAAGGATTGTGCCTGCGCGGCAGTGGCCTCACCGACGATGGGCACGGTTGCAATCAGCTCATTGTGATAGACGACCTGCTTGCCGAAGTACTCGTCCGATTTGATCTGCCCGGGCGGGAATTCAGGCGCGCCGGTGCGGCCGCGATCCTCCAGAATCTTGATTCGATCCCGATAGAGGTAATAGCCCGGCGCGATGATCCAGTCCAGGCGCACATGCCCCGCATCAGCCACGCTGGCGCTGAGTCGAAAGGCCTGTTCAGGGGGCAGGAAATCATCGTTTCCAGCGCTCTGGCGCGACTGGTGGATTACGGCATCGAGCGCATTGGCATTCGCGGCCAGGACGCGGCCCGGGCAGGCCATCAAGGCCCAGGCAGCCAACGCAATAAGACATAACGCGGCGTGCGCCGAGCGACGCAACGGCAATTTATATAAAGACTTTGATATCAAGTAGTTAGTTAGAACCCGCGCTGGCTCTGACCGGCGCAGGGACCTCTGTTTGGATTTTGGGGCTTGAAATTCCAAGCTTCGCCTATATGATTAGCAGCCAACGAGGGAGAGTGCTAACAGTACCACCCCTCTGCGGCGGCAACTGCGATGCAAGTGCCGTCAAGTGCATCAAACCAACGTTAGTTTAATTTAAAGGAGTGGAGTCCATGAAGATTCGTCCTCTTCATGACCGTGTGATCGTGAAGCGCCTGGAAGAGACGCGCACATCGCCCGGCGGCATTGTGATTCCGGATACGGCAGCCGAGAAACCGATACAGGGTCGGATCGTGGCCGTGGGCAAGGGCAAGATTCTCGAAGACGGAAAGGTCCGTGCGCTCGACGTCAAGGTCGGCGACAAGATTCTGTTCGGCAAATACAGCGGCACTGAAGTGAAAGTCGAAGGCGAAGACCTCGTGGTCATGCGCGAAGAAGACGTCATGGCCGTCATCGAAGGCAAGTAATTCCATCTGAGGACTACATCAATGGCAGCCAAAGAAGTACGTTTTAGCGACGATGCCCGGCAACGCATGTTCCGGGGCGTCAACATCCTGGCCAACGCCGTCAAGGCGACGCTAGGGCCCAAAGGGCGCAATGCCGTGCTCGAAAAGAGCTTCGGCGCTCCGACCATCACGAAGGACGGCGTTTCGGTCGCGAAGGAAATTGAGCTCAAGGACAAGTTCGAAAACATGGGCGCGCAGATGGTCAAGGAAGTCGCGTCCAACACCTCCGACGAGGCTGGTGACGGCACCACGACCGCGACGGTGCTCGCACAGGCGATCATCCGTGAGGGTCTGAAGGCCGTGGCTTCGGGCCGCAACCCGATGGACATCAAGCGCGGTATCGACAAGGCCGTGATTGCCGCCGTCGAGGAACTGCGCCGCCTGAGCAAGCCCTGCAAGGACAGCAAGGCCATCGCGCAGGTCGGCACGATCTCGGCCAACGCCGATGAGAGCATTGGCAAGACCATTGCCGATGCGATGGAAAAGGTCGGCAAAGAAGGCGTCATTACGGTCGAAGAGGGTTCAGGTCTGGACAATGAGCTCGACGTGGTCGAGGGCATGCAGTTCGATCGGGGCTATCTGTCGCCGTATTTCATCAACAACCAGGCCAGCCAGAGCACGGAGCTCGAGAAGCCCTATGTATTGCTGGTCGATAAGAAGATCAGCAACATCCGCGAGCTGCTGCCGGTGCTCGAAGGCATCGCGAAGGCCGGTCGTCCATTGCTCGTGGTCGCCGAGGACGTCGAGGGCGAAGCGCTCGCAACCCTGGTGGTCAACAACATTCGCGGCATTCTGAAGGTCGCGGCCGTCAAGGCTCCCGGTTTCGGCGATCGCCGCAAGGCGATGTTGGCCGATATCGCGGTACTCACTGGCGGTACGGTGATCTCGGATGAAGTGGGCCTGTCACTCGAGAAGGTGACGCTCAACGATCTGGGTGAAGCCAAGAAGATCCTCGTGGAGAAGGAGAACACCACGATCATCGATGGCGCCGGCAAGGCTGCCGACATCAAGGCACGCATTGAGTCGATCCGCCAGCAGATCGAGGAAGCGACTTCCGACTACGACAAGGAAAAACTGCAGGAGCGCGTTGCCAAGCTCTCCGGCGGCGTGGCCGTCATCAAAGTCGGCGCTGCCACCGAGATCGAGATGAAAGAGAAGAAGGCGCGCGTCGAGGATGCGCTGCACGCGACGCGTGCGGCCGTCGAGGAAGGCGTGGTGCCGGGCGGCGGCGTGGCGCTGATCCGTGTGCTCAAGTCGCTCGAGAAGCTCGAAGGAGCCAACGAGGACCAGACGGTCGGCATACGCATCCTGGTGCGCTCGATCGAGGAGCCATTGCGTCAGATCGTGGATAACGCGGGCGAAGACGCGGCGGTCGTGCTCAACCGTGTGCGCGACGGCAAGGGCGCTTTTGGCTACAACGCTGCCACAGGCGAATATGGCGATATGGTCGAGGCCGGTATTCTTGATCCGACCAAGGTCACGCGTCTGGCACTGCAGAACGCGGCTTCGGTCGCCGGTCTGTTATTGACCACCGAGGTCATGATCGCCGAGGCGCCGAAAGAGGAATCCGAGCATGCGCACGGTCCTCCGGGCGGTGGCATGGGCGGCATGGATATGTAGGTTTGCTTTTGGGCGTGCAGAGCGGACCTTTGCGGTCCGCGACTGCTGCTGCTCGAATCAAGACCGGATGTAAGTCCGGTCTTTTTTTGCCTGCCAGGCGCATTGGTAACCGCCGGTAATGTACATGTAACGAATAGTTAACTTTACAAACTATAACCGCGCGCTATACTCGCACTCAGGGCCGGCGCGAACGCCAGTTCGCACAGCCCTAAAAGTCGCGGAACAATACCCCCCGTTTCCGCGCAATGCTTAAAGCCCCGCTCTGCGGGGCTTTTTTTTGCACCTTTTGCGCACCATGGGCTCGCGGCTGCACCCGGAACGCGCATTTGTGCGCGCGCGGGGGTTATTGCGGCATCATTACGCCGCCACCCCCTTAGGGCGCAGTCGAGGTTTGATCATCCCGTGTCGATCCACGTTGCACTCAATCACGTGACGCAGTACCGCTATGACCGAGCGGTGGCGCTGAGTGCCCAGCTGGTGCGCCTGCGTCCGGCACCTCACTGTCGCACGCGCATTCTCTCTTATTCGCTGCGCGTGCTGCCGCGCAAGCATTTCATCAATTGGCAGCAGGACCCGCAGGCCAACTATCTCGCGCGCCTGGTGTTCAGCGAGCCGACACGCGAATTTCGCGTCGAGGTGGATCTGGTGGCCGAGATGGCCGTGCTCAATCCGTTCGATTTTTTTCTCGCGCCCTACGCCGAGCAGGCACCGTTCGAATACGAGAGCAACGAGCTGCTCGAGCTCGCACCGTTTCTGGTCAAATCCCCCGCCTCAAGCGTGTTCGAGCAATATCTGCAGCGCATACCGCGCGCCAGGGTGCGCACGATCGATTTTCTGGTCGCTCTGAATCAACGTGTGGCGCGCGACATCCGCTACCTGATCCGCATGGAGCCCGGCGTGCAGACGCCGGAGCAGACCTTGCAGCAGGCCGCCGGCTCGTGCCGCGATTCGGGCTGGCTGCTGGTGCAATTGCTGCGTCACTTAGGTCTGGCCGCGCGCTTTGTCTCGGGTTATTTGATTCAGCTCAAACCCGACGTCAAAGCGCTGGAGGGGCCGGTCGGGCCGACGGAGGATTTCACCGACCTGCACGCCTGGTGTGAGGTGTATTTGCCGGGCGCAGGCTGGATCGGGCTCGATCCGACCTCGGGGCTACTGGCGGGCGAAGGTCATATTGCGCTCGCCTGCACACCCGAGCCCTCGGCGGCCGCGCCGATCAGCGGCGCCGTCGAGGACAGCGCGGTGCAGTTCGAACACCACATGTCCGTCACGCGCATCTGGGAGGCGCCGCGCGTGACCAAGCCCTACACCGATGCGCAGTGGCGCGAGATCGAGCGGCTCGGCGCGAGCATTGACAGCGAGCTCGAGCGCTCGGATGTGCGTCTGACAATGGGAGGCGAGCCGACTTTCGTTGCGATGGACGATCCGGATGGCGAGGAATGGAACACCGCTGCCGTGGGGCCGAACAAGCGCCGTATCGCCGCCGAGCTCTACCACCGGCTGCGCGATCGCTATGCGCCGCAGGGCCTGGTGCATTTTGGTCAGGGCAAATGGTATCCGGGCGAAGCCTTGCCGCGCTGGTCACTAAATTGCTTCTGGCGCCGCGACGGCGAGCCCATCTGGCGCGAGCGCGCGCTGATCGCCGATGAGGGGCGCGATTATGACGTGACCCCGGAGCGTGCCCACTCCTTCCTCATGGGGGTCGCCGAGCGATTGGGCCTGGATGCACGGCACATCTTTGCGGCCTACGAGGACGTGTTCTACTACCTCTGGCGCGAGCGACGCCTGCCGATCAATGTCGATCCACTGGACTCGCGGCTCGAAGATCCGCTGGAGCGCGCGCGACTCATGCGGCTGTACGCGCACGGGCTCGAGCGCATCGCCGGCCATGTGCTGCCGCTCGCGCGCGCTGCCGATGGCAAGCGCTGGCAAAGCGGCTCCTGGTTCCTGCGCGCGGTGCGTTGTTACCTGCTTCCGGGCGATTCACCACTGGGTCTGCGCCTGCCGCTGGATTCGCAGCCCTGGGTCTCGCAGACCGATTACCCGCATGTCTGGTCCCCGGATCCGATGCAGAACTTTCCGCCCCTGGCGCACTACGCGCAGGCGCGCGCGCAATTGCGGGCCGCCGCGCCTGCGCTCGGGCGCAGTGTCAGTGCCGTGCCCGAGCGCTCACCGGCGCTGCGCGAATCGGCCGCCACGATCACACGCACGGCGCTGTGCGCCGAGCCGCGCAACGGCCTGCTGTACCTATTCATGCCGCCGCTGGCGAGCGCGGAAGACTATCTGCAGCTCGTCGCTGCGATCGAGGCGACCGCCGAGGCGCTGTCTCAGCCGGTATTGCTGGAGGGCTACGAGCCGCCCAAAGATGCGCGGCTCAACAGCTTTCGTGTGACGCCGGACCCCGGCGTCATCGAGGTCAATGTTCAGCCATCCAGTAGCTGGCGCGAGCTGGTTGACGGCACGCAGTTTCTCTACGAAGCCGCGCATGCCACGCGACTGGCCACCGAAAAATTCATGCTCGATGGCCGCCATACCGGTACGGGCGGCGGCAATCACTTCGTGCTCGGCGGCGCGACGCCTGCGGACTCCCCGTTCCTGCGCCGGCCGGATCTGCTCGCGAGCCTGCTGGCCTATTGGCACAACCACCCCTCGCTGTCTTATCTGTTCACGGGCCTGTTCATCGGCCCGAGCTCGCAGGCGCCGCGTGTCGATGAGGCGCGCAACGACTCGCTCTACGAGCTCGAGCTCGCCCTGCGCCAGATTCCCGAGCCGGGTGCCGCCATTGCACCCTGGCTGACGGACCGCTTGCTGCGCAACCTGCTGATCGATGTAACCGGTAACACGCATCGCGCCGAATTCTGCATCGACAAGCTCTACTCGCCGGACGGACCCAATGGCCGGCTCGGACTGCTGGAATTGCGTGCCTTCGAGATGCCACCGCATCAGCGCATGAGCCTCACGCAGCAGTTATTGCTGCGCTCATTGATTGCTCGCTTCTGGAAGCAACCCTATCGGCCCGCCAGGCTGGCGCGCTGGGGCGTAGAACTGCATGATCGGTTCATGCTGCCTTATTTTGTCGAGCAGGATTTTCGTGATGTACTCAGCGAGCAGCAGCAGGCGGGCTATGCGCTGGAGCCCGCATGGTTTGCGCCGCACTTCGAGTTCCGCTTTCCGAAGTACGGCGACTATTCGATCTTAGGTATAGGCATGGAGCTGCGTCAGGCGCTTGAACCCTGGCATGTCATGGGCGAGGAGAACGCCGCGGGCGGGGCCGTGCGCTTTGTGGATTCATCGGTCGAGCGCATTCAGGTGAGGGTCACTGATCTGCCGCCGGAGCGCTTCGTGCTCACCTGCAATGGCCGGGCGGTACCATTGCGTCCGACGGGCGCGGTCGGTGAGTTCATCGGCGCGGTGCGCTATCGGGCGTGGCAGCCGGCCTCGGCGCTGCACCCGACGATCGGCGTGCACGCGCCACTGACCTTCGACCTGGTGGATAGCTGGGGGCAACGCTCGCTCGGCGGCTGCCAATACCACGTCGCGCATCCGGGGGGCCGCAGTTACCAGACCTTTCCGGTCAACTCATTTGAAGCCGAAAGCCGGCGCCTCGCGCGCTTCTTCCGGCTGGGTCATACCCCGGGCATTGTCTCGATGACGGGCGGCGCGCTGGCCGCGAGCCTGCCATTGGCCGCGCTGGTGAGCCCCGAGAGCCCGAATCCTGATTTTCCGTTTACGCTGGATCTTCGACGCTTCAGTTGAGGTAGCCTGCCATCTGTGCGCACGATGCTTGATTCGACGCAGTTGCTGTATGCGGGCAGCCTGCAGCGCTACGACGAGCTCCTGGATCCGGAGGGTTCGATCCGCGAGCACTGGCGGCCGCTGATCGAGTATCTGGCCCAGGGCGGCGCGGACGGCGCGCGCCGCAGCGTTGAACTGACGCGGCGCCTGGTCGTCGAGAATGGCGTGACCTACAACGTCTACGCCGATCCGCAGGGGCGCGATCGGCCCTGGCAGCTCGATCCGCTGCCCTTGCTGATTCCCGCGGACGAATGGCGCACGATCGAAGCCGGCGTGCAGCAGCGTGCGCAATTGCTCAATGCATTGCTCGCCGACCTGTACGGCGAGCAACGACTGATTGCCGAGGGCGTCGTGCCGGCTGAGCTCGCTTTTGGTCACCCGAATTTTCTCTGGGCCGCGCATGGCATACGACCCGTTGGCGATCGCTGGCTGCATTTGTATGCGGCCGAGCTTGCGCGCGCTCCCGACGGGCACTGGTGGGTCCTGAGCGATCGCACACAGACACCTTCCGGACCCGGCTATGCGCTCGAGAATCGCGCCATCGTCGCGCGCGTGTTGCCGGAGATGGTCAATGAGCTCACGGTGCGGCCACTGGGTGCTTTCTTCAATGCGCTGCGCGAAGGACTCATGGCGCTCGCCGATGACCAGAGCGCGCCGCTGGTGGTGGTGCTGACGCCTGGGCCTTTCAACGAAACCTACTTCGAGCACGCGTTCCTGGCGCGCTACATGGGATTGCCACTGGTGCAGGGCCAGGACCTTACGGTACGCGACGACACGCTCTATCTGAAGACGCTGCTTGGACTGCGGCGCGTCTACGGGATTCTGCGCCGGGTCGATGATGATTTCTGCGATCCGTTGGAGCTGCGCGCGGATTCCGCGCTCGGGGTGCCGGGCATGCTCGGCGTCGTGCGCGCGGGACGCGTGGTGCTCACCAATGCGCTGGGTAGCGGAGTGCTTGAATCCGGCGCCTGGCTGGGTTTTCTGCCCGGCGCGGCTCAAGCATTGCTTGGAGAGCGGCTGCGGCTGCCATCGGTTGCGACCTGGTGGTGCGGTGAGCGCCCGGCGCTCGAGTATGCGATCGCCGAGCTCGACCGCCTGGTGGTGAAGCCGACTTTTCCAAATCAGAAGTTCGAGCCGTGCTTCGGGCGCGATCTCACGCGCGAAGAGCGCTCGCTGCTCATCGAGCGATTGCGCGGCCGGCCCTATGCCTATGTAGCGCAGGAGCGCGTCAGTCTCTCGCAGGCGCCATCCTGGCGCGCCGGAGCCTCGGTGCGCCTCGCGCCGCGCACGCTGACGATGCGTGTGTATGCAGTGGCCACCGCCGATGGCTACCGGGTCATGCCCGGCGGCATGGCGCGCATCGCGGCCGAAGGCGTGATTGATATCGTCTCGAGTCAGCGCGGTGGCGGCACCAAGGACGTCTGGGTACTCACCGAGGAGGGTAACGAGACTCCCGGCGCGCAGACGCAGACCGAGGCGCCGGTGGTTCCACCGCAGCGCATGCGCCGCGACGAGCTGCCCTCGCAATTGGTCGAGAACCTCTACTGGCTGGGTCGTTACTCGGAGCGCTGCGAGGATAAGACCCGATTATTGCGCGCGACGTTGTCCATGCGCACCAACGCCGTGGTCTGGCGCAAAGCGCGCGCGCAATGCATTCGCTATGGCGTGCTGCCCAAAGAGGGCGACCCGTCCGAGAGCCTGTTTGATGACTCGCAGGAATTTGGCCTCGCGGCCGACCTGGGTAGGCTCGGCTGGTGTGCTACTCAGTCACGCAGCGTGCTCTCGGCGGAACATTGGCGTGCGATCAGCGTCATGCAGCAGCAATTCAATGACGCCGGTGCATCGCATGAGGAGCCGCTCGAGGCCCTCGATGCACTGCTCGTGGCGTTGAGCGCGCTCAGCGGCTTCGCGCTCGATGACATGACGCAGGATGACGGCTGGCGGCTGCTGATGCTCGGGCGCCGGCTCGAACGCGTGCAATTTCTCGCCGGTCTGCTCGCGGACCGGCTCGCCCCGGGTACGCCACTGGCGCAAGGCGAGCTCGAATGGCTGCTGGACGTCGGCGGCGTTAGCATTACGTATCGCACCCGCTACGCCTCCACACCGCAGCTTGCACCGGCCTTGCAGGTGCTGGTGTTCGACCAGACCAGCCCGCGGGCGCTGTGCTTCCAGTGGAGCGCGATCCAGTGCGCGCTGGGCGAGCTGGCGCTGTCACTGGGCGCCGCGCCCGATACGCAGCTCGAGCAGCCGATTGCGCGCCTCATTGACATGGCGAGCGCGGATGTGGCGGATGAAGGCGAGAGCGGCGAAGCACGCCGCGAGGGGCTGTCCGCGGCGCTCTTCGAGCTCATCGAGGCCGTCGGGGCTGTGTCTGAGCGCATCGCGTTGCGCCACTTTTCGATGGTGGAAATGGACCTGCATACGGTGACATCTTGACGGCAGTGCGCTACGCGGTACGGCACGAGACGTTCTACCGCTACCGACGCAGGGTGGCGCACGCACATCAGCAATTGCACCTGACGCCGCGCAGCTTTGCGCGCCAGCGCTGCCTGCAGCACGTCATTGAGATCGAGCCGGAGGCGGCGGTGCGCAGCGAGTCTATCGATGCCTTTGGCAATGGCGTCACGCGCATCGAGCTGGATCGGCCGCATGAGCAATTGCAGGTGATCGCCGCCATGCAGGTGAGCCTGGAGGCGCTGCCGCAGCTGCCGGCCGACGAGGGCGACGCGTGGGAGCAGGTGCGCGATGAGCTGTGTTATCGGGCGCGCGCACGCGATCAGGCCTGGGTCGATGCGATGCGCTTTCGCGCGGAATCGCCGTTTGTTCACATCAAGCGCCTGTTCAGCGATTTTGCCGACGACTGCCTCGTACCGGGCGGCAGCGTGCTCGAAGTGGCCAGCGCGCTGATGAACAAGGTGCACGAGGAATTCACCTATGCACCCGGTGAGACCGAGATCGCGACGCCACTGGTCGAGGTTTTCCATAAGCGGCGCGGTGTGTGTCAGGACTATGCCCATCTGCTCATCGCCTGCCTGCGCAGCGCCGGTCTTGCCGCGCGCTATGTGAGCGGCTATCTGCACACGAACGCGGGAGGTTCGCCGGCCGCCGAGCGGGAGGGTGGCGACGCTTCACATGCCTGGGTGGCGGTGTTCGCGCCGCCCTTTGGATGGGTTGAGCTTGATCCGACCAATAATCTGCGCGTGCAGCAGGATCATGTCGCGCTCGCCTGGGGCCGCGACTTTAGCGATGTCTCGCCACTGCGCGGCGTGATTGTCGGTGGCGGCTCGCACACGCTCAGCGTGCACGTGACGGTGCAGGCGCTGGAAGCCCCGGCGCCTGCCTGACACTGGCAGCCACGATGCAGCAGGGGGTCGAGGCGGCGCTGGCGCACGCCTGGTGCGTGCTCGCCGAGCGCGCGCCCGAAGTGGCCGCAGCACTGCGCGCTCCGAGCAATGCGCTGAGTGCAAGCGCCCCGGCCGTACTGGCAGCCAGTGAGTTCGTGCTCGATGCGCTCTGCCGGGACCCGTTGCTGTGGCCGGCATTGCTGGCACGCGAGCGCGAGCGCCTCGCGGGCGAGCCGCTGCCGTTGCCGCAATTGCCGAGCGCAAGCGCAGAGATACCGGGCACATACAGCGCGGACGAGGCGCGGTTCATGGCCGACCTGCGGCGCTGGCGGCGCGCGGAATTCACTCGTATCGCCTGGCGCGACCTCGCGCAGTGGACGAGCCTTGATGAGACGCTCGCGGAGCTGTCGCGGGCGGCCGAGTGCGCGCTGCGACTCGCGCAGCAGTTTGCGGACCGATCACTGATGCTGCGGCATGGGCAGCCGCGCAATGCCGCGGGCGAGAGCCAGCAGATCATCATCGTCGCGATGGGCAAACTCGGCGGCGGGGAGCTCAATTTCTCATCCGACATCGACCTGGTGCTGCTGTATCCCGAGAACGGGGAGAGTGACGGCGCGAAGCCGCTCGGCAATCAGCAATACTTCACGCGCCTCGCGCAGCTGCTGCTGCGCCTGCTCGAGCAGCCGACCGAGGACGGATTCGTATTCCGCGTAGACCTGCGGCTGCGGCCCTTCGGCGAAAGCGGCCCGGTGGTCTCGAGCGCTGCGGCGCTCGAGGATTATCTGCAGATCCACGGCCGCGATTGGGAACGTTATGCCTGGGTCAAGGCGCGCGCGATCACGAACGAGTCGAGCTACGCGCAATTGCTGGGCACGACGATCCGGCCGTTCGTCTACCGACGCTACCTGGATTTCGGCGTGCTCGAGTCACTCGCACACATGAAGGAATTGATTGAGCGCGAGGTGCAGCGCCGGGAGCTCGCCGACAACATCAAGCTCGGCGACGGCGGTATTCGCGAGATCGAGTTCATCGTGCAGTCCTTCCAGCTCATACGCGGCGGCCAGGATCGGCGGCTGCAGGGCAGCTCGCTGCGCCGGGCGCTGCCCTTGCTCGCCGGCGTCAAGTTATTGCCCGCCGCGGCGGTTGCCGAGCTGGATGCGGCCTATGTATTCCTGCGGCGACTGGAAAACCGCCTGCAGATGCGAGCCGATCAGCAGGTACACAAGCTGCCGAGCGATGAGCTCGAGCGCGAGCGGCTCTCGCGCAGCATGGGCTGCGCCGCGTGGCCCGAGCTCGCCGAGCTCATCGGTGTACACCGTGGCCGTGTCGCGGCGCATTTTCGCGCACTGCTATTCGGTAGCACGGCGCCGCGCGCTTCGGCCGCGCTGCCGCTCAGCGATGGCGATCTGCCGGCGCTGAGCGCCCGGCTTGACGCCATCGGGCTCGAGCAGGGCGCTGAGGCTGCACGGCTGTTGCTTGATTTTGCTCATCAGGCCAGTCGGCGGCTGGATCAGACCGCCAGTCGCCGGCTCACCGCGCTGTTGCCGATGTTGGTTGACGACATCGCGCCGAGCAGCGCACCACTGCCAACGCTGCGGCGGGTGCTGCAGGTGCTCGAAGCGATCGGCTCGCGTTCGGCCTACCTGGCGCTGCTGCGACACAATACGCGGGCACGCCTGCGCCTCGTGCAACTGGCTAGCCATGGCGATTTTCTGATCGAGCAGATCGCCGCGCACCCATTACTGCTCGATGAGCTGCTCGATGAGAGCATTCTGGATCAGCCACCCGAGCGCGCTGCGCTCGCAGCCGATCTGGAACAGCGCATGGACGGGGCCGATCAGGAAGATGAGGAACAATTGATCGAGCGCTTGCGCCAGTTCCAGCGCGCCGCATTCTTTCGCCTTGCAGTCGCGGACCTGTTCTCACGGCTGCCGGTCATGCAGGTCAGTGATCGACTGACCGATATCGCCGAGCTGATCGTCGAGCGCGCGCTCGCGCTGACCTGGCAGCAATTGACGCCGGCGCTGGGCGTACCGATGTGCGGTGAGGGCGCAGAGCGGCGCGCAGTACGCTTGTGCGTCGTCGGCTATGGCAAGCTCGGCGGCCAGGAGCTGGGCTACGCCTCGGATCTGGATCTGGTGTTTCTGCATGATTCGCGCGGCCTGCAGCAGGAGACCGCAGGCGGCCGTCAGCTGGATAACCAGATGTTCTTTTTGCGCTTCGCGCAGCGCATGGTGCACCTGCTGTCGATGTATTCGGCCTCGGGACGGCTGTACGAAGTGGATATGCGCCTGCGCCCGAGCGGCAAGGCCGGCATGCTGATAACCGGCATCGATGCGTTTGCCGAATATCAGCGCCACGAGGCCTGGACCTGGGAGCATCAGGCGCTGTTGCATGCGCGCGCTGTGGCCGGCGCGGCCGAGCTGTGCGAGTGCTTCGAGGCGCTGCGCATCGAGGTGCTGAGGTTGCATGTGCGGCGCGCAACGCTACGCGAGGACGTACGCCAGATGCGCAATCGCCAGCGCACCGAGCTCTCCCGCGCTACGCGCGAGCAGGCCGATCTGAAGCAGGATCCCGGCGGCATCGGTGATATCGAGTTTCTCGCGCAATACTGGGCGCTGAATTGGGCCCACGACTACCCCCCGGTCGTGCACTACGCCGATACCATCCGGCAGCTCGAATCGGTCGCATCGGCCGATCTGGTGCCGCAGGCGCAGGTTGACGTGCTGACCCACGCCTACCGGGCTTATCGCACGCTACTGCATCATCGCGCCCTCGAAGGGCGCGGCGAGCTGATCCTGTCCGGCGAGTTCGCTACCGAACGCGCGGCGGTCAAGGCCATCTGGGACGAGGTCATGGGTGAGTGATCGCGTACGGCCTGCGCCTGCCTCTATAATCGTGCCCATGTCATCACCGGTGGAAGAGCGTCCGGCCAACGCGCAGCTGCACTACACGGTCAGCGTCGCTGACCTGCCGTTGTCCTGTCCGATGCCCGACATGACATTGTGGAACTCACACCCGCGCATCTATCTGCCGATCGAGCCGACCGGCTTCGCCAAGTGTCCCTATTGCGGTGCGGAGTACACGCTGGTGCGCTGAGCGGCCGAAGTGCGCGGCCGAGCGCTTTAGCGGTAGGGGCGATAGGATTTTTCCTCCATCAGCGCCGACTCGAGCCGCAGGTTGATGCGCCGCTTGAGCGCGGCACGCTCGTCATTGCGCAGATACACCGAGCGCGCGAGCTCGACGAAACTCGCGTCGAAGCAACGGCGCGCTTCATGCTCGCGGATGCGATCCTCGATATCCCAGAGCTCGGCGTTGACGCGCTCGAGCGCGGCCTCATCGGCCGCCATATCGGCGCTCGCCGGCAGCGACGCGTGGCGCGAGGCTTCCAGCCGCACCAATTCGTGACGTACGTGCTCGAGCTTGCCGGCGTCGGCGATGCGCGCGCACTTGATGCGCAGAATCGTGATCTTGTCGAGCAGCTCACCGGGTGAGACCGGCACCAGGATTTCCTTCATCGGCTTATCGTAGCAGGCTGACCGCGCCGCTCGCGCAACAGCGCATCGAGCCGCTCACACACCGCCGTGACTTCGATCAGATCCATGACGCCAGGCTGCTCGATCTTTGCGTGCCAGGGCAACTCGGCGGCGCTGCAGCCGCGAAAGCGCCGCGCTGCCTGCTCAAAGCGGTCGATCGACCACTGGCGCGAGAAGTACGGCCCAGAGCGCTGCAGACGGGTGGCGGCATACAGACCGATCACCGGCGTCGCGACCATTGTGGCCATGTGCGCCGGTCCCGAGTCGGGGGTCAACAGGACACTGGCGCGCGCCAGCAGCGCCAGCAACTGCGGCAGCGTGTCCTGGCCGATCTGATTGTGCACCGGTACGCCCGCGTGCCGTTCAATGGCCGCGCCCATCTCGCGCTCGAGGCGAGTGCGCCCGCCGCACATCACGATGCGCATGCCGTGGCGGCCTGCTGCATGAGCAATGACGGCGGCGTAGCGCTCGGCACGCCAATTGCGCAGCGCGTGGTTCGCGCACGGACTGACGATCAGCGTGGGTTGCGCATCGGGAATCACGCTGGCGGCGTACGCCAGCGCGTCGGTTGGCAACGGCAGATTCCACTCGGGCGTCCCCGGCTCTATGCCCAGAGCGGCCAGGAAGTCCTGGAATACTTCCAGCACATGCTGCTCGCGGCGCGGCGCGATGCGCGCGTTGGTGAACAACCACTGCAGTTCGCGCGCACGCGCGCGATCGAACCCGAGCCGCAGCGTCGCACGCACGCACAACGAGATCAGGCTGGCGCGCAGCGCCAGCTGCATGTGCAACAGCACGTCGAAGCGCCGGCCGCGCAGTGCCGCGCGCAGCGCGCGCACGCCCGCGAGGCCGGCACGCTTGTCGATGGTGATAAACTCAACGCCCGGCAACAGCGACACGAGCCGCGCCTCGATGCTGCCGACGATCCAGGTCAGCCGCGTCGCCGGCCAGACGCGCTGCAATGTGCGCACGATTGAGACGACGTGACAGGTATCGCCGATGGCCGAGAGCCGCAGAATGCACAGGCTCCGGGGCGGGATCATAGGATGGGTCATGCGGAATGCTTTGCGTTGGCCGATCGGCACGGAGGTTCGGCACAAACCGATTCCCGGCGGCGCGATGCTATATGACGCCTCCCGGGCCGGCAACGCCAATGACGCATGGTTCGATCCGCTCTGGTGGTCCAAACGCGGTGAGGTGCGCCAGAGCATCGAGGGACGCGGCGCGGCGGTATTCATCGAAGCGGACGAGCGACGACTGGTGCTGCGTCATTATCGGCGAGGCGGCTGGATCGCCCGTCTCATGCACGATCGCTACCGCTGGAGCGATGAGAGCCGCACGCGCTCGTATCTGGAATGGCATCTGCTCTATGTCCTGCGCCGCGCCGGCCTGCCGGTGCCGGTGCCCATTGCCGCCTGCTATCACCGCACTAGCCGCCGTACCTACAGCGCGGATCTGTTGACCGAACAGATCCCTGATGCGCCATCGCTGGCCACGCGTCTGCAGCGCGCGCCATTGGCGCCGGGCAGCTGGAGTGCCATTGGTCGGTGCGTGCGCCGCTTTCATGCCGATGGCGTCTATCACGCCGATCTGAATGCACACAATGTGCTGCTCAGTGAAACCGATCGGGTCTGGCTCGTGGATTTTGATCGCGGCGGACTGCGTACACCGGGATTGTGGTGCGACAGCAATCTGGTGCGGCTGCGCCGTTCGATCGAGAAGATCACGGATGCGCTGCCATTGGGCCACTTCTGCGAGGCCGACTGGAGCTCGCTGCTCGACGCCTATTTCGCGCTCGATCAGAGCGTACTCGCGCAGGAGCCGGTCTAAAACCCTGCATGTCGATTACCCCAACGCCGTTGCCGATCCCTGCCGCGCGCCGCCTCTATACGCTGCTGTGGTATCTCGCACTGCCACTGGCGAGCCTGATAGTTCTGTGGCGTGGGCTGCGCACGCGCGACTACTGGCGCGGCGGCGGCGCGCGCTTTGGCCTGGGCAAGCCACGCGCCGGCGGCGGTATCTGGGTGCATGCGGTCTCGGTCGGCGAGGTACAGGCCGCCGCCATCCTGATCGCAGCGCTGCGTGAGCGTGAGCCCGCGCTCGAGATCACGCTGACGGCCGCCACGCCCACTGGCTGCGCGCGTGGACGCGCGCTGCTGCCAGACCTCGACGTGCGCTATGCGCCTTACGATCTGCCCGGCAGCGTGCGTCGCTGCCTGGCGCGTCTGCGGCCGCGGCTGCTGATCATCATGGAGACCGAGCTGTGGCCCAATCTGCTCGACCAGGCGCATCGCGCCGCGGTGCCGACGCTGATCGCCAGCGCGCGCATTTCGGCACGCAGTGCGCGTGTGTATCAGCGCCTGCCCGGCTTGATGCATGCGGCGCTGGCCGCCAACGTCTGGGTCGGCGCGCAGAGCGAGGCCGATGCTGAGCGCTTTCGGGCCATCGGCGTCGCGCCGCAACGTCTGGCGCTGGTCGGCAATATCAAGTTCGACCGCATCCTGCCCGATGACATCTATGAGCGCGGCGCCGCGCTGCGCGCTCTAGTGGCCGGCCAGCGGCCGGTCTGGGTCGCGGGCAGCACGCATCCGGGCGAGGAGTCGATCGTACTGCGTGCACACCGGCAGCTGCTCGCGCGCGCGCCGCGCGCGCTGCTGATCCTGGCCCCGCGTCACGCGCCGCGCTTCGATGCCGCGGCCGCGGCCATCGCCGAGCAGGGGTTTCGCTGTGCGCGCCGCTCGCGCATGGCTTCGTACGACGCAGCGCCGGGCGAAGCCGATACGCCTGTCGAAGTCTTGTTGCTCGATACGTTGGGCGAATTGCTCGAGTTCTACGCCGCTGCCGATCTGGCCTTCGTCGGCGGCAGCCTGATCGCAGTCGGCGGTCATAACCTGCTCGAGCCCGCGGCGCTGGGCCTGCCCGTCATCGCCGGGCCGCATCAGTTCAATAGCCCGGACGTCGCGTGGGTATTGGCGCAACGCGGCGCGCTGATCACGGTGCACGATGCGCAGGAGCTCTCGCAAGCCGTTGCCCGCTTGCTCGCCGATGCGGATCTGCGTGCACGTCTCGGCGATGCGGCGCGGGCCGCCATTGATTCGCATCGCGGCGCGTTGGCGCGGTTGTTGCGGGTCATCGATAGCGTGTGGCCCCACGCTGCTCGCGCTTAAGGCCGAGAGCGCAGCGACTGCACAGCGCGCGCTGTAGAACAGCGCAGCTCGCAACGGCGGGGAGCGGCGGGACTCGTGTTATGTCGCGCTTTAGAAGTCGAAGACGGGAGGCCGCGGCGCGCCTTCGAGCGTCTCGAGGCAGGTCTCGAACAATGGCTCGCTGCTCCAGGCTTGCTGACTGGCCCGGCGTATGAGGCTGGCCCACTGGCTGCTGCCGGTACCGACCACGACCAACAGTCGCCCTCCGGGGCGCAGCGCACGCTCGAATCGAGACTCGTAGATCGGTAGGGATGCGGTCAGCACGATGATGTCATAACGTGACTGCTCGTCGAGCTGCATGCCATCGGCCACAAGGACCTCAACGCGGGCATCGCTGGCCATCGTGCTCAGATTCGCGCGTGCCAGCGTGGCAAGCGGCGCGTGCAGCTCGAGTGTGCGTACCCGCGCGCCGAGCCGCGCCAGACACGCCGAGACATAACCTGAGCCGGTACCTACTTCCAGCGCCTGCTCGCCGCCGCGAGGCGCGAGCGCCTGCAGCATGCGTCCCACCACCAGCGGCCGCAGCATGCGTTTGCCGCACGGCAGGGCGATCTCACAGTCGGCGTAGGCCAATTCGCGCCACAGCTCGGGCACGAACAGTTCCCGTGGCACCGCGCGCAACGTCTCGAGTACGCGCTCGTCAAGCACGTCGCAGGTTCGCACCTGCTGTTCGACCATGCGCTCGCGAGCTGCTTGCGTCAACATTGAACGTAATGTTGCATGTGCACGCGATCACGTTAAGTGTTTTTGGCCGATCTGCCTAGAGCCCTTGTGGTCACGATATGGTGAAATCGTCTGGGTGCTCCTCGGGACTCCGCTATGCTGTTGATGCGGGCGATGGCGGAGCTTGGCCCTCCTCCCAAGGAAAGCATCGCGCGAACTGACGACATTGATGTCGATTATCGCCTTGCTCTGCCTGCTATTCGGCGTCGCTGCCCTATTGCTGCTCGTGCTGTACTTTTTGCAGCGGCGGCAACTCAGCGCGCTCGAAGAAGTCTCGCAGCAGGTGCAGCGCACTGCGATCGGCGGTTCCCTCAAGACGCGCATCGAGCTGCACACCGACCAGCCGGAGCTGGCGGCGCTGGTCACCGCGGTCAATCATCTGATCTCCCGCGCCGCGCTGGCCGCCGATCAGGTGCCGCCGCTCGGGGCACCGATCGGGGCCCTTGGCGATCGTGTGCACGAGGCCGTGCTGATTCACGCGCAGGGCATACGTTACGCCAACCCGCAGTTCGCCAGTCTGCTGGGCCGCAGCGTCGAGGAATTGCTCGGTCGCCGGCTCGACGAGTTTGTGCCGCCCGAATATGCCGAGTTAGTCGCCAATAATCTGCGCCGCCGCCTGGCCGGCGAGGCCACCGCCGAGCGCTATGAAGTCGAGCTCAGCGCAGTGCAGGGTCAGGGCGCGGTGCAGGGTCAGGGCGCGCGGCTGGAATTGTCGACCTGGCCGATTGAGCACCAGGGCGAGCGCGCGTTGCTGATTCTCGGCGTTGAGGTGCTGCCCACGCAGACCGTCGAGGCGCTGCAGCCGCCGGAGCGCCGCTCGCGCGCGCGCCTGACGCTCGATTCGTTGTCCGAAGCGCTGGTGACGACGGACCAGGATGGGCATGTCGAGTATCTCAATGCCGCCGCCGCGCGACTGCTCGGTCTGGATTCCTCCGCCGCAGCCGGCAAGCCGATCGAGGAGCTCGCGCGCGTGGTCGAGGAGAACGATCGCAAGCTGCTCGGCGAGCCGGTGCGCCAGGCGCTGAGCTCCGGCGCGCCGCTGAACATCGCGCGGCGCGCGTTACTGGTGCGCGCGGCCAGCGGCGAGCGCTTGATCGAGCTCAGCGCAGCCCCGATCCGCCTCGACACGGGCGAGAGCGTCGGCGCGGTAGTGCTATTGCATGACGTGACCGAAATCCGCGGGCTCGCGCGTCAGATCTCCTACCAGGCGACGCATGATGCGCTGACCGGGTTGATCAATCGGCGTGAGTTCGAGCACCGGCTGCAGGAAGCCATGGATACCGCGCATCGCGGCGACAGTGCCCACGTGCTGTGTTACCTGGATCTGGATCGCTTCAAGAGCGTCAATGACAGCGGTGGCCACGTAGCCGGCGATGCGATGCTGCGCGAGATCGCCAAGATTCTGCGCGATGCGGTGCGCGATTCGGATACGGTGGCGCGCATCGGCGGCGATGAGTTCGGCATGCTGCTCGTGGGCTGCCCGCTGGATAAGGCACGCCAGATTGCCGACGATGTCTGCCGCGCGGTCAGGGATCACAGCTTTGTCTGGAAGGACAAGATCTTCAGCGTCGGGGTCAGCATCGGTCTGGTCGAGCTCGCGCGCGATAGCGGCAGCATCGAAGAGGCGCTCGCGGCCGCTGATTCCGCCTGCTACGTGGCCAAGCGCCAGGGCGGCCATATCGCGATCTATTCGGCCCGCGACGAGATATTCGCGCGCGAGACCGGCGAGATTCACTGGCTGCAGACGCTGCAGATAGCATTGCGCGATAACCGCTTCGAGCTCTACTGCCAGCGCATCATCGCCTCGTATCCTGCCAATGATGAAGGACCTGCGATGGAAGTGCTGGTGCGGCTGCGCAATGATCTGGGCGAGCAGCTCGTGCCGCTCGAGTTCCTGCGCGCGGCCGAGCGCTACCGACTCATCGGCCTGATTGACCGCTGGGTCGTGCAGACCACGCTGACCGGACTGGGCCGCGGCGCGATCGTGATTGATCCCAAGCGCAGCATCGCCATCAATATCTCGGGGCAGACGCTCGCGGACGTACAGTTCCTCGAGTTCGTGGTCGAGTGTCTGGATTCGACCGGCGCGAATCCGGCCCAGGTCTGCTTCGAGATCGCCGAGAGCACGGTGGTAGCCAATTTCGAGCAGGCACGCCGCTTCGTCGGCGTGCTGCATGGTATGGGATGCCGCTTCGCGCTCGATGATTTCGGCAGTGGTATCGGCTCCTTCGCCAATCTCAAGAATCTGGCGGTCGACTATCTGAAGATCGACGGCTCGTTCTTCAAGAATCTGGCGCGCGATACGGTCAATCAGGCCATGGTCAGCGCCATGATACGGCTGGCGCGCACGCTCAATTTCAAGGTCATTGCCGAACAGATCGAAGATGCCAGCGCGCTCGATGCGGCACGCCAGATTGGCGTGGATTATCTGCAGGGCTTCGCGATCGGTCGGCCCGAACGCCTGCCCATCGCGGCCTAGAGCCCTCGCGCGCCTAGTCGGTGGCCAGAATCTCGTTCGCGCGCACGAACGAGTTCATGAACGGGGCCAGCAGTTCAAACTGTGAATGATGCGCGCGCAGCGCGGCGCGCTTGTGCGCTCGCTCGGTGGCGCTCAAGGGCAAGGACTGCCAGCGCAGCGCCGTCGCCGTCGCGGGCGGCACGAGAGTCAACTGGGGCTCATAGATGGGCGGCCAGGGCCAGAGCGGGGCGTGCACGATCCAGTAGCGCAGCTCATTGAGCTCGCCGCGTCGTTCGAGCACGCGTCGAACCAGCGCACCGCTCGCGCTGTGATCCGGATGCAGATCCTGTGGCGCGGCTGCCAGCACCAGCGTCGGGCGGAAGGCTTCGATCACGCGCTCGAGGTCGCGCTCCAGATGCTCGCCCGTGTAGCTCGCGCCCGGGCTGAGCGCATCCGCATAGGGTACGGCGCTGACCGCGGTGTATGGCGACAGATAGGGCGCTCGGTAGTAATCGGCGACGAGCGCGCTCAGGCCGCGGTCCGGATAACCCAGTACGAATTGCGCGGTCCGCGGCACACCCAGCTCATTGGCTGCCGCGTGGGCTTCGAGCAGACGCTGCGCGCCGAGGCGGCGCGAGGGTGCGCCACGCGGCCGCAGCGAGTGCTCCACCACGATTGCGTCGAATAAAAAGCTATCCCCCGCCGTGATCCACACTACGCCGACGGCCGCGCCGTTGGCGTGCGCGCGTTGCAAAATGCCGGCGCAGCACAGGCTCTCGTCGTCCGGATGCGGCGCGATCACCAGCACGCGATCGCCGTGTCCGGGCTCCGGCATGTCCGGCAAGTTCGCCGCGCTCGCCGGAATCAGGGCCATCCGACACAATAACGCGGCGAGCAGCGGCCGTAGCGAAGACATCATCTGCAGTGTAGGCCGCGCTTGCGTGCGGCGTCACAGCTAAAGCAGCGGCACCAGCAGCAGGGCGACGATGTTGATGATCTTGATCAAAGGATTGATGGCCGGTCCGGCCGTGTCTTTGTAGGGATCGCCGACCGTGTCGCCGGTTACCGCGGCCTTGTGCGCATCCGAGCCCTTGCCGCCGAAGTTGCCTTCTTCGATATATTTCTTGGCATTGTCCCAGGCGCCGCCGCCCGTGCACATCGAAATCGCGACAAACAGCCCGGTTACGATGGTACCGATGAGCAGCCCGCCCAGCGCCTTGATACCGGCTCCCGGCCCCATCAACGCAGTCATGCCGAAGGCCATGACGACGGGTACCAGAATAGGCAGCAGCGATGGCACGATCATCTCCCTGATGGCAGCGCGCGTGAGCATATCCACCGCGCGTGAATAGTCGGGCTTGGCCGTGCCCTGCATGATGCCGGGGATCTCGCGGAACTGGCGGCGCACTTCGCTTACCACTGAGCTGGCCGCCCGCCCCACGGCCTCCATGGCCATCGCGCCAAACAGGTACGGTACCGCGCCGCCGATGAACAGCCCGATGATGACGGCTGGGTCGGACAGCGAAAAGGGCAGCATGGCACGCCCAGTGGCCGCCAGATGACCCTCGAGATTATGGGTGTAATCGGCAAACAGCACCAATGCGGCCAGACCGGCCGAACCAATGGCATAGCCCTTGGTCACGGCCTTGGTCGTATTGCCGACCGCATCGAGCGGATCGGTGATGTTGCGCACTTCTTTGGGCAGGTCGGCCATCTCGGCGATGCCGCCGGCGTTGTCGGTGATCGGGCCATAGGCATCGAGCGCCACGATCATGCCCGTCATCGACAGCATTGCGGTGGCGGCCACGGCGATGCCATAGACGCCGGCCAGGCTGTATGAGGCCCCGATTGCGACGCACACCGCGATGACCGGCAGCGCGGTGGACTTCATGCTCACACCCAGGCCGGCGATGATGTTGGTGGCCGGCCCGGTCTGCGAGGCCGCTGCTACGCCGCGCACCGTGCTGTACTCGGTGGCGGTGTAATACTCGGTGATGATGATCATCGCAGCCGTGAGCGCAAGGCCGACCAAAGCGCAGCCGAACAGGGCGCCCAGCTGCGCCGGCAGCAGTGCGCGCGTGATGAACCAGAAGGCAATCGCCGAGATCAATGCGGACACGATCACACCCTTGTAGAGCGCGTTCATGATCCGCCCGCCGCTGCCCACACGCACGAAGAAGGTGCCGATGATCGAGGAGATGATCGAGGCCGCGCCGAGCGCGAGCGGATACACCAGCGCTGCGCCGCCGTCCTGTACGCGCAGCAACCCTCCGAGCAGCATCGTCGCTACGATCGTGACCGCGTAGGTCTCGAACAGATCTGCCGCCATGCCGGCGCAGTCGCCGACATTGTCGCCGACGTTATCGGCGATGACCGCGGGATTGCGCGGATCATCCTCGGGAATTCCGGCCTCGACCTTGCCGACCAGATCCGCGCCGACGTCGGCACCCTTGGTGAATATGCCACCGCCCAGACGCGCAAAAATCGAGATCAGCGAGCCGCCGAAAGCCAGACCCACGAGCGCATGCAGCGCCGCCTGATCCCCGAGCGGGCCGCGCAGGAGCGCGAAATAGCCGGTCACGCCGAGTAGCCCGAGACCCACCACGAGCATGCCTGTCACCGCGCCGCCGCGAAATGCCACCGACAGCGCCGCATTCAGCCCCTGGCGCGCCGCCTGCGCCGTGCGCACATTCGCGCGCACCGAAATGTTCATGCCGATATAGCCGGCCAGTCCCGACAGCAGCGCCCCGACCGCGAAGCCGCCGGCCGTGGCCCAATTGAGTGTCAGCCCGAGCACTACCAGCAGTACTGCGCCGACCATCGCAATGGCGGTGTATTGACGGTTCAGATAGGCCTTGGCGCCGGTCTGGATCGCCGCGGCAATCTCCTGCATGCGCTCGTTGCCGGCCGGCAGTGCCACGATCGCGCGCGCCGACATCACACCATAGAGCACGGCGATGATGCCGGCGCCGATCGCCAGCCACAGCCAGTTGGTCCAATCCATGTAGGCTTCTCGCGGTCTATCGGGTAAGAATCGTGGAGCGGATTGGTTTTGTTGACCGCAGACCGCTCAGCGCCCTAAGTATCACACGGCTGCCTGTCAGGCGCCTAGGATCCGAGCTTGAACTCGCCCTTGAGCCGGCGTCGTACGCTGACGCCTTTGATGCGTATGTACGCTGGCAGACCGTCGCGAAACGGTGGGAAATCCTCCCCGCCAATCAGGGGCTCGAGATAACGGCGGCACGCCGCCGTGATGCCAAAGCCGTCGGCGCTGATGTAATGGCGCGGCACTTTCTTTTCCACGTTCGCGACTTGCGCGAGCGGCACCGGCTCGAGCCGCCACCGATAAGGCCTGGAGGACACACGTTTGATTGCGGGCATCACGGCATTCATCCCGGCCAGCGCGTACTGCACCGCGGCTTTACCGACCGCATAGGCTTGTTCGACATCGGTGCGCGAGGCGATATGTCGCGCGGAGCGCTGCAGATAATCGGCAACCGCCCAGTGATACTTGTAACCGAAGCGCTCGCGCACCATGTTCGCCACGAGCGGCCCCACGCCGCCGAGCTGGGCGTGGCCAAATGCGTCCGTCGTGCCCGATTCGGCCAGGAAACGGCCGTCCGCGTGGCGCGTGCCCTCGGACACGACGATCACGCAGTAGCCGTAAGCGCTCACGCATTGCCCGACGCGCTCGAGAAAACGGGCAGGCTCGAACGCGATTTCCGGAAACAGGATGAGGTGTGGCGGCTGCGCGGCCGTGCGGCCGGCGAGCCCGGCTGCGGCGGCGATCCAGCCGGCATGCCGGCCCATGACCTCGAGCACGAATACCTTGGTCGAGGTGCGCGCCATCGACGCTACATCGAGGCCACCTTCGAGCGTCGAGACGGCGATGTACTTGGCTACCGAACCGAAGCCGGGGCAGCAATCGGTGATGGGCAGGTCGTTGTCGACGGTCTTGGGTATGCCGACGCAGACCACCGGGTAATTCAGTGCTGCGCCGATCTGCGAGATCTTCAGCGCGGTGTCCATCGAATCGTTGCCGCCGTTGTAGAAGAAATAGCCGATGTCGTGGGCCGCGAACACCTCGATGAGGCGCTCGTACTCGGTGCGATTTTGCTCGAGGCTCTTGAGCTTGAAGCGCGCCGAGCCGAACGCGCCCGCGGGCGTGTAGCGCAGCGCCCGAATGCTCGCCGCGCTCTCGCGTGACAGATCGATCAGGTTCTCGGTCAGCGCCCCAATGATGCCGTCGCGGCCCGCGTAGATGTGCCCGATCTGGCGGCGGTGTTTGCGTGCCGTCTCGATCACGCCGCAGGCCGAGGCGTTGATCACGGCCGATACACCGCCGGACTGCGCATACAGCGCGTTACGCGGTACGCGACGATTGCTGCTGGACTTGATCGCGGAGCTCATGGCTGCCGCGAGCATACCTTGGGTGCGGCGTGGAAGTCAGGCATCTCAATGCGCGCATCGCCCGGGCGGTTTGACCTGGAGGGCGCGTGTCGGTACTGTTTCCCGGATGCGTATCGTGCTCATGGGGCCTCCCGGGTCGGGGAAAGGCACCCAATCCCAGCTTCTGGTCGAGCGTTACGATATCCCTCAGATCTCCAGTGGCGATCTGCTGCGCAGCGCGCTGGCGCGCGGCACCGATTACGGGCGGCGGGCGAAGGCCGCGATGGATTCCGGGCAGTTGGTGGCCGATGAAATCGTGCTGGGCATCA
>Ga0302324_100004687_pt1 | contig 30129 bp, 21 predicted proteins | sample Palsa_T0_1_FD_201949 | JGI IMG/M metagenome (GOLD analysis project Ga0302324, IMG submission 201949) | Peat permafrost microbial communities from Stordalen Mire near Abisko, Sweden - Palsa_T0_1 | ecosystem: Environmental > Terrestrial > Soil > Palsa > Peat permafrost | place: Sweden: Abisko...
AAACCACTGTCTTTACCCTCGGAGGTCTGGATCAACAAGCCGCTTCCACCCGACCCAAAGACAAAGGAAGATAGTCACTAAATATCTATGCTGGGTGTCTCAAAGTGCTTGACACGCGCCGCTGTTCAGCGCTGGCGGCGCGCCGCCAATGCGGAGCAAATGCGCTGGAGTCGATGCATTCGGTGGGGCTGGAACTGTAGCGAAGCGGTACAATCGCTAGAACACCGTGAGGCTTTGTCCGTCATGCGCGACCGCCGTACCACCGGACAATGAGTTCTGCGGGAAATGCGGTACGCCCGTGGATGGCGCTCCAAGCGGGGCCACCGAGACCGTCCGCCAGCCGCGCAGTCCCACTGCATCTTCCTCCAACAACATGGACGAGGGCCGCTTCCCGCCCGGAACATTGCTGGCGCAACGCTACCGGATAGTGAGTTTGCTCGGCCGCGGCGGCATGGGTGAAGTCTACCGCGCCAACGATTTGCTGTTGGGCCAGACGGTGGCCCTCAAGTTCCTCCCCGCCCAATGGACGTCGCATGAGACCACCCTCGTGCGGTTCCGCAACGAAGTGCGCATCGCGCGGCAGATCTCGCATCCCAATGTCTGCCGCGTGTACGACATCGGCGAAGCCGAGGGATCGACTTATCTATCGATGGAATACATCGATGGCGAGGATTTGGCCTCGCTGCTGCGGCGCATCGGGCGGCTGCCGCAAGATAAAGCGCTGGAAATCGCCCGCCAGCTCTGCGCCGGCTTGGCCGCCGCACATGACAAAGGCGTGGTGCACCGCGATCTGAAGCCGGGTAACATCATGCTCGACGGGCGAGGCCGGTTGCGCATCACCGACTTCGGCCTGGCGGGCGTGGCCGGCGAAGTAAAAGACATTCGCAGCGGAACGCGCGGGTATATGGCGCCCGAGCAGCAATCCGGTCAGGAGGTCACGGCGCGCAGCGACATTTACGCGCTGGGCGTGGTTCTGCACGAGGTTTTCACCGGCAAGCGCCCCTCCGCGGATTCGAGCCACGCGGACCTGGCCCCGGAGGTGGATCGCGTGATCCGCCGCTGCCTGGCGGAGGATCCGGCGAAACGGCCCGACTCCGCGCTAGCCGTTGCCGCCGCACTGCCGGGAGGGGATCCCTTGGCAGCCGCGCTGGCGGCAGGGGAAACGCCCTCGCCCGAGATGGTCGCGGCTGCGGGAGAAACCGAGGGCCTGCACCCGGCAATCGCATGGGCGTGCCTCGCTGGGATCATTGTGTTAGTTACCGCGGTGATTCTGTTGAATGCACAAACGTCGCTCTACCGGCGCGTGCCCCTCGAAAAACCGCCGGAAGCGTTGGCCGAGCGCGCCCGGAATATTCTGCAGAGTGCCGGCTATTCCGAGCCGCCAGTGGACACGGCGATGGGGTTCTACGAGGGGAAGGAGTTTCTGCGCTATATCGCGGAACACGACAAATCCAGGACGCGCTGGGACAACCTGGAGACTGGGGCATTCGTGTTTTGGTATCGCGGCAGCCCCCGCCCGCTCAAAGCTAATTCCTTCTTGTCCGATGCACCCATATTGGGGTTCATACAGACGGACGACCCGCCGTTGGATGTGTCCGGGATGACGCTGGTCCGGCTCAATCCGCGCGGCCGTCTCACGCAGCTCATCGCAGTTCCTCCGCAAGTTGAGAAACCGGCAGGCGCCGCGTCGTCGCCTGACTGGGCAGTCCTGTTCGCCGCCGCGGGGCTCGATCCGTCCAAGTGGCTGCCATCGCAGCCGATCTGGGCCCCTCCTGTTAATAGCGACTCGCGGGCAGCGTGGACAGGATCGCTGGCCGAGCGCCCCAATGTCGCAATGCGGATTGAGGCCGCCGCATCCCGGGGTAAGCCCGTCTACTTCGAGTTGATTGGCCCTTGGACCCGTCCCGAACGCATGCAGTCGTATGAGCCGACTGCCGGCGAACGGGCATCCATTGTGATTGTCATTGTTTTGTTTGTTTCGGTACTGATGGTCAGCGCCATGCTTGCTCGAAGGAACCTGCGCCTGGGCCGAGGCGACCGTCGTGGGGCTTTTCGTCTGGCACCTTTTGCTTTCGTGGCTTATGGAGTGGCCGTGTTCTTTGGCGCACATCACGTCCCGGACTTGGGCGAAGTCGAGCTTTTCACCAAACTTTTGGTCTGCGGGTGTGGTTTCTCTTGTTTCCTCTGGGCTCTCTACATTGCCTTGGAGCCCTATGTGCGCCGGCGCTGGCCAGCTACGCTGGTCTCCTGGAGCCGCTTGCTGGCGGGAGGCTTTCGGGATCCACTGGTGGGACGCGATGTGCTTGCCGGCTGTCTCGTGGCGGCGTTTGGGATGGCTCTTCCAAGACTCGGGTGGTTTATTCCCTCCTGGCTCGGCTATCCTCCGACGCCACCGCTTTTGGGCCCTCAGTGGGAGTTTCTTGGCGCGCGCGCGATGATTTCTAGTATATCTCTCAGCTTGGGCCCGGTGCTTGTTATCCCGCTTGCGATGCTGTTTGTCCTGGTCCTTCTCCGGGCTTTGCTGCGCAAAGAGTGGGCGGCGGCGGCCGCATTCGTTCTTTTGTTCACAGTCCTCGGCGCAGCGTCGAGCCAGTTTGCCCCCGTTGTCCTGGTGACCGGTCTAATCTATTCGGGTCTGCTGGTATTTCTGTTGATCCGCTTCGGCTTGTTGGCCTTCGCGGCTCAAGGGATCTTCGTGAATCTCTTGTCCTTTCCTCTGACGACCCAAGGGTCTGCGTGGTATGCGGGCATCAGTCTGGCCGGGATTCTGCTGATGGCCGCGATGGCGCTCTATGGCTTCTACACCTCCCTGGGGGGCCGGCCTGTTTTCGGAGGCGCTGTGCTCGAGGAGTGAGCTAGGCCGCTGTACAATTACTAGAGCAACCGTCCCCGATCAATAGCTGTTTCGGAAGGAGAGCCAGTTGAGGCTTTGTCCGTCATGCGCGACCGCCGTACCACCGGACCACGAGTTCTGTGGGAAATGCGGCACGCCTGTGGATGGCGCTCCAAGCGCCGCCACCGAGACCGTCCGCCAGCCGCGCAGTTCCACTCCCTCATCCTCCAACAGCATGGACGAGGGCCGTTTCCCGTCCGGAACATTGCTCGCGCAACGCTACCGTATCGTGAGTCTGCTCGGCCGCGGCGGCATGGGCGAGGTCTACCGCGCAAACGATTTGCTATTGGGCCAGACGGTGGCCCTGAAGTTCCTGCCCGCCCAGTGGACATCGCATGAGGCCACGCTGGTGCGGTTCCGTAACGAAGTGCGCATCGCGCGGCAGATCTCGCATCCCAATGTCTGCCGCGTGTACGACATCGGCGAAGCCGAAGGATCGACTTATCTATCGATGGAATACGTCGATGGCGAGGATTTGGCCTTGCTGCTGCGGCGCATCGGGCGGCTGCCGCAAGATAAAGCGCTGGAAATCGCCCGCCAACTCTGCGCGGGACTGGCCGCGGCGCACGACAAGGGTGTAGTACACCGCGATCTGAAGCCGGGCAACATCATGCTCGATGGGCAAGGCCGGTTGCGCATCACCGACTTCGGTCTGGCGGGCGTGGCCGGTGAAGTGAAGGATATTCGCAGCGGGACACGCGGGTACATGGCGCCCGAGCAGCAATCCGGCCAGGAGGTCACGGCGCGCAGCGACATTTACGCGCTGGGCGTGGTTCTGCACGAGGTTTTCACCGGTAAACGGCCCTCGGCGGATTCGAGCCACCCGGACTTGGCGCCCGAAGTCGATCGCGTGATCCGGCGCTGCCTGGCGGAGGATCCGGCGAAACGGCCCGCTTCGGCGCTGCAAGTTGCGGCGGCACTGCCGGGAGGCGACCCTCTGGCGGCTGCGCTGGCCGCGGGCGAAACACCCTCGCCCGAGATGGTCGCCGCTGCGGGAGAAACCGAGGGCCTGCACCCGGCAATCGCATGGGCGGGCCTCGCTGGCGTCATTGTGTCAGTCGTCGCGGCGATCCTGTTGAGCGCCCAATCCATGCTCTACAGGCGCGTGCCCCTCGAAACGCCGCCGGAAGCGCTTGCCCAACGCGCGCGGGATATTCTGACAAGTGCCGGCTATTCCGAGCCGCCGGTAGATACGGCGATGGGGTTCTACGAGGGGAAGGACTTTCTACGCTATATCGCGGAACACGACAAATCCAAGACGCGCTGGGACAACCTGGAGACTGGGGCGTTCGTGTTTTGGTATCGCGGCAGCCCCCGCCCGCTCGCGGCTCGTTCCTCATCTTTCCCGTCCGATGCACCCATCTTGGGCTTCATACAAACGGACGACCCGCCGTTGGATGTGTCCGGGATGACGCTGGTCCGGCTCAATCCGCGCGGCCGTCTCACGCAGCTCATCGCAGTTCCTCCGCAGGTTGAGAAACCGGCAGGCGCCGCGTCGTCGCCTGACTGGGCAGTCCTGTTCGCCGCCGCGGGGCTCGATCCGTCCAAGTGGCCGCCATCGCAGCCGATCTGGGCCCCTCCTGTTAATAGCGACTCGCGGGCAGCGTGGACAGGATCGCTGGCCGAGCGCCCCAATGTCGCAATGCGGATTGAGGCCGCGGCATCCAGGGGTCAGCCCGTCTACTTCGAGTTGATTGGGCCTTGGACCCGTCCCGAACGCATGCAGTCGTATGAGCCAACAACCAGTGAACGAGCATCCTTTGCGATCATCGTTGTTTTGTTGCTTTCGGTGCTGATCGTCAGCGCCATGCTTGCTCGAAGGAACCTGCGCCTGGGCCGGGGCGATCGTCGTGGGGCTTTTCGTCTGGCAACTTTTGCTTTCGTGGCTTATGGGGTGGCCGTGTTCTTTGGCGCACATCACGTTCCGAACAACGCCGAACTCGCGATCTTCATCCAGTTTTCTTTCCAGGGGCTTGGCTCCTCCTGTTTCCTCTGGGCTCTTTACATTGCGTTGGAGCCCTATGTGCGCCGGCGCTGGCCCGCCACGCTGGTGTCCTGGAGCCGTTTGCTCGCGGGAGGCTTTCGGGATCCAATAGTGGGACGCGATGTGCTTGCCGGTTGCCTCGTGGCGGCGTTTGCGATTGCTCTTCGACGACTCGGTTGGTTTATTCCCTCCTGGCTCGGCTATCCTCCGACGCCACCCCTTTTGGGTCCAGAGTGGGAGTTTCTTGGCGCGCGCGCGATAATCTCCGATATATCGCTCAGCTTGGGTCCGGTGCTTGGCATCCCGCTCGCGCTTCTGTTTATCCTGGTCCTTTTCCGGGTTTTGCTGCGCAAGGAGTGGGCGGCAGCGGCCGCATTCGTTCTTTTGCTCACGGTCCTCGGCGCAGCGTCGAGCCAGTTTGCCCCCGTTGTCCTAGTGACCGGTCTAGTCTATTGGGTTCTGCTGGTATTTCTGTTGATCCGCTTCGGCCTGTTGGCTTGGGTGGCTCAAGGGATCTTCCATAATCTCTTGGCGTCCTTTCCTCTGACGACCCAAGGGTCTGCGTGGTATGCGGGCATCAGTCTAGCCGGGATTCTGCTGATGGCCGCGATGGCGTTCTACGGCTTCTACACCTCACTTGGAGGCCGACCTGTTTTCGGACGCGCCGTGCTCGAGGAGTGAGCTGGGCCGCTGTACAATTACTAGAGCAACCGTCCCCAATCAATTGCGGTTTCGGAAGGAGAGCTGGTTGAGGCTTTGTCCGTCGTGCTCGGCCGTTCCGCCGCAGGATAGTGAGTTCTGCAATAGATGCGGTGCGCCGCTGGACGCTGCTCCAAGCGCCGCCACCGAGACTGTGCACCAGCCACGCAGTTCCACGCCCTCTTCCTCCAAGAACATGGATGAGGGCCGCTTCCCTCCCGGAACCTTGCTGGCGCAGCGCTACCGTATAGTGAGTTTGCTGGGCCGCGGCGGCATGGGTGAGGTCTACCGCGCCAACGATCTGCTCTTAGGCCAGACGGTGGCCCTCAAGTTCCTTCCCGCCCAATGGACGTCGCATGAGGCCACGCTCGTGCGATTCCGTAACGAAGTGCGCATCGCGCGGCAGATCTCGCATCCCAATGTCTGCCGCGTGTACGATATCGGCGAAGCGGAAGGCGCGACCTATCTCTCGATGGAATATGTGGACGGTGAGGATCTGGCCTCGCTGCTGCGGCGCATCGGCGTGCTGCCGCGCGACAAGGCGCTGGAGATCTCCCGCCAACTCTGTGCCGGACTGGCCGCCGCGCACGACAAAGGCGTAGTGCATCGCGATCTGAAGCCGGGCAACATCATGCTCGATGGGCAAGGCCGGCTGCGCATCACCGACTTCGGCCTGGCGGGCGTCGCCACGGACATAAAGGACATTCGCAGCGGAACACGCGGGTACATGGCGCCCGAGCAGCAATCCGGCCAGGAGGTCACGGCGCGCAGCGACATTTACGCGCTGGGCGTGGTTCTGCACGAGGTTTTCACCGGTAAACGCCCCTCCGCGGATTCGAGCCACCCGGAGCTGGCCCCCGAAGTGGATCGCGTGATTCGCCGCTGCCTCGCCGAGGACGCGGCAAAACGCCCCGCTTCGGCGCTGCAAGTTGCCGCCGCACTGCCGGGAGGCGACCCGCTCGCCGCTGCGCTGGCCGCAGGGGAAACGCCATCGCCCGAGATGGTCGCTGCGGCTGGGGATACCGAAGGACTGCACCCGGCAATCGCATGGGCCTTGTTGGCAGGCGTCATTGTGTCAGTCGCCGCGACGATTCTGCTGAATGCACAAACCAAGCTCTACCGGCGCGTGCCGCTCGAAAAAACACCGGAGGTGCTTGCCGAGCGCGCCCGGAATATTCTGCAGAGTGCCGGCTACTCCGAGCCGCCGGCGGATACAGCGATCGGATTCTATGAGGGGGACGACTTTCTACGCTACATTGCGGAACACGACAAATCCAAGACGCGCTGGGACAACCTGGAGACCGGGGCGTTGGTGTTTTGGTATCGGGGCAGTCCCCGCCCGCTGGCGATGCAATCCCTAATACCCCGTGGACCCATAGGGGGATTCGTATCGGCAGACGACCCGCCGTTGGATGTGTCCGGGATGACCCTGGTCAGCCTCAATCCGCTCGGCCGCCTTACTCAGTTCATCGCAGTTCCTCCACAGTTTGAGAAACCGGCAGGCGTAGCGCGGGCACCCGATTGGGCGCCGCTGTTCTCCGCCGCGGGGCTCGATCCGTCCCAGTGGCCGCCCGCGCAGCCGGCCTGGACGCCTCCTGTTTATGGCGACGCGCGGGCTGCGTGGACCGGATCCCTGGCCGAGCGTCCCAATATCCCGATGCGGATTGAGGCCGCCGCATTCCGGGGCAAGCCCGTCTACTTCGAGTTGATCGGCCCATGGGCCCATGCGGAACGGCTGCAGCCGGACCAGCCGACAACTCGCGAACGGGTGGGTCTGGCGTGTGGCATCGTTGTGCTGTTTTCGATGCTGGTGGGCGGCGCCATGCTCGCACGGCGAAACCTGCGCCTGGGCCGGGGGGATCGCCATGGAGCTGCTCGTCTGGCCGCTGTTGTTCTTGCGGTCGGGGCAGCGCCTTACTTTGTCGCGCATCACGTCCCGAACTCCTCCGAATTCGCGCTCTTCATGGAGTTTTTGGTCTGGGGGCTTGCCCGATGGTGTTTCTTTTGGGTCCTGTATATTGCCTTGGAGCCATATGTGCGCCGCCGCTGGCCTGCCACGCTGGTCTCCTGGAGCCGCTTGCTGGCGGGAGGCATTCGGGATCCACTGGTGGGGCGCGACGTGCTTGTGGGTTGTCTCTTCGCGGCGTTTTTGACCGTCCTTTCGAGAGTCGCGTGGTTTGTTCCCGCCTGGCTCGGCGAGCCTCCGACGCAACCGCTATCGGGTCCGCAATTGCAGTTTCTGGGCGCGCGACCAATCATTGCCTCCATATTGGGCGGAGTGATCGTTTCGCTTTTTGTCGCGCTTGCGTTTCTGTTTGTCCTGTTTCTTTTTCGGGCATTACTGCGCAAGGATTGGGCGGCGGCGGTCGCCTTCGTTCTTTTCACCTCGTTCTCCATAGTTTCGCCGGGCTTGTTCGGAGGGGGGAGACAGTCTACGACGGCTGCCGTGGTGAACGGGCTGACCCTCATGATCTTTAATGGAACCGCTGTATTTTTGATAATCCGCCTCGGCTTGCTCGCTGAGGCGGCTTGTTTGTTCTTCCAGTTGGGTCTCTTAGAAAGTTTTCCCCTGACGACGCAAACGTCTGCGTGGTACGCGGACATCAGTCTGGCCGGGATTCTGCTGATGGCCGCGATGGCGTTCTACGGCTTTTACACTTCCCTGGGGGGCCGGCCGGTTTTCGGGGGCGCCGTGCTAGAGGAGTGAGCTGGGTGGCTGTACAATTACTAGAGTAACCCGTCCTCACGCGAATTGCAGTTTCGGGAGGAGAGCCATTTGAGGCTTTGTCCGTCATGCGCGACCGTCGTACCTCCGGACAATGAGTTCTGTGGGAAGTGCGGCACGCCAGTGGATGGCGCTCCAAGCGCCCCCACCGAGACTGTCCACCAGCCGCGCAGTCCCACTCCATCGACCTCCAGCAACATGGACGAGGGGCGCTTCCCGCCCGGAACCTTGTTGGCGCAACGCTACCGGGTAGTGAGTTTGCTCGGCCGCGGCGGCATGGGCGAGGTCTACCGCGCCAACGACCTGCTGCTGGGCCAGACGGTGGCACTGAAGTTCCTCCCCTCCCAATGGACCTCTCATGAAGCCACCCTCGCACGGTTCCGTAACGAAGTGCGCATCGCGCGGCAGATCTCGCATCCCAATGTCTGCCGCGTGTACGACATCGGCGAAGCCGAAGGCTCGACCTATCTCTCAATGGAATACATCGGCGGCGAGGATCTGGCCTCGCTGCTGCGGCGCATCGGGCGGCTGCCGAACGACAAAGCGCTGGAAATCGCCCGCCAACTCTGCGCCGGACTGGCTGCCGCGCACGACAAAGGCGTAGTGCACCGCGATCTGAAGCCGGGCAATATCATGCTCGACGGGCAAGGCCGGTTGCGCATCACCGACTTCGGCCTGGCGGGCGTGGCCAGTGAAGTAAAAGACATTCGCAGCGGAACACGCGGGTACATGGCGCCCGAGCAACAATCCGGCCAGGAGGTCACGGGACGCAGCGACATTTACGCGCTGGGCATAGTTCTGCACGAGGTTTTCACCGGCAAACGACCCTCCGCGGATTCGAGCCACCCGGACTTGGCCCCCGAAGTGGATCGTGTGATCCGCCGCTGCTTGGCCGAGGATCCGGCGAAGCGGCCCGAATCCGCGCTGGCAGTATCCGCCGCGTTGCCGGGAGGCGACCCGCTCGCCGCTACGCTGGCCGCGGGGGAAACGCCATCGCCCGCGATGGTCGCCGCGGCGGGAGACACCGATAGCATCTCGGTGCGGACCATCGGGATCTGCCTGGCGCTCATCCTCGCCGGGTTGGTGGTAGCGGCCTTGTTGGGCGGCAAGGCGAACCTGCTGGCGAAGACTCCGTTCCCCATGCCGCCGGCGGTTCTGGAGCAGAAGGCGCAGGATGTGATCCGGAGTCTCGGGTACACCGAGCCGCCCACCGGCCGCGCGTACGGTTTTTCTTACGCCGAGGATTACCATCGCTACGCGGAGAAGCAGGAGACGCCCGCCACTTATCGGGCGCAACTTGCGAATGGGCAGCCACCTTTGATCTATTTCTGGTATCGCCAGAGCCCGCAGTATCTCGAGGCTGGCTCGATTTCGGAAGACCCATTCGCAACGCCATCCGTGATTTCCCCCAACAACCCGCCGCCGATCCACTCCGGAATGGCCGGCTTGCATCTGGATCCACAGGGCCGCCTGACCGAGTTCAGCGCGGTTCCCCCGCAGGTAGAGGAAAATCCGGCTCCGCCGCGCCCGGCCGATTGGACCGCGTTGTTGGCCGCAGCCGGCCTGGACATGACCCGCTTCGCGCCCGCCGAGCCACATTGGATACCGTTGGTAAGCTTCGACGCCCGAGCGGCGTGGACCGGATCCTACGCGCATGCGCCGGAAGTTCCGTTGCGCATCGAGGCCGCGTCCTGGCGCGGAAGGCCGGTGAACTTCCAGGTGATCGGTCCGTGGTCGAAACCCGCAAGGATGCAGCCCCTGCCCGGGACAGCGGGCGATAGCTTCGCGGGCACCTCTTTTATCTGCCTGCTGATCCTGGCCGCGTTCCTGGCCTGGCGCAATATCCGCCTCCAACGAGGGGATACTCACGGGGCGGCGCGCCTGGCCGGTTTTATTTTCCTTCTCCACGTGTTGTCGTGGCTGTGCGGCGCGAGCCACGTCCCCACGCCTCACGAATTCACGAGCTTCATCCTAGGACTAACCCAGGCTTTCGCGGCCGCAGTCAGATCTTGGGTGTTCTATCTAGCGCTCGAGCCATATGTAAGGCGGCGCTGGCCACAGATCTTAATTACCTGGAGCCGCCTGCTCGGCGGCGGAGTTCGCGATGCGTTGGTGGGAGGGCATCTGCTGATCGGCGTCGCTTTCGGGGTTGGAATCGCCATTTGGGGCTTCATTGTCCACCTCCATCGGGAGGGATCAGGACTCCTCTCGACGGAGACGAACCTGAATTTAGGGTCATTGCTGGACGCCCGGCACATGACCTATATCCTCGATAACACGGTAATAGGCTCGATTTTTGGCTCACTGCTTCTCCTTCTCTTCTTTTTCCTGCTCCGCACCATGTTTCGGCGGACGTGGCTCACGGCCGCTGTTTTCATTGTTGTCATTACCCTCGGCGGCTTCTTTGTCTCGACCGGGTTCGGTACGTTGGGTCTCTTCGACTGGGTTACCCTCCCGCTATATGCGGCGCTTCTGGTACTCGTCTTGATGCGATTCGGATTGTTGGCGCTGATCGTCGCGTTCTCAGTTGCCGGGACTCTGGGTAATTTCCCGCTCACGGCGGATTTCTCGACATGGTATGCGGGCAGCTCGCTTTTCGCGATCGCCAACGTACTGGCGCTGACCGGGTACGGTTTGTACACCGCACTCGCGGGGCGGCCGCTATTCAAAGCGGCTTTCCTCGATAGCGATTAGAGCCCAAAGCCCTGTTTGCTACCCTGCCCAATCCGCCCGATCCACGCCCGGCATTTCAATCCATCCCTGCTGCGGTACCGCGTCCATCGGCAATCCCCCCTGCCAGAGCGAGAATTGGAAACGCACCGGGGCGCTGCCGTGCGCGCCCAGCGCGGCCAGCGAAAGGCGCGCCTCCAGCACATTCTTGAACGCGAATTCCAGCGCCGCCGTGGCCGCTTCCGGCGCCGCGGCCAGCTTTAACTCCGTGACGCTGGCGCGGCCGTAGTCGAAGCGCACGGTCACTTGGCTCGATTGCGCCGGATCGCCCGCCATGATATTCAGTCGCGCTTCCATTTCGGAGATGGTCTGCTCGGAGCCGCGGTGAAAATCCACCCGCAGATAGAGGTTTTGGCCATCGCCGCCGTAGTACACCTCGCGCACCAGAAACTTCTTGCCGTGCATGGAGCCGGAACGCTCGTCCACGCGATACAAGCCCGCGCCCAGCCATTCGAAATACGGAGTCACTTCGCCGTCGATCACCGGATGAATCGGCCCGCTGGGCGGGGTGTCGACGGCGCTTACGGCCATACGCAGAATGGGACGGGACAACTCCTCGGGCGGGCTCAGGTTCAAGAAACCGTAGACGTTGGCCAGATGGCTGCGGTAAAGCTGATCGAATTCCACGCGGTTGGCGGAATCGTGCTCGGGGCCGTACCACCAGCACCAATCGCTGCCCTCGGCGATCGGCAGCTCTTCATAGGCCAGACGGCGGCGGTCTTCCGGCACGTTGGCGGCGGCCTGGTAGGTTTCCCGCGCGCGCAGGAGTTGGCTCCAGGCCTGGTTATCCTCCTCCGCGCCGATCCAGACGTCGAAGTTGGCGTAGATCCCGGACCCCGGGAGTGGCAGGCCTAGCCGCTTCCGGAGAGGATCTATACGATTCTACACCGCGATTCGCTTCGTGATTTCAGCATGTAAGGCGAGCCGGCGTCCCTCGTCGATCCGTTCCGCCTCAGGAGTGTGACGAAGGCGTCCGGCGTCATTTGGTTCGAGGCCGAATCAAAGACCGAGCCCACGACAAGTTGGCGGCATACAAGGCCCCAAAGGCCGACATCTCCGAGGCAATTCGCGGGTATCCATCAGGAGGAGGGCCGTAGTCCTCCTTGTTGGGTGTGATGAAGATGGCAGGCAACTCAAAACCCTGGCTTCGAATAGCTGCAAGCAGTTCGAGAAATTCTTCGAAGATCTCGCAGTCTTTGAACTCCTGTCTCGCCTTGCTTGCGGGAGGAAGCCCCGCCCACAGCCGATCCCTGGCTTTTCCTACGCACATAGAGGTACCCCGGAAGGTCACCATCGAATTGACGAGCCGATCCATGATTCCCTGCATTCGTTCTTCGAGCTTCAACTCGGGCAGGTTGAGCGAGCCAAATCGTCGTTCCGGAAAGGCTATCTTGGCAACACTCGATACGCGGGCTATCGACAGGCTAAGATCGCGGATACGTGCGCTCAATTCGTCTGCAACGTAGCTCCGGCGCGCATCGAATTCTTGCATGACATTGGCGCTGGTGACAAGCCACACCCGTCTGGGTTCCGCGAGTGCTTCATCGACGATTGTCGCCGCCGAATCGACAATATCGACCTGCAATTCGTGCCTGAACGGAACACGCAATATGTCGAGAATTGCGGCCGTATCGAGAAAAAGCAAAGGACATGGTCGCGCCGCCACCGCAGCGGCGAGATCGGTACAAGAGAGGGACAACGGCATCAGCCCTGTCGAGACTCGTAGACTTCAAGCAAGCCGCGCGCCTGCTCGTATTCAATGGCCAGATTGCTCGCTTCATCCTCGGGCCAACTCTCTTCTTCGACAAGCCAACGTTGCAACATCGTAGCGCTGAGTGGCGCGCCTTCCCGATGGGCCGCCGTCAAGAATTCGTTCCACCGTTCACGATCGAGCGGGTGAAGGATTGATCGATTCGCGCCTGTAGAGAAGCTGCGCAATAGCCTGGCGGCGCGCTCGGAGAGAAAATCCTCGATTTGGGGATCGGCCTTGGCGAGCTCGACCTTAACTCCTGTAGCGCTAGCGGCAGGCAGGGCGAAGCGATCATGAAACTCTTGCACGATCGCGTTGTACTGATCGTAGCTGAGTGAGGAATACTCGTTCGCAAGGACGTTGCTCACATACAAAGCGCCATCCGCCTGAGTTGCTACCCAAAGCTCACTGGCAGGGCGCTGGCCTGCGGCCGTGCATGAAAAGCAATACATCGCGCCGAGCACGGCTCTGCGAACCTCGCTCTCGCGGGAGTGGTACCTGGTCCAACCGTCCGTCAGGCGTTGTTCGAGGTCGGAAATGAAGCGGTCTAGCGCCAGTCGATTACCACGGAACACGAGTTCTCGGTAGACATTCATTCGTGCACTATCTTAGCAAATGGGTACAGCCGTAGCGAATTGTCGGGGCGCTCCGGCGCATCTCGCGTAGAAATACGCAAGGTGACATGCCCGCCCATCAGGCTATTCAAAGTCGGGAAACCACGCATGCCGAAGAAAACGCCCACACCGAATCGCGCTCGTTTCTTGACGTCCGTCGCCGAGGCACCCTACCCCGCCCAATCCCGATCCGCGCCCGGCATTTCAATCCACCCCTGCTGCGGCACCGCGTCCATCGGCAATCCGCCCTGCCAGAGCGAGAACTGGAAACGCACCGGGGCGCTGCCGCTCGCGCCCAGCGCGGCCAGCGAGAGGCGCGCCTCCAGCACATTCTTGAACGCGAATTCCAGCGCCGCCGTGGCCGCTTCCGGCGCCGCGGCCAGCTTTAACTCCGTGACGCTGGCGCGGCCGTAGTCGAAGCGCACGGTCACCTGGCTCGATTGCGCCGGATCGCCCGCCGCGAAATTCAGGCGCGCTTCCATTTCCGAAATAGTCTGCTCGGAGCCGCGGTGAAAGTCCACCCGCAAATAGAGGTTCTGGCCATCGCTGCCGTAGTACACCTCGCGCACCAGAAACTTCTTGCCGTGCATGGCGCCGGAGCGCTCCGCCACGCGATACAAGCCGGCGCCCAGCCATTCGAAATACGAAGTGACTTCGCCGTCGATCACCGGATGAATTGGCCCGCTGGGCGGGGTGTCGACGGCGCTCACGGCCATACGCAGAATGGGGCGGGACAACTCCTCGGGCGGGCTGAGGTTCAAGAAACCGTAGACGTTGGCCAGATGGCTGCGGTAAAGCTGATCGAATTCCACGCGGTTGGCGGAATCGTGCTCGGGGCCGTACCACCAGCACCAGTCGCTGCCCTCGGCGATCAGCAGCTCTTCATAGGCCAGACGGCGGCGGTCTTCGGGCACGTTGGCGGCGGCCTGGTAGGTCTCCCGCGCGCGCAGGAGCTGGCTCCAGGCCTGGTTATCCTCCTCCGCGCCGATCCAGACGTCGAAGTTGGCGTTGATCCAGGACCCCGGGAAAACGTGCGACAGCGGCTCGGGTTCCATTTTGTTTAACGCTTCGCTGACGGTCACGGCGGACATCTGCGCGTCTTCGGAAATGTGCTTATACAAATGGCGCAGGAACGGCCGCCCGTTCCGATCGTAGTATTCCCAGGCGTTTTCGCCGTCCAGGATGATGGGGACCAGGACATCGCGGCCACCGGCCAAAATGCCGCGGCAGTTCTCGCGGATGCGATTCAGGAAATCGCGCGCGGCTTCGGCGGAGTCCATGCCCGAATACACAAAGCCGATCAGGTCGCTCAAGAAGTGATCGCGGAAAACCACGTCGATCTGGCCGCGGTTGTGCTCCCAGCGGTATGGCCGATAGATGGCGTCCACGCCGATGGCGCGTCCCAGCGTGCGCCCCAGGACGCCGCTGTCGCTGGCTGCCCAGCGGTAGCCGACTTCGGCGGCGATGCCGAACGTCTCGTCGGAGACGGAACCCTCCGAGGGCCACAGGCCGAGCGGCGCGACGCCGAACTCGCGCTCCACGTAATGGCGGGCCATCTCCAATTGCGCGTGCGCGTCTTCCGGATAGCGAAACGGAGGCGGCAACGGGACGCCGGGGTGCGAAACCGAGGCGATGTTTGAGTCGCACAGCAACGGCAGGATGGGGTGATAGTACGGCGTGGTGGAGATTTCGATCCGGCCGGCGCCGGCCATCTCGCGATAGACCGGGATCACCTTGCCTAGGATCTCCAATTGCTTGCGTCCCACCAACCGCTGGTCGTCGAGCGTATAGTCGGCACCCTTGGCAAACAGGTCGCGCACTTCGGGGTCGCCGGCGCGGAACTCCTCGTCGAACCAGATCAGTTGCGAGATCACCTGCAGGTCGCGGAAATCCTGCGCGGAGAAGCGGCGGCGCGCCATTTCGAGGCTGTTTTGGGAGTGCCGCGCTTCGTAGAGGCTGGCATACCGCGGCAGCGCCTGGATCATGTGCAACGGATGCGGCTGCAGGAACTGTTGCAACAGGAAGTTTTGGTCCGCCTCGGTGAGCGCTTCGGCGGGTTTCAGCGCGGCAACCAAATAGGGGTCGTGGGCCTCGCCGCGGGCGTACTCGTCCACCTGCGCCATCATGCAGGGCACCAGGTTGAAAGTCTGGCGCACGTTGGGGAATTCGCGCAGGATCTCGACCATGCCGTAGTAGTCTTTGAGGGCGTGCAGACGGGTCCACGGCATCTTGTATTCGCCGGACGCCAGATCCTTGTAGAAGGGCTGGTGCATGTGCCAAAGGAAGCAAAGATAGATGCGGGGCATGGGGTTGGCTAGGCACAAATTGTGGAGATCGCGGCCATCAGCGCACGAAGAAGCTGGTGGCGGGCGGCGGCGCGTGCACGCCTCGGATGGACAGCCACAGGATATCGTTTAACTCATCGGCATCCGCGCGGTCTTCCTCGCTGAAATCCAAGCGGGAGGATCGCTCCGCGGTGGCCGAGCGCGGTGGATTGCGCTCGTCCAGCGGCACGCGCGGCTTTTCGGCCTGGTAGGGCGCCGGGTCCGCGGCCGCCTGGAATGAGGCGGACATGGGCCGCGCCGCGGCGTCGAACTGGGTCATGGGCCGCAGCCCCAAAATCAGCTCCATCGTACGCAACATGGAGGCGGTATTGTACATCGAGCTATCCACGGCTTTGTGCTTGACGTAGGGCGAGATCAGAAACGCGGGCGAGCGGTGCGAATCGACGTGGTCGGGGCCGTTCTGCGCGTCGTCCTCCAGCACGAAGATGGCGGTGCTGCCCCAGAAGCGGCTCTTCGACACCGCCTCCACCAGCATCCCCAGCGCGTAGTCGTTATCCGCGTTCATGGCGATGGGGGTTGGCTTGCCTGGCGACGTGCCGCTGGTGTGATCGTTACCGAGACGCATGAACATCAGCCGCGGCATCGCGCCGGATTTCTCAAACTCCGCGAGGTCGGCTAGAAACACCTTCACGCGCTCCACGTCGGGATAGTCGAGATCGAAGTCGCGATAGTGGAGGTTCGTGACGCTTCGCAGAACCGGGTCGCGGACCAATTCGATCTGCGTGCCGTCGGGAGCGGCCTGCGGACGGTTCTGAGCCATGTAGCCGTAGTTGCGCATGGAGATTCCCGCGCCGGCGGCGTTCGACCAGAGATATCCGGCCGGCGGCACGGAGGTTGCTTCCTGTTCCTCGTAGTCGTAGTTGTTGCGGCGGTTGGCGTAACTGTTCGGCCACATCTTCTGTATGTAATCGTTGCCGATGGCGGCGGTCGACCAGGAGTGCCCGTCCGCGCTCACATCGCCGTTCACATAGAAGTTATCGAGCAACACGAACTGGCGCGCGATCTTGTGTTCGTTGGGCGTGACGTTCTCGCCGAACAGTACCAGGGAGGGATCGCCGTTGCCTTCGTGCATATCCCCGAGCACCTGGTCGTACGACCGGTTTTCCTTGACAATGTAGATGAGATGCTGGATGGGCGGAAACGGATTGCGCGTCTCCAGCTTCTCGTCGCGGTAGGGAGAGTTGGCCATGGCGGTCTTGGTGTAAGTCTCGAGTTGCTCGCCGGTGAAAGGGTCGATAAACGAGGCTGTGCCGGTTTGAATGCGGCCCACGTACTCCACGACGCCGGTGTCGCCCTTGTGGCTGGCCTCCGGCCGGCGAGTGGGATTCGGCCCGTGCGGATTCGGATGCGAGCCGTTCCCGCGGCCATTCAGCACCACCAGCGTGCCATTCGGCAACTCGCGCGCCGCGGTAGGATACCAGCCCGTGGGAATGAATCCTTCCACGTGGCTGCGTTCCTCGGAGATATCCACCACCGCCGCCACGTTGGCGTCCGAGCAGACCACGTAGAGGCGCTTGCCTTGCTGGCCGATGGCCAGCCCGCTGGGGGTCATGCCCGCCGGTTGGCGCGGCGTCATAGCGGTATTGATGGTCTCGAGCAGACGGAGATCGCTGCCCTCGGAGACGCCCAGCGTGTAGACGCTGTTGGTATTGGAGGCGGCGATAAACAGGCGCGCGGCATAGGCCGTTTCGCCCTCGGCCGCCTCGCTCTTACCGGCGGCCCAGACCATGTCGGTGGGATGGGGGCCTAGCCGCACGTTGGCGAGCTGGTTTCCGGAGGCGGTCTCGTAGTGGCCCACGGAGCCATCCGCCCAACTCGTGACGAAGAAGGACTTGCCATCCGGATGGAAGAGGATGCGATAGGGGCGGCGGCCAGTTTTGACGCGATCGATGAGCATGCCGGATTGCGGATTGATCACGACTAGCGAATCGTGGTAGAGATCCGCGGCGTAGATCAGGCGGCCGTCGGGGGTCATGGCTACGTCGCCGATGAAGTCGACGTGCGTGCGTTTGCCGGGCGGCACAACCGTGAAGGTGCGGGTGGCTTCCAGCGCGCCATCGGCGAAGGAGAACTCGAAGACCGCCGCGCGCGAGCCTCCGCCCACATACACGCGATCGCCTTTAGGCGAAAAGGCCAGGCCCAACCAGCCGTCGGCCACATGTACGCGATTGGTTTCGCGGCCGGTGGCGGCTTCCAGCACGCTGATGGTGGGCGGGTTGTATCCGCCGTTCAGCACCAGGAGGTAGCGGCCGTCGGGCGAGAGGGCGGTGGACATCGGAAAGGTGTCCAGAGGGATTTGCCGGCCGACCGGTTCGAGGCGCCAGCCGCTGTTGAGCAGGAATCCGCCGCCGGGCAGCGGGCCCACTTGCTCACGCGGGGCGGGCTGGGAGCATAGCAGTGCGGCGGCCAGAAGAATTGCAATGCAGAGGTATGGGCGCATTCTTCTTACGATCATACCGTGGGGCGGCCAATCTTGGCCGCAGGCGCATGTTTAGACGGCCAGAGCCGGCTGAAAGCCGTCCCCAGAGGGGACCCTAGGGCAGAATTGCCCGCCCCACAAGAGTTCTGCAATGCTAGCGGCCGAAGTGACGCCAACCGCCGCCTACAACCACGCCTACACCGACCGCGGGACCGGGGTACCCATACGCGTTCGGATAATATCCGTATGCCTGGGGATACGCATAAGGAGAGTCGTACGGATCAGGCGAGGAGTAAGGAGCGTATCCATATCCGTATCCGTAACCGTAGGGATAGCCGTAGCCATAGCCGTAATATCCGGGCCAGTAGCCCAAGCCAAGGCCCCAGCCGCCATAGCCCCAGCCGCCATAGCCATAGCCGCCATAGCCGTATCCGCCGCGATAGCCATAGCCATAACCCCGGCCGCCGTAGCCGTAGCCTCTGGCGGCGCCGCCATAGCCTCTGGCCGCGCCGGCATAGCCGCCGCCGCTAACAGAACGGCCGCCGCCAGCACTCATGGCGTGACCACCACCGCCTGAGCCTCCATGACCGCCGCCGCCACCGTGGCTCGCGGCGAAAGCTTCCGTTGCCCAGAACAGACATGCCATCATTGACAACATAATGAGCGTTTTTCTCATAAGTCACCTGCCTTATAGACTATCACCGAAGCGTTCTGGTTTCTAGTGGCTGAAATCCACCAGCAGCGGTGCATTGCGGCCACAAAATGTTGAGGTTTGGCCTCTTGTTTTCAAATACTTAGCAGCGCCTTGGGTTTGGCGAAACGGATGCATATAACAAGCCGTCGTCAATTATGAGGCAGCTATATATGAAGACTAATTCGTTGCGCCCGGTGCGAATCGCGGTTTGCTCCGTGGCATTCAGTTTCCTGGTTGGATCGGGCGCGATATTTGCGCAAGACCAGCCTGCGGCGCCGCCACCGGCCGATAGTCAACAGCAGAGCGCGCCAGCCAATGGCGGATGGCGCAAGGCCGACGATCCGCCGCCTGCCCAATCCGCGCCGGCGCCGCCCCCTGCGGACGCTATTCCGCCGGCCGAGGCTGCTCCACGCGCCACCATGGATCCGAATTATTCGCAGGGTCCGCCACCGGCGGCTTATCCCAACCAGCAGTATCCGAGTCAGCAGTATCCGAGTCAGCCGTATCCGAATCAGCCTTATCCGAATCAGCAGCAGTATCCGAACCAATATCCCCGCCAGGGATACGGAAGTCAGCCACCGGCGGCCTCCTACAATCGCGGCCCGATTCCGGCAAAGTTAACGATCAAACCCGGGACCTACATCACGGTGCGTCTGAACCAGGGCTTGTCGTCCGACCGCAATCAGACGGGAGACGGCTTTGCCGCTACTCTGGCAAAACCCGTGATCGTGGATGGCGTGGTGGTTGCGGATCGCGGGCAGACCATCGGCGGAAAGGTGACCGAAGCCAAGAAGGCGGGGCGCGTGGAAGGCGTCTCGCGGTTGGCGGTTCAACTGACCGACCTTACGCTATTGGATGGGCAGCCGGTCCCGATCCAAACGCAACTGTTTAGCAAGAATGGTCCCACGTCGGTGGGGCGCGATGTGGGCGCGGTGGCCGGGACTACCGCGACTGGCGCGGTAATCGGCGCGGCCGTGGGTTGGGGTAGAGGCGCGGCGATTGGCGCCGGCGCCGGTGCTCTAGCCGGAATCGTCGGGGTACTGGTGACGCGGGGCCGCCCGACTTACCTTTATCCGGAGCAAATTCTAACGTTCCGCGTTGAAGCTCCCGTTACGGTGTCCACCGAGGCGGCGCCGCAGGCGTTCCGCTGGGTCGGCCCTTACGATTACGAGCGGCCGTATGATGTACAGAACCGTATGGGACCGCCCAACGCAGGGTATTACGGCAACAACGCCCCGTATCCGTATGCCGCTCCGTATCCGTATTATGGTTATGGCTATGGATATGGGTACCCTTATTATTGGGGGCCGGGCATCGGACTCTACTGGGGCCGCGGGTATTGGGGCCGCGGGTGGAGACGGTAGGGAGTAGGAAACTATGTCGATGATGAAAGCGATTCTCTGGGCAAGTGCAATTGCGAGCGTCTTGTGTGTTGCGGTGTCGGCGCAGGTCCCGCCCCCGCAGCAGGGTTATCCACCGCAGCAGGGTTACCCGCCTCAGCAGGGTTACCCGCCTCAGCAGCAGGGGTATCCGTCACAGCAGGGCTATCCGCAGCAGCAGGGATATCCCCAGCAGCCGGGATATCCGCCGCCGCAGGGTTCTCCGCAGCAGCAGCAGGCACCCCTGCTCGCGCCGCAACAACTGGATGACCTGGTGCAGCGCATCGCGCTCTATCCCGACCCGCTGCTGGCCCAGGTGATGACCGGATCCACTTACTGGAACGAGACAGCCGATGCGGCCACCTGGGCGAACCAGCACGCTTATCTGCACGGCGATGAATTGTCCAGAGCCATGTACGAGGACAATCTTCAATTCGATCCGAGCGTGATGGCGCTGATCCCGTTTCCCTCGGTGCTCGACATGATGGCCCGGGATCCCGGCTGGACGCAAGCCCTGGGCAACGCCGTGCTGAGCCAGCGGCCCGACGTGATGGATGCGGTGCAACGCATGCGCCAAAAAGCCCTGGACGCCGGTTTTCTGCAGAGTAACGCGCAAGACCGGGTGATGGTCGCGGGCCCTGGAGATATCGAAATCCTGCCCGTCAATCCGGGCTACGTGTACGTGCCTTACTACAATCCAGGGGTTGTATTTGTCGCCCCGCGGCCCGGTTTCTTCGCCGGGGTAGGCATCACTTTCGGACCTGGGATCTTTGTAGGGGCGTTCGCACCCTTCGGGTGGGCCGGTCCGGGATTTGGGTGGCGCACGCACGACATCCTCATCGATCACCGGCCGTGGGGACGCACCTGGGCGAATCGCGGCGGTTACGTGCATTCGTATGCAGTGCCCTACGCGCGACCGTCCGGCGCGCGTGTCGAGCGTCACGCGGCGCCTCGCAGAGAACGGCGGTAACTCGCGCCCACTTACGCGCTCACTACCCGCTAGTTCAAGGGGACAGGCCGGGAGGCCTGTCCTACTCGGCGTACTTTTGGGCGATGGGGAACCGGCGGCCCATGCCGAATGCCTTGGAGGTAACCTTCAATCCGGGCGCGGCCTGCTGCCTCTTGTACTCGTTGCGGTCTACTTTGTTCACGATGTCCACCACGGTTTCAAGTGGCAAGCCCAGGTCGCGCGCAATCTGCCGCGGGGCTTGATCGTCTTCCACGTAGGCGCGCAAGACTTCGTCCAGGATTTCGTAGGGCGGGAGCGAATCGCTGTCTTTCTGGTTGGGGCGCAACTCGGCTGAGGGAGGCTTTTCAAAGACGCTCTCCGGGATCGCGCAAGCGTGCCGCCGCCGGTTGGCGGCGCGCGAGAGCTCGTAGACCAGCGTCTTGGGCACATCGCTGATCACCGCGAGACCGCCGCACATGTCGCCATACAACGTGCAATAGCCCACGGCTAATTCACTCTTGTTCCCGGTGGTCAGGACCAGCGCGCCCCACTTGTTGGAGAGCGCCATCAAGGTGACGCCGCGCAGGCGGGCTTGCAGATTCTCCTCGGTAACATCGCGCCGCGCCCCGGCGAATAACGGATCGAGCACGCGCAGGAACTCGCCGTACATGGGAGAGATGGGCGCCATCTCGAAACGGATGCCCAGGTTTTGCGCCAGCGCGCGCGCGTCGCGGATGCTGCCTTCCGATGAAAATGGACCGGGCATGCCCACCCCGGTGACGTTGTGCGGGCCCAGCGCGTCCACCGCGATGGCGGCGGTGAGCGAGGAATCGATACCGCCGCTCAGCCCGATCAGCACGCGCTCGAAGCCGCACTTGCGGATGTAATCGCGCGTGCCCAAAACCAGCGCTTCATAGACCGCTTCGCATTCCTCCGGCAGGTTGCCGTGTTGGTCGCCCGCGCCGGATTCGGAATCGAACAGCACCAGGTCTTCGGCGAAGGAGGCGGCGGATGCGGCTACGCGGCCGGTGGCATCCATGGCGAAGCTGCTTCCGTCGAACACCAGTTGATCGTTGCCGCCCACCTGGTTCACATACACGACCGGAATACAGTGGTGGCGCGCGGTGGCTGCGAAGATCTCGCGGCGCTGCGCGCGCTTTCCCATGTTATAGGGCGAAGCGTTGATGCTGATGAGCAACTCCGCGCCGGAATGCGCCAGTTCCTGCACGGGGTCGCGGCGATATAGCGGGCGTTCCCAAAACTGCTTATCGTTCCAGGCGTCTTCGCAGATGGTGAGCGCGATCTTGCGGTCATCCAATAAAAGGAGGGATTGCGATTCGGCCGGGACGAAGTAGCGCGCCTCGTCGAAGACGTCGTAGGTGGGCAACAGCATCTTGGTTTGCCGGAAGAGGATGTTGCCGCCCGCCAGCACGGCGGCGCTATTGGTGGCGCGCTTACCGGTGGGCGACGACGAGGGGCCTACATATCCGGCGATCACGCGGAGCGGCAGTCCGGCGGTCGCGGCTGCCAGACGTTCCAATTGCCGGCCGGAGCGTTCCACGAAGGTGGGCTTCTCAACCAGGTCGAGCGGCGGATAACCGGTGACGGAGAGTTCCGGGAAGACCACCACTTGCGCGCCTTCCGCGGCGGCTTCACGCGCGGCGCGGATCATGCGGTCCACATTGCCGGTGAGGTCGCCGACCGTCGTATCGATCTGAGCCAGCGCGATTTTCATCGTCTGACACCATTATCGTCAATCCGTTGCGTGCGGAATGCGCGGGCGTGGGTCAGATCTCGTAGTGGACTACGGTGGGCACTTGATTGGTGTTGACCGCCTTGATTCCGGTCAACTGTTCGAGCGCGGCGAGGAAGCCGCGATATTCGCCGCGGCTCAACTTCAGGAGCACTTGCGCCTGCACGGTATTTCCGTTGGCGCCGGTCCAGGCAACTCCGATGTAGCGACTCTGGCTCTCGCCAAGATGCATCAAGGGAACCACGTCGAGAACCGAGGCGCCCGTCCTGCGGCGCACTTCAGTGCCGCACGAGATTTTCGTAATGTCCCTGACCGGGACAGCGATGCGCCGGCTGCCCTGCATGAAAACTACTTCATCCTTGCCAAGCGCGGCGCGCACCTTATGGTGATCCAGCGGCAGGCTGCCGCCGGCATAAGTTGCAGGATAGTCCGTGGCGGCTTTCTTCGCCAGGGCGGCGTTCGGGAGGAACGTTATCGATAGTAGTAGCAATGCAGGCAAGAGTCTCATAGATATAAGATTACCGGTATACTTACGTTATTCGATGCTGCGTGGCCGCTGGAAGTTACAGATACTCTCCCATGCCGCTCCGGCCGTCGCGCGTTTGGCACACCTGCTGCGAAAACAGCACACTCACTCAATGCGCAGCGCGGCAATGGTATCCACCCGCACCGCCCGGAATGCCGGCGCGACGCCGGCGGCCAACGACACCAGCGCCAGAACCGCGGCGGGCGCCGCAAATGCGACCGGGTCGAAACCTTCCGCGCCGGCGATCTGCGCGCGCAGTATCGCGTGCAGCGCCAGCGCCCCGCACGCGCCTGCGAGAATGCCCGCCATGGCCGGCTGCAACGCTTGCCGCAACACCATCACGACCACGTCCGCCGGCGCCGCGCCGATGGCCATCCGGATTCCAATTTCGCGCGTCCGCCGCGACACCGACCACGCCAGCAGCGCGTAGATCCCCGTCGCCGCCAGCAGCAACGCCAGCCCCGCCGCGACACTCAGCATCGCCCCGAACGTGCTCTGTGGCGAGAAGCTCGCCATGGCGATCTCGTCCAGCGTCTTCACGTCGAAAACCGGCTCGTCCCGATCGACACCCAGAATCGCGCCGCGCACGGCTGCCGCCCAATTGAGCGGCGCGCCTTGCGTGCGCACCAGCAGGTGCATGATGCGCGAGGGGTTCTGCCGGTAGGGCAGATAGAACTGCGGTGGCGGCTCTGCGCCATAGATATCGGCGTCATCGATATCCCGCGCGATTCCCACGATGCGCAGCGGCAGATTCGCCGAGCGCGGATACCAGTACGCATCTCCACCCGGAAAGAGCGGGCGAAAGCGCTTCCCGAGAGCTTCTTCGCCGGGAAAAAATCGCCGTACGAAAGCTTCCGAGACGATGGCCACGCCGCGCGCTTCATCCGCATCCCCAGTTTGGAAGGCGCGTCCTTTTTCGAGCGGCACGCGCGTGGTGCGGAAGAACTCCGGATCGATAACCCGGAAGCGCGCCGTCATGCTCTCACCCGGACCCGGCGCCGGCCGCCCTTCGATTTCGACATCGACTACCGTGCCCACAATGCCGAGGGGCGGATAATTCACCATGGAAGCGGCCGCCACGCCGGGCAGCGCGCGCAGCCGCTCCAATGCCGCATCCACGAAATGCCGCTCCGCCGCAGCGGTTGCGTATCGCGACGCCGGCATCCAAAGCTGCGCGGTCAGCAGGTTGTGCCGATCGATCCCGCGGTCCATGCGCAGCAAGCGCAGCGTGCTCCTGGCGGCCACCGCCGCGCCGATGAGCAACATGGTGGCCAGGGCCACTTCGATCGCGATCAGCAGATTGCCCGCGCCCCGCCTTCCGGTGGTCCCTCTGCCGGCCGCGCCCGCCAGCAGAGTGTTCGCATCGAATTTCGACGACCGGATTGCGGGACCCACTCCGAACAGCGCGCTGGCGGCCAGCGAAATCGCCACCGTGAACGCGAGCACCGCGGGATCCACGCGGAAGCTGGTCATTCGGAACAACTGCGTGCCGATGGACCGGTTCAGAAACGCCGCGCCGCCCGCCGCCAGCAGCGCTCCCAGCGCCGCCGGCCAGCGCCAGGATCAGGCTCTCGGCCAGCAACCACCGCACGATGCGCAGGCGCCCGGCGCCCAACGCCATGCGGATAGCTAAGTCCTTCCGGCGCGACACCGACCGCGCCAGCGTAAGGCTGGCGATGTTGGCGCAGGCGATCAGCAGCACGAAGCCCGCCGCGGACAGCAGGCATTCGAGCATGGCGCGCCTGCGCTGCGCGAAATATTCGACGAGCGGCGCCACCTTTACGGTCCAATCCGCATTCGTCTTGGGATACGCGGCTTCGAGGCGCCTGGCGATGGTGTCCATTTCGCTCTGCGCGCGCGCCATGGTAGTGCCGGGCCGCAGCCGCGCGTAGACGGTGATGGAGTGGTCTTCACGGCTTAGCGCCGCGCTGGGCAGCGCCAGCGGGGTGTAGATATCGAGCGTGCGGTTCCCAACGCGGAACATGGGAAAATCGGGGAGCACACCGATCACCGCGTAGGGTTCTCCTTCTACGATGATATTGCGGCCGACGATGGCGGGATCTGCGCCGTACCGCCGCCGCCAGCACCCGTTCGAGAGCAATACCACGTGGTCGGCCCCGGGCTGTTCCTCCTCCGGCAGGAAGTTCCGCCCCAGCGCGGGCTTCACGCCGATGAGCGGAAAGAACTCCGCCGAAACCCGCATCCCGGGTACGCGCTCGGGTTCGGCGCGGCTATCGGCGACGTTGAAGAACACATACCGGAAGGCAGCCATGCGCTCGAAGACCTGGTTCTGCTCACGCCAGTCTTTGTAGTTCGCCGTGGACGGATTATTGTTGATGCCGGAGTCGCCCTGCCTGGCATTCACCTCCAAGAGATTAACCAGGCGCTCGGGATTCTCCCACGGGATGGGCCGCAGCACCACCGCATTCAGTACGCTGAACATGGTGCTGTTGGCCCCGATGCCCAGCGCCAGTATCGCCACCACCGTTACGGTGAATGCGGGATTCGCGGCCAGCGACCGGGCTGCATCGCGCAGTTCCCGGTAGATTGTTCCCATAAGGACGACTATACATCCGCCGTCCCCTAACCGAGCCACGGCCGTGAGGGAGTGGTTCTCGGCAAGAGTATAATACCGGCAGAGGGATCATCCTGTGACTACGTCAATTGAACTCGGCGGTCATGCCCGCCAAGGCGGAAGAATGCGCACCGCCGGCGCTATTTTTTTCGTCGCGATCTGCGCCGCCGCACCCTTCAGTGGGTGTCAAGGCCACCGTGCCCCGATCGACGATGCAGCCATCACCTTAGCGGTGAAGGCCAGGTTGGCTAAGGAGTTTGGGCCAATTGAAGCCAGGCAGGTTCGTCAATTCGATCGCGGCGCCGACGCACAGACCATAACCTATATCGCCGTGAGTTCAGTCGACGGAGTCGTCACCCTAACCGGCGAAGTGGGAAGCAAGCGGGTGAAGGCCAAGGCGGCTGAAATTGCCCGCGGCGTCGCGCGGGTAGTCCGGGTGAACAATAATCTATCGCTGGCGCCCGGCTACTCCGATGACTCCGAAGGCGGCAAACGGTAATCAAGCAGGTCAGCCGGTTGCGACAACGCAGGGGTTTACAAATGGCGAGTTTGTGTAAGATTTTGTAAAGGGGTCTGCATCGGGCTGACTCAATGGCCCCCAGGGCTGGGCGCGACGAACAAAGCCCAAGATGTTAATAGTAAGCGGCTGGTAGGCCACTCGTCCCTCCGCTGTGCAGCATGGGAGTTTTCTGGAGACGCTCAAGCGGAGGGTGTCGTGATCGCGGCAGGATGATTCTGTTGTCAAGGAGCGGTGGGCTCTCCGGCGGTGCGCGGCTCGGCCGGGTGCGGAGGGCCCTGACTTAACTCGATTGCAGGATACCACGGGGGCAATAGCGATTCGGGTTTGTGAATGCCGTTGAGCGTTTGTTTTCAGTGTGTGCTGGTTATGGCAAGTTGTGTGATTGAGGCAGGTGGATTCAATTCCACGGAGCTCCGGGGGCATCACAACCCAGAACGCCTGATCTCCACCCTCGATCTGGACGCGCATCACGCCGGGCTGCATGTCGAGGACGCGGAGCGTGACGATGTGCAGGCGTATAGTCCATAGGGCGATTGTAACGGGATTATGGCCGCACCGCAGGTGTTGACATCGGTGCTGGCGTTTTACGTTATGATGAATCAGTTCACAACACGATGCCGTCCGTCGATACCGCTGCGCCGAGGCAGGACTGTACCCCCTTTCTGCGATGGGCTGGCAGCAAGCGCCGACTGCTGCCAGTTCTGCAAACCTTCTGGACACAAAGGCACAGGCGATACGTAGAGCCGTTTGCCGGTTCGGCGTGCCTTTTTTTCGCCATCAAGCCTCCGAAGGCCATCCTGGGCGATCTAAACCCAGAGCTGATCGCCACCTATATCGAGGTGAAGTACCGGATAGCTGAAGTTCTGAAAGAGCTGAAGCGGCTTCAGCCTGCGGACAGGGATGAATACAGCCGACTTCGCGCCATCGATATCACTACGATGACGCCGCCGGCCAGGGCAGCGCGGTTTATCTACCTGAACAGGTTTTGCTTCAATGGGATTTACCGAACGAATCTGCTGGGACAGTTCAACGTGCCATATAGCGGAGTGCGGTGCGGTAGTGTGCCTACAGATGAGGCATTCGAGAAATGCTCGAATCGACTGCGACCGGCGAGATTCGTTAATGGTGATTTCGAAAAGGTGCTGATACATGCGGCGAAGGGGGATTTGGTCTACATGGACCCTCCCTTCGCTGTGCGAGCCCGGCGCGTGTTCCGGGAATATGACCCAAGTACGTTCACCAGCGACGATATTGTGCGGCTGCGAAGATGGATGGAGCGACTGAACGCCGCGAAGATAAACTTCGTCGTAAGCTACGCCGAATCCGACGAAGGGGACGTTTTGCGGAGAAATTTTTCGTACGAAACGGTTTCGGTGCGGAGGCACATTGCCGGATTCGCGGGCCACCGTACCGTCACAAATGAATTCCTAATATCGAACGTGTGAAAACTGTATGCCGACTCTGAAGCCTTCGCACCCAGAAGTTGCTCCCGTGGTCCCGTCAGGGCAGCTGCGTCGTCTTAGCGTCGATCAGATCAAGCCAAGCACGAATAATCCGCGTTTGTTGTTTGATACTCCCGAAATGCTGGAGCTTAAGAAGAACATCGCAGAGCATGGTGTTCTGGTTCCCATAACGGTCTACCGGCCCAAAGGGCAGCCCAAATTCTCAATCCTCGATGGGGAACGCCGGTACAAATGTGTCGTCGATCTTACGAACGAGAATCACGTCGGCAAAGACGGCAAGCCCCTAAGAATACCAGCCAACATTGTAGAGCCTCCGACGATGATCGCGGGCCTCCTCTACATGTTCTCGATCCACAACTACCGGGCAGAGTGGGAGTTGATGCCGACGGCTCTTAGCCTCAAGATTGTGATGGAGAGGCTTGAGGTCACAGACAATGCGGCCCTCAATAAACTGACGGGTCTTAGTGAGCGGCAGATCGAAAGGTGCAAAATACTGCTCCAATTCCCAGAGCGGTTTCAACTGCTATCGCTCGATCCAGATCCAAAGACACGGATTCCATCGAACTTCTGGATTGAAGCTTTACCAGTATTGAATCTAGCATTAGAGAAAGTTGAAAGCGTCAGGAAGCTTGGACGTGACAAGGCGACGGACAAACTGGTTGACAAATATCGCAAACATAAGATTAGGAGCGTAATTCATTTTCGGCGCATCTTGGAGGGTTACGATCACGCGGAGGACGATCCGACCCTGAGAGCTAAGGTCGTGAGGCGCATAGAGGAGTTTTTCCTCAATCCAAAGTTGGAGACGAGAGAAGCTTTCGATGAATTCGTAGTGGATAAGAAGCGCGTGCAGAGCGCAGTCACAGCTTGCCAAACTTTCGTTTCCGAGCTGAAGAACTTCCGATTGCGGTATACGACGGAGGAGAGCGAACGCAATAGGCTTAGGGAGGAACTCATCGCCGTCCAAAAATACTGTAAAACTCTAGAAGAGGCCCTTGAGGGGACTGATAATCCAGATGCATCTCGCGAATAGGACATGAAGCCTCCACTGAAGACTGCGAAAGATGCGTCGTTACGTTATCATGATTATAGCCCTCAGCCTGTAACCGTCACCTCTGTACGCAAGTGGCTCAAACAACTTGAGAGGAAAGATCGCAAACTAGCCTGGAAGTTATTGCAGGAGGTGATCTACTTTTCTGAGCTCGAAACCAAAAAGATTCTCATCCGTCAAAACAAAGCGTTGATGAGTAATCTTGAAAAGTCAGGATTGCCGAGCAAGAAACTGATCTATTTACAGACTGATGACGCGGGGAGTAGTAGTCCCATGATGCTCGGTATGTTGCGCGACGCCGCACGATTGCAGCAGCGTGGTTGTAAGTTAGTTGATGGACGTGATGGCCTTCGGATTAATAATGCAACCAAGACGCTTGAAGAGGGCGCCATAATCTATATCGATGATTTCGTCGGCTCCGGTGATCAACTGGTCGAAGCCCGAACAGTGATCATGGATAGCGTGGTCGGAAGTTTTTCAGAGTTCCTGCTAGTGCCGAGTATTTGTGAGGAAGCCTATAAGAGATTGACGAACCTCGGCATCACCGTTTACACAGGCCATATTCACGCGAGAGCTGAGCGACCACTACTGGAGAATTCTCACCTGTTGGAAGATGAAGAACGAGATCGGTTAATAGCGATCTGCAAAGAGATTAGGCCCAATACGAGTTTGGGTTACGAAGGTCTCACGACAATGGTCGTATTGTATCGGAACGCTCCGGACAGTCTTCCGGCCCTATTAAGAGGCAGTGACAAGCAGAGGCCGTTCTATGGTCTGTTCCCGAGGGTCAAGGATCTGCCAGTAAGAGAAGGCTGAGCTTGGCAATGGTTTGTCAACGCGGGAACGCAGAGTTATCGTTACGCAGTCTGCTGCCGATCAGGCACAGCAACGCCGACTTATTCATCTGCGACTGGCGGACGCGGTTTTCAAAGACGTAAGCGTCTGGTGAACCCCTCTTCCCAAGCCTGCCGGGCAGGTTGCATACTGGCTTCATGACCAAAGCCATCGTAGGAATGGGAACAAGGGAAGACTATTGGCGCGCACGCATCGCTGAACAAGA
>Ga0302324_100004689_pt1 | contig 30128 bp, 24 predicted proteins | sample Palsa_T0_1_FD_201949 | JGI IMG/M metagenome (GOLD analysis project Ga0302324, IMG submission 201949) | Peat permafrost microbial communities from Stordalen Mire near Abisko, Sweden - Palsa_T0_1 | ecosystem: Environmental > Terrestrial > Soil > Palsa > Peat permafrost | place: Sweden: Abisko...
TCGCCTATCCTGAATCCCTGACGACCCGCAAGTACGGGGTTAATCGAGCCCCAAGGGCTGATTAAATCCGCCGAGGCCGGAGTCGCCGACGCTCGGGTCATCAGACGGGATTCGCTGAGTGGTTACGGGTCTAGGGCGCGGATAGCATGGCCATACGAGTGTGCTCCTTGGCGATGTGCGCGAGCACGCGCGCGTCAAGCTTCTGTTCAACAGCCCTTGCGATAGCGCTGGCCTCGGTTGGCTGGGCAGGAGACTTGAGCAGAGTCGTGCACCTGGACTTGCCCGCGGACTCTCTCAGCGCCTCGCTTCGCTTGTTGGCTAAGGAAGCCGACCTGCAGATCTCCTTTCCCCCCGAGGACGTCGCCGGCCTGCAGAGCGAACCACTCCAGGGTGACTACACGGCCCGGGACGCCCTCTCACGACTATTAATGGGCACCCAATTTCAGGCGGTCGAGAATGGCGTAGACAGCATCGCCGTACGCCGCAACGTGGCAGAGCCGAAGTCGATCCCAAGACAGGGCCCACGGCCGATGCCGCCAGCGCCGACTGAATCAGGTGCCCGCAACATGTCGCAGTACGGTCTACAAGAAATCGTCGTCACCGCTCGAAAGGAGGCCGAGCGGCTACAGGATGTTCCGATAAGCATGACTGCGCTTTCCGAGCAGACACTGCAAAGATCGGGGCCGCGAGTCTTGCCGATATCGCCGGCGAGGTACCTGGGCTGAATGTCGTCTCCAGGGGTCCGGGACAAAACCAAATCATCATTCGCGGCGTCTCCTCCAGCGGGGGAGTGCCGACCGTCGGCTTTTACATCGATGACACGCCTATCCAGTCGGTTGGGGTCATAGACATGGACCCGGCGCTCCTCGACCTCGAGCGGGTGGAAGTGCTGCGCGGGCCGCAGGGGACACTCTACGGCGCAAGCTCCATGGGCGGCACCGTCAAGTACGTGACGCGGCAACCGGATCTTTTGGCCACGCAAGCCAACGTGAAAACGACCCTTTCCGACACCGACGGCGGAGGCCTCAATTACGAAGTCAGTGGCCTGGTGAACGAACCGCTCGTTTCGGGCAGCGTGGCGCTGCGCGCGCTCGCGTTCTACGGGTATCAGGATGGTTACATCGACCGCTATCCGATCAACCCGAACAACTACCTGGCCAGCCTGTCCGGGCCGGTCACGAAAGATGTCAATACCGAAAAGACATACGGACTACGCCTCAGCATACGGATAAGACCGAGCCAGGCGCTCTCCGTGACACCAGCGGTCTGGATTCAGCGCACCGATTTGGGCGCGCCGTTCACGTTTGACGACCCGCCCGGAAGCTTCGACCACCCGTTCCAGGCGCGCGACGTCAATGAGGCCATTACCAACGAGCTCCGGCTTGTAACGCTAACGATCGACGGTAACGTTCAAGGCGTGCACTTCACATCGTCGACCGCGTACCGCGATCGGTGGTTCGACGCCGTCGAAGACGAATCAAAGGTGGTCTACTATTTCCTATCGCCCGTGCCGCAGTCATACGTTTATCCGTCACCAAATGATAACTATTTCGCCAATCATGACTTCACAGAAGAGATTCGCGGATCCGCTAGCGTTGGCGCGGTGCATGGGCTCATCGGTTTGTTCTATTTGCACCAAGACAACTTCTACGTCGCCCACCAACCCATTCTTTCGGGCTACAACGCTGCGTTTGGCACGCCGTTCGGCGATCAGGCCTTTTATCTCGGCACCACCTCATATTACGCCACACAAGAAGCCCTCTACGGTGAGGTAAACATCGACGTCACACGACGGCTCCAGGCAACCGTTGGCGCGCGCGCAGTTCGAGTCACGCAGTACGAATACGTGGAGACTACGGGTGTTTTCAACGGCGGCTATAGCGCGGGCGGCGGCTCCAGTTACGACAGGGGCATCAATCCAAAGTTCGAGCTGTCATATCGCGTGGAGCCGGATTTCCTCACGTATGCCACTGCCGCGAAAGGATTCCGCCAGGGAGGGCCCGTCGTGGGTTTTCCCGCTGGAATCTGCACCGCTGATCTCGCGGCCCTGGGGCTCAGATCACCGCCGACTTCGTTCAAGCCGGATGCGCTTTGGAGCTACGAGCTAGGCGGAAAAACCGCTTGGCTCGACGATCGATTGACCGTCAACGGCGCCGTCTATCATATGAACTGGAGCAATGTTCAGCAGCTCATCACTCTGCCCACGTGCGGTGTAGCTTTTGTCGGGAACTTTGGAATGGCTTCGAGCGAAGGAAGCGAGGTCGAAATCCACTACGAGCCGATCGCGGTATTGCGCTTGACCCTTGGGGCGGCCTATAACGAGGCGAAGTTAACCTCGACCATCATTGGGGCTCAAGGCCAGAAAGGAGATATCCTCGAGAATGCACCGCGGTGGATGGGCTCGGCGTCAGCGGAGTACCGCCGAGAATTCGGTGGCCCCACGTCAGGCTACGCGCGATTGGACTTCAGCACGGTGACCCATCAGTACAATAATTTTGAGAAAACGAACATCTATCGTAATCGCCCCGGCTATAGCCTCTTGAACATGCGCGTTGGTACCAAGCACCAGGCGTGGGACATGGCGCTGTTCATTAATAACGCGCTCAACAAGCACGCAGAGACTGCACTGCCGGTGTCCTACGCCGTCGACCTGCCGACGACGCGCAGCATTTCCCTCAATCAGCCAAGAACCGTTGGCCTTGAAGTTCGCCACGATTTTTGAGTGCTTCACTCGGCAAGCAGGCGTTCCCGATGATCGCCAACCCGGCCCGACACATTCGTGACCAACGTTGGAATCCAATCTGGTCTACTGATGGAGTGATATAGACGTCTACCTAAAGACTACCAGTCGAGTCGCCACGAGGGCGTAACTGCGCAATTTCCGTGAAATAAATCGCTTCAGCGCCGACTATCAGAACGGTCCGTCGCGCGCATCGACGACAGTCGATCAGCCGCGTGAATGGGATATCAAAAAAAAATGGCTGACGAAGGTGTGACCAAATCTATGACCAAATGACCAAATGGCCACGAGTGACCAAATGCGCTTTCGAGGGCTCTGCGAGTCAAAAAAGACCCGAAAATCAATGGTCGGGGTGACAGGATTTGAACCTGCGACTCCTACGTCCCGAACGTAGTGCTCTACCAGGCTGAGCTACACCCCGAAATCAGCGCGTTCAGTGCTTGCGGGCCACGGCGAACTTCGCAAGTTCGCTCAAACCTTCTTTGAAACTGGATTCGGGAAGGGGTGCCAGGGCGGCAAGCGCCTGATCCACCTCGCTTTGTGCGAGTTGCGCAGTGTACGCAAGGCCTCCGAGGCTTGCAACGGCGCGGGTGATCTCCTCGAGGTGATCAAGGCCGCCCTCCTCGATGGCCTCTCGGATCATGCGGCGCTGCGCGTCGTTTCCATGCTGCAGCGCATAAATGAGCGGCAGTGTGGGCTTGCCCTCGGCCAGATCGTCGCCCAGGTGCTTGCCGAGGGAGGATTCGTCGGCCTCGTAATCGAGCGCATCGTCCACGAGCTGGAAGGCGGTGCCGATGTGCTTGCCGAAGCGCGCGAGCGACTCCTCGATGATCGGGGTTGCATTGCTCAGCACCGCGCCGACTTGTGCACCCGCCTGGAACAGCCGCGCGGTCTTGCGATTGATCACGTCGAGGTACCGCGCTTCGCTGGTGTGGGAATCGTGCGCATTCATGAGCTGGAGGACTTCACCCTCGGCAATCGCGTTGGTGGCATCCGCCATGATGTCCATGATCGACATGCGACCTAGGCGCACCATCATCTGAAAAGCGCGGGAATACAGGAAATCGCCTACCAGCACGCTTGTGGCATTGCCGAATTCCTCGTTCGCCGTTTTATGGCCGCGCCGGAGCGATGAGCCGTCCACGACGTCGTCGTGGAGGAGGGTCGCGGTATGAATGAACTCGATGAAGGCCGCGGCGTCTATGTGCTCCTCGCCCTGTTGTCCGCAAGAGCGGGCCGCCAGGAGCACGAGGAGGGGGCGCAAGCGCTTTCCGCCCGCATAAATGATGTAGTCGGCGACCCGATTGACGAGGGCAACCTGGCTATACAGACGATGTTTGACGACCCTATCGACGGCCTCAAAATCGGCGGCTACGAGCTCACGAATCTGTTCTAGTGTCATGCATCGCCCAAGGCTAACGTGCCATGGTACATAAGAACCCGATGTGAGGGGTGGCGCAACAAAAGCGCCCCCGGACCTCTTTTGGAAGATCTTCGCCCTGGATTTGACCGATTGGGCCCTCCACAGTAGAATTCTCGGCTCTTTTGCGAGCCCCAAAAGCTTGCCTAGTCTGGAGCTCAACCATGTATGCCGTGATTGCCACGGGCGGTAAACAGTACCGCGTCCAAGAGGGCGCCGTGCTCCGCATCGAGAAGCTCGATGCGGAAGCGGGTTCGAGCGTCGAGTTCGGCCAAGTGCTGCTCGTCGGAGCGGGCGCAAGCGTCACGCTGGGCGCGCCTTTCATCGGCAACGCCAAGGTTGTCGCCACGGTGCAGAGCCACGGCAAGGGTGACAAGGTGCGCATCGTCAAATTCCGCCGGCGCAAGCACTACAAGCGAGAGGGGACCCACCGGCAGCCCTACACCGAAGTGAAGATCACGCAGATCGTCGCCTAGGGTTCGATGAGGAGATAGAAGACATGGCACACAAAAAGGCCGGCGGCAGCACTCGAAACGGCCGCGATTCACACGCCAAGCGATTGGGCGTCAAGAAGTTCGGGGGCGAGGACGTGCTCGCCGGCAACATCCTCATCCGTCAGCGCGGTACGGTCTATCGCGCCGGCGTCAATGTGGGGATGGGCACCGATCACACGTTGTTCGCCACCGCCAACGGGATCGTCGAGTTTCGGGTCAAAGGCCCGGACCAGCGAACCTTCGTCAACGTCGTCTCGAAATAAGCGCCCGCGGGCGCATGCTCGCCGTCAAAAAAAAGGGGGAGCCGCGCCGACCTGCTCCCCCTTCTAATTTCTAGCCTCCTCCCCCATGAAATTCATCGACGAAGCCAAGGTCAGGGTGCAGGCCGGCAACGGCGGGCGCGGCTGTGTCAGCTTCCGGCGCGAGAAGTTCGTGCCCTTCGGCGGCCCCGACGGCGGTGATGGCGGACTCGGTGGAAGCGTGTACCTCAAGGCCGTCGAGGGCATGAACACGCTCGCCGACTATCGCATTTCGCGCGTCTTCAAGGGACAGAATGGCGAGAGCGGCAGCGGCAACGACTGCACCGGCCACGGCGGGGATGATGCGTACGTGCCGGTGCCCGTGGGCACCGTGGTCACGGACGTCGCCACCGGCGAGCAGCTGGGCGATCTCATGGCGGATGGCCAGACCTTGCTGGTGGCCCGCGGCGGAAAGGGCGGTTGGGGCAATACACGCTTCAAATCGAGCACCAACCGCACCCCCCGCAAATCCGGGCCGGGTCTGCCGGGCGAGAAGCGCGAGCTTGCCCTCGAGCTCAAGCTGATTGCCGACGTGGGTCTCTTGGGCCTGCCGAATGCGGGCAAGTCCACCCTCATTCGTGCGGTGTCCGCCGCTCGTCCGAAGGTGGCTGACTATCCGTTCACGACCTTGTACCCGAACCTTGGCGTCGTCAGTGCGGGTCCCGGCCGCAGCTTCCTCATGGCGGACATTCCGGGCCTCATCGAGGGCGCCGCCGAAGGAGCCGGGCTCGGCATCCGGTTCCTGAAGCATCTGCAACGCACTCGCGTGCTCCTGCATCTCGTGGATATCTCGCCTCCCGACCCGGACGCAGATCCCGTGAAGGGGGCGCGCAGCATCATCGCGGAGCTCAAGAAATTCGCGGTGGATCTCGCGGCCAAGGAGCGTTGGCTGGTCATCAACAAGATCGATTTGCTCGGGCCGCAAGAGGCGAAGCGCCGCGCGGCGGAAATAGTGCGAAGACTCCGGTGGAAAGGGCCGGTGTGGCTGATCTCGGGGGCAACCGGTGCAGGCACCGCCGAGCTGAAGCAGGCGCTCATGAGCTACCTCGAAGGGCACCCGCGTGAGTCCGCTACGGCGGACGGAGAGCGGGAGAGCGCCTAGAGGCTACTTGGCGAGCGCACGCACCTGCTTGGTCAGGCGGCTCTTGTGCCGAGCGGCCTTGTTGCGGTGAATGATGCCTTTATTGACCATGCTGTCGATGATCGGAGTCGCCGCGGCGAGCGCTGTGGCCGCATCGGACTGATTGCCGGCCTTGAGCGCGAGGGTGGCCTTACGGATGGCGCTGCGCAGCTGCGAGGTCAGGGCATCGTTGCGGGCGCGATGCGCGGTCGACTGTCGGGCAGCTTTTTCAGCAGATTTCGTGTTCGCCAAGCGTGCACTCCTACAGGGATCTCGAGGCGTACAGGCCCCGAAAAGAGCCGCGTATTTTCCGGTTCGAGCCCTTGGTTGTCAAATACGGCGGGCCCGGTCGGGCGTTTGCGTATAATTTGGGGCTTTAGCCATGGAACTAGTACGCGGTCTGCACAACATAGCCAAAGCTGCCCGCGGCTGCGTGCTCACCGTGGGCAATTTCGACGGCGTGCACCTGGGGCATCAGCAGATGATTCGCGCCGTCAAGCAGCGCGCGGCGGAGCTTAAGCTCCCCGCGACGGTCCTCGTGTTCGAGCCGAGCTCGAAAGAGTTCATCGATCCGGATGGCGCGCCCGCACGCCTGACCCGCTGGCGCGAGAAATTCGTCGCGCTCGAGGCCACCGGCGTGGACCGGCTGGTGACGTTGCGCTTCAACGACTGCATGCGTGCAATGAGCCCGCAGGCGTTCGTCCATGAGCTCATGGTCGAGGCGTTGGGCGTCCGCCACATCGTGGTAGGCCATGACTTTCGGTACGGCAGCAAGGCTATCGGCACGATCGAGAGCCTGCGCGAAGCCGGCCGAGCGCGGAGTTTCGGCGTCGAAGAGATCGCCCCGTTCGTCATCGACGGCGTACGCGTCAGCAGCACCGCGGTGCGTGAGCGGCTGGAGGAAGGGGATTTTCCGGGCGCGGAGCGCTTGCTGGGACGCCCCTACCGCATGCTGGGCCACGTCGCGCGCGGTCGGCGGCTCGGCCGCGAGCTGGGATTTCCGACGGCGAATCTGCACCTCATGCGGCGCAAATCGCCGGTCTGGGGGATCTCGGCCGTGAAGGTGTTCGGCATCGCTTCATCGCCCCTCGGCGGTGTGGCGAGTCTCGGCACCCGGCCTACGGTGGACGGCACCGAGCCGCTGCTCGAGGTGCATGTATTCGATTTCGCCGGCGATTTGTATGGGCGTTTGATCGAGGTGGAGTTCGTCGCGAAACTGCGCGACGAGGCGAAGTTCGATTCGCTCGATGCCCTGGTCAGGCAGATGCAGGTCGATGCCGCGCAGGCCCGCGAGCTCTTGTCGAGGATGAATGGTGACTGATTACAAACTCACGATTAACTTGCCGAAGACCGACTTCCCGATGAAGGCGGATCTCGCGAGACGCGAGCCCGCCCTGCTCGAGGCGTGGGAGCGCACGGACCTCTATGGCAAGATCCGCAGCGTCACGAAAGGCCGCCCCGGCTACATACTCACGGACGGGCCGCCCTATGCGAACGGCGCGATCCATCTGGGTCACGCAGTCAACAAGATTCTGAAAGACATCATCGTCAAGTCACGCACGCTCGACGGGTACGATGCGCCTTACGTGCCCGGTTGGGACTGCCACGGGCTGCCGATCGAGATGCAGGTCGAGAAGACCCACGGGCGCGTGGGGCAGAAGATCGACGCCAAAGCCTTTCGCGCCGCCTGCCGCGACTACGCCTACAAGCAGGTCGACGCGCAGCGCAAGGACTTCAAGCGCTTGGGAGTCTTCGGCGATTGGAAGCACCCCTACCTCACCATGGACCCTCGCTTCGAGGCCGAGCAGCTGCGCGCGTTCGCGATGATCATCAAGAATGGGCACGTCTATAAAGGCTACAAGCCGGTGCATTGGTGCTTGAACTGCCGCTCCGCGCTCGCGGAGGCGGAGGTCGAGTACGAGGACATCACCTCGCCGAGCGTCTACGTGCGCTTCGAGGTCCTCGACCGGGCGGATCTCGCGGCGCGTCTCGGGATGCCCAGCGATCCGGCCGATCTCGACGTTCCCACCTCGGTCGCCATCTGGACCACGACACCCTGGACCTTGCCCGCCAACCAAGCGGTCGCGGTCCATCCGCAGATCGACTATGCGCTGGTCGAGTTCGACCTGGGCGACGGGCGCGAGCGCTTGATCGTCGCGAACGAGCGCGTCGAGCCCTTGATGCAGACGCTCGGTGTGGGCGCATGGACGACGCTCGCCGAGATCAAGGGCGAGGCGCTCGAGCATGTGAAGCTCAAGCATCCGTTCTACGAGCGGGTGGTGCCGATGGTGCTGGGTGATCACGTCACGCTCGATGCCGGCACGGGCGCCGTGCACACCGCGCCCGGTCACGGCCTCGATGACTACGTCGTCGGGCGACGCTACGATCTCCCGATCGAGAACCCGGTGGGCGGCGACGGCCGCTTTCTCCCCTCGACGCCGTTATTCGCGGGAGAGCAGGTGTTCGACGCCAACGCCCACGTCATCGAGGTTCTGGGCACTGCGGGTCGGCTCCTCAAGGGCGAGCCGTATCATCACGCGTACCCGCATTGCTGGCGGCACAAGACGCCGGTCATCTTTCGCGCAACGCCTCAGTGGTTCATCAGCATGGATCAGGCGGGCTTGCGCAAGGGTGCCCTCGAGGCCATCGCGCATGTCGATTGGATGCCCGCCTGGGGCGAGCAGCGCATCAGCGGCATGATCGCAGGACGTCCCGACTGGTGCGTGTCGAGGCAGCGCACTTGGGGCGTGCCGATCCCGTTGTTCGTCGACAAGGAGACGGGCGAGCTGCATCCGCGCACCCTCGAGCTCATCGAGGAGGTCGCGCAGCGAGTGGAGCGCGGCGGTATCGATGCGTGGTTCGACCTCGACGCGGCCTCGCTCTTGGGCGCGGACGCGCCGCGCTATGAGAAATCGACCGACGTCATGGATGTCTGGTTCGACTCCGGAGTCGTGCACCACGCCGTCACACAGCTGCGGCCCGAGATCGTCGCGCCATCGGATCTGTATCTCGAGGGCTCCGACCAGCACCGCGGCTGGTTCCACAGCTCCCTCCTGACCTCTGTCGCCATGCATGGACGTGCGCCTTACCGCGGCGTGCTCACGCACGGATTCACGGTGGATGAGAAGGGCCGCAAGATGTCGAAGTCGGTCGGCAACACGCTCGTGCCGCAGAAGTTGACGAGCACCCTGGGGGCCGATGTGGTGCGGCTGTGGATCGCCGCCACCGACTATGCGAACGAGATGAGTGTCTCGGACGAAATCCTGAAGCGCATGGCGGACTCCTATCGGCGCATTCGCAATACCGTGCGGTTCCTCTTGGGCAACATGCATGGCTTCGATCCGGCGCGGCACGGGGTGCCGTTTCACGACCTCGTGGCCATCGATCAATGGGTCATCAGCAAGGCATTTGCGCTGCAAAACGACGTCGTGACGGCGTTTCGCAATTACGAGTTCCACAAGATTTATCAAGAGGTGCACAATTTCTGCGTGGTCGAGCTCGGAGGATTTTATCTCGACATCCTCAAGGATCGGCTCTACACGACCGGCGCCGATAGCCGACCGCGGCGCTCGGCGCAGACCGCGCTCTTTCATCTCGCCGATGCCATGGTGCGCTGGCTTGCCCCGATCTTGAGCTTCACCGCCGAGGAGGTCTGGAGCTTCATGCCGGGCGAGCGCAGCGAATCGGTGTTCTTGAACACCTGGCACTCGTTTCCCGCCGGTGCGGAGCGCGCGAGTGTCATCGATTGGCCCGCGTTTATCGCGCTCAAGGCGGACGTCGCCCGTCAGCTCGAGCGCCTGCGCATGGCCGGGCGGATCGGCGCGCCGCTCGAGGCTGAAGTCACGATCTATGCTCCGCCGGAGCAGGCGCAACGTTTCGGCGCGCTCGGCGATGAGCTCCGCTTCTTGCTGATCACAAGTCAGGCGAAGGTGGTGGCGACAGACACCCCGCCCGCCGATTCCGTGCCGAGCCACGCCGAGAACGTCTGGATCGAGGTGAAGCCGAGCGCCCAGCGCAAGTGTGTGCGCTGCTGGAATCTGCGCGCGGACGTCGGGAGCGATTCGCGGCATCCGGAACTTTGTGCGCGCTGCGTCGTCAATATCGAAGGGCCCGGCGAGGAGCGTAGATTCGCATGAGCCATCCAATCAACCGCGGCCGGGCGGCAATTTGGCTGCTGCTATCGGCGCTGGTGGTGCTCGCCGATCAGCTCTCCAAGAGCTACATTACGAGCCACTACGGCGAATTCGAGTTCACCACCGTGCTGCCGATTCTCGATATCACCCGCATGCACAACGTCGGCGCGGCGTTCAGCTTTCTCGCTACCGCCTCGGGCTGGCAGCGCTGGCTCTTCATCACGCTCGCCGTGATCGTAAGCATCGGAATCGTCGTGTGGCTGTACCGCATGCCGCGCTCGCAAGGGTTGCTCGCGTGCGGGCTCGCCCTGGTGCTCGGCGGGGCGATCGGCAACGTCATCGACCGCATCCGCCTGGGCGCCGTGGTCGATTTCATTCACTTTCACTGGGATCGCGCGTACTTTCCGGCGTTCAACATCGCCGACTCGGCGATCACGGTCGGTGCAGCGTGTCTGATCCTGGACGCGATGTTCGAACCTAAACGCGCACGAGCGAAGGCGGAGACCTGATGCAAATTCTGTTAGCCAATCCACGCGGCTTCTGCGCGGGCGTGGACCGCGCCATCGATATCGTGGAGCGTGCCATCGATCTGTTCGGCGCACCCATCTACGTGCGCCACGAGGTGGTACACAACAAGTACGTCGTCGATCGGCTGCGCACCATCGGCGCCGTATTCGTCGAGGAGCTGAATGAGGTGCCCGACGGTACGACGGTGATCTTCAGCGCACACGGCGTCTCGCGTGCCATCCAGATGGAGGCGGAGCGGCGCTCGCTCAAGGTGTTCGATGCGACTTGTCCGCTGGTGACGAAAGTGCACATGGAAGTTACCCGCTATGCGCGCGAGGCGCGCGAAGTGTTCCTCATCGGGCACGCCGGGCATCCCGAGGTCGAGGGCACGATCGGTCAGTTCGACACCTCCTACGGCGGCAGCATCTATCTTGTCGAGACGGTCGAGGACGTCCAGAACGTCAAGGTCCGCAACGCCGGTCACCTCGCCTTCGTCACGCAGACGACCCTGTCGGTGGACGACACGGCATCGATCGTCGAAGCGCTGCGCACGCGCTTTCCCGGCCTCAAGGCCCCGGTGAAGGAGGACATCTGCTACGCGACGCAGAACCGCCAGGACGCCGTGAAGGACCTCATCCATCGCTGCGATCGGCTCGTCGTGGTCGGGTCGCAATCGAGCTCGAACTCGAACCGCTTGCGCGAGATGGCCGACAAGGCCGGCATACCCGGATACCTGGTCGATGGGCCCGAGCATTTGCACCGCGAGTGGTTTGACGGGGCGAAAACCGTCGGCGTAACGGCCGGCGCGTCCGCTCCCGAGGTGCTGGTGCAGGGAGTCATCGCGCAGCTGCGCGAGTGGGGTGGCGAGGTCGTCGAGGAGCTCAAAGGCCGCGAGGAACATGTGATTTTCGCGCTGCCGCGCTCCCTTCGAGAGGTTCACAAGCGGGTGGGCAGCCTTTCGTCGGAGGGCTCGACGGGGTAAGATGACGGCCCCTTTTGAGTCCATGCCGCAATAGCTCAGTTGGTAGAGCAACGCATTCGTAATGTACAGCGCTGCATCGCTCTGAACCTATAAAACAAGCATTTTCTACGCTGCTTTCCTGCGCCCTGTGCCCGCTTTTGTACGGCCCACCCACTGAGTCAGGTGCTAGTCCGCGGTGACTACGACGCGGGACGCTCCCGTGCGACGGCACGAATGGCCGCTTCCTAAAGAATCGTCCGGATTGGGCGTGCGTCCGGAGTTGGCCGTTAGCGCCATGTCGGACCGCGACGGCACAGTCCCCCACGTCTGCCGACTCAGTCCCGCCAGAAACCCTTGAATCGATCCGGCGCAAGATCCGTGTATCGCACGGTGTGAGCGATGTTCTTGTGCCCGAGATAATGCTGCAGGGATCGGGTGTCGTGGTCCTCTTTGGCGAGCTTGAAGCCGCAGGCATGACGCAGCATGTGGGGGTGAACTGGGAATGCGATCTTTGCCGCTGACGCTGATCGTGTGACGAGCTTCCGCACATTGCTTGCCGTCATCGGACCGCCGCGCTCAGAGACGAATAGACAGGGGCGTGTGAGGCTGCGCCCGAAGGCGCTCGAGGGGGTTATGGTGCGGCGTCTGAAGGACGATATCCGTGCGGTGCAGGGCGGCTTCCCCAAGCGGGAAGTGTTCCGCATTACGATCGACGGCCTTGCGGACGATGCGCCGGAACTCGTGCTCTCGCGCCTGCTTGATGAGTACCTTGAATGACTTAAGCCAACTCGATTGCCGGCCTTCGAACCAGGTGGTCGGCGGTTCGAATCCGTCCGGGCGCACATTTCAATCAAGTCAACCGCGGTTACTCACCGGGCGCTGTCCAAATTAGGACCGCGTCTCCCTTCCGGGACGGCATGTTTCCCTCGTGGTGTCATAAGCAGCCCTTCATCACCTCGCGGACCCCGCTGCGGTGCTCGCAGCATAGTGCGGGTGTGTCCGCATGACCGGTGGCTCGGCGGGCGACTGCCGATTCCGCAGCCGCCCGCCTTGATGCACCCGCTTTGACCCACGACGCGTGGGGGGTCTGTTTCCTCTTGAGACTAATACTCCGGGAACCCGGTAACGATGGCGCCGATCTTAGGCGTCCCAATTCCTGTCGCCAAATCGAAACCCGGCGTGGTCGGGAACAGGCCGTTATTGTTGGTCGATTGCCAAAATCCTGTGATGTCGTGGAAATAACCGTAATAATCCGAGTTGTAGAGCCCATAGAGCAGTTGGTTTGCGTTGCCGATGCGGTGATGATGCATGAACGCGACCCGATCACCGATAACTGCCGACCATAGCGGCGAGGACAGGCTGGTACCACCGATCCCAAACCAGCCGGGTGCCGGTTCGCCGCTGCTGAACGTGCCGCAGGTGCTGTAGTCGGGCGGGTTCGGATTCCCCGTGCAGTATTCAGCATAGCCCGTGTATGGATCGGCATTGGCGGAGACGTCCGGCACTTCGCGGCATGGGCTCCCCGCCCTCGCCAGCGCACACTGCGTGGTCCCGTTGCCGTATGTGGTGTAGGGATTCGTGATCCCCGGACCGAACTGGTAGATCGGGCGGCCCCAAAATTGGCTGTTGCCACCGCCGCCGGCGCCGGTTTCCGCGCACCAGAAATACCCCGACAGCGGGTAGCCTGATTCACCGTCCGGAACCCCGCCTTCGTTGTAGCTCTCGTTACAGAGATTCAGGACATTCCAAACCGTCTCTACGCCAGATGGATATTGCGGATCAGGATTCGACCCGGGATTGGCGGATTCGAACGAGGTCCCCCCGACGCTGGTCACCCACGGCTGCGTCGCAGGATCCGCGGCGTTGACGATAGTGGTGCCATCGGTGCGGATGCAGCCAAAGGCGCCGGTGTCGCCCGAGGACGAGAACATGCTCTGACCTTGAGAGGCTATCTGCTGGAAGAGCAGATTCTCGGCCTGGGCATAGGCGGGCCCCGCGTCATTCTCACATGTGCCCCAGCTCGAACTGATGACATCCGCAACATCGTCATTCGCGATCTTCGCGTACATGTCTAACTCGGTCTGCCCGGTGTAATCGTTCGGCGCAAGGTACACGAGGATGTTGCGTGCAGCGGGTGCTATCGAGAGCGTCATCTCAATGTCCGCATCCACCTCGATGTCGCCGCTGTAGCCATTATATTGCGGCGGACAGGTGTCTCCGCCCGGGCAGACCGGATACAGCGGTCCGCCGTCGACGTTGATGTCTTTGAGCGGTGGCGTGTACGAATCGCCGTAGAATAGTCTTGCCCAGGTGTCGATGTCGGAATGCAGGTAGGCAGAGAGTTCGAACACCGCGAAGTTAACGCCCGCCCCTTTGCCACTCGGCCCCACCTCGGCTGCACCATAAAACGCATTGGTCTGCGACGGTGTCAAGCCGCTGCACGCAGGACCGCCGCCGTAGCCGTAACTGAACCCGGTGCCGTAATTGAAGTAGTCGAACAGTTCGGTCTGGGTCACATACGGCGTCTCGCAGCTCGGAGTCGGTGAGCCCCCTGACCTGTGTTTGTTGGGCAGCGTGTTCGTGTGCAGGCGCACGGTACTGGACAATCCAACTACGCCAAACACCGCCGCAGCCACGCTGCTCGGCACTAGCACGGCCGAGGTGTTCGAGAAATAGGTGATGCCTCTTGAATTGATGTAATTGTGCAGAGTGGTGCCGAATGCCGCCTCAACGTTGCTGCTCGGCCCCCTGGCGCGCAGCAGGAATGGAGAGCCGGTCGATTGCACCGTCAAACCATTGGCCTGGAGATGGCTGGTGACTGCGGCGACCGACGCCTCGCTGGGGGCGAATTTCGCGTTGAACTCCCCTGGGGCGAGCCACTTTTGATAGTTCGAGTTGGTCGAGTCGTAAAGGCTCGTCAATAGAGTCGACAACTGCGCCGCATTCGACGGGGCCAGTACCACTTCGACGGCCATGTTCGGGCTGCTTAAGTGGCCCAGGTCGACGTCCGTCGAAGGTGAGAAGCTGCCGGGGATCGCCGCAACGCTGACGTTGGAGTCAGCCGCTATGGCTTGCTGTGCCGTGAAAGTGCCTGCGGCAATGGCGATGCCCGCAACGATGAAGGCCGCGCATTTGAAGATAAATCTCATGATACATGCTCCCCCTGTTATTAAATCGTCATGTTGAGACATGAGTGAAGTGCGCGCATGTTCCCTCGAGAGCAGCGCATGGAAGGTTCTTGATACCTACGCGTTGGATCTTATGGAATGAATATCTAACATCTCTAGAGAACTGCGTCAAAGTTTTCCACGCGCCGCGAAGACTATATCAAACGCCACAGACGTCGTTGTACTGCGCGAGCCGCATCCGCATCATCGAACTAAGGCCGAGAAAGAAAATAAAACGCTATTGAGTGGTGCCGCGATTTGAGCCTGCGTCGCCCGCGTACCCGAGGCTCGGCAGCGTTTGCGAGCAAACGCTCTGCGCTCGCCGAAAAGTTGCTCGCGATGGTGGTACTGGGTGAGGCGAATAGCCGCATGAAATAATTCTTCGGGATTCATGCGGTGTCGGGGCATCACCACTGCTACGTAGCGTGTTGAATTTTCGTTCTGCGTTTTTCGCCAAATCACAAGGTTACCGTCGCTTAGGCGCACGAATTATTCAACACAGATAAGGCCAAAAGACTTTGAATCTTCAGCAAGATAGCCGACATAGAGCGTCAGCCTTCGAACCAGGTGGTCGGCGGTTCGAATCCGTCCGGGCGCCAACTTACACAGTGTCGAGTGTTGAATATTTTCAGCTCCGTGGCTTCGCTTTGGTTGGCGCGAAAGCTCAAGGGAGTGAGGTCATGCCAGCGCGCGACCTGGATGAGCTGAACAGGCATATCATCACCTCTAAGGTTCAACCCCATGACCTCGTGGGGGCAGCCGTTGAGAAGTCGCGAACCCCGTCTGATGTATCGGCGGTCGGCCAGCACATCGAGGTGACTATCACCAACTTCAACCGGCCCGTGCCACTGTACAAAATCTATTCGGTGAAGGTGGAGCGATTCGACCGAGACGGTGTGCATCTGTTCGACGACTTTATCGACGAGGCGATCGGGGACCTGACGCGGCCGCAGCGGTACCTGGCAGGACCCCCTGGAAGATCGCCAGCCGTGGGGCTTATCCGTGCGACCCACGATCTGTATAATCCGCCCCCGTTGAAGCTGGGCGATGTTCTACCGGGCGCTGTGCCCGTTTTTTGTACCGAGCAAGTCGAAAAATGGGCACAAAACGGCACATTTGCGGCGGCGCGGTAGAGGCCTGAGAACAGCGAAAACCCTGGAAATTCAGGCGATTTGGATCAAATGCCGCAATAGCTCAGTTGGTAGAGCAACGCATTCGTAATGCGTGGGTCCCCAGTTCGAATCCGGGTTGCGGCACCATTAAATCAATCACTTAGCCGGATACGTCGGAAACTACCATTGACCGTAAGTGCTTTGAACGTGCAGGCAATAAGCGGTAGCGACCAGGGATTTCAATGGAGATGCCGCGGGTTCGGCCCACGGCCCACCCTCTGGGCGCCAATAGCCTTTCCTCAAGTGCATGGCTCTCTTTATCAACGCTTATAACTGCAAGTGGCAAGTGGCACAACTGATCAACTGATCAGTTCGAGTAATGATACTTCTCGGCCATAGGTATCGATAACGGCGCTTCTCGATAGTTATGAGAGGACCAGCGGCTCGCTCACGGGCCTTTTGGTTCGCTGACTCAAACGTTTGGACTTTGGACTCCCCTCCTGGGGCTAATCTCCTCCTTGGCGGAACACGACATTGGCGGCGAGGGGGTCCGATTCCGCGAGCAAGTATTTCGCAGAAGCCGGACCCAACTTCGCACACCCTATGGATTGCACAAAAAACGAGGGGACCCGTACAAAATCGACGATCGCCGGTGGGGGCCGGATATTCTTGCGCTGGTCGGAACGCAATGGAGGGTTGAAACAGGCGTCATGCCACTGGAGCCAGTTGAGATCCTGATCGAGCACGCGCGCGCCAGCGGACACCGCTCAGCCGAGGAAGCGCTCGACGCGCTGCGCGTCGCGTAGCGACCATACACGGTCGATCACGCGGCGCATTTCCTCATCGCTGGCGCCGCTCCGACAGGCAGCCAGGCGCAGCGCCTTGTCCTCGAGCTCGCCCCTTCCGAGAGAGTTTCCGGGATCGCCTTTCGGCTCGAGCACCCGAGCGTCGTAGTTGCGGCCCGCGCCCGTCCGCACCGTGACCTTGCCGATCCATCGGGCCGGATAAGCGGCATTGATCTCCGGATCCAATCGCATCACCACGCGCTTGCGGAATGCCGCCACTGCAGGGTCGTCGAAGCAACGATCGAACTCCAGAAGCCCCGCTCGTCCGTGAAGCGCGACGAGTCCGAGCACCGTGCCCATGGAAAATTTGGCTTGATGTACGGTCTGCGGATCGACGACCGAGCCCAGGACGTCGATGGCACCCTGATGCACGTGCGCGGTCACTTGCTCGATATCATCGACAGCGAGCCGGTGGGTCCGCATGATTTCGAGTAGCGCATCGGCGGCCGGATGCGTGTGGCGGCACGATGCGTGAAATTTGAACGAAGTCTCGGACAGCGCCCAACGGGTACCGAGCCGGTCGGTGAGCCGGCTCGGGTCGGCGTCGCGGGACATGCCGGCCGCCATGCCTTGAGTGCCCTCGAGAATCCGCCGCGCGCCGGTGAAGCCATCAGCGGCGAGGTACGCCGCGGCGAGACCTGCACCCGCGGCATGGCTCGTGTGGAGCTGCTTCGAATCGGCAGCATCGCGCAGGAACTCCCAGAGTCCGGCGGCTTGAGTGCCGGCGGATCCGATCGCGTGCAGCATCGCGGCGGACTCGAGGCCGAGCATCTTGCCGGCGGCCACGGCCGCGGCGACTGTTCCGGCGGTGCCGGTGGTATGGAAGATCCGGTAATGGGAGCGGCCGAGGAACTCGCCCACGCGGATTCCCGCCTCGTATCCCGCGACGCATGCAGTGAGAAAGTCTCGGCCGGAGCCGCCTCGCGACTGCGCCACGGCGAGTGCTGGCGGAAACACGACGGTCGCGGGGTGAAACACGCTGCCGTTGTGAACGTCGTCCTGCTCCGCGACGTGCGAGGATGCCGCGTTCGCTACGGCCGCGGCGAGCGGGCTGGTCCCACGACGGTGAATCAGGATCTCGCACGGCCCGTCGGATGGTCCCATGCTCTCGGCAAATCGCGCGATGGCCTCGACCGGAGCGGATCCTTTGCCCGCGAGCGCCGAGGCGAACCAGTCGAGAAACAGATCCTCGGCACGGTCGATGACCTCCGGTGGAATATCTTCAAAGCGCAGCTCGGCGGCGAACGCGGCAAGCTCTCGTGAGGGATGATCCGACATCATGGCGCTCCTCCAAGCACGCCGCTCGGGGTCGAAAAGCAGCCTTCAGTCAGTCACATTCATACTAAACCTTCATCGCTCGTGCAAATACAAAAGGCGACTGTCCTCGACGCTGTCAGGCATGTTGGGCTGTCCCAACACCTCCACCGGCAAACTGACTTCGATCATTGAATAGGCGAGATAGAGAAGATTCTGTGCCTCGGGAGGCATCGATTCCAACGGGAAGCGATTCAAGTAATCGACAACATCCCGGAGCCGAGGGAACATCGCATCGTAAAGTGCCTGAATCTCGCTCATGTCGGAGCTGATCCGCTACGCCAGGCGCATACCGGCCATAACGCCTCATCCGTGAGGGCGGCAGACGATGCTCGCCCTGGGGGACGCCGCTTTTGCTATCGTCCTTCGCTCCGGTCATAGTTGATCCCCAAGCCCGGATCTTGAACTAAAAATGCCGGGCAAACCTTGGAACCCGTGCCCAGAGGCTCTTCGATGATCATGAAACGTTTGTTGCCGGTTATTCTCCTCGGGATGGCTCCGCTGACGGCCGCTTGGGCCGCGCTGCCCCGATTTCCACAGCCGTTCGGCGACCTTATCGTGTTCGTCGCGAATGGCAATGTGTGGTCCGTCCCGAAGAGCGGCGGCACGGCAGTGCGACTGACGAGTGCACCGGGCCAGGACATGTTCCCGCGAGTCTCCCCGGACGGCAAATGGATCGCCTATACCGAGGCGAGCAAGGCGGGCACGGACATCTGGGTGATTCCGGCCGCGGGCGGCGCTGCCAAGCGCCTCACATTCCACCCGGCGACCGAGGCCGGCACGGGAGGCCGCCACGGGCCGGACAACATGGTGGTCACCTGGACACCGGATTCCAAGAATGTCGTCTATTTGTCGAAGCGCGATCAGTGGAACGCCTGGATCCAAAACCTCTATGAGGTTCCGGTCGCGGGCGGGCTGCCGACGCGCATGCCGATCGATAGCGCGGTTGGCTTGGCTAGCTTCGGGCCCGATGGTCACACGATCGTCTATAACCGGATCTTTCGGAACTTCCGAACCTGGAAGCGCTACAACGGCGGCCTGGCACAGCAGCTCTTCACCTTCGACTTCAATACGCGTGAGCTGAAACAGCTGACGAACTGGTCGGGCACCAACACCTCACCGATGTGGTACGGCGATCGCATCTACTATCTCTCGGACCAGGACGCCGACCGCCGTGCCAACATTTGGGTGATGGATACGGGCACCCATCAGGCGCGGGAAGTCACCCACTTCACCGACTACGATATCGATTTCCCGGCGCTGGGTGGCGATGCAATCGCCTTCCAGCAGGCAGGCAAGCTCTATCGGCTGGACTTACAGAGCGAGCACCTCGAGGAAGTTCATTTCCTCATCCCCGACGACGGTCTGCATACTCGCCCTCGCGTGGCCGACGTCAAGAGTGAGATTCGCGACACCGACCCGGCACAGCAGGTGGATTATGCGCTGGCGCCGAACGGCAAGCGGACGCTGTTCTCGGCGCGCGGTGATATCTTCAGCGTTCCGACCGAAAACGGCGCGACGCGCAATTTGACGAGTACACCGGGCGTCGACGAGGATCACCCCGCGTGGTCGCCGGACGGCCGGACGATCGCGTACACCACCGATGCCGGCGGCCGGCAGGAAATCGCGATTAGACCGGCGGAGGGAGGGGCGGAAAGAATTCTCACCATGTTTGCCGAGGGCTACTTCTACGGGCCGATCTTCTCCCCCGACGGCAAAACACTGGCATTCTCGGATGGCGCCCACCGGCTCTGGATCATCGGCACCGACGGCGGAGCGCCGAAACAAGTCGCGCAAGATAAATTCGCGGAAATCCACGATCAGGCCTTTTCGCCGGACGGACGTTGGCTCGCGTTGAGCCTGACCGCCGTCAATCGAAGGCGCGATCTCGCGCTGTACGAGATTGCGACGGGCAAATTGACGCGAATCGGCGACGGCTCCGAGATCGATTCAAATCCCGCCTGGTCGTCCGATGGAAAGTATCTCTATTTCACCTCGAGCCGGCATGAGAACCCGGTCGGGTCGGACGTCGACTTCGATTTCGCGATTCTCAAGTCGGCGGGAATCTATGCGATCCCTCTGGCCCGCGACACGGCCTCGCCGGTCGCACCGAAGTCCGACGAGGGCAGTGGCGCCTCTTACGATAGCTCGTCGGCGCAGCCGGACGAGGCCAAGCACGGCCAAGAGACCAAGACCGGCAAGCAAGATGACCGAAAAAAGACAGACGACTCGGCAACCGAGCCCGTCGGACCCATCAAGCTCGGTCCGATCAAGCCGATACGGATCGACCTCGACGGACTGATGGCGCGCGCGGTCGCGCTGCCGATCGATCCGGCGAACATCACCCAGCTGGACCTGCGCGGAGATCGCATTTTCTATCTGACGCAGCCGCTGGGGCTCATCGACGGAATGCTGAACGGCGAGAAGTCCGAGCTGAGCTTCTACGATCTCAAGACGCGCAAGTCCTCGCTGATCAGCGAGGACGTGGACAGCTATTCCTTGTCGCGTGACGGACTGCGCGTGCTGATCCGGCACGAAAAGGATTACACCGTGCTCGCGACCAAGGCCGATGCCGCCAAGGACACGGAGACCAAGAAATCGCTCAAGCTCGATCATTTGCGCGAGCTCGTCGATCCAAAGCAAGAGTGGAGGGAGATGTTCGAGAATGCCTGGCGGCTCGAGCGTGACCTCTTCTACTCGCCGCCCATGAACGGCGTGGACTGGAAGGGCGTGCACGACCGCTATGGGTCGCTCTTGCCGCTCGTCGGCTCGCGCGAGGATCTGAATTACTTGATCGGGCAGATGCTCGGGGAGATCAGCAATTCGCACACCTATGTGGGCGGCGGCGACGACGGCGACACGACGCCCCAGGCACACAGCGCTTCGCTCGGCGTGGATTGGGCGCTCGATGCCGCCTCGGGCCGCTACCGATTTGCGACGATTTACCCAGGCGACAACACGCGCAACGATTATCGCAGTCCGCTGGCGCAACCCGGTCTGAACGTCAAGACGGGCGATTATTTGCTCGCGGTCAATGGCGCAGAACTGAATGCCCCGACCGATCCGGACAGTTTGCTGCAACTCGCCGATGCGGACACGACGGTCGAGCTGACGATCGCCGATCGCGCGGACGGTGCCCGTCGTCAGGTGGTCGTCACTCCGGTTGCCAAGGAGCTGAGTCTGCGCGAGGCCGCTTGGATCGCGCACAATCGCGATCTGGTCGACAAGCTCTCAGGCGGGCGCGTGGGCTACGTCTACATGTCCGATATGGAACAGCTGGGACTGCAGCAATTCGTGCGCCAATTCTACGCGCAGCTCGGAAAACAGGCCCTGATCATGGACGACCGCTGGAACGGCGGCGGGTTCATCGCGCCGTTCGCGGTCGAGCGCTTGCGGCGCGTGCTCGTCACGCTCGGAATCAATCGTGAGTCCGGGATTGCGACCGAGCCGGAGGAAGTCTTGAATGGCCCCAAAGTGGCGCTGCTCAATCATTGGTCGGCCTCCGACGGCGATATCTTCCCGTATCTATTCCACCTCTACGGTCTCGGCAAGCTGGTCGGGACGCGTTCCTGGGGCGGCGTGCGCGGAATCCGCGGCAACTGGCAATTGATGGACGGCGGCTACGTCACGATTCCCGAGCAGGCGCTCTACACGCTCGACAGTCAATGGGCGGTCGAGAACCGTGGAGTCGAACCGGACGTCGAGGTCGAGAACCAGCCGGCCGATTTGCTCGCCGGCCACGATGCGCAGCTCGAGGCGGCGGTCGATTTGATGCTGAAGGCGATTGCCGGCAAACCCGCAGGACTTCCGCCGCCGCCTCCGTGGCTTCCGGCTTACCCGCCGAATGGAATTGTGCCGCCGCAGCCTTAGCCGGAGTAAAATAATGCGGCACTGCCCGAGGAATCCCGAGCTCCATATGTGTAGGCGATGGGCGTGACCGACCTCGCCACCCGCAGCCGCAGCGAATGGGAGCGCCTCGCGGCGCCGCTGCGCCCCGAGGGCCGGGCATTCATCAACGGCAAGTTCGTCGCCGCGCGCGACGGCCGGGTGTTCGAGAAAAAAAGCCCCATCGATGGCCGCGTCATCGCCCAGGTGGCGCGCTGCTCGCAACCAGACGTCGATGATGCGGTCGCCGCCGCGCGCGCGGCGTTCGAGGCGGGGGCGTGGCGCCGCACGGATCCCAAGGAGCGCAAGCGGGTGCTGTTGCGCTTCGCCGAGCTCATCCGCCGCGATCTCGAGCAGCTTGCGATGCTCGAAACGCTCGATGTCGGCAAGCCAATCATCAACTCCATCGATGTGGACGTGCCGAAGGCGGCGGACACCCTGGCGTATTACGCCGAGTTCGCCGACAAGCTGTACGACGAAGTCGCACCGACCGGCCCGGACGACCTGGCGCTGATCCGCCGCGAGCCGCTGGGCGTGGTGGCGGCCGTCGTTCCGTGGAACTACCCGCTCATCATCACGGCCTGGAAGCTCGGTCCGGCGCTGCTCACCGGCAACTCGGTCGTGCTCAAGCCCGCCGAGCAGTCCCCGCTCACCGCCATCCGCATCTGCGAGCTTGGTGCCGAGGCAGGTTTGCCGCCGGGTGTCCTCAACGTCGTGCCCGGCTTCGGCGAGGAGACGGGAAGGCCGCTCGCGCTCCATGGCGACGTCGACATGGTGAGCTTCACCGGCTCGACGGAAGTCGGCAAGCTGATGCTGCGCTACGCCGGCGAATCGAACATGAAGCGCGTGTCTCTCGAGTGCGGCGGCAAGAGTCCCCACGTGGTGCTCGCCGATGCCGATCTCGAGGCCGCCGCGGCCGCCATTGCCTGGGGCATCTACTACAACGCCGGCGAGACCTGCAACGCCGGGTCGCGGGTCATCGTGCACTCGAGCGTCAAGGACGAGCTGCTCGCGGGCATTGCGCGCGTGGCGAAGCAGATCACGCTCGGGAACCCGTTCGATCCCGCGACTCAGATGGGCGCGCTGATCGATCAGGGGCACATGCAGCGCGTGCTCGGCTACGTCGATATCGGTGTCGCGGAGGGCGCGCGCGTCGCGCTCGGCGGCAGGGCGGCCCTGACCGAGACCGGCGGCTACTATGTCGAGCACACCATTCTCGACGGGGTGCGCCCGCAGATGCGGGTCTCGCGCGAGGAGATCTTCGGGCCGGTTCTCGCGGTGACCGCCTTCGGCGAGGAGTCGGAAGCCCTCATCATGGCGAACGACAGCATTTACGGTCTCGCCGCAGCGGTGTGGACTTCGAACATCAACGCCGCCCATCGGATTTCCGCCGCTCTGCGCGCCGGCACCGTGTGGGTGAACAGTTTCGATCGATCCTCCGTGTCGACGCCCTTTGGCGGTTTCAAGCAATCCGGTTTCGGCCGCGATCGCTCGCCGCACGCCATCGACAAGTATGTGGATCTTAAGACCATCTGGACGGCCTACCAGTAAAGAACTGCTCTGTAAATGCTGAGGGATCGGGCCGGTATAGCCGTGGCAAGGATCAGGCACAGGTACCCTCGCGCACGGCTACTCAGGCAAATTCATCCTGCGCAGGAGCGCTTTGTACCGTGCGTCTTCTCGCAACGCGGCGAATTCCGGATCTCCTCGGATACCCTCCAACAGATCCGAATCGCGCGATGCAAGTCCCTTCTCTAGCCACTTGAAGGCCTCGTCGCGCTCGCCGCGGTACGCATATACCGTTGCGACGCTGTAGGGCCAGGTGTCGCCCGACTCGCGGATGAGGCTGGAGAGTGTCGCGTCGGAATCGCCTTTCCGGCGAAGGGCGTGATAAACCATCGCCAGACCCGCATTTTTTGCGTCGGAGGTCACCTCCTGCTGTAACTCCTTAAAAGCCGCCTGGAATTCACCACGCGCCATGTCAATTTTGCCGAGCTGATAGTGATTGCCGTCGAAAGATGCATTGATCGCGATGGACTTCCGTAAAGCGATTTCCGCGCCCACGAAGTCTCCGGCTGCCAGCAGCATCTGGCCAAAATGCTGCTGTGTATAGGGATTGAGCGGATCGACGGCAAGCGAAGCGCCGAATAGCCGTTGCGACTCCGGCTTTAAACCGCGTGCGCCCGCAATGATCGCTGCGTAGCAGAGAGCCGCCGAATCGCGCGGATTCAATGCGAGGGCCTGATTGATTTCGGTCTCGGCCGCGTTCCAGTCGAATTCCTCTTCCGCGTGTACCAGGCCCAGCACGGCGTGAGCAGTGGCGGACTTAGAGTCGATGCGAAGGGCCCTTTGCGCCGCTTCCCGTGCGCTTTGCCATGCGTCGCGGGACAACACGGCCTCATCGAACCCCTGATCGACATGCGCCCGCGCCAACGCCTCCGCGGCGCGGAGAAACGCGGGGTTCAGGGCGAGTGCCTGCTCGAAATCCCGGACTGCCTCATATAATTTCTCGAAGCTCTGCTGATCTTGCGCCAAGAGTCCGCGCAAATAGAGCGCGTAGGCCTGCGCATTTGGCAATTGCCGCTGCGGTGCAGATTCGTCGGCATCGATGCTGAGCTGCAATGCGCGTGCGATGCCGGCAGCGATTTCATCTTGTAATGGCAGGATATCGCCAAAGTCTCGATCGTAACTCTCGGACCACCGGTGCGCGCCGGACCGCGCATCGATCAACTGCGCTGTCACGCGTATGCGCGGGCCGGATTTCCGAACGCTACCTTCGACAACGAATGCAGCTCCTAGGCTTGCGCCGATCGTTCGCAGGTCTTCGCTCTTGCCCTTGAACTGAAAAGAAGAAGTGCGCCCGATGACGCTTAGTCCAGGAATCTTTGCGAGCAGGTCGAGTATCTCCTCAGCCATGCCATCGGCAAAGTACTCTTGATCCTTGTTCTCGCTCATATCAGCGAACGGCATCACCGCAATCGATTTATCCGAGATTGCGGCGGGTGTCGTGTTTGCTTCGATGCCATCCGACGCCTCGACTGCCGGAGCCTGCGCAACGCCATGACTCGACCGCCAAATGTGCAGGCCCAAGGCAACCGAAGCACCCACTCCGATGACGGCAGCCGCGGCGACGATCAGCGGCTTCCCGATGCCGGTAGTGCCGGCAAAATGCTTGCCGACTGGATTTGCTTGCGCCGGCGTTAGCGACTCCTGCCCAACCGCCTCCGCCAATTTTGCCAAAGCCGCCCGCATCCCCAGCGCCGGCACATCGATCCACCGCGACTCGCCAAGGAAATATTCGAGCGCCGGATTCAAAGGTGCTGCATCGAGCCGAAACGCGATAATCTGCTTGCGCTTGGACGCCGCCCGCTCGACTTCCCTGCCCACGTGCGATGAGGCGATCGCACTCGCTGATAGCACCAGCACGATGACTTGCGCCTCGTTGATCGCCCGGACGATGGCATCGGCATACTGAGCGCCCGGCTTAACGTCACGCGGTGCCATCCAGCATAGGAACCCCGCTGACTCCAGTGCCGAACACGTTTTTTGCGCCACCTCAGCATCCTGCGACGCATGACTGATAAACAATCGACGTGCCGTACCCGCCGTGGTCTCAGTTGGGCCACCAGCACTTTCAGATTCGGCGCGATCGGCCATGGCACGGCCTCTTCGTTGGTATCCTCATAGCCTACCCCAAGGCGCAAGCGACCTCACATCTCACTACGGCGAGCGGATAGGGGTGAACGGGCGCGGTCAGCCCCCTTCGTCTTCGGCGATCAGGGCCGAGCCCTTCTCGGCGACCATGATGGTCGGCGCGTTTGTGTTGCCCGTGGGGATGTTCGGAAAGATCGAGGCATCCACGATGCGCAGTGCGCGTACGCCGTGCACGCGCAGCCGTGCATCGACGACCGAGCCGGCCGGATCCGGCCCCATGCGGCAAGAGCCGGTTGGGTGAAAGGTGGTCGACGCACGATCGCGGAAGTCCTGCAGGAGGTCCGCGTCCGACTGTTTCTCGGCACCGGGAGCGACTTCCCGCTCGATGAGGCGGGATAGAGGCGCGCTCGCGCCGAGCTTACGCAGCACGTGCATTCCAGCGAGTGCCTCGCCGAGATCGTGCTCGGTGGCGAGAGAATTGGAATAAATGAGCGGCGCATCGAGCGGGTTCGCCGAGCGGATCTCCACCCGCCCGCGGCTCGTTGGGCGGCAGATGTTGAATGACACCATGAAGGCCGGGAAGGGATCCGGATTCATCAGCCGGCGGATTGGCCACTGCGCTCTCTCGTAGCTCAAGGGACTGAAGTAGAGCTGCAGGTTGGGGTGCGGCTGGCTCGCATCGCTGCGCACGAAGCCGCCTGCCTGGTTGATGCTGATGGCGAGCTGGCCGCGGCGCGTGAGCAGATAACGCATGCCCGCCTTGAGCTTGCCAGGCAGCGGATTAAGGTCGTTGTTGAGGGTCGGCACCTTGGAGCGATACAGAAACGTGAGATCCAGATGATCCTGCAGATTCTGACCCACCGCCGGGCTTTCGATCGACACCTTGATCCCGCGCCGTTGCAAGAGCGCGCCGTCGCCGACCCCCGAAAGCTGCAGGAGCTGCGGCGTATTGATCGATCCCAAGCAAAGAATCACGGCCTTGCGTGCCTGCGCCTCATGCGCGCTGCCCCGGTGAAGATACGAAATCCCCGCGGCTCGATTGCGCTCGAAGAGAATCCGCAGCGCATGCGACTTCAGGCGCACGCTGAGATTAGAGCGCTTGAGCGCGGGGCGAAGATAGCCGCGCGCGGTCGATTCACGGATGCCGTTGCGCGTGGTGATCTTGTAGATGCCGACGCCTTCGGGATCCCTCGAGTTGAAGTCGGCGATGCGGGGATAGCCCACGCTCTCGCACGCTTCGATGAACGTCCGGCACAGCGGGTGGACGTCCTCCGACATGTCGCTGATGTGGATCGGCCCGCCGTGACCTAGGTTCGTGGAGTCGGGCGTGTCGCAATAGTCCTCCGCCATCTTGAAGTATGGCAACACGTCGCTGAAGCCCCAACCGGGATTGCCGAGCGCACGCCAGCCGTCGAAATCCGAGGAGAGCCCGCGGACGTAGACCATGCCGTTGATCGAGCCGGAACCGCCCTGGACCTTGCCCCGCGGCCAAAACCCTCGCCGCCCGGCGAGCGCGGCGTCGGGCTCCGTGCGGTACATCCAGTTGACCCTCGGGTCGGCGAAGGTGCGGCCATAACCCACGGGAACTCGAATCCAGAAGCGGCGATCCGATCCGCCCGCCTCGAGCAACAGAACCTTGTCCTTGCCGTTCTGCGACAGGCGGCTCGCAACCACGCATCCCGCGGTTCCGGCCCCGACGACGATGTAGTCGAAGCTCTCGCCGCCGCGCTCGGTCATCGGCGCTCGCTCGTGCCGTATTGTGCGCGCTCGAGCCAGCCGGGATCGATTTCCACGCCCCAGCCGGGCTCAGCGGGAATGCCGACCCAGCCGTCCTTGATGGCGAAGGGATCTCCCAGGAAGAGCCCCTCCTGCCACGGATAGTAGTCCGGGCCCTCGATGGAGAATTCGAGATACTTGCCCGGGTTCGCAATGGCGCCGAGAAGGTGCATGGTGCAGATCGTGACGAGCGAGAGATTCGCACTGTGCGGCGTGCAGGGAAGTCCCGCTGCGGCGGCCATGCGCACGACCTGGAGCGTGCGAGCGATGCCTCCCATGTACATCACATCCGGCTGCACGATGTCGACCGCGCGCATCTCGATCATGCGCGCCCAGGTCGCGAGGTCCCAATCCTGCTCGCCTCCCGTGACATCGATCGCCAGGGCGTCGGTCACCTGCTTGGTTTCCTCGAGTTTCCAATAGGGGCACGGCTCTTCGTAGTGGCTCACGCCCTCGGATTCGAGCAAACGGCCGACCTCGACGGCGCGTCGCGGCGAGTAGCCGCTGTTGGCGTCGACCAGTTTCGCGACGCCGTCGCCGAGCGCGCGCGCGACGCGCGGCACGATCGCCTCGGTGCGGCCGGGCCATTCATCGACGTCATGTCCACACTCGGCCGCGACGCGCCACTTGAACGCATCGAAGCCCTGTTCATCGCGCAAGCGCACGAGGCGCTGCGCCTCGGCATCGGGCGAGATGTCGCGCTTCATCGAGGATGCATACGCGCGCAGGCGCTTCGAAGTGCCGCCCAGAAGTGCGACCACCGGCTTGCCTTCCATCCTGCCGCGCAGGTCCCACAACGCGGTATCGAGACCCGCAATGGCACGGCAGCGATAGCTACCTGGAAACTTGTGCTCCCGCTCCTCGATGCGCTCCACCAGAGCGCCGATGTCGAGCGCATCCCGGCCGAGAACCCACGGCGCGACTTGCCGGTGGAAGATGGTGGCCGTGATATCGGCGTTATAGGTCGAGGTCTGTCCCCAGCCGATCGCGCCCGTGTTCGTGGTGACGCGCACGAAGCATACGAATTCGTTGCTGAAGGTCTCGAGTTTGTCAATCGTAATCATTCGATCACAGCTCCTAAGCCGATCGAGGCGGGATGCTATCCTAATCGAACACGGGATACCGCGGATCGCCCGCGACACGGGATCCATAGGTCCGACGCTCAGTGCAACGCGAGCGTGTCCCGCCGCCATGCCGCGTCTTGCCACCGGCCGAAATCGCGCAATAGCTCCGGGCTGCTCGCCTGTCGCACCAGCGCGAGATCATCGAGCCGGAGCTCCTCGAAACGGCGGCGAAACCGGCCGCGTTCCTTGACCTCGCGCGCGAGGAGCAGGCGCCTCGGACCCGGGGCGAAGCCGGCATAGTCCACATAGCCTTCCTCGGGGTCGTCCGTGCCGGGCGAGAGCACGTCGATGGTCCAGCCTCCCGCACTTTCGTGAAACACCCAGAGCTCGCGCCAGCTTTCGAGCGGCTGCACCGCGAGCACGAGCGCGGGGCCTTGCGGGAGCGTACGTGCGGAGGCCATCCACACAATGCCGTAGGTGCAGCGTCGCACGAGGGGCGCCGAGTGCGGACGATGCGGCTCGTGCAGCGCGACGCATGTCTGCCCCGGCTCCCCGGAAGCCGCGCTCAGCGTGAGCGGGCCGCCGCCATCCCCGACGGCTCGCCGCGGCGCGCTTGCGAATACGCAACGGATGCGAAGACCCCGGCGCGCCGGACGTGCAGACGGGTTCGCATCATCGCGGTCAAATCCGCAGCCTTGATCGCATCGAGCAGCTCGCGACGTTCGTCGTCGAGTGCCGCGCGAGGCACGGGTCCCAACGACGGATCGATGCAGTCCGGGCGCGTGAGTCCGAGCACGGCGTGCGCACGCTCCTCGGCAGTTGCAGCGGCCATCGTCAGCACGCGGCGGAACAGCTCTCCATCGTAACAGACCTGCATGCCTCCGTTGCGCTCGAAGCTCTGCATGCGGATACCGAACTGCTCCACGACCTCGAGATGCGCGGCGGCGTCGGCGGAGCGGTTCGAGCTTCCCGAGGCCTCGTCCGCCAGCCGCTCGGCCATCCGGGCAATGGCATCGAAGGGCTCGGCGGTGAGCGATCGAGTCGGTACGGCCTTCAAGTACGCGGCGCCGTAGCTGATGCCGAGCGTCTCGGATCCGGGGGTGTCACGCAGGAAGCGCAGCACGGCGAGCAGCTCGGGCGCGGCGCTCTCGGTGAGCGCCACCGGGCGCACCGACTCGCTTTTGAGGTAGCCGCCACGCTCGCGATGATATTCGTAGACCTTGAGGTATCCCGCGCGCTCGCCGCGGATCTCGACCACATCTCCCCGCCAGAGCGCCGTGAGCTCGGTGGCGGCCGAGCGCGGCGCGGCGCGGAGCGAAGTGTGGTCCAGCACGACGATGGCGACGGTTGAGGTGAGGGCGAGGATCATCGTGAGCTCTGCGCCTGAGCGCTCGGCTCGGCGTTGGCTGTCTCGTCGGGTCCCGTTAAACCTTGGGTGCCGATGAGATTCGAGCCGAGGAACCGGCCGGCTGCCGGCATTGGTGCGATGATTACCTGAACCTTGTCGGAGAGCTTGTCCGCGAGGGTCTTCTGGATCAGCAAGGGGTAGCGCGCGACGAGCGCCCCCTCGCGCTCCATCTGACCGGCATTGGCCTTGCCGACGAGATCGAGTCGATAGGCCTCCGCGTCGGCGAGCT
>Ga0302324_100004692_pt1 | contig 30123 bp, 28 predicted proteins | sample Palsa_T0_1_FD_201949 | JGI IMG/M metagenome (GOLD analysis project Ga0302324, IMG submission 201949) | Peat permafrost microbial communities from Stordalen Mire near Abisko, Sweden - Palsa_T0_1 | ecosystem: Environmental > Terrestrial > Soil > Palsa > Peat permafrost | place: Sweden: Abisko...
GAGGTCGCGCGCGGCCTTCGCCTGGCGCAGTCGCTCGGTAACGCTTTCGACCTCCGGCAGCCTCTAGCCCGTCTTGATATTCTTAAGGTGTGCCAGCGTGCCGCGCAATTGCTCCTCGGCCTGCCGCCGTGCGGCGATCTCGTTCTCGCGCTCGAGCACGAACAATGCTGCACCCGCAGTGACCTGATCACCACGTTGCACCAAGACCTAATTGCAGGGTACCGGCAAACTGCGGGCCGCCGCACACGTATTCGCCTTCGATAGAGCCCTGGCGCGGCCGCTCGCTCCGGGGGCGGCAAGAAAGACGATGCAGATCGCCGTCGCGCCGCGACGGATTGAGGCAGACAGCGTTGGCATTTTTGCCCACGGACTCCGCGCTAGCATACCTCTGCACGGAGACCCTCGGGCCATGCTGCAGCAACAATGCGGCAGGAACGCTGTTCTCTTGTTGTGCCGCGTCGCGCGGCACGTGCGGTCCTGCGCGCGCTCAGGACCGCACGGATAAAGGTACTGCGAGTCAGTACTTGATCGAGCAGCCGTACGGCGTCGACGCCGCGGTCGTTACTACCTTGCCACCGGTAGCCTCGGCAAGGGCGGTACGAACATAGTTATGCGCCGCCGGCGGATCCTCGGGTCGAGTCGAGGGACGATCATCGATCGCTCCCGCGTAGACGATCGTACCTTCGGGATTGATCACGAACATGTGCGGTGTCGTCTTGGCCTGGTAGAGCCTGGCGACCTGACTGTCGGGGTCTGTGAGCACCGCCTTCTGCGCGCCACCGCGAGCCTGCATCCACTCGCCGAGCTTCATCGGAGTCATGTAATCCGAGCTCGACCGATTCGATGAATCCACGGAGAGCCACACCACGCCGCGGGGACCCCAGCTTTCCTGCAGACCCTGCATGTTCCGCGTGTTGTACTGGTTGCGCACGAACGGGCACTCCGGATTGGTCCATTCGAGCACGACATACTTGCCCCTGAAGTCGGATAGCTGGATGGTCTTGCCCTGAGTATCCACGAGCGTGAAGTTGGGGGCGCTCTGTCCCGCGGTCGCGGCCAGTGCCGGTAAGGCTGCGCCGAGAGTCAATATTCCAATGAACGCGCGCCAATTCATGTCATCTCCTTCGTCGATTTCGATGCCTTGCTAGGGTTCGGCCAGCGCGTCGGTGATGACGTGCTGCTGTAGGACCTCGGGCAGGATCAGAGGTTCACGACCTGGTCGGTAAAGAACATACACCGGCACGCCGCTGCGTCCCAGCGCTGCGAGGGCGCGGCCGATCGTCGCGTCGCGGCGCGTCCAGTCGGCACGGAGGAGCGCAACATGCTTCTGCGCGAACGCCTCCTGCACCGCATCGGTGTTCAGAATGAGACGCTTGTTAACCTGGCAGGTCACGCACCACGCGGCGGTGAAGTCGACGAATACCGAGCGACCCGCCGCGGTGAGCTGCTGTACGCGATCAGGCTCATATTCCTGCCAAGGTCCCCGCTCTGCCACGGGTCGGTTCGATGCCGGCTCGGTCCCCGCGACCGCGGCGACGACGATCGGCCAGCCGACCGCGACGATGCCCGCCAGGCTTGCCACTGCCACCCATCCCCACCCGCGCGCGCCGCCTGCACGCATCGTCTGCCAGGCCCAGAGTGAGAACGCGATCAGCAGCAGAAGGGCGCACAGTCGCGCGACAGCGTCGTTGTCAAGTTGCGCGCCCAGCACCCATGCCAGCCAGATCACGGTCGCATACAGCGGGAAAGCAAGCAGTTGCTTGAGTCGCAACATCCATGGCCCCGGCCGCGGCAGTTTCGCCCGCCACCCGGGAAAACAGGCAAGCAAGAGATAGGGCAGCGCCATACCGACGCCCAACGCGGTGAAAATGGCGAGGGTCGACGCGGGTGTCGCCATAAGCGCCCAGCCAAGCGCCGCGCCCATGAACGGCGCCGAACACGGCGATGCGATTACAACGGCGAGCACCCCCGACAGCGCGTCATTGACGTACGCGTTGCGCGCGCTCCAGCCCGAGATCGCCGACGGGAGCAGTTGGCCGATCTCGAACACGCCGGAGAGGTTCAACGCGAGGACGAAAAACAGCGCCGCCAAGCCAACGACCACGATCGGCGACTGCAGCTGGAAGCCCCAACCGAGCTGCTGGCCGGCCGCCCGCAATGCGAGCAGAAGTCCCGCGAGCAGCCAGAATGAGGCGATGACCCCCCCCGCAAATGCCACGCCATGCCGACGCATCGCGCCCGCGTCATCTCCGTGCATCGCGAATCCCAACACCTTGAGCGAGAGCACGGGAAATACGCAGGGCATCAGGTTGAGGAGCAGGCCGCCCACCAGCGCGAAGGCGAGCGCGACCGAAAACGAGAGCGTGTTCGCAGCGTCACCGGTCGATTGCGTTGGCAGCGGCTTGGTCGCCACGCTCGCCGCGCGAGAGGAACCCGAGTCCACGGTTCCGCCAAGTGGGACATCGATGCTCACCGCCTGGTGCTGGCCAAAGCCATGGCTTGCCGTCAGGACGCCCGCCACACGCGTGAAGTTGCCAACGCGTTCGCTCGCCACCGGCAGGGTCAGCTTGAGCGTCTTGTCGTCGCGAACAAGAGTCTGCGGTGCGGCCGCTTCGATCTTGCCTTCGCTGTAGGGAAAGAAGTGCAACTCGCCCGGGTCGCCTTGCTGTGATACGGGTGTAAGGGTCAGTTCGACCTGCTGCCCGCGCCCGGTGGCGACGACGTTCCAGCCCTCAAGCTGCTGCGGCAGCGACGCCCGCGTACGCGCGATAGCCTCGCCCCAACGCGGCTCCGGTGCGGAATTGGACGCCACCGGCAAGCTCAGGGCGAGATCGGCGCCCTCGGGAATGCAGACCTCCCTGCAAACAAGCCAGTCCGCGCGTGCCCTAAGCGTCGCGGGACCTGCGCTCGAAAATGCGGGTGCGACCGCAATGTCAGTCAGCAGGAGGACTTCGCCTTCGTAGCCATAATTGACCAGCGGGCCGACGGGCAGTGCGCGCGGCGGTGGCCACTGGATCGCTCCGGCGTCGAGGCCGGAGGGCAGCTTCCAATCGAGCGTCGGCGGCAGTCCCGAATCACCCGGATTCCGCCAATACACGTGCCATCCCGGATCCGTCTTCAGCCGCAGCGCAACCGTCAGGGGTGTGCCCGGCTTGAGCGCCGTTGCGGCAGGAAGGAGCTCCGCTTCGACGTGCTCGGTGCGTACCGGCGCCGCGGTCGCGGTTGTCGCAACGCCCGCGGCGAGGAGCAATCGGAGAAGTTGGCGCAGCATTGGGGACATGAACGGATGTGCAAACGCGCGCGGCGATGCGACGTTGGAGGGCGGGATCCGGGACGGGTTCCCGGATACAGCGGAATTCTACCAGCCTGGCCCTCCGTGAGCCCTTCAGACCGACCTGCGGCGGGAGCCGTCGTGCAACGCCTCGTTTGCCTCGCTGCTCATGATCACGGTCGAGAAAAACGGGCAACAAGACGCTCGCTGGCCGCCCCACGGGTCGCGCGCTGCTGCCGGTATAATCGACGGCTTCACTTTCGCAATCCGACGCCGCGCCCGCCGCATGCAACCGTATCGACCCGCCGACATCGAAGCCGCCGCGCAGGCGCACTGGACATCCGTGCAGGGCTTTCGTGCCCGCGAGGATACCGCGAAGCCGAAATTCTACTGCGTGTCGATGCTGCCCTATCCTTCCGGGATTCTGCACATGGGGCACGTGCGCAACTACACGATCAACGACATGATGTACCGGTATCAGCGCATGAACGGATATAACACCCTGATGCCGATGGGTTGGGATGCGTTCGGGCTACCGGCGGAAAATGCCGCGATGAAAGCCGGTGTCGCGCCCGCACGCTGGACCTACGACAACATCGCGCACATGAAACGCCAGATGCAGGCCGTCGGGCTTGCCATCGACTGGTCGCGCGAACTGACGACGTCCAAGCCGGACTACTACCGCTGGAACCAGTGGCTGTTCCTCAAGATGCTAGAACGCGGTATCGCGTACAAAAAGACCGGCGTCGTCAACTGGGATCCGGTCGATCAAACCGTGCTTGCCAATGAGCAGGTCATCGATGGTCGCGGCTGGCGCTCTGGCGCGCCCGTGGAAAGACGCGAAATCCCGATGTATTACCTCCGGATCACCGATTACGCCGACGAATTGCTCGATAACCTCGACAAGATGACCGGCTGGCCCGAGCGGGTGCGGGCGATGCAGGCAAACTGGATTGGCCGCAGTGAAGGCGTGCGCTTCGCGTTCCCGCATGACATCCGCGGTTCCGACGGCGCGCTCATCGACGACGGCAGGCTGTGGGTGTTCACCACGCGTGCCGATACCATAATGGGGGTGACGTTCTGCGCCGTGGCTGCCGAGCATCCGCTGGCGGCGCACGCGGCGACGTTGGATCCGAAGCTTGCCGCATTCATCGACGAGTGCAGGCACGGCAGTACGATCGAAGCCGAGTTCGCGACGATGGAGAAGAAGGGTGTGCCGACGGAACTCTACGTCAGGCACCCGCTGACCGGCGATCGCATCGAAGTCTGGATCGGCAACTACGTACTGATGACCTACGGTGAAGGCGCCGTGATGGGCGTACCCGCCCACGACGAGCGCGACTTCGCGTTCGCGAAGAAGTACGACTTGCCGATCAAGCAGGTGATCGCCGTCGACGGTGAGGCTTTCTCCCCCGACACGTGGCAGACATGGTACGAGGACAAGTCGCGCGGCGTGTGTGTTCACTCCGGCAAATACAACGACATGCCCTATCAACAAGCCGTCGCCGCGATCGTAGCCGACCTCTCAGCCTTGGGCCTGGGCGAAAAGCGGGTTACGTACCGGCTACGTGACTGGGGGATCTCGCGCCAGCGCTACTGGGGAACACCGATACCGATCGTTCATTGTCCGGCCTGCGGGGCTGTGCCGGTACCGGAAGCCGATCTGCCGGTAGTCCTACCCGAAGACTGTGTCCCCGACGGCACGGGCAATCCGCTGGCCAAGCGCGCCGATTTTGTCAACACGTCATGTCCCCGATGCGGAGGCCCGGCAAAGCGCGAGACCGACACCATGGACACGTTCGTCGACTCGTCGTGGTACTACATGCGCTACGCGTGTCCCGGCGCGCCGACCGTGGTCGACTCGCGTAACGAGTACTGGAACCCGATGGACCAGTACATCGGCGGCATCGAGCACGCCATCCTGCACCTGCTCTATGCGCGCTTCTGGACCAAAGTCATGCGCGACATGGGTCTGCTCGGTTTCGACGAACCGTTTACGCGCCTGATGACACAGGGCATGCTGCTCAATCACAGCTACTTCCGGCGCACCGCTCAGGGCGGCATTGATTATTTCGCCCCCGACGACGTCGAACCGGTCCACGATGCCGCGGGTCGTCTCGTCGCCGGAACGCTCAAGAGTGACGGCCAGCCGGTCGAGTACGGCGGTACCGGCACGATGTCCAAGAGCAAGAAGAATGGGGTCGATCCGCAGGGACTCATCGCCAGGTACGGAGCCGACACGGCGCGGGTCTTTGTTATCTTTGCGGGCCCGCCAACGGACTCTGCGCTGTGGTCGGACGAAGGGGTCCTGGGCCCGCACCGCTTCCTCCAGCAGCTGTGGACCTACGCCCAGCATCGCGCCGCGGTGCTTGAGCGTACGCCAGTCGCGATCGACTGGCGGCACGCGCCGCCAGTGTTACGTAAGGTCCGGCGCGAGCTCTACATGCACCTCAAGCAGGCCGACGACGATTACCAGCGCATCAAGTACAACAACATCGTTGCGGCAGCAATGAAGATGCTGAACGCGCTGGAAGACCTGCCTGAGGAGGCGACGCCGGCAACGATCGAGCTTGTGCGCGAGGGCCTGTCGCTTCTGCTGCGCGTGCTCAATCCGGTCGCGCCGCACATCACGCACGCGCTCTGGGAGCAACTGGGCTACGCACTCCAATACGGCGACATCCTCGATGCGCCGTGGCCGAAGGTCGATGCCGCCGCGCTCGTGCAGGAAGAGATCGAATTGGTACTGCAGGTGAACGGGAAATTGCGCGGCAAGCTGCGCGTGCCTGCGCAAGCGGACTCGGTCGCGATCGAAGAGGCAGCCATTGCCAGCCCCGAGGTGCAGAAACACGCCCAAGGCGCCGTGCCGCGCCGAATCGTCATCGTTCCCGGAAGGCTGGTCAATGTCGTCGTCTAGACCCGTTCGGGGCCTCTCGCCGAACTTCGGCTTGCTCGGCGCGTGCGGAGTCGTGCTCCTGATCGCGCTGCTCGCCGGGTGCGGCTTTCATCTGCGCGGCGAAGCGCGCTATGAATTCGACACCCTGTACCTGAATTCGCCCGCGGCGCAGCCGCTTACCGCGGACCTTAAACGCTCGCTGGAAGGGATCGGCACGGCACAGCTCGTCGCATCGCCGGAGAAAGCGCAGGTGATTCTCGACATCGCGAGCGTGGAGAATAACAAGCAGATCCTGTCGCTATCGAGCGGAGGCAAGGTAAGTGAGTTCCTGCTTTCGAAGCGCGTGCTGTTCCGTGTTCACGATGCCGCCGGCAACGATTGGCTGCCGACATCCGAACTCGTTGTGCGCCGTACGTACAGCTATTCCGACAGCGCCGCGCTCCCCAAGGAGGCGCAGGAGCAGCGACTGTGGCGCGAGATGCAGGATGACGCCGTGCAGCAAATCGTGCGCCGTTTGCAGTCCGCCAAAAAACCAGCCTGAGCCGCGCCACGAGTCCGCCTCTCGGACGAGATTTCTCGCACGCTGTGCAAATCCGCCTTCCCCAGCTCGCCGGGCACCTCGCCAAGAGCCTGGGTACGCTTTATCTCATTCACGGCGACGAGCCTTTGTTGGCGACTGAGGCCGGCGACCTGGTGCGCGCCGCGGCGCGTGCCGCCGGTTTCGAGGATCGCGAGATCCTTGTCGCCGACCACGGTTTCAAGTGGGACGCTTTCGCGGCCGCGAACCGCAATCTTGGCCTGTTCGGGACGCAAAAGCTTGTCGATCTGCGCATTCCGTCGGGCAAGCCGGGCATCGACGGCGCACGCGTGCTTGAAGACTGTGCTGCCAATCCGAATTCCGACACACTCACGCTGGTTACACTGCCGCGCCTGGACCGAGGCGCGCAGTCTTCCGCCTGGTTTACCGCGATGGAGCGGGCCGGAATTGTCGTCGCGGTCCAGGCGGTCGAACGCGAGGAGCTGCCGCGCTGGCTCGCGACACGGCTCGCCCGCCAAAACCAGCGCGCTTCCGCCGATACGTTGCAGTTTCTCGCCGATACGACCGAAGGCAATCTGCTCGCCGCGAAGCAGGAAGTCGAAAAGCTCGGACTGCTGCTCGCAGAAGGCGAACTTGATCCGGACGCAGTCCTGCACGCCATCGCCGATGTCGCGCGCTTCGACGTCTTCGAGCTCTCCGAGGCCGGGCTCGCCGGCGACGCGGTGCGCGCGCTGCGCATCCTGGCCGCACTCGAGGCCCAGGGCGAGGGTGTGCAGCTGCTCATCTGGCAGCTGGGCGAGGACTTGCATGCGCTATCGTCGGTGATGGCTGCCACTGCGGCCGGCACGGCGCTGACCAGTGCCGTCCGTGCCGCGCGGGTATGGGGAAAGCGGCAGGCAGCGCTGGAGCGTGCCGTACAGCGCCTCGCGCCCGCCGCGATTCCTGCGCTGCTGCAGCAGCTGGCCCGGCTCGATGCGCTGGCCAAGGGCATCGGCTCGGGCAGCGTCTGGGAAGAAATCGCAGACATGGTGCTGGCTCTCGCCGGGCATCCGCTGCGGGCCGGCGCATCCGCGACGCATTAGTACCATTCCCGCCGCCGCGCAGCGTCGAGCATGGATCGTCGCGACTACGATGGTCGGGTCGGTGTCAACCATACTTGCCGCGACCATTGTCAACGTCGCTTTTCCAGCCATGATGCGCGAGTTCAACGTCGGTCACGACTCGGTGCAATGGGTCGCAACCGGGTTTCTCGCCGCGACGACGACGACGATGCTCGCGACCTCTTGGCTGGTGGAGTCCTTTGGCCAGCGCAATACGTTTGTCACGACCATGGCGGTGTTCTTGGCCGCCTCGTTGCTCGGCGCGACGAGCTGGAATACCGAATCGCTGATTGCCGCCCGGGTGCTGCAGGGCGCAGCGGCAGGCGTTATGCAGCCCTTGTCCATGATCGCGGTGTTCGAGGTCTTTCCCCTCGAGCAGCGGGGTCGGGCAATGGGCGTTTTCGGCTTCGGCATCGTACTCGCGCCCGCCGTCGGTCCAAGCATCGGCGGCCTGCTGACGCAGGCCTTCGGGTGGCGGGCAATCTTTCTGCTTTCGGTCCCGTTCTGCATCGCGGCACTCCCACTCGGATGGCATTGGCTCGCCGCAAAGGCATCGGGGCGGCGGCAACCGCTTGACTGGTTCGGTACTCTGTTGCTTGCCGGCGCGCTGGTCGCCCTGCTCAATTTTCCGGTCGTTGGTCACCGCAACGGCTGGCTGTCCGCGCTCGCGCTCGTCGACGCGGGCCTGGCGCTTGCGCTGACCACCAGCTTTGTCGTCTGGCAGTTTCATGCTCGAGCGCCGCTACTGGCGGTGCGTTTGCTCAAGAACCGCGGCTTCGGTGCGGCCCTGCTGGTCGCCGTTGCCTACGGCCTGGGATTGTTCGGCACGACCTATCTCGTCCCGGTATTCGTGCAGGATATCGCCGCGTACGGTCCGGCCAAGGCGGGCAATCTGCTGCTCGTGCCGGGGTTTGCACTGGCACTGGCGATCGCGCTGGGCGGAAGGCTGACCGACCACACCGCCCCGCGGCATGTCGTTATGTCGGGCCTCGCGTGTTTCGCACTGTCGAGTCTGCTGCTCGCCTTTGCGACGGGAGCGACTGCTTTCTGGCTGCTCGCCCTCTGGCTCACGATTGGCCGCGTCGGTCTCGGCTTCATCATCCCGGCGCTCAACGTGGGCGCCGTCGAATCGCTGCCGCCGCAGTACCTTGGGCAGGCTTCCGCCGCGGTCAACTTCGCGCGCCAACTGGGCGGGGCTGTGGGCGTCAACCTGCTTGCGGTCCTGCTCGAATGGCGGCTTTCGGCCTACGGCGCGGAAGGCGACGCGACCCTGGCCTTCCGCGATTGCTTTTTGGTGGTTACGATCGCATTTGCAGCCGCCGTAATCCCGGCCTTCTCGATCCGGAAGCACTCAATGGGGTAGGAGGTAGCCATGTACAAGAAGATTCTCGTTGCTTACAACGGCGCGCCCGAGTCCCGATCGGCGCTCGATGAGGCCGTCCGGCTCGCCCCGGACACCTCGGTCGAGGTTCATCTTGCCGGCGTCGTGCATTACCCTTCCGCGTACCTGCTGGCCGGCGAGTACGTGCCGGAGGTTGCATTGGCCGACGAACGCGAGCACATGGAGGCCGACCTGAAGGACGCGCACGCGCTGCTTGCGACGAAGGGCATCTTGGCCACCGACCACCTGGTGGTCGGTGAACCGGTTGACGTGATCTGCAAGCTCGTGACCGATCTCAGCATCGATCTTCTGATCCTCGGTCACCCCCGCAGCAAGTCTTTCGCACTGCGCTGGTGGCGCGGCTCGGTCGACGCCATCCTGATCGAGCGCGTGCGCTGCAGCATTCTCGTCGCCGCGGATCGCAAGGCCGCCGCGGGCGCAACCCGCAGCTAGCACGGCATCCAGACGCCTTGGGTTCAAGGCCGCGCTCGGCCTCGTCTTTTTATCGCCAATCCCCCCAAAGCGCATTGATGGCGGCAAGCATCGCCGCGCCCGCCGTCTCGGTGCGCAATACGCGCGGCCCCAGGCGCACCGGCCGAAAGCCCGCTGAGCACGCGGCCATCGATTCCTCATCGGTGAACCCACCCTCGGGCCCAACCAGCAACTCGATCGCGCCGGAAGGCCGGGTCAGGTCGCCGAGCGCAGTCGGCGCATCGGGCGCGAGCAGCATTCGCGCGGTCGCCGGCGAGGGCACACGTAGCCACGCGGCGAGCACGCAGGGCGCGTGCACCTCCGGCAGTCGATTGCGTCCCGACTGTTCGCACGATGCGACGACGATCTGCCGCCAATGCTCGAGCCGTCGAGCCGCACGCTCACCTTCGAGTCGAGCGAGGCTACGGGCGGCCACGACCGGCGCAATCGCGGCCACGCCGAGCTCCACCGCTTTCTGCACCGCGTAATCCATCCGGTCCGCCGCCGCGAGACCCTGCACCAGCGTAACGACCAGCGCCGATTCGCGCTCGATGTCGCGAAATTCGAGCACACGCACGGCGACCGCGCGCGCATTGGCGTGCGCGATTTCGCAACGATATTCGCCGCCGCGGCCGTCGAAAAGCGTCAGGGCTTCGCCCGGCTGGAGACGCAGGACGCGCAGCACGTGATGCGCCGCGCCCGAAGGGAGATTGATCTCGGTGTCCGCGGCAAGTGACGGCGGACAGAAAATGCGCGGGGTCACCCAAGCCCCGCGGTCGCGCTACGCACCCAACCGCGACGAACTTCGCCGCCAACCGGACGCGTCGCAACCGGTCGCGACCCACACCGAAGCGGACGTGGCATGCTAGCATTTTGCCACATTGCAACAAGGAGCAAGACGATGACTGCTGCTGCTTCAGTCTGCGATTTCGACGCGCCGGCGCCGGATTTCGAACTGCCCGCCACTGATGGCCGCCGCTACCGCCGCGACGGGTTGGCGCGAACGAATGGACTGCTGGTCATGTTTATCTGCAACCACTGTCCTTACGTCAAGGCGGTGCTCGACAAGCTCGTGCGGGATGCGAGCGAATTGCAGACTTACGATGTCGGCACGGTGGCGATCTGCAGCAACGATGCTGCGGACTATCCGGAGGATTCCTTCGACAACATGCGCGCACTTGCGCTGCGCATGCGTTTTCCATTTCCCTATCTGTGGGATGAGACGCAAACGGTGGCCAAGGCGTTCGGCGCCGTGTGCACGCCGGATTTCTTCGGTTACAACGGCAAGCTGGCACTGCAGTATCGCGGCCGTCTCGACGACGCCGGACGCTCCGTCAAGCCGGACGCGCCGCGCGAGCTATTCGATGCCATGGTGCGGGTTGCGCGCACAGGCCGGGGTCCCGCGCTTCAGACGCCCTCGGTTGGCTGCTCGATCAAGTGGAGGATCGGCAGCTAGGTCGCCACGGGCAGGAAATCGCGCAGGGCGTCTACCACCGCGTCGGGCGCTTCGGTCATCAGGCTGTGCCCGCAATCGGGCACGGTCACAACCCGTCGATCGGCAAGCGCCGCGATCAACGCCGCGGCGTTCTTTGCTGGTGCCATGAGGTCGCGCTCACCGAGGAGCAGCAGCGCGGGGCAGCGAACGCTACCGGCCGCGGACAATCCGCCGCCATAGCGGTGGCAAGCAAGGAGGTCCGTGTAGAGCACGCCCGGTCGCGAGCGCTCCATCAGGCGCATTGCGTTGCCGAGCATCCAGACACCCGGCAAAGGGTTACCGCCGAGTTGATCTCGCGCCGAAAAACTCCAACCGGTAATCAGCTCGTAGGCCAGGTGGTCGTTCGTGCGGGCGGCATCAAGCAACACGTCGGCAACCGGCATTGGCACCGCAGGACCGAGCAGCGCGAGTTGCGTCGCGCGCTGCGGATGGCGTGCAGCCGCCTCCAGCACGATCAGCGCGCCCAGGCTGTGGCCAACCAGTCCAACCCGAGGTACGTGCAGGGTATCGATCAGCATCATGAGCCACGCCGCGGCTGCCTCGACCGATACCGGCGGTTCGCCACCAGAGCGCCCGTGTCCGGGAAGATCGACCGCGAATACGTTGCGCCCGTGGTGCGCGAAATACCGCGCCTGCAGCAGCCAGACGCTGTGATCGTTCGCAGCACCGTGCACGAACACGAGCGTCGGAAGCGCGGCGTCGAAGCGCCGCGCCCCGGTATAGGCGTAGACGGAGTTTCCGCTTACTGCGCAGTGCATTAAGCCTTGCCCGCAGCGTGGAGCGCGCGACTCAAGTCTTCGATGAGATCTTCGGGGTCTTCCAGCCCCACGGACAGCCTGATCGTGCCCTCGGTGATGCCGGCCGCGCGCAAGTCCTCTGCGGACACGCGAAAGTGGGTGGTCGAGGCGGGGTGGATGACCAGCGACTTGGCGTCGCCCACATTCGCCAGGTGCGAGAAAATGCGCAGCGATTCAATGAACCTTCGTCCCTGCTCGCGTGTTCCCCGGATGGAAAAGCTGAACACCGCGCCACAGCCGAGCGGCAGCATTTGTTTTGCCAACGCGTGATCCGGATGCTGTGACAGTTCAGGGTAGCCGACCGACTCGACCATCGCGTGTGCGGCAAGAAAGGCGACAATCTTGCGGGTATTGTCGATGTGGCGCTGCATGCGCAGCGGCAGCGTCTCGATGCCTTGCAGGATCTGGAACGCGGTCATCGGCGCCATGCAGGCGCCAAAATCGCGGATTCCCTCGCGCCTTGCGCGCAACAGGAATGCGGCGGTGGTCGACTCTTCGGCGAACACCATGTCATGAAAGCCCGCATAGGGTTCCGTGAGCGTCGGAAACTTGGCCGCGCTTCCGCCTGCCCCGTGCCAGTCGAACCGTCCACCGTCTACCACGAGTCCGCCGATTACCACGCCGTGACCGGAGAGAAACTTTGTCGCTGAGTGGACTACCAGATCTGCACCGAGCTCGAAGGGACGCATCAGGTACGGCGTAGTGAAAGTCGAGTCGACAAGCAGGGGCAGCCCATGCACGTGCGCCAGCTCTGCCACGCGCGGAATATCGAGTACCTCGAGTCCAGGATTGCCGAGGGTTTCGCCGAACAACAGGCGCGTCGACGGGCGTATGGCTCCACGCCACGCGTCGAGGTCACGGGGGTCGACGAATGTGGTCTCGATGCCGAAGCGCGGCAGCGTAAAGTCGAGCAGGTTGTGCGAACCGCCGTAAAGCGAGCGCGAGGCGACGATGTGTGAGCCCGCCCCCATCAACGTGACGATGGCCAGATGCAGGGCCGCCTGACCGCTCGCCACGGCGATCGCCCCCACGCCGTCCTCGAGCGCACTGATGCGCTCTTCGAGCACCGCGCAGGTCGGGTTGGAAATGCGCGAGTACACGTGGCCGGCACGTTCCATATTGAACAGCGCCGCGGCATGATCGCTGTCGCGGAAGACAAACGAGGCGGATTGATAGATCGGTGTAGCGCGAGCGCCGGTCGCCGGATCAGGGCGCGCACCAGCATGCAGCGTCAGCGTGTCGAAGCGGGTTGTCTTGGGCTTGGTCATCGTCGGCAGGACACAATTCGGCGCGTCGGCCACCGCGCGTGCCGGCTATGGTAGCGCATCAGCGGCTGCAACAGCGATACCACTTGGCGTCACGCTCGCGCGAGCCTAAACTGAGCACCCGGAAGCGCAACCCCAAGGAGAACTGCAATGCAGCGCAAGGCCACAGCCCGCTGGCAGGGCACCGCCAAAGAAGGTGCCGGTACGATCTCGACCCAGAGCGGCACGCTGAAGGACACTCCGTACTCTTTCGTCGCCCGCTTTGGTGACGGCAAGGGGACCAATCCCGAAGAGTTGATCGCGGCGGCACATGCGGGTTGCTTCACCATGGCGCTTTCGTTCGGGCTCAACAACGCTGGCTTTACCGCGGATGCGATCGACACCGAGGCCGCGCTGACGATGGACCAGGTCAACGGCGCCTGGACCATTACCTCGGTTCACCTGACGACGCGGGCGCGGGTGCCCAAAATCGATGCGGCGAAATTCGCCGAGGTTGCCGGCAGCGCCAAGGCCAACTGTCCGGTCTCGCGTGTGCTCAACGCCAATATTTCGCTGGATGCGAAGCTCGCCTGACAAGGTTCCGATGTCCAACGCACCGCCGCAACCGCACAAGGGCCGGGGCGCAACCTTCAATCCGGCCAACCGCTTCCGACGCGAAGCGCGCGATGCCTTTGACGATGGTTGGTCGCATACGGACGAGGAGGCGGCCGGCGAAATTGTTCCGCCTCCCAAGACAACGATTTCGATCCAGAACGCGCGCACGATTATCAGCCGCAACGATTCGCCTGACATACCGTTCACACAGTCGATCAATCCGTACCAAGGCTGCGAACACGGCTGCATCTACTGTTACGCCCGGCCGTCACACGCTTATCTCGATCTCTCGCCGGGACTCGATTTCGAGACGCGCCTGTTTGCCAAGCCCGACGCGGCCCGCCTGCTACGTTCCGAACTGGCGAAACCTGGCTATCGTTGCGAGCCTATCGCGCTCGGTACCAATACAGACCCCTACCAGCCGATTGAGCGCGAGTGGAAGATAACGCGGCAGCTAATCGAGGTAATGGCCGAATGCGAGCATCCGCTCACCATCACGACTAAAGGCGTGCTCGTCGAGCGTGACCTCGATCTGCTGGCCCCGATGGCAGCAAAGAATCTTGTGCGCGTCTACGTTTCGATTGCGATGCTCGATCGGGAGCTCGCGCGCAAGCTCGATCCACGTGCTCCGGCGCCACAGCGTCGCCTCGCCATGATCAGGGCGATCTCTGATGCAGGGGTTCCGGTCGGAGTCAGTGTCGCGCCGGTAATACCGCAACTGACCGACAAGGATTTGGAGGCGATTCTCGCCGCTGCGGCGGCGCACGGCGCACGCGCTGCAACCTGGGTCATGCTGCGGCTGCCGCGCGAGGTCAAGTTGCTGTTTCGTGACTGGCTCGCGCAGCACCATCCGCTGCGCGCCGAACACATCATGAGCCTGGTGCATCAGGTCCGTGGCGGCCGCGACAACGATCCAGAATTTGGCTCGCGCATGCGCGGCGAGGGACAATTCGCCGATCTGATCGCGAAGCGGTTTGAGATCGCCTGCAAGCGGTTGGGACTGAACCAGGACCGTACTCTGCGCCTGGACACGACGCGTTTCCGGCCGCCGACGAGCGCGCTTGCCGGCGACCAGCTTGATCTGTTCGGCTAAAGCGCGTCGCGGCGGCCGCGCGCTGTTGCGATCCTGACCGCGATCGCCGACTGCACAGCGGAAATGATCATTTCAGGAGAGACGGTGTTGGCAGCAGAGAACACGATCAATGGAAGGAGCCGCGAGCGTAAGCGCGATGATGTCGCCGTGTGCGACAGTGCACGGCGTATGCTCGGAAGCGGAACGGTCGCGCACGGAGCCCGGGCGTGGACGTGATCGAGTCGCGGTTGCGCGAGCGGGGCCTCGCCCTACCCGCGCGCGTGGTGGCTCCGGGGGTGCGCCTGCCCTTCGCGTTCGTGCGCGTACGTGGTAATCGGGCGATGGTTTCAGGGCATGGGCCGCAGAACCCCGACGGGAGTATCGCGCCGCCCCTGGGAAAGCTGGGACGCGAACTCGGCGTTGAGCAAGGCTATTACGCGGCACGCCTGACGGCGCTCTCGATTCTGGGCAGCCTCAAGCGCGAGCTGGGCGACCTCGACCGCGTGCGAGCGTGGTTGCGCGTGTTTGGCATGGTTGCTTCGGCGCCGGGATTTACGCAACAACCTGCGGTGATCAACGGCTTTTCGGATTTGATACTGGAGCTCTACGGCCCGGATGCCGGCAGCCATTCCCGGTCCGCGGTGGGCATGGCGGAGCTGCCCTTCAACATGCCCGTCGAGATTGAAGCGGAGGTTGAAATAGAGGCTTAGTAGCCCGCAAGGTGCGTAGGCACGCAACGTGCATCACTCGCACGGCAGACTGCTGGTAACGCCGCCGGTCAGCCGGCGGCCTATGGAGCGCAATCGGCGACGCGCCGTCCCGTGATCGACTCGTCGGTTGTGGTCCCTTGGTTAATCATCCGATTCTCGAGGCGGTAGGCACTGTCGCCGTCGGCAGTAAGTACCGTGGTGGTGCTGAAGTTCATCACTCCAGACGGCAGCTTGAGCGCGCAGTCGGCCCCGTACGTATACGTTGTCCCGTTATGCACCACCGGCGGGACCTTGCAGCCCATCCTCTCGAGCGCCGCGTGCTGGCGCCGCAGGTCTTCGCTCGGGTTGATGCATTCCGTGGCGGCAAATTTCTGCGTACCCACCGTGCGCTGATACTCCCACAGGCCCTGGCGCAGCAGCGGCACGTCATCGGCGCGCGCGCTTGGAATGGCGCAGAGCACGGCGAGGAACGAAAGCACAATGCGCAGCCACGAGGCGAGCGCTGCGGAAGAATGTGTGGACGCGGTCATGAAGACGACTCCTTGGTGGCGGCCTTTGTCGCCGTTCGGTCGTTCGCTCGACTCGGCGTCCGGCTGCGCGTAGCGACCCGCACGTCGCGGCGCGCCGGCCAGGAAAGTTTGCACACGTCGACCAGTGCCCGAACGATCGGGTCGTGTTCGCGCGAGTGAAGATAGATGAATCGTAGCATCGTGTCGATCCGTATATCCTGCCACAGGACGACTTCACCCGCTTGCACCATCGCCTGTGCAATGTCCTCGCGCATCAGGGCGAGGCCGACGCCCGAGGCGACCAGCGAACTTACGACCGCCTCGTCGTCAGCGCCGATCACTTTGTCCGGCTCGACGTCATGCTCGCGGAACATGGCCGCGGCAAATTGATGATGGGTGCTTACCGGCGGCGGCATGATCCACGGCAGCGCGCCGATCTCCGGCCAGCCGGCATGCTGCAGGCGGTCGCGCCATGCGGCGGGCCCCGCGATGCGGTAGGCAAGTTCGCGTAGCACGATTCCGGCGACCTGCGGGTAGGGCATGTGGCCGTAATAAAAGCTCGCCTCCAGTGACCCCTCGCGTACGCGGCGCATGGCAACGCCCGTGATCTCGTGTTGGAAATCGATCTCGAGCCGCGGGTAACGCTCCAGCGCGGCGGCCATGAATTCGCCGAGGCGGATGAACGCGGGGTCGGAAAGCGTACCGACCCGCGCCTTGCCCGAAACGGTGCCTTTTAATGCCCGTGCCTCGGCCTCGAACGTCTGGCTGGCGGCGAGGACCTTGTCGGCCTCGGCGAGCAGGCGCTTACCCGCCGCGGTCAGGGTCATTCCGGTCGAGGTGCGCTCGAAGAGAGTGAGATCGAGCTCGTTTTCGAGCGCCCTAATTTGCGCCGACAGCGCCGGCTGGCTGATGTGCAGCTTTTCCGCCGCCCGCGTCAGATGGCCGGCTTCGGCGACAGCAGCAAAACTGCGGAGGCGATTGAAATCCATCGATGCGGCTCGAGGCCGTGTCCCGACATTGTATCAAATATGCTTTGCAACAATGACTTACGCGAAATTAGCCGAACGCATGGACGTGACACGACGACGTGATCGGAATTTCCGAGGGCGATCCTTAGGCCGTCTTGCGCCATGCGGCAACGGCATCTGCCGCGTCGAACTGGTGATGACGAGACGGATGACGCGGTCGGGTACCCAAGAGGCGTCCGGCGAGGCCGGCACTCGTTTCGCCGAGCGCCCTCGTCAGTGGCTTTCCCGGCCGACTTTCGCGCCCGACTTGCCGACCAGGAAGTCGAGGTCTGCTCCTTGGTCGGCCTGTAGCACGGTATCGCAATAGAGCTTTACCCAACCACGGTCGGCGTGGGGTTCATCCTGCCGCCACTGTTTCTTGCGCCGCGTCAGCTCGGCGTCTGGCACGTGGAGGTGCAGCTTCCGCTGCGCCACGTCGAGTTCGATCAGGTCACCGTTGCGTACCAAGGCAAGCGGGCCGCCCACCGCGGCTTCGGGCGCGGTATGCAGCACGACAGTGCCGTAGGCGGTACCGGACATCCGCGCGTCCGATATACGGACCATGTCGGTCACTCCCTTTTTCAAGAGCTTGGCCGGGAGCGCGAAATTCCCAACCTCAGGAAAACCCGGGTAACCCTTCGGCCCGCAGTTCTTGAGCACCAACACCGAATTCGCGTCCACATCGAGTTTCGGATCATCGATGCGCCGGTTGAGATCATCGATGTCCTCGAACACGACGGCGCGCCCCTTGTGCCGCATCAACTTCGGCGTCGCGGCAGATGGCTTGAGCACCGCCCCGCCGGGAGCCAGGTTGCCGCGCAGTACGGCGATGCCGCCGTGCTTCTTGAACGGCTTGGCCAGTGGAGTGATCACCGCATCGTTGTAGTTGACCGCGTTCTTGACGTTATCCCATAGCGTGCGCCCGTTGACGGTGAGGGCGCGTTTGTGAATGTACTCGCCGATTTCCTTGATCACGACGGGCAAGCCGCCGGCATAATAGAAATCCTCCATCAGATACTTGCCCGACGGCATCAGGTTGACGAGGCAAGGCATGCCCCGACCGAGCCGGTCCCAGTCATCGAGTGAGAGCTTCACGCCGACGCGACCGGCGATCGCAAGTAGATGCACGACGGCATTGGTCGAGCCGCCAATCGCGCCGTTGACCAGGATCGCGTTGTCGAACGCATCACGCGTCAGGATCTTCGACAAGCGCAAGTCTTCGTCGACCATGGCGACGATTCGTCGGCCCGCCATGCGCGCCAGGACGCGCCGCCGCGAGTCGACCGCGGGAATCGCGGCATTGGTTGGCAAGCCCACGCCCAGTGCCTCGACCATCGACGCCATCGTCGATGCGGTGCCCATGGTCATGCAATGGCCGGCTGAGCGCGACATGCAGGCCTCCGCCTCGATCAAGTCGCCTTCATTCATCGCGCCCGTCTTCAGCATCTCGGTGAATTTCCAAACGTGCGTGCCCGAGCCGATGTCCTCGCCTCGAAATTTCCCATTCAGCATCGGCCCACCGGATACGCCAATCGTCGGCAAGTCGCAGGACGCGGCACCCATCAGCAGAGCAGGTGTGGTCTTGTCGCAACCCATCAGCAGGACAATGCCGTCGAACGGATTGGCGCGAATCGATTCCTCGACGTCCATGGCGACCTGATTTCGAAACAGCATGGTCGTCGGACGCATGAGCGTTTCGCCGAGGCTCATGACCGGAAATTCGATCGGAAAACCTCCGGCGTCGAGCACGCCATCGCGTACGTGCTGCGCGAGTTCGCGGAAATGCGCGTTGCAAGGCGTGGCTTGCGACCAGGTGTTGCAGATACCGATCACCGGCCGGCCGTCAAACTGGTCGTGCGGAATGCCCTGGTTTTTCATCCACGAGCGATGCACCAGCCCATCGCGATCGTGGCGCCCGAACCATTTCGTCGAGCGCAGCAGCGGCTTGTTCTTTGGGTCTCTCTTGGGCATAAATTTATGGCGCGGCGTGTCGCCCGGCGAACCGGGCCCCGCTCCGGCGCGCTAGGTCAGGCGGCAAGCCGCTCCCCGCTGCTCCTGTCGAACACGTGCACCATGGCCGGATCGACGCTGAGGCCGATCTTGTCGCCGGCGCTGACAATCGGCCGCCCGTGGGTTCGCAGCACGATTTGGGACGCCCCTGCCTGGACCAGCAGCTCGGTCTCGGCACCGGTCGGCTCGACGATAATGATCTCGCCCGCGACCGCCCCCACCGCGCCCGCTCCGGCCAGCGTCAGATGCTCGGGGCGGATACCGTAGGCTACCGCCTGCCCATCCGATCCGGCCGCGTCGCTCAGCGGCCAGCGCACACCGCCCGCGGCCTCGACGTGCATCGTCCCCGGGCCGCGACGCACCGTCCCCTCGACCACGTTCATTGCCGGAGAACCTATGAACTGCGCGACGAACAGATTCCCCGGACGGTCGTAGAGATCGAGCGGCGTACCGATCTGCTCCACGCGTCCATCGTGCATGACTACGATCCGGTCTGCCATCGTCATTGCCTCGACCTGATCGTGCGTTACATAGACGGTCGTCGTCTTCAATCGCTGGTGCAATGCCTTGATCTCGCCGCGCATCGCCACGCGCAGTTTTGCGTCCAGGTTCGACAGCGGCTCATCAAACAGGAACACCTTAGGATCGCGCACGATCGCCCGCCCCATCGCCACGCGCTGTCGCTGGCCGCCGGATAACTCGCGCGGAAAGCGCTTCAGATACGGCTCGAGATTGAGAATCCGAGCCGCCTTCGCCACGCGTTCCTGGATGGTCGCGGCTGGAGCCTTGCGCAATTTCAGGCTGAAGGCCATGTTGTCCGCGACAGTCATGTGCGGATAGAGCGCATAGCTTTGGAAAACCATCGCGATGTCGCGATCCTTCGACTCCATGTTGTTGACAACCTTGCCATCGATGGCGACCGTCCCGCCGGATATCTCCTCGAGCCCGGCCAACATGCGCAGCAGGGTCGACTTGCCGCATCCCGACGGACCGACCAGTACCATGAATTCCCCGTCACGAATATCGAATTCGATGCCGTGGATGACCTTGGTGCTGCCAAACGTCTTTTCGATGTTCTGGAAAGTTACCGATGCCATGGTTCCACCTCAGCGCAATCCTGGAGCTTCAGCTCTTTACCGCGCCAGCGGTCAGCCCGCCGACCATGTAGCGCTTGAACGCATAATAGATCGCCGCCGGGGGCAAGGCATAGATGAGACCGACCGTCATCAGCAGTTCCCAAGGCGAGTCGTCGGCGGCAAGGAAGTTCCCAAGCGCAACCGACAGGGTAATCTGGGTGTCGTTGGATAGAAGCAGGAATGCATACAGGTACTCGTTCCATGCCAACAGCAGCGAATAGGTGCCGATTGCCACGAGCGAGGGCATCATCAGCGGAAGGTAGACCAGCCGGAATAGCTGGGGCGGTGATGCGCCATCGATGCGGGCTGCCTCGTCGAGTTCGTACGGCAGCTTGTCAGATGCCTGCTTGAGCACCCAGATCGAATAGGGGGCGGCGATGGTCACCATCGCCAGGATGAGCGACCACTGATTGTTCAGTAGCCCGTAGTTGCCCATCGTCTTGTACATCGGCACGGCAAGGAATGCGGCAGGGATGAAATAGGTGAATAACGCCAGGTTCATCACCGCTCGGCCGCCGCGGACCCTGAGCCGGCTGATGGCGAATGCTGCGCCGGTTGCGACAATGAGTGTTAACACCCCCACGCTGACCGCTATCAGGAGTGAATTCCATAGCTGCAACCAGAAGTGACTCAGGTAGTAATGCTGCTCACGGAAGACGACCTCGAAGTTGTGCCACGTTGGATGGTCCGGCCAGAGCGCACCGGCAAACGCCGAATCCTTGGGTGAAATCGCAAACAGAACCATGTGATAGATCGGCAGCAGCGTCCATATCAATAGCGGTATGCCGACGAGCAGCAGCTTCGCTTCCGTGCTTGCCTGACGCCAGGACCATTTCATTTGGACAGTCGCTTCATCATGAAATAGACCAGAGGCAGCACCAGTGGCAACGCACAGACGATCGCCGCCATCGAGAGGTCGACCTGGTCGAGGCGCAGGTAGCGAATTCCAAGCGTCGCCAGCACGTGCGTAAGGTCCGCCGGGCCGCCTCCGGTCAGCAGGTACACGCTGTTGAAGTCGCCCAGCGTCCAGATCATGGACAGGATCGACGACGTAAGGTAGAGCGTCTGCAGCGACGGCCAGGTGATCCATTTGAATTTCTGCCAACTCGAGGCGCCGTCGACCGATGCCGCCTCGTAGAGCTCTGCTGGTATGGCGAGCCTCCCTGCGATGAGGATGAGCGTCCAGAAAGGCAACGACTTCCAGATGTGGACGAGGATTGCCATCGACAGCGCGATCCAAGGGTCGTTGAGCCAGTTTGGGCCATCGGCCCCGGTCAGCTTGAAGATCACGTGGTTGACGATGCCCCACTCCGGGTTGAGCATGAAGCGGATCGACAGGATCGTTGGGATCGACGGCACTGCCCATGGCAGGATAAAAACGAGCGACAGCCACTTGATCCAGGTCCGCGCCTGGACGAAGAAGCCGGATAGAAACAAGGCCACGATCATCTTCAGGTTGATGCCGACGATCAAAAACAACAGCGTGTTGATGACGGCACGGCCAAATATCGGATCGTCGACCAGCCTGACGTAGCTTGCCGGATGCCGGGCGAGCCAGAGACCATAGCCGACCGGATACAACACGAAAAGGAGGAACACCAGCACGTAGGGGGCGATCATGATGATGCCCCACGTCTGCCAAGTGGACAGACGCCGCTTCGCCGGACCCGCGGGCAGCGCGGGTCCGGCGCGTGGCAGAGCAAGCGTCGACACGTGTGCCCTGGTTGTCGCGCGTGTATCGACGGCGCTAGCCGGCGATGGCCTTGATGCGGGCGATCATCTCGTCGACGGCCTGGTCCACAGGCACCTTTTCACTAACGACGCGATTCATCGCCTTGGCCCAGACATTCTCATTGTTAACGATCGTGAACTTGTAATTCTTGGTGAACTCGAAGGTCACCGTGCCGGCGTGAAACTGGTTGTACACCGCCAGGCGATGCCTGTCGGCCTTCCAGAACGGCCGCTCGGCGGCGACCTTGGTGACCGGATACCAGCGTCCGAGCGCACCCTCGACGTACGGCGTCAGATTCTCTTCCTGCAGCAGAAAAGCGACGAACTCTTTCGCGCGCTTCTTGTTCTTCGAGTTCTCGAACACGACGCCGGTCTTGATTGCCGCGCGATAGACCATCTTCGACCCGTCGGGCTTGTTGGGAAAGCCCGACGTGACGATCAGCTCGTAATAGTTTTTCTTTGCCTGCGCCCGCTGTTCGTCTGACAAAGTCGTATTGTTGGCGTCATCTAGCCACTTGGCAGCGATCGAAATCGTGGCGTTGTGGGTCATCACGGTCGTCTTGTTGTGGAAGGCGACGTTGTTATCCGGGTCCTTCCAGGATGTCGACGACGGCGGCGTGCAGCCTTTGGTGTAGACGTCGGTGTAATCCTTGAGCGCGTTGACCAGACCCTGCTTCACTTTGGGGTCGTCCAGCCGCAACTTGCCGTTGTCATCGACGAGTTTGACGTTGTAGGCATCGGCAAACGTCAGAAACGAGTAGAACGAGTCGCTCGAGTCGACGCCCATCGGCTGGCCAATGCCGTAAAGCCGCTGGCCGGTCTTCTGGCGCAATGCCGGCTGCACCTTGTCACACCAGAATGACCAATAATCCTTCCAACCGGTCGGAATGTCCGATTCCTTGAAGCCCGCCGTCGCCAGCATGTCGATCCAGTACTCGATGTGCATGGTCTGCTGCTTCAGGGGAAACGCGTAATACGCGCGCCTCTTGGCCTTGTCGTTGTACAGATACGTGGTCTCGAGCGTATTGGGAAGAAACCGGTCCTTCATCGGCGTGAGCACGTCGGAGAGGTCCTCGAGCTTGCCGTCGAACGCCCACTTCCCGGTAACCTGGAAGTCGTAGACATCAGCGAAGGCAACGTCGGGCACCGTACCAGCGTCGAGCGCCGAAACGGTCTTCGGAATCATGTCCTGTACTGGATACTGCGACAGTTCGACCTTGACCTTGGTCTTATCCTCGAACTTCTTGATTGCCGCGAGCAAAGCGTCGTCCTCGGACTTGTAGAAGCCCTTGGCCCACCAGACGGTCAGCGTTTCCTGCGCTAACGCCTGTCCCGCGACAGCGAAGGCAAAGCCGGCGACGATGCCGGTGAAGAACTTGTTCATCGAACTCCTCCTTACAATGGACCTATTATTTTGAGTCGCCGGATTGCGTTTTTGCTCCAAAGGTGAGGAGCTGGGCCGGTCGCTTTCGACGTGGCCCTGAAGTCACATGACTGCACCGAGATACCACGGCACGAATTCATTCTGCCCGTAGCCGTGCGTTTCGCTCTTGCTCTTCTTTCCGGAAGCGGTGTCGAGCATCATGCGGAAGAAGCGCTCTCCCATCTGCTCGACCGTGGAGGTACCGTCGACGATCTCGCCGCAATTGATGTCGATATCCTCCTCCTGGCGGTTCCACAGCGCGGTATTGGTTGCGAGCTTGAGGGATGGCGCCGGGGCACAGCCGTAGGCCGAGCCGCGGCCGGTGGTAAAGCAGATCATGTTCGCGCCGCCGGCGACCTGACCGGTCGCCGACACCGGGTCGTAGCCCGGGGTATCCATATAGACGAACCCCTTGGCGGTGACCGGTTCGGCGTACTCGTAGACCGCGACCAGGTTGGTCGTGCCTCCTTTCGCGACCGCACCGAGTGATTTCTCCAGGATCGTCGTCAAGCCTCCGGCCTTGTTACCCGGCGAGGGGTTGTTGTTCATCTCGCCCTTGTTGCGCAGCGTGTAATCCTCCCACCACTTGATGCGCTCGATGAGCTTCTCACCGACCTCGCGTGCCGCCGCACGACGCGTCAGCAGGTGCTCGGCCCCGTAGATCTCGGGCGTTTCCGAGAGGATGGCCGTGCCGCCGTTGCGCACCAGCAGATCCACCGCGGCGCCGAGTGCTGGATTGGCGGTAATGCCCGAATACCCGTCCGAACCGCCGCACTGCAAGCCGACGATGATGTGACTCGCAGGCACGCTCTCGCGTCGGACCAGATCGGCGTGCGGCAGCATCTCCCGGACCATGGCGATGCCCTTGGCGATCGCTTTTGCCGTTCCCCCGGTGTCCTGAATGGAAAAAGTGCGCAACAACGGGCCCTCGGCGAGCTTCTGGGCGCCGAGCAAGGCGCTGATCTGGTTGGCCTCGCAACCCAGACCCACGATGAGCACGCCGGCAAAGTTGGCGTGCCGCGCATAACCGCCAAGCGTGCGGCGAAGCACGTGCATGCTCTCGCCGTTGACATCCATACCGCAACCGCTGCCATGGGTCAGTGCAACGACGCCGTCGACGTTGGGAAAGGCGTCCAGCGCGCCAGACTTGAACGCGTCGGCGATGCCGTGCGCCACAGTCGCGGAGCAATTGACCGTCGACAAAATGCCGACATAGTTGCGCGTCGCAACGCGCCCGTCGGCACGAACGATGCCCTGAAATGTTGCCGGCGCATCGACGTAGCGCGTCGGCTTGGCGTCGGCGCCAAAGGCGTAATCGCGCGCGAACTCGCCCATCGCAAGGTTGTGCAAGTGCACATGCTCACCCGCCGCGATCGCACGTTTGGCAAAGCCAATAATCTGGTTGTATCGCTTGACTGGCGCGCCGGCGGCAAGCGCCCGGGTTGCGATTTTGTGCCCCGGTGGTACCAGTCCCGACACCTTGACGTTCTCGTCGAGCAGCACCGTCCCCGAAACGAGTTGCTGTCGCGCAATGACGACGTCGTCTTCGGGATGCAGGCGAATCGTCAGCGAGGTTTTGGTCAGCATGAGATCTGCTCCAACCGGATGGATGCCATTTTAGACGCCTTCCGGCGACGGTGGGACAAGGGCAAAACGGGGCATGACTAGGCGGCGATCAATTGCACCTTCGTACTGCGCGTCTTGTCCTTGGCGAGCTCGAAAGCCTTGACTGCTTCGGCGAGCGGAAACTGGCCGGATAGCAGCGGCCGCACGTCGACTCGACGCGACGCAATGTATTCGACCGCCCAGTCGAACTCGATCCCCCAGCGGAACGCGCCCTTGAAGTCGAGTTCCTTAACCAGGATCTCATTGATGATGAACGGAAGCGGTTCGTGCGGCAGCGTCCCCACCTGGACGACGGTGCCGCCGCGCTTGACGGCGGCTACGCAGGCCTTGAGCGCAGCGAAGCTGCCCGAGGCCTCGAACGCGACGTCAAATTGCGGCGATGCGAGCGCCTCGGGTTCCCTGTCCGCGCGAACCGTGTGCGTCGCGCCTGCCGCGCGCGCCGTCGCAAGCGGTCGGTCGAGGATGTCGCAGGCCGTCACACGGGTCGCGCCGGCAAGTCGCGCCGCGATCACCGTGAGGCAGCCGATCGTACCCGCGCCCATGACGAGCACGTTCCTGCCCAGTAAGGCGCCGGCGCGCGCAACCGCGTGCAAGCCGACCGCCAGCGGCTCGGCGAACGCGAGTTCGCCCAGGCTCACATCGCCGGAGACCGGATAGCATTGACGCTCGCCCAAGACGAAATACTCGGCAAACATGCCCTGTACGTGCGGATAGAGGCTCGCGCTGCCCAGGAAGCGCATGTTGCGGCAGAGGTGCTCGCGGCCTTCACGGCAGTAGTCGCAATGTGCGCAAGCTTGCGACGGACTCACCGCAATCTTGTCGCCGGGCTTAACCCGTGTAACGCCCTCCCCGATTTTCGCCACGATCCCCGATGCCTCGTGTCCCGGAATCAGCGGCTCGCGGATGACAAAGCTGCCGTTCCTGCCGTCGAAGTAGTAGTGCAGATCGGAGCCGCAAATGCCTCCCGCACCGAGGCGAATGAGCACCTCGCCCGGTCCAACCTCGGGTTCCGCCGCAGGTTCGATGCGCAGGTCCTCCTTGGCGTGAATTCGACACGTCAACATATTCGGTCGCTCCTTTTCGCTGCGTACGTCAATGGCGAGCATCCCAGCTCTTGCTGAATCGTTTGTACGCCCGGTCGAGATGGCGCTGCATCGCCGAGCGCGCCCCGGCAGCGTCGTGTCGAACGATTGCGTCTAAAACCAGGCGGTGCTCGGCGATCGCGCTCGTCCACAGCCGCGGATTGTCATAATGATGCTCCAGTTGCATGAACAGCGGGCCCATGCGCTCTTCCCATAGCATTTTGACCACCGCGACCAACGCGCCGTTGCCCGTTGCCTCGGCAACGCGCAGATGAAACAGACGGTCGCCTGCTAGCGGCTGGCGCTTTTCCTGGTCCTTGACGCTCTGCATCTGCTGCAGCGCGTCTTCAATGGCACCGATCTGGGGCCGCTTGGCGGACTTTGCAGCACAGGCGGCACATTCGCTCTCAATGAGCCAGCGCGCGCGCAGGAGCTCGAAGGGGCCGAGCGCGGATTGCACGGCAATCCCCGGCTCGCCACTACTGCTCGGCCCGAGCACATAGATGCCCGACCCAATCCGTACTTCGACCAATCCCTCGACCTCGAGGGCGATCAGCGCCTCGCGCACCGACGGCCGCGAGACACCCAGCTGTCGGGCCAGGTCGCGTTCCGGAGGCAGCCGTGTCCCGGCTGGAAATTCCTTAGACCGGATCAGCGTCCGGATCTGGTCGGCGATCTGACGGTAGAGGCGGCGGGGTTCGATGCTTTGGATTGGCATGATCTGCCAGAAACCTGACGCTGTCGCGGGCGCGCCCAGCACACCCGCAAGCTTACGCAAGTTGGCGCCATCTGGTCAAGTGGTCTGACCACTTTTCGCCGTACGATTAGACTATGATGCGCGCTGGAAGGGAGCCGGCGCGGCAAGAACGCGCGATCGGCACGACGAGGAGCGGGCAGTGGGTGGACGCTTGGCGGGCAAGGCGGTGCTGGTCACCGCAGCGGGTCAGGGCATTGGCAGGGCAACTGCGGCGGCGATGGCCCGCGAAGGCGCAGAGGTCATCGCCACCGACGTAAACCCCAGGCTGCTCGAAAGCCTCCAGGGCACCGCAGGGATCACCACCCGTGTTCTCGACGTTCTCGACGACGCCGCGGTCAAGGCCACGATGGACGAGCTGCCGGCGTTGGCCGTGCTGTTCAACTGCGCCGGCTTCGTGCACAACGGCACCATCCTCGAATGCACTGCCCAGGACTGGAGCTTTAGCTTCGACCTCAACGTGCGCGCCATGTACATGACGATCCGAAGCGCACTGCCTAAGATGCTCGAGCGCCACGTCCGCACCGGGAACGGGGCAAGCATCATCAACATGGCATCAGTCGCCGGGTCCATCCGGGGCCTGCCGAATCGCTGTGCCTATGGGGCGAGTAAGGCGGCGGTCATCGGTCTCACCAAGTCGGTGGCGGCGGACTTTGTCGCCCAGGGTATCCGCTGCAACGCCATCGCACCGGGTACCGTCGCTACGCCCTCGCTTGACGAACGCATCAGTGCCTTCGCCGATCCGGTCGAAGCACGCAAGGCGTTCATTGCGCGCCAGCCGATGGGACGACTCGCCCAGCCCGAGGAGATCGCGCCGATCGTAGTGTTTCTCGCCTCCGACGAATCGGCTTTCGCCACAGGAAACGTCTACTCCGTGGACGGCGGGATGACGATCTGACGCGAACCATGTATCGCCGTTCATGCTTCGACCCGCTCAGCCCGAACGGCGCACGCACAACCAGTCGCCTTGAGCCAGTCGAAGGGCGACCCCTGACGAAGGCATGACATGAAACTCGTACGCTACGGTCCGGCCGGCAAAGAAAGGCCCGGATTGCTCGACGCTGAAGGCAAGCTGCGCGACCTGTCGCGCAAGGTAAAGGACATCGACGCCACGGCGCTCTCGCCGGGCGAGCTGGCGCGATTGCGCAAGCTCGATCCGAAAAAACTGCCTCCGGTCAAGGGTCGGCCGCGTCTTGGCCCCTGTGTCGCGACCCCGTCCAAGTTCATCGCCATCGGCCTTAACTATATCGATCATGCCAAGGAGTCCGGCAACCCGGTTCCGGACTATCCGGTCGTGTTTTTCAAAGCGGAGACCTGCATCGTCGGCGCCGACGACAACATCATGCTGCCGCCCGATTCGACGCACACCGACTGGGAGGTTGAGCTCGGGGTCGTGATCGGCAGGACCGCCAGGCACGTCGACAAGAAGGACGCACTCAAGCATGTTGCGGGCTACTGCATCGTCAACGATGTGTCCGAGCGCGAGTACCAGATGAAGCGCAGTGCGACGCAATGGGGCAAAGGCAAGGGCTGTGACACCTTCGGTCCGATCGGCCCGTGGCTGGTCACGGCCGATGAAATCAAAGACCCGCAGAATCTGAGCATGTGGCTTGACGTCAATGGTGTGCGCAGGCAGACCGGCAACACGCGAACCATGATCTTCGGCGTCGCCGATCTCGTCGCCGACGTGTCGAAATACATGACGCTGCTGCCGGGCGACCTGATTACTACCGGAACGCCACCCGGGGTAGGCATGGGAATGAAGCCCGAGCCGCAGTATCTCAAGCCGGGAGACACCGTGGCGCTGGGCATTACGGGCTTAGGCGAACAGCGCCAGAAGGTGATTGCCTACAAGAGGAAGCGCTAGGTGTGCGGCGGGTGGCTCCGCTGGCGCTGGCTACGGGCCGCATGATCGGGACGTGGCGATGAGCCCGGCGCGGTCCGCAGCCGATGGTCCAGGGACACGGCAGTTGTCGCGCGACGAATATCTTTATCCTTCGCTCGCGCCCAATCGCAGCGGTCTGCTCGCCCTCGACGCTCGCCATACGATGTATTGGGAGGAGTGCGGGAACCCGCGCGGCGTGCCGGTCGTCTTTTTGCACGGGGGCCCCGGCGGAGGCATCGCGGTCGACCATCGGCGCTACTACGATCCGGCGTTCTACCGCATTGTGCTCTACGACCAGCGCGGCGCCGGGCAATCGACGCCGCGGGGCGATCTCGTCGACAACACCACCCAACACTTGATCGCGGATCTCGAGCGGCTACGCACGCATCTTGCCGTCGAACGATGGGTCGTCTTTGGCGGGTCGTGGGGATCGACGCTGGCGCTGGCCTACGCCCAGGCCCATCCGGAACGTGTCCTCGGGCTCGTGCTGCGCGGCATTTTCCTCGCGCGCGCTTTTGAGATCCGCTGGTTCATGCAGGAGATGCGCTTCGTATTCCCGGAAGCATGGCGCGCGTTCGCGGGCTTTCTGCCCGTCGCGGAGCGTGACGATATCCTTGCGGCGTATTACCGCCGCCTGACCCACCCGGACCCAGCGCTGCAACTGTCGGCGGCGCATGCCTGGAGCCGCTACGAAAGCTCCTGCTCGACCCTGCTGCCCGATCCCGAGCTTGTGGCGCATTTTGACGAAGATGCGATAGCCCTGGCCATTGCACGCATCGAGGCACACTATTTCGTGCACAGTCTTTTCCTTGCCGACGACGCGCTGCTCCTAGGCGTGGAGCGACTGCGCCGGATTCCGTGCGCGATCGTGCAGGGCCGCTATGACATCGTGTGCCCGATCCGCAGTGCCGACGACCTGCACCGAGCTTGGCCCGAAGCCGAGTACGTGGTGGTGCCCGACGCCGGCCATTCGGCGCGCGAGCCCGGTATCGCGCGCGAGCTAGTCGCTGCCACCGATCGCTTGCGCGAGAAGTTCGCCTGACGCAAACCTCGCGCCACTACTCCTTGTAGGCTTCGATCGGGATGGAGATCTTCACGTCGTCGCCGAGCGCCTTGGGAACGCCGTAATTCATTCCCCATTCGGAACGCTTGATCGTGGTACTGACTTCAGCGCCGCACATCGCCTTCCGGTTAACCGGATGATCACCGCAGACAAAGTTTGCGACCTTGAGCGTGACCGGTTTGGTAACCCCCAGCATGGTGAATTCACCCTCCGCGGAAGTGACCTGTTCACCATCGAAGATGAGCTTGGACGACTTGAACGTCATGGTCGGGTACTTGGCGACGTTGAAGAAATCCTCTCCCTTCATGTG
>Ga0302324_100004693_pt1 | contig 30119 bp, 28 predicted proteins | sample Palsa_T0_1_FD_201949 | JGI IMG/M metagenome (GOLD analysis project Ga0302324, IMG submission 201949) | Peat permafrost microbial communities from Stordalen Mire near Abisko, Sweden - Palsa_T0_1 | ecosystem: Environmental > Terrestrial > Soil > Palsa > Peat permafrost | place: Sweden: Abisko...
AAGGGGGAGTAGTCGGGTTGCGGTCGCGACATCCTGCAATTCCACTCCTTAATCCTGCTTGCCGCGACGTCTCCTGACGGGTCAAAACCCTCCCCCCTCCAGCGCTCGTATGCCGACGCGGGCGCCGTCCATACATGGCCCATGGGGTTCATTCACACCTCATTCCAAAGCCTCTTGCCCCACATCCAGAGGTGGTGTAATTATACCGATGAGCTGCCCAGCGGGAATATGCCGAAGTCTCCAGGGGTGAACGGGCAGCGCGCATGCCGTCGGCAGGTTCAGCAACCTTGAAAATTCGGGAACGACCATTTCGCGGGGGCAAGCCGTACCCGCGATTCTGAATCGGCTAAGCGTTCTCAGTCTGTCTACTATGATGACCTTGGGACTGGCCTTGTTGCCAGGTAGTACCGTTGCTCAACAAGAGTCGCTCAAACAGCAACAGCCTACAGGAGAACAATCATGGTAACCAGAATCACGCGGAGATCGTTGTCAAAACTAATTGTTTTGCCGATTGCCTCCCTGGTTTTCCCCGCCCTGGCGCAAAACGTGGCGCCGAACATGACCGGAGTTCCGCGGTTGGCGATCGGTGGATACGACACGGTCGCTTATCACACGGTCGGTCGGGCAGTGCCCGGTACGTTGGATAACCAGGTGGTATGGCACGACGCCCGTTGGCAGTTCGCCAGCAAGGAAAATCTTGACCTTTTCACTCACGATCCCGAGAAATACGCAGCGCAATATGACGGACATTGCGCCATGGGCGTCGCGTATGAGAATGGACACAAAGATACTGTTGACCCGGAAGCTTTCACTATAGTGAATGGCAAGCTATATATCAATCATACGAAATACTGGGCGATTGAGTGGCGCAAGAACGCCGCCGCGAATATTAGTCGGGCCGATAAGAACTGGGTTACGGTAAAGGAAACGCCGGAACCCGAAAAATAGCGTCTGGGACAAGCCGGTTGGAATTAGATCGAGAATGGCCGGCGAGCGAGTATGCCGGCCATTCTGCCGCGCCGGCCTTATGCCGGCCCGTGCGATGCAGGTCACTCGCTGGCCTTGATCCCGGCGTCCTTGATGAGCTTCGCCCATTTCACGGCTTCGGCCTTGAGGGCGGCGGAGAACTCCGCGGGCGAGTTGCCGATCACCACCACGCCGATGTCGGCGAAGCGTCGGCGCAGGTCGTCTTGCGCCAGCACCCGCGTGGTGTCGCGGTAAATCTTGTCGATGACCGCGGGCGGGGTGCCGGCCGCGACCATCAGCCCGAACGACGCGGTCACGTCGAAGCCGGGAAAGCCGGATTCGGCGACGGTCGGAAACTCCGGCGTGAGGGCGAAGCGATCGAGCGACGTGACGGCCAATCCGTGCAGCTTGCCCTCGTGGACGAGCGGCAGCAGCGGCGCGATGTTGCCGAAATACATGGTGATGCGGCCGCCCAGCAAATCCGTGATGACCGCGGCCGCGCCGCGATAGGGGACGTGCTGGAGGTCGAGCCGCGCGGTCGCCTTGAACAACTCGCCGGCGAGGTGCTGCGAGGTGCCCACGCCCGCGGAGCCGAAGCTGTATTTTCCCGGCGTCGCGCGCACCAGCGCGACCAGTTCCTGCACGTCATGGACCGGCAGGTCGTTGGGAACGGTCAGCAGGTTGGGAGTGGAGGCGACCTCCGAGATCGGCACCAATTCCTTGAGCGGATCGTAGCTCATCCGCTCGAACAAACTGGGATTGACGACGATCTGCGATGAGTTGGCGAGCAGGAGAGTGTAGCCGTCCGGCGCCGCCTTGGCGACGCGATCGCCGGCGATGTTGGCGCTGGCGCCCGGCACGTTCTCGACCACCACCGACACGCCCCAGGCTTGCGCCAGCTTGTCGCCGATCGCCCGCGCGATGATGTCGTTCGGCCCGCCCGGCACGTAGCCGACGATGATGCGTACCGTGCGGACGGGAAATCCGGTTTGCGCGGCCGCGGGGCGGACCCCCAGCGGGGCGAATAAGATCGCGATCAGGACGACAACCGTTTTCATGATATCTCCTGAAGATCAGCGTTGAAACCGGCGGATGCCCCTTGCTTCGGCATCGCGCCAAAATCGTTCTGCACACGATAGTGCATTTCCCTGCGCAGTGGATACCCGTCCGAATCTGCGTTAGAAGCGCGCGGATGAACGCACCGCCCCCGGACAAGCGCGGCTTCGCCCATGTGGAGACATGGGTGTTCGACCTCGACAACACGCTCTATCCCCATCATCTCAACCTGTGGCAGCAGGTCGACGACCGCATCCGCACCTACATCACGAATTTTCTCGGCGTCCCTCCCGACGACGCCTTCCGCATCCAGAAGGATTTCTACAAGCGCTACGGCACCAGCCTGCGCGGCCTCGTGCTCGAGCACGGGATGGAGCCCGACGCCTATCTCGAATACGTCCATGCCATCGATCATTCCCCGCTCGAGCCCGATCCCGCGCTCGGCGCGGCGCTGGAAAAGCTGCCGGGCCGCAAGCTCATCCTCACCAACGGCACCAAGGCCCATGCCGACGCGGTGATGCGCCGGCTCGCGATCCATCACCATTTCGAGGACGTGTTCGACATCGTCGCCAGCGAGCTGCAGCCCAAACCCTTCCCCGAGAGCTATGACCGCTTCCTCGCCCGCCACGGCGTCGATGCCGCCACGGCCGCGATGTTCGAGGACCTCGCCCGCAACCTCGTCGTCCCCCATGCGCTCGGCATGACCACGGTGCTGGTGGTGCCGGAGAAGAGCTATCAGGTCGTGCGCGAAGGCTGGGAGTTGGAAGGGCGCGAAGCGCCCCATGTGGATCACATCACCGACGATCTCGCCGGCTTTCTGGAAGCGGTGGTCGCGGGGCGGTGATTCCGAAACGCCGTCATTTCGGGGCTGGCCGCAGGCCAGAACCCGGAATTCAGGCTGCCTCACGTCGAAACCTGGATTCCGGGTTCGATGCTTCGCATCGCCCCGGAATGACCCCATGGGGGCCCGTTGACATCGACCGGCCGGTCCGCGACACCAGCCTGGCAAACCGGGGATTTCCATGTCGCACAGCGAACTCGCCAAGATCATCGACGACGCGTTCGAGCGGCGCAACGATGTCAGCCCCGCCACCAAGGGGCCGGTGCGCGAGGCGGTCGACCACGCGCTCGATCTGCTCGACGGCGGCACCGTCCGCGTTGCCGAAAAGCAGGCCGACGGGTCCTGGCACGTCCATCAATGGCTCAAGAAGGCGGTGCTGCTGTCGTTCCGGCTCCAGGACATGGAAGTCATCCCATTCGCTGCGCAAGCCGGTGCCCGCGCCTGGGGCTGGGACAAGGTCCCGCTCAAATACGATCGCTGGGGCCGCGAGCAATTCGGGCAGGCGCAGTTCCGCGCGGTGCCCGGCGCCATCGTGCGCCGCTCCGCCTATATCGCGCCGAACGTGGTGCTGATGCCGTCCTTCGTAAATCTCGGCGCCTACGTGGATTCCGGCACCATGGTCGACACCTGGGCGACGGTCGGCTCCTGCGCCCAGATCGGCAAGAACTGCCACATCTCCGGCGGCGCCGGTATCGGCGGCGTGCTCGAGCCGCTGCAGGCCGGGCCGGTCATCATCGAGGACAATTGCTTCGTCGGCGCGCGCTCGGAAGTGGCGGAAGGCGTGGTGGTGCGCCAGGGCTCGGTGCTGTCCATGGGCGTCTTCATCGGGGCCTCGACGCGGATCGTCGACCGCGACACCGGCGAGGTGTTCCAGGGCGAGGTGCCGGCCTATTCGGTGGTGGTGCCGGGCACCCAGCCCGGCAAGCCGCTCAAGAACGGCGCCCCCGGGCCGGGGCTCTATTGCGCCGTCATCGTCAAGCGCGTTGACGAGAAGACGCGCTCCAAGACCAGCATCAACGAGTTGCTGCGGGAATGAGGCGGGGAGGGAACTGAGCATGTCCGCCGATCCCGTCGCCTTTGCCCGTGACCTCCTGCGCTGTCCGTCGGTGACGCCGGCAGAGGGCGGTGCGCTGACTTTTCTCCAAACCGTGCTGGCGGGCGCCGGCTTTGCCGTCGACCGCGTCACCTTTTCGGAGCCGGGCGCCGACGATGTGGAGAACCTCTATGCCCGAATCGGCACCGGCAAGCCGCATCTCGTGCTGGCCGGCCACACCGACGTGGTGTCGCCGGGCGACGAAGCGCACTGGCAGCACCGGCCGTTCGGCGGCGACATCGCCGACGGAATCCTCTACGGCCGCGGCGCCGTCGACATGAAGGGCGCCATCGCCTGCGGGCTCGCGGCGGTGCTCGACCATATCGCCGCCGCCGGCGGCCAGCCGAAGGGCTCGATCTCCTTCCTGATCACCGGCGACGAGGAAGGCATCGCGGTCAACGGGACCGTCAAGCTGCTGCAATGGGCGGCGGCGCGCGGCGAGGCCTTCGACCATTGCCTCCTCGGCGAACCCACCAATCCCAAAACGCTCGGCGACATGATCAAGATCGGCCGCCGCGGCTCGCTCAGCGGCGCGCTGGTGGTGACGGGCACCCAGGGCCACGTCGCCTATCCCGCGCTCGCCGACAATCCGGTCCGCCGCATCGTGGACATCATGAGCGCCGTGATGGCCGAGCCGCTCGATGCCGGCAGCGATCATTTCGATCCGTCCAACCTCGAATTCACGTCGGTCGATGTGGGCAACAAGACCTTGAACATCATTCCGGCCGAGGCGCGGGCGCGCTTCAACATCCGCTACAATGATCGCCACACCCGCGACTCGCTCAAGGCGCTGGTCGAGGCGCGCGCCCGCGCCGGCGCGCAAGGCGGCCGCTTCCGCATCGACTGGGATCCGTCCAACGCCCATGCCTTCGTGACCACGCCGGGACCCTTCGTCGGCCTCGTGAGCGAGGCGATCGCCGAAGTGACGGGGCGCAAGCCGGTGCTGTCGACCTCGGGGGGCACCTCCGACGCCCGCTTCATCAGGGAATACTGCGAGGTGGTCGAGTTCGGCCTCGTCAACCGGACCATGCACGGCATCGACGAGCGCGTCGCTACCGCCGACCTCGTGGCGCTGACGGCGATCTACCGAAGGATCATCGACCGCTATTTCGGGTAATCCACCCGCACCAGGTACAGCCCGTCCGCCGGGGCCACCGGGCCGCAGGCTTGGCGGTCGCGGGCGGCGAGTACGCGGTCGAGATCGTCGGCGCTCCAGCGGCCGTCGCCGACCTGCACCAGCGAGCCCACCATGGAGCGCACCTGGTGGTGCAGGAACGAGCGCGCGGAAGCATGAATCCGCAGTTCGTCGCCGTGGCGTTCCACGTCGAGCCGGTCGAGCGTCTTCACCGGCGATTTCGCCTGGCATTCGGCGGCGCGGAAGGTGGTGAAGTCGTGCCGGCCGACCAGGCGCTGGGCGGCGTCGTGCATCGCGCCCGCATCGAGCGGCCGCGGCACCCGCAGCGCGCGCCCGACGTCGAGCGCGAGATCGGTGCGGCGGTTGACGATGCGGTAGAGGTAGTGGCGTTGCACCGCCGAGAACCGCGCGTCGAAATCATCCGCCGCCGGCGCGGCGGCGAGCACCGCGACGGGATGCGGCCGCAGATGGGCGTTGAGCGCATCGCGCACGGTGTCGGCGTCCCACGGCCTGGCGAGTTCCACATGGGCGACCTGGCCGAGTGCGTGCACGCCGGCGTCGGTGCGCCCGGCGCCCTGCACATGCACGGCCTCGCCGCAGAACGCGGCCACCGCGGCCGTGAGCACGCCCTGGACCGACACGCCGTTGTCCTGCACCTGCCAGCCCACGAAGGGGCGGCCGTCATATTCGATGGTGAGCTTGAAGCGGGGCATCACGCCAACCGCGTGCCGGAGGCGACCGGCGTGCCGCGCAGAAAATCCTCGGCTTTCATCGGCCGGGCGCCTGCGCGCTGCAGCTCGAGGATACGCACGGCGCCGTCGCCGCAGGCGATGGTGAGGTGCGCATCGAGCACGGTTCCCGGCGCGCCGGAACCTTCGCCTCGCGTGGTGCGCAGCACCTTGATGCGCCCGGCGCCGGGCAGTTCGAACCAGGCGCCCGGGAACGGCGACAGGCCGCGGCAATGGTCATGCACGGCCTTCCCGGGTTTCTCCCAGTCGATCCGCGTCTCGTTCTTGTCGATCTTGGCCGCATAGGTGACGCCCGCGTCCGGTTGCGGCGTCAGTTGCAGGGAGCCGCGCTCCAGAGCGCCGAGGGCGCGGACCATCAGGTCGGCGCCGAGCCGCGACAGCCGGTCGTGCAATTCGCCGGCGGTCATATCGGGACCGATGGCGACGCGTTCGGCCATGGCGATCGGGCCGGTGTCGAGCCCTTCCTCCATCTTCATCGCCATGACCGCGGTCTCGGTGTCGCCGGCCATGATGGCGCGATTGATCGGTGCCGCGCCGCGCCAGCGCGGCAGCGCCGAGGCGTGCAGGTTGAAACATCCGAGCGCCGGGGCGTCGAGCACCGGTTTGGGCAGGATCAGGCCATATGCGACCACCACGGCGGCGTCGGCCTCGTGGGCGCGGAACGTCTCCTGCGCCTGCGCGGTCTTGAGCGTCTGCGGGGTCAGCACCTCGATGCCGAATCGCCGCGCCTCGCGTTCAACCGGGCTCGGCCGCAACTCCATGCCGCGTCCCGCGGGCTGCGGCGCGCGCGTATAGGCGGCCACCACCTCATGGCCGCTGCCGACGATCTCCACCAGCGTCGGCACCGCAAAGTCCGGCGTTCCCATGAAGACGAGGCGAAGGGGCATGGAATCACTTTCCCTCCCCGACTTCGGGGAGGGCCAGGGTGAGGTTCTTGCTTCCTTGCTTTACCTCGCCCGCGGACCCCACCCGACCGAGCTTCGCTCGGCCACCCTCCCCGAAGCCGGGGAGGGAAAGGTGCGGACGACATCCGGAATCGGGTGCGGGAATCACTATGCTCTAACCCTCCTCCACGGCCCGCTTCGCCACCTTGGTGAATTTCTTGACGATGCGGTCGCGCTTGAGCTTGGAGATGTGGTCGATGAACAGCACGCCATTGAGGTGGTCGACCTCGTGCTGGATGCAGGTGGCGAACAGGCCTTCCGCCTCGGCTTCGTGCGGCTTTCCGTCGAGATCGAGATATCTGACCTTCACCCGCGCCGGCCGTTCCACGTCCTCATGGACGTCCGGGATCGACAGGCAGCCCTCCTCGTAGACCGATCTCTCCTCCGAGGAGGAGATGATCTCCGGGTTGATGAACACCTCCGGCTCGGCGTGATCCTCCCTCTTGGACAAGTCCATCGTGACGACCCGCTGCGGCACGCCGACCTGGATGGCGGCGAGCCCGATGCCGGGGGCGTCGTACATGGTCTCGAACATGTCCGCGACCAGGGCGCGGATCTCCTCGTCGATCTTCACGACCGGCTTTGAAACCCTCCGCAGCCGCTTGTCCGGCAGGATTATGATGTCGCGCAATGCCATGGAACCGCGATTTAAGGTGTCGGTCGGGTGCGGTCAATCCGGCGAATGCGCGGGCGGCGCTTCAACGGGTTCATGCTCCGCCGGTCGTCTGGCGTCGGCACTCTCGACGGAACGGAGCAGGCACGCGGCGTTTGCCGGACTCCGCAGCAAGTGCAGAGTTTCCGATATGCCCTCATGTTCTTCTTTCTCGGTTGCCATGGCCACCTTTCCAGGATTCTTCCCAGGATTGATGTGTCCGGCTTGCATCAGTCGTTACAAAAGATCGCCTTGCCAATTGTTTGATCTTCGCAATGCAGCATGTGTTTGTCACATTCAATCCAGCCTTCGTCACGCCTTCCCGACGCAAGGCCCTGAAACGAAGCCCCAGCCGACATACCCAGCCGGCTGGGGTTTCTATTTGTGTTCGCACTTTGTTCGCGCCGGGCACCCCGAATCGGCTACAACTGCGCCGATGAACCAGCCGATCCTCACCCTCAACGGGTTCGACATCACCCTCGGCGCGGCGGGCCTCGCATTTGCGGTGGCGGTGCTGGCGCTGTTGATCGCCACTGCCATGCTGGCGGCACGCGGCTCGCGCCGGCGGCTGGAAGACACCATCCGGCAGCAGCGGCAGGACGAAGCAATGGAGGGCCGCATCGCCGACCTCGCCCGCATCCAGGCGGAGACCGCGGGCCGGCTCCAGGCGCTGGGCGAAGGCCTGGGCGGCCGCCAGGCCGAGCTTGCCCGGGTGGTGGCGGAGCGGCTCGACGCGGTCTCGACCCGGATCGGCCATTCCATGGACGAGACCACGCGGCAGACCGTGCAGCGGCTGCAAAGCCTCAACGAGCGCATCGCGGTGCTCGACCACGCCCAGAAGAGCCTGTCGGAGCTGTCCGGCCAGGTCATCTCGCTGCGCGACGTGCTCGGCAACAAGCAGGCCCGCGGCGCCTTCGGCCAGGCGCGCATGGAGACCATCATCCAGGACGCCCTGCCCAAGTCGCTCTACGCGTTCCAGCACACCCTGCCCAACAACACCCGGCCGGACTGCGTGATCTTCCTCCCCGACCAGCGCCCCCTCGTCATCGATGCCAAGTTTCCGCTCGAAGCGATCACCGCGCTGCGCGAAGCCAAGACCGACGACGACCGCGCCCGGGCCGCCCAGCGCCTGCGCCAGGACGTATGGAAGCACATCTCCGACATCTCCGAGAAATACCTGCTGGCCGGCGAGACCCAGGACATGGCGCTGATGTTCGTGCCGTCCGAATCCGTCTATGCGGAGCTTTATGACGGCTTCGACGACCTCGTGCAGAAGGCCTATCGCGCCAAAGTCGTCATCGTATCGCCGTCGCTCCTGATGCTGGCCATCCAGGTGATGCAGCAGATCCTCAAGGACGCCCGCATGCGCGAGGCCGCCGACCTCATTCGTGCCGAAGTTGGGGCCATGATGGAGGACGTGGGCCGGTTGCAGGATCGGGTGGGTAAGCTGCAGCAGCATCACGGGCAGGCGGCGGAGGACATGCGGCAGATCATCATCTCGACGGAAAAGATCGGCCGCCGCGCCGGCCGCATCGATGCGCTCGATTTCAGCGACAGCGAGGCGGCCAAGCCCGGCCTCGCGGCGGTTCCGCTCGGCCTGCGGCTGGAGGCGGGCGAGTGAGGCGGACCGGCGCCGGGGGGCCATTGCCGTGACCGCGGTTTCCGACACCGCACCGGCCAAGCCGGGCTTTGCCGACACGCTTTCGGTCTATCTGCGCCGGCGCGTCCTCATCGTGATGTTTCTCGGCTTTTCGTCCGGGCTGCCGCTGGCGCTGTCGGGCTCGACGCTCCTGGTGTGGATGCGCGAGGCCGGGGTCGATCTCGGCACCATCGGCCTGTTCGCCCTGGTCGGCACGCCCTATACGGTGAAGTTCCTGTGGGCGCCGCTGGTGGATGCGCTCGACGTTCCCGTGCTGTCGCGCCTGTTGGGGCGCCGGCGCGCCTGGCTGATCCTGTCGCAATTGCTGCTGATCGCGGCGATCGCTTTTCTTGCTTTGACCAATCCGGCCGCGAATCCGTGGCTGGTTGCATTCGGCGCCTTGCTGGTCGCGACCGCCTCGGCGACCCAGGACATCGTCGTCGATGCATTCCGGGTCGAAAGCCTCGAGGAGAACGAGCAGGCCGCCGGCATGGCGTCCTATGTCGCGGCCTACCGCATCGGCATGCTGGCATCGACCGCGGGCGCGCTGTTTCTCGTCAGCGGCTTCGAGGGGCTGGGCCTCGCCAAGCACGACGCCTGGAGCGCGGGCTATATCGCCATCGCGGTGCTGGTCGTGGTCGGCATGATCACGACGCTGATCGCGACCGAGCCGGAGAAATCCGCGCCGGCCGTCGCCGCCCATGCACGGCTCAATGCGCTGCAGCGGGTCATCGAAGCCGCGACCGGGGCATTCCGCGATTTCCTGTTGTTCGACTATGCCGTCGCGATCCTGGCGTTCGTGGTGCTGTTCAAGTTCACCGACGCGTTGTCGGGCACGATGACCGCGCCGTTCGTCATCGATCTCGGATTCACGCGCAACGAATACGCCGCGATCATCAAGGGCGTCGGCCTCGCCGCTCTCCTGCTCGGCGGCTTCGCCGGCGGGTTCGTCGCCCGCGCCTATCCGCTCGCCACCAGCCTGTGGATCGGCGGCCTGCTCCAGGCGTCGGCGAACCTCGCCTTTTCCTGGCAGGCTTTGGTCGGCCACGATATCGCCTGGCTCACCTTCGCGATCATCTGCGAGAATTTCACCAGCGCCATCGGCACCGTGATCTATGTCGCCTATCTCAGCGCGCTGTGCCGCAACCCGCTGCACACCGCCACCCAATACGCCCTGCTGACGGCGCTGGCCGCGGTCGGCCGCACCTATCTTTCGGCCACCGCCGGCTATATCGCGGATTACACGGGCTGGGCGGTCTTCTTCGCCATCTGTGCCGCCGCCGCGATACCGAGCTTCGTGCTGCTCGCGGCGCTCCAGCGCGGCGGGCATTTCAAGACGCTGGCGAAGAAGGAATGATTCAAAACGGCGTGCGGCTGCGCATCGCGGCGGCGAGCGTCCCCTCGTCGAGATAATCGAGCTCGCCGCCTACGGGCACGCCATGAGCGAGCCTCGTCACCTTGACCCCGGCGCCGCCGAGAAGATCGGTGATGTAATGCGCCGTGGTCTGGCCGTCCACGGTGGCATTGACCGCGAGGATGATCTCCTTGACGTCCGGCGCGTGGGCGCGGGTCACCAGCGCATCGATGGAGAGGTCCTGCGGGCCGATGCCGTCGAGCGGCGACAAGGTGCCGCCGAGCACGTGATAGCGCGCGTTCATGGCGTGGGCCCGCTCCAGCGCCCAGAGGTCGGCGACATCTTCGACCACGACAATCACCGAAGCGTCGCGGCGCGCGTCGGTGCACACGATGCAGGGATTTTGGCTGTCGATGTTGCCGCACACCGTGCAGACCGAGATCTTGTCCATCGCGGTCTGCAGCGCGGCGGCGAGGGGGGACATCAGCTGCTCGCGCCGCTTGATGAGCGCCAGCGCCGCGCGGCGTGCCGAGCGCGGCCCGAGGCCGGGCAGACGCGCCAGCAGCTGGATCAGTCGTTCGATTTCAGGACCGGCGATGGCGGGGGGCATCTGGGCTCTTCTCCCTCCCCGCCTTCGGGGAGGGCCGGGGTGGGGGACACGTGCACTGCGCTTGTGGGGAAGCAAGAACCCCACCCTGCCCTCCCCGAAGGCGGGGAGGGAGTCTAGGCCGCCTGCGCGGCGACATCAGAACAGCTTCATCCCGGGCGGCAGCGGCAGGCCGCCGGTGAGGCTCTTCATCTTTTCCTGGAGCAGGACCTCGGCCTTGCGCCGCGCCTCGGCGTGGGCGGCGACGATGAGGTCCTCGGCGATTTCCTTCTCCTCCGGCTTCATCAGCGAAGGATCGATGGTGACCGATTTGAGCTCGCCCTTGGCGGTGAGCCTCACGCTTACCATGCCGCCGCCCGACGAACCTTCGACCTCGATCAGGTCGAGCTCGGCCTGCATCGATTCCATCTTGGTCTTGAGTTCGGCCGCTTGCTTCATCAGGCCCAAGAAATCCGCCATGGCTCGCCTTCCATCCGCTCGAGTTCAGGTGCCGTCATTCCGGGGCGCGCTCTCGCGCGAACCCGGAATCCAGCCAGCCTTGCCGCCCGCATCACACCGCTGGATTCCGGGTTCGGTGCTTCGCACCGCCCCGGAATGACGGTGCCGCGCTAAAAATCATCGTCCACGTCGTCCGGGCGACGATGCGCGCCGAACGCCGATTCGTCATCATAGGCCGGCAGGTCCGGCGGCGGCTCGTCGTCCTCGGCCGGCGCGGCCGCGGCGGGTGCAGCCATGCTGCGGTCGGGCTCGCGCACCGCGACGATCTGGGCGCCGGGAAACCGCGCCAGCACATTCTGCACCACCGGGTCGTTCTGCACGCCGGCGATGAACTCGGTCCGCTGCGCTTCCGCCTGCGCCTTGACGGTGGGCTGGCCCGCCTCGGCGGAGACCACCACCATCCAGCGCCGGCCGGTCAATGCCGTGAGCTTGCGGGCGAGATCGCCGATAAGGGCTTTCGATGCCGAGGGCTCCAGCGCGATCTCCAGCTTGCCGTCCTCGAAATGGACGAGGCGCACATCGCGCTCGAGCAAGGTCCGAAGCGGCAGGTCGCGCTTCTCGTTGGCGAATGCGATCAGGTCCGCAAACCGCGAAAACGCCATGGCCGCCGGGGCCGGCGCGGTCTCGGCGGTGCCGCCGACGGGATCGCGCGGCGCAGGCATCGGCGCCGGGGCGAGTGCCGGCCGGGCCGAGGATCGCGCCGGTTCGTTGCGCGCCGGCTCGGCGTAGGACTCCGGCGCCGATGACGGCGCCACCGCGCCGCCGGTACGGGCCGGGGCGGCACGCGGGGCCGCTTCGGTGAGTGTGCGGATCACCTCGTCGGGCGGCGGCAGGTCGGCGGCATAGGCGATCCGCACCAGTACCATTTCCGCGGCGGCGATCGGGCGCGGCGCCTCTTTCACTTCCAGGAGGCCCTTGAACAGCATCTGCCAGGTGCGCGACAGCGCCCGCATCGACAGGCCGGCGGCAAGCTCCCGGCCGCGTTTGCGCTCGACCTCGGCGAGGGAGCGGTCTTCCACCACCGACGGCACCACCTTCACCCGCGTCACGAAGTGGGTGAATTCGGCGAGTTCGGAGAGGACCACGAGCGGGTCGGCGCCGGAATCATATTGGCTGCGCAGCTCGCCGAGCGCGCGGGCGGCGTCGCCGCGCATCAAGGCGTCGAACAGGTCGATGATCCGGCCGGCATCGGCGAGCCCGAGCATCTGCCGCACGTCTTCCGCGCGCACCGCGCCGGCTGCATGGGAGATCGCCTGGTCGAGCAGCGAGAGCGCGTCGCGCACCGAGCCTTCGGCGGCGCGCGCGATCAGCGCCAGCGCTTCCGGCTCCGCCGTCACCCCTTCCTTGGCGAGAATGCCTTCGAGATGGGCGACCAGCACGCCGGCTTCGACCCGGCGCAGGTCGAACCGCTGGCAGCGCGACAGCACCGTGACCGGGACCTTGCCGATTTCGGTGGTCGCGAACACGAACTTGGCGTGGGGCGGCGGCTCCTCCAGGGTCTTCAACAGCGCGTTGAAGGCCTGGGACGACAGCATGTGCACCTCGTCGAGGATGTAGACCTTGTAGCGGGCGCTCACCGGCGCGTAGCGCACGGCATCATTGATCTGTCGGATGTCGTCGACGCCGTTGTGGGAGGCGGCGTCCATTTCCAGCACGTCCACATGCCGGCTTTCCATGATCGCCCGGCAATTGAGGCCGAGCACCGGCATCTTGACGGTCGGCGCGGTGACCGAGCCGTCCGGCAGCTCGTAATTCAGGCCGCGGGCGAGGATGCGGGCGGTGGTGGTCTTGCCGACGCCGCGCACCCCGGTGAGGATCCAGGCCTGCGGGATGCGCCCGGTCTCGAACGCGTTCGAGATCGTCCGCACCATGGCCTCCTGGCCGATCAGGTCGTCGAAGGTGGCGGGACGGTATTTGCGCGCGAGCACGCGGTAGCCGGCGCCCTGGCGCGGCGCGGTCGCAGGATCGGTTGCCGGACTGTTTGGCGGTCCGTTTGGCGATTCAAGTGCAAGATCGAGACCCGGCTCCGCGAGGCTGCCGGCTGTATCGGCTTCGCTCATGGTATCTCCGGCCGGCGCAGTCGACGCATTCATTGATTCAACGCGAGCGAGCATGCGCTAGGAGGTTGACGAGCGACCCGAACCGGAGCTCGTTAGGGCTGCTTCCTTCCGGACCTGACCCGGTTGGCGAGTGGCCCGTCCACCGCCAACCTCCCGGGCCTTATATCGGCGGAACCGCCGGCGATTGCAAGCGCTCGCGGCAGGTATCCGCGCCGGTGCGGGTCCGGGGAGCCTGCCGCCGCGATAAGTCCCGTGCGGCCCGTGACATCCGGCGACAAACCGCGCTATATACGCAAAGGAATATCGAGGACGCCATGCACCGCAGGAATCTATTGTTTTCAATTCGATCCGCCGTCGCCTTCGCGATCGGCCTCGCACTCCTCGCGCCGCTGCCGGCGCGGGCCCAGGGCAAGCCGGTGGTGTTCGCCGCCGCCAGCCTGAATACGGCGCTCGACGCCATCGCTGCCGCCCGGCAGAAGGAGACCGGCAAGAGTGTCTCCATCTCCTATGCGTCGTCGGCGGCGCTGGCGCGTCAGATCGAACAGGGCGCGCCGGCCGACATCTTCATCTCCGCCGATCTCGACTGGATGGACTGGGCTCAGGAACGCCATCTCATTATGACCGGCACCAGGGAGACCCTGCTCGGGAATGCCCTTGTGCTGGTCGAGGCGGCCGACGCCAACGTGGCGTTCAAGATTGCGCCCGGCGCCGACCTTGCGGCTGTGCTGGGCGACAGTCGTCTCGCGGTCGGCGAAGTGAACTCGGTCCCGGCCGGCAAATACGCCAAGGAAGCGCTCGAGAAGCTCGGAATGTGGGCCGGCGTCCAAAACAAGCTCGCACAGACCGACAATGTCCGCGCCGCGCTCTCATTCGTCGCCCGCGGCGAGGCCCGATTCGGCATCGTCTACGCGACCGATGCCAAGGCGGAGCCGAAAGTGAAGGTCGTCGCCGTTTTCCCGGAGACCTCGCACCCGCCGATCCTCTACCCGGCCGCGCTGACGGCGACGTCGCGCAATGCCGACGCGGCGGCGTTCCTTGCGTTCCTGCGGTCTCCCACGGCGGTACGCCTGTTCGTCGAGCAGGGCTTCGACATGGTCGGCAAGTGACCGGGCCGAAGCCTCCGCGATGTTGCCTTTGCCGGACGGAACGGCGATGTTTCCCTCGCATCCTTTCGTCGGGTCTGGACCATAAGTGTGTTCGAGCTTTCTCCGGATGAATGGACGGCCGTCAAGCTGTCCTTGCGGATCGCGCTGACGGCCACCGCCTTCAGCCTGCCGCTCGGTGTGCTCGCAGCCTATGCGCTGGCGCGCTGGCGCTTTCCCGGCAAGTTTCTGTTCGACGGCTTCATCCATTTGCCGCTGGTGCTGCCGCCGGTGGTGACGGGTTATATCCTGCTGATCCTGCTCGGACGCCGCGCTCCCCTGGGAGCTTTCCTCGCCGATCATTTCGGGATCGTGTTCTCGTTTCGCTGGACCGGGGCGGCGCTCGCTTGCGGCGTCATGGGCTTTCCGCTGATGGTGCGGGCGATGCGCCTTTCCATCGAAGCAATCGACCGCCGCTTGGAGCACGCCGCGGGTACGCTCGGCGCCAACGGCCTGTGGACCTTCGCCCTCATCACCCTGCCGCTTGCGTTGCCCGGTGTGATGGTGGGCGCGATCCTGTGCTTCGCCAAGGCGCTCGGCGAATTCGGCGCCACCATCACCTTCGTGTCCAACATTCCCGGCGAGACCCAGACCATCTCGGCGGCCATCTACACCTACACCCAGGTACCCGGCGGCGACGCCAAAGCCTGGCGCCTGACCGCGATCGCCATCGTGATCGCGCTCGGCGCCCTCATCCTTTCGGAAATCGTCCAGCGTTTCGCCAGTCGCAGGTTGGCGCAATTCGAATGATCCGGTTCGACGCCGCCATCAAGCTCGGCACCTTCGCATACGAGGTTGCGTTCGAGAGCGCGGCCGGGGTGTCATTGTTCGGCCGTTCCGGCTCCGGCAAGTCGGTCACCATCGCCTTGATCGCCGGCCTGCTGCGGCCGGACCGCGGCGTGATCGTCGTCGACGGCCGCGTGCTGGTCGACACCGAAAAGCATATCTTCGTGCCGAAACACGACCGCCGGGTCGGCGTGGTCTACCAGGACGCCCAGCTGTTCCCGCATCTGACGGTGCGCCAGAACCTGTTGTTCGGCCGCTGGTTCGCGCCGCGCACCGAACGGGCGATCGGCTTCGATGCGGTCATCGAGACCTTGGGCATCGGCCATCTTCTGGCGCGGCGTCCCGGCCGCCTGTCCGGCGGCGAGCGCCAGCGAGTGGCGATTGGGCGCGCGCTACTCTCGTCACCGCGCCTTCTCCTGATGGACGAACCGCTCGCCGCATTGGACGACGAACGCAAGATGGAGGTGCTGACCCTGATCGAGCGCCTGCGCGACGGGTTCAAGGTGCCGATCGTCTATGTTTCCCACTCGATCGACGAGGTCGCCCGTCTCGCCTCGCCCGTGGTCGTGTTCAGCGCCGGCCATGTCGTCGCCGCCGGCGCGGTGGACGAGGTGTTCGGACCGAGCCGGGTCCAAGCGGGGGAAAACCGCTTCGCGCGCTCTTCGATCGTGACCGGCCGGATCGTCGGAATGAATGCCGGATACGGCCTGACCGAGATCGGTCATCCCGGCGGCACCATCTGGCTCGTCGGCGCGGCCGGTGCGCCCGGCAGCGAGGTGCGCGTCGTCATCAAGGCGACCGACGTCACCGTGTCGACCGAACGGCCGCAACATCTCAGCATCCGCACCGTCCTGGCCGGCAGGGTGGCCGCGATCGAGCAGGAAGACGGTCCCCTCGCGGCGGTCACCATCGATCTTCCCGTGCACGGCCACATCGTCGCGATGATGACGCGGATGGCGCTCGACGAACTCGGGCTCGTCGCCGGCCGCGAGATCTTTGCCCTGATCAAGACGGTCGCGCTCGACGAGCGCGGTATCGCATCGGCGGGGAAGTGATGCTGCCCGCGGCGGCGCAACCACTCGCACCCTTGTGCAAAGCGAGCTAATCTGGAACGGTGCAGGTCAACCCGGGGTCAACGCCGGATGATCGAACGAGGGAGGAAGCTTCATGGCCGACGAAACCATTCCGCGGCGCGATTTCCTGAAGGGTGCGGTCGGGACCGCCGCCGCGCTCACCACCGTGCGTTCCGTCCCGGCCGAGGCCCAGGCAGCCTCACAAGCGGCAACAGCCGCCGCGCCGGAGCCCGAGCCTCTTCTGACGCTGACCGCGACCGAGCACGCCTTCATCCTCGCCGCCGTCGACACCATCATCCCGGCCGACGAATTGTCGCCGTCGGGCAGCGACTGCGGCGTCGCCGCCTTCATCGACCGCCAGCTCGCCGGGGCCTACGGCATGGGGGCGCGGCTCTATCGCCAGGGCCCGTTCCCCAAGGCCAAGCCGGAACTCGGCTATCAGCTTTCGCTCAACCCGCGGGAATTCTTCCGTGCCGGAATCGAATCCGCCAATGCGTGGTCGCGTAAGACCTACGGCAAGGAGTTCGACCGCCTTTCCGAGACGGACCGCGAAGCCGCGCTGAAGGCGATGGAGGAGGGCAAGGCGCCGTTCGACGGCTTTGACAGCCGGATGTTCTTCAATGCGCTGCTGCAGATCACCATGGAAGGCTTCTTTGCCGATCCGATCTATGGCGGCAACCGCGACATGGCGGCCTGGAAGATGGTGGGCTATCCCGGGCTGCCCGCGACCTATCGCGAAGAGATCAGGACCTATTTCGGCAAGAAATACGACAAGCCGCCGCGCTCGATCGCGGATTTTTCGTGAGGAGCGCGCCATGACGACGGTTCTGAAGGAAGTCGATGCGGTCTGCATCGGGGTCGGGTTCACCGGCAGCATTCTCGCCCGCGAGCTGACCAAGGCCGGGCTCAAGGTGGTCGGCCTCGAGCGCGGCGCCAACCGTTCCGCCCGCGAGGACTTCGCGCTGCCGAGCGTGCGCGACGATCTCAAATACGCGGTGCGCCAGGAGCTGTTCCAGGACACCCAGCTGGAAACGGTGTCGCTGCGGCACGCGCCGGCGGAGACGGCACTGCCGATCCGGCGGCTCGGGTCGTTCCTGCCCGGCACCGGCGTCGGCGGCGCCGGCGCCCATTGGAACGGCGTCACCTGGCGGCTGACGCCGTCCGACCACGCGCTGCGCAGCCACCTGGAAAGCCGCTACGGCAAGGGCGCTGTCCCCGCCGAGATGACGATCGAGGATTTCCCGGTCTCTTATGACGAGCTCGAGCCCTATTACGACCGCTTCGAGAAGCTGCTCGGCGTTTCCGGCAAGGCCGGCAACCTGCGCGGCCAGAAGATCGACGGCGGCAACGTGTTCGAGGGGCCGCGCCAGAACGATTATCCCAACAAGCCGCTGGCGGTGAGCATGGCCGGCTCGATCATGGAGAAGGCGTCGCGCGAGCTCGGCTATCACCCGTTCCGCGCGCCCGCCGCGAACATGAGCGAGGCCTACACCAATCCGGAAGGGGTGACGCTCGGCGCCTGCGAGTATTGCGGCCATTGCGAGCGGTTCGGCTGCGAGGCCAACGCGAAATCCTCGCCGCAGTCCTGCATCCTGCCGGTGCTGCTCGCCGACGACCGCTTCGAGTTGCGCGCCCACGCCCATGTCAGGGAACTCGTCTACGACAAGGAAGCCTGCAAGGTGAAGGCGGTGCGCTATGTCGATACCCGCACCGGCGAGGAATACGAGCAGCCGGCCGGCATCGTGATCCTCGGCGCCTACGTCTTCAACAACATGCTGCTGATGCGTCTCGCCGGCATCAGCGAGCAATACGATCCCGCCACCGGCAAGGGCGCGCTGGGCCGCAATTATTGCTACCAGGTCAGCGGCAACAACGTGACGGTGTTCTTCGCCGACAAGGAGATCAACCCGTTCATGGCCGCGGGCGCATCGTTCGGCACCAATATCGACGATTTCAACGGCGACAATTTCGACCATGGCGGGCTCGGCTTCTTCGGCGGCGCCTGGATCTCGGCCGGCACCTCCAACGGCCGCCCGATCCTGACCCGGCCGGTTCCCCCCGGCACGCCGCGCTGGGGCCGCGATTGGAAAAAGGCGACCGCCAAGTGGTACAACCACGCCTTCAACATCGGCGCCTCCGGCTGCAATTACGCCCACCGCGAGAACTACCTCGACCTCGACCCGACCTACCGGGACGCGCTGGGACGTCCGCTGGTGCGCATGACCTATAATTTCCACGACAACGACTACAAGCTCTCGGAATACATCGGCGCGGCGCTCGGCAAGATCGCGCGCGCGATGAACCCGACGGCGATGAGCTCGCCGGCGGTGCGGCGGGGCAATTACAACGTGGTGCCCTACCAGTCGACCCACAACACCGGCGGCACCATTACCGGCACCGATCCCAAGACCAGCGTGGTGAACCGCTACCTGCAGTCCTGGAATGCGGACAATCTTTTCGTCATGGGTGCCTCGGTATTCCCGCAGAACGCGTCCTACAATCCGACCGGCCTGGTCGGGGCGCTCGCCTATTATTCGGCGGCCGCGATCACCACCCAGTACCTCAAGCGGCCGGGGCCCCTTGTGCAGGGCTGATCGCCTTCCCCCCGCAGCGAGGGAGGGCTGATTGCACATCGCGGCGGGCCATGCGAGTCTTCGCGGGGCCGCCGGAGTGATTCATGCTGTCTCGCCCTGATCTCGGGGTTGCGCCGTATCTCGGCTACACAGCAAGCGCGCTCGATCGCGCCGCCGACCGGCGTCAGGATCCCGCCGCGCTCGCTGCGCTCGAAGCCGACCCGCGCGCCCGCATTTATCTCCTCGGCGGCGAACTCGTGGTGCTGCGCAAGTCTGCGGCAACCTTCGCTGCTTCGTCTCCGAACGCGGCGGAGGACCCGGCATTCACCTTCGCCGAGGCGGCCGCACTGGCACCGTGGCGCGAGCGGGTGTTTCTCGGCGTGCGCGACGGCGCGCCGCGGTTTGCGGCCGGTATCGACAAGGAGGCCGCCGAAGCGCTCAAGAGTCGCAGCGACCTTCTCGTTACCGACTTGCGTACCATCGCGACCGGCGGACTTCTCCCCCCGGAACATCTGCCGCCCCTGGCGGAGGCCAAGGCGGTGCTCGGCTGGCATGCGCGCAACCGCTTCTGTGCCAATTGCGGGACGCCGAGCCATCCGGTCGATGCCGGCTGGCGGCGCGACTGCCCGGCCTGCGGTACCCAACATTTCCCGCGCACCGATCCCGTCGTCATCATGCTGGCGATCGACGGCGAGCGCTGCCTGCTCGGCCGCAGTCCGCGTTTTGCGCCGCGGATGTGGTCGTGCCTCGCCGGATTCGTCGAGCCCGGCGAAACCGTGGAGGAGGCGGTGCGGCGCGAGACCCGCGAAGAGGCCGGGATCGTGTGCGGACGGGTTGCCTATTTCGCGTCGCAGCCGTGGCCGTTCCCGACGTCGCTGATGATCGGCTGCCATGCGGCGGCGGTGTCCACCGAGATCACTGTGGACCGCACCGAGCTCGAGGATGCCCGCTGGTTTTCCCGCGACGAAGCCGTTTCAATGCTGCTGCGCCGGCACCCCGACGGCTTGATGGTGGCCCATCCCATCGCCATCGCCTATCACATCATCCGGGCCTGGGTCGAAGCCGACCGGAGCCTGGTCTGACATGCCCCACATCCTTTGCGCGGGGATCGCGGTCCTCGACGAGGTGTTCCGCGTCCGCGAGTTCCCGCTGCCCGACACCAAGGCGGAGGCGAGCGAGTTCATCTCCGTCGGCGGCGGCAACGCCGCCAATGCGGCCGTCGCCATTGCCCGCCTCGGCGGCAAAGTCACCTTCGCGGCCCCGCTCGGCGGGCCGCCCGGCCTTGACGCGACCGGCGATCGCATCGTCCGAGGTCTCGCGGAGGAGGGCGTCGACTGCGGCGGATGCATGCGCGTCGACGGAGTCCGCTCCCCGGTTTCGGCGATCTTCGTCAATGAGCGAGGCGACCGCACCATCGCGAACTATCGCGACCGGCGCCTCGACACCGTGGTGCATGGGGACCCGGACCGCCTCCTCGCCGGCATCGGCGCGGTGCTGGTGGACAATCGCCTCCCCGAATTCGTGACGCCGATCTGCCGCGCCGCCCGCCGCCGCGGCCTGCCGGTCGTGATCGACGTCGACAAGCCGACGGTCGAAGCCGATCCGCTGCTCGCCATCGGGACCCATGTGATCTTTTCCGGCGACTGCCTGCGCCGGATCGCCGGTACCGACGACCTTGCCGCCGGGCTCGCACGCGTGGCGAAGTTCACCGGTGCATTCATCGCGGCGACCAACGGACCATTGCCGGTGCTGTGGCGTGAGGATCAGGCCGTCCGCGAAATGGCGGTATTTCCGGTCACGGCGGTCGACACGCTCGGCGCCGGCGACGTGTTCCATGGCGCGTTCACCCTGGCGCTCGCCGAAGGAAGCGGGATTGCGGGCGCGATGCGGTTCTCCGCCGCCGCGGCGGGACTCAAATGCACGAGGTTCGGCGGCAGCACCGGCGCGCCGCGCCGCTCCGAGGTCGAGGCGCTGTTGGCTGATTCCGGTCGTGCCAAAGGCGCGAAGCGGTAGGGGCGCACAGGGTTGGAATGAAATTTTATTCTAAAGTTCTCAAAACCTATGGCATCAAACAGAAAAATAGTCTAATTTATGCGCCAGATTGCATAATCTGATCTCCGCCGGCAAGGATAGCTGCAATGGATGCCATCGACCGCAAGATCCTCGCGGTGCTCCAGGGCGATGCTTCGCTCTCGGTCGCCGAGATCGGCCACCGGGTCGGGCTGTCGTCCACGCCATGCTGGAAGCGCATCCAGAAGCTCGAGGCCGACGGCGTGATCCAGCGGCGGGTCGCGGTGGTCGATCAAAACAAGGTCGGGCTCGGCGTCACGGTGTTCGTCTCGGTCGAAACCGGCGACCATTCGGAGGAATGGCTGCAGCATTTTGCCGAGGTCGTCGGCGCGATGCCGGAGGTGATGGAGTTCTACCGGATGGCGGGCGACGTCGATTACATGCTGCGCGTCGTCGTGCCGGATATCCAGGGCTGGGACCGGCTTTACAAGAAGCTCATCGCCGCGATTCCGCTCAAGAACGTCACGTCGCGCTTCGCGATGGAAAAGATCAAATCGACGACGGCCTTGCCGCTGTCCTGACCGCTGGCCGGCGGAGGCGACGCTGGAGCGCCGTCCTTTCGAATCGAATCGGATAGCGCTCAAATCTACTTTAGCCTGAGCATGATCTTATCCGAAAAGTCTCTTACTTTTTCGGGATCATGCTCCTATCCATTGTTCGGTACGCAATTGGTCAGCGTGGCAGGGCACAATGATCCATTGTACTGGACGCAGGACGAGTTGCGCGGGCGCAGGAAGATTTGATCGTACATGGGCTGCGTTCCCGCGACGCCCGTCCAGATCGCAGTCCCGATCATCGGCGTGTAGTTGTAGGTGGCCTCGCCCCAGATCAGCGACGTACAGGCGACCAACAGCGCCTGCGGTATCGAACTGGTGACGATGCCGGAGCGGGTAGTGCCGTAGAGCGTGGCGCTCCAATCGACGGTCGCAGTGCTGTTCTTGTCGATCACGATGCTCGACAGGGTGACCTTCACGTTCGACGTCGAGAATGGTGCCAGCACCGCGGCCGCGGCCCCTCCAGGCGGCGAAAGCGAAGGGTTGCCCAAAATGTTCTGTACATCCGCCAAGGACAACGGAGGTGATTGAGGTGCTTGCGACGTTAATTCGGCGACCGTGCTGGCGACCAGCGTCACCTGGCGATCGGCGCTGATCGCGTCGGTGATCTCGATGGTGCCGAAATACATGGTCAGCATCAACGGCAGCAGCAATGCGAATTCCACGGCGGAGGTGCCGCGCTGGTCTGCGGCAAACCGCAGACGCCGGAACGGGAGCGAGGAGAAGATTGGATGTGCCATCATCATGTGCTCGGGGTGTAGGGTTCGTTGCGGAAGGCGACCGTCGCGACCAAAGTGTTGGTATTGCCGGCCGAGTTTATAAGGCCGCATGCCGTCGCCACGCAGATGCCGATGTTCGCGGCGATGATCGGCCATTGGTAGATCAGCCGGACCACGACGATGTCGCCGGGATTGCCGGGCGAATAGCCGAAGCCGGCGGTGTTCAGGGTGCCGTTGGCGTTGGTCGGGCTGGAGAGGCTGATGGTGGAAAAGCTCGAGAAGCTCTCGACGTCGACGTAGAGGTTGCCGGTGCAGTTGAACATCACCGTCAGATTCGCGCATATGGTGCTCTTGAACTGGGCCGCGGTGTAGCCGGCATTCTGCGCCTGCCCGGTGAGGACGGTGCGCGCGGCGCTCGTCGCAGAGGTCTGCAGCACCTGGCCGGCCAGCAGAACGATCGCGGATTCGATGATCACCGTCAGCACCGCGAGAAACGGCAGCACCACCAGCGCAAAATCGACCGCCGCTGCCCCGCGCTCGTTGCCAGCGAAGCGCCGCCGCCCGAGACGGACGGCGAGCCGAAGCGAGCCGGCACGGATCAATTGCTTGGCAAAGTGCATCGTGGCGAGATCCATCACAATCGAGGTTGACCCGCACCATGCCACAAAGCGATGAGAGGACGGTTAGCCCGGTCCGTAAATCCTGGTGGTTCGGATTAACCGCCTGTCAGCCAAGCCGCCATCGTCCCGCCGGCATCGGATGCGCTCGGATATTTCCCGTAGTGACCGGATCGCCCGGCCGGGCCGGGCGATCCGGTAATGGGATTCATGTGTTGGAGACAGGACACTAGCCAGCTTGCCTCGCGGGCCTGTAGACTGCCCGGGTCCTGACAAACACGTCATTGGCGTCAATTGCTTACCGCGAATGCCTGCGCGAACCTGGGGGAACGACCTGTGGAGATGATTGCATCCGAGATCATGCGGCCGACCTTCTGGCTGGCCGCCGTGCAGATCATGGGCATCAATATTCTGTTGTCCGGAGACAACGCGGTCGTGATCGCGCTCGCGTGTCGGGCGCTTCCGCCGAAGGAGCGCTTCTGGGGCATGGTGCTCGGCGCGGGCGTCGCCGCCATTCTGCTGATCCTGTTTACCGGTATCGTCGCAACTTTATTGAAATTGCCGTATCTCAAGCTCGCCGGCGGGATTGCTCTGTTCTGGGTGGCTATCGGGCTGGTGGCGCCGCAACCCCATGATGCCGAAGACACGCCCGAAGCCGTCGAAGATTTGTGGCGCGCGGTGCGCGTCGTCGTCGTCGCCAATATCGTCATGAGTCTCGATAACGTGATCGCAGTCGCCGCGGCGGCGAAAGGAGACTATCTGCTGCTCGGCCTCGGCCTGGCGATCAGCATCCCGATCGTCATCGCGGGAAGCGCCTTGTTCCTGGCCCTTCTCGAGCGTTTTCCGTGGGTCGTATGGGCCGGCGGGGCGTTGCTGGGGTGGATCGCGGGAGGTCTGTTTCCCAGCGATCCCATCATTGCCCAGTACCTGGCCAAGCTATATGGAATGGATATCGCGCCCAGCTGGTGGCCGTACGCCAATGCGCAAGCCATCGCCGAGTACATCTCCACGACGTCGACGGCCACGTTCGATACGGCCTCGTCCTGGATGGGACACAGTGGTCACCTCGCGTGGGGTTTTGAGGTGGAACCCGTGGAGTTGGTATGTGGGCTGTTGGGCGCCATTCTCGTCGTCCTGACGGGTCTGTATCTGGCGAGAACCGGTCGCGTGCATGAAGCGGAGGCGGTGGCGTCGAGCTGATACCTGCACCTCCCAGAGCTGACACCTGCACCACCAGAAAGGCGATGGCGCATGAACCAAGCATTGCGGGACTTGGGCGCGGCGGTTCGCATCGCTCCGTCCGCCTGCCCGCATGACTGCCCGTCCACCTGTGCGCTCGAAGTCGAGATCCTCGGTTCCGGCACCATCGGCCGGATTCGCGGTGCCCCGGACAACGACTACACGGCCGGCGTGATCTGTGCCAAGGTTGCCCGCTATGCGGAGCGGGCGAACCACAAGGATCGCCTGCTGACGCCGCTGCGCCGCAAGGGCGTCAAGGGAAGCGGTGAATTCGTGCCGGTCTCCTGGGACGACGCCCTCGACATTACGGCGGAAGCGATGCTGCGCGCGGAGGCGCGCCATGGCGCGCAGGCGGTGTGGCCGTACTACTATGCCGGCACCATGGGCCTGGTGATGCGCGACGGCATCCACCGGCTGCGCCACGCCAAGAAATATTCCGGCTTCCTTTCGACCATTTGCGTCAATCCCGCTTACAGCGGCTTTGCCGCCGGGGTCGGCAGGATCGCTGGTCCCGACCCGCGCGAGATGGCGAAGTCCGATCTGGTCGTGATCTGGGGCACCAATGCGGTGAGCACCCAGGTCAACGTGATGACCCACGCGACCCGCGCCCGCAAGGAGCGCGGCGCCAAGATCGCGGCCGTCGATGTCTACATGAACGGCACCATGGAGCAGGCCGACCTGCCGGTCCTGATCCGCCCCGGCACCGATGGGGCGCTCGCCTGCGCCGTCATGCATTGCCTGTTCCGCGACGGCCGCGCCGACCGCGACTATCTGGCCCGCTACACCGACGTTCCCCACGAGCTCGAAGCCCATCTGCGCGAGCGCACGCCGGCCTGGGCGTCGCGCATCACCGGCTGCGACGCAGCCACCATCGAGGCCTTCGCGGCGTTGATCGGCGAGCGCAAGCGCGCCTTCTTCCGGCTCGGCTACGGCTTTTCGCGCTCCCGCAACGGCGCCGCCAACATGCATGCGGCGAGCTGCATCGCGGCGGTGACCGGCGCCTGGCTGCTGGAGGGCGGCGGGGCGTTTCACATCAATGCCGATATCTACCACCTCGACAAGACGATGATCGAAGGCCTCGATGTCGTCGATCCCACGGTGCGGATGCTCGACCAGTCGCGCATCGGCGCCGTGCTGGAAGGCGATGCGGACGCCCTCGCCGGCGGCCCGCAAGTCGCGGCCCTGTTCATCCAGAACACCAATCCGCTCTCGGTTGCGCCCGACCAGGAGCGGGTCAAACGCGGATTCGCGCGCGAGGATCTGTTCGTCTGCGTCCACGAGCAGTTCATGACCGAGACCGCCCGCACCGCCGACATCGTGCTGCCGGCGACGATGTTCTTCGAGCATGACGACTTCTATCGCGGCGGCGGCCACCAATACATCATCCTCGGGCCGAAGCTGATCGATCCGCCCGGCGAATGCCGCAACAACCACGAGGTCCATTGCGCGCTCGCGCAGCGCCTCGGCGCCGTGCATCCGGGCTTCGCCATGACGCCCCGGGAGCTGATCGACTGGACCCTGCGCAAATCCGGCTGGGGCACGCTCGCGGAACTCGAGGCGAAGCGGTGGATCGATTGCCAGCCCGATTTCGCCACCTCCCATTATGTCGGCGGTTTCCCGTGGCCCGACGGCAAGTTCCGCTTCAAGCCCGATTGGAGGAACGTGCCGTTCCGCAGTCCGGTGGTGGCGGGCCCGGTCGAAGCCATGCCGGCGCTGCCCGATCACTGGGACGTGATCGAGGAGGCGGATGCCGTCCATCCGTTCCGGCTGGCGACCTCGCCGGCGCGGAATTTCCTCAACTCGACGTTCAATGAAACCCCGACATCGCTCAAGCGGGAGCGCCGGCCGGAAGTCATGATCCATCCGCAAGATGCGACCGCGGCCGGGATCGCGGACGGCGAGGCCGTGGTGCTCGGCAATACGCGCGGCGAGGTGCGCCTGCATGCGCGCATTTACGCCGGCGTGCGGCGCGGCGTCCTGATCGCGGAATCGATCTGGCCCAACGATGCCTATCCGGACGGCCGCGGCATCAACACCTTGACCGGCGCCGACCCGGTCGCACCCCGCGGGGGCGCCGCCTTCCACGACAACAAAGTCTGGATAAAGCGCTGCGCCATAGCGCTTTAGCCCGTAGCCCCCGGTTTCCACCCCGGGGGTTTTTGTTGCCTGCATCCCACCGGACATTTCCCGGTTTGTTTCGCGATCGCATCACGCGATCAGAGCGCTGTCCCTTCGAATTGAATCGGATAAGCTCCAGTCTCCTCGAGTCTGAGCATGAGAGTCTGCGACTTTTCGGCATCATGCTCTAGCCGCGCACGGTACACGCTGTTGCCCCAGGCTCGCGATCATTCCGAACTGAGCTTTCAGGATTACCGCAACAGCTCCTATCGCCCGGGCTTCGATGGCTTGCGCGGCATCGGCTTCCTCTTGGTCATCACCGCGCATATTCCGGCGGTGGCGTTGTTTTCCTACCTGCAGGGCTGGACGGCGGTCTGGGTGTTCTTCGCCATCAGCGGCTACCTGGTGGCGATGCTGCTGATCCGGGAGGAACGCAAGAGCGGCCGGATCGCTTACGGGGCATTCCTGATCCGGCGCTTCTTCCGCATCGTGCCGAGCTATTGCGTCGCGATCGTGATCTACGGCGTCGCCTGCTACGCGCTGCCGTCGCTCGCCGATGAATACGAAGCATTCATGGTGCGGCTGCCCTGGTATCTCGCCCTGATGCCGGAATACGCCCACACCAGCGTCTACACCATCTTCGTGCATTCCTGGACGGTCGGGATCGAGCTGAAATTCTACCTGTTCTTCCCGCTGGTGTTCCTGCTGATGCGCGACGCGATGCGGCGCTTTGCGGTGACGGCGCTCACCACCGCGCTCCTGATCGCGAACGGATCGTTCACGGCGAACTCCTACTGCGCGCTGCTGTTCGGGGTCATGCTGGCGCAACTCCTGGAATGGCCGCGCGCCTATGCCGCCATCGCGGCGCTGACGCGGGCGCCGGCCGCGGTACCGCTCGGCCTCGTCGTCGCGCTGTTCGCGATGCTGCGCTACACCGAGCAATTGACGGCGGTGGCCGCAGTCGCGACCTATCTCGTCGCTTACGTCATCCTGCAGCGCGGCGCATTGCTGCGCGTTTTCGAGTACCGCCCGCTCGTCTATCTCGGGCAGCGCTCCTACGGCGCCTATCTCCTCCATGTGCTGGCGATCCACATCGGATACATGCTGTTCGGCAGCACCACCACGCTCGCGGGCCTTCTCACCGCCGCCTTCACCCTCGTCGTGACCATCCCTGCGGCGGAGGCGCTGTACCAGCTGGTGGAGCGCCCGGGCATGGATTTCGCCAGGCGGCTGGCGAGCAAGCGCGATGCGAAGGCGCAGGGCGCCGCCATGCCGGGCGGACATCTGTAGGATGGGTTGAGCTCTTGCGAAACCCATCCTGGGCCGCATCGATGAGCCGATGATAGGCATCGCTTCGCTCAACCCATCCTACTAACCGTCGGGCACGATCAGCCGCGCTGCCGCCGAAACCGCGGCGTCGCCGATCACGGTGCTCCCGGCGATCCGCACCTTGCCGCCGGCGACCAGGGCGAGGGCCAGTGGATAAAGCCGCAGCTCGACCGCGAGCACGCGGTCGGCCAGCGTGTCCGCGGTGTCGCCGTCGAGAACCGGCACCGCCGCCTGGGCCACGATCGGTCCGCTATCCACCTCCGGCACGACGAAGTGCACGGTGGCGCCGTGGATCTTCACGCCCGCCGCGAGCGCGCGCTCGTGGGTGTGGAGGCCGCGGAAGGCCGGCAGCAGGGCAGGGTGGATATTGAGCATGCGCCCGCTCCAGTGCGACACCAGCGACGGCGTCAGCAGCCGCATGAAGCCGGCCAGGCACACGATCTCGATGCGGTGGGCTTCGAGCACCGCCTGCACCGCGTGTTCGAACGCCTCCCGGTCCTTGCCGTATTCCACATGATCGACAACGAAGGTGGCGATCCCTTCGTCCCGGGCGCGGTCGAGCGCGCCGGCCTGCGGGCGATTGGACAGGACGAGCGCGATATCCGCCGGATAGTCCGGCCGTTTCGCGGCCGCGATCAGTGCCGCCATGTTGGCGCCGCGACCGGAAACCAGAATGGCGGCACGTCTGCGCGGGGTCATGCCGGAACTCTGCCGCCTTTCGGGATCATGCGCCAGCCATGGGTGGTACGGCGGAATCGTTTCCGGCGCAATCGACGCCGACGCGGGCCTTCACGCCCGGTCCCGAAAGCTGCTACCTTCGCTGGTCGCCGGCTCGACCGGCGACATCGATCCGGCGGAACTCTGGTGGGGCGAGAAGGCGCATGATCGCGAGGTCATGCGCAAATCAAGAGACCGAAGCGCCATCCGAGGATGGTGCCGCGGTCCGGAGAGGGGTCAATGACCACCAGCGATCCACACGCGGGACGGGTGGAGGCGCGCGCCGCCCTTGTTCCCACCCGCCGGCATGTGCTGGGGATGGGCGCCGGTGTTGCGCTGGCACCCCTCGCGGCCGCCGCGGCGCTCCGAGCGGAGGCGCGTAACGATCCGGCCGGGCTCAAGGCCGCCGTCGACGCTCTCGTGCAGAAGACCGGCGTCAAGCCGACCGATCCCGGTCTCGCCGTGCTGCTGACCAAGCCCGGCCGCGTCCTCCTGATGAAAGGGTATGGCCTCGCCGACCTGCGCACCCGCGCGCCCATCACCCGCTGGACCAGGTTCGAGATCGCCTCGGTGTCGAAGACGTTCACCGCGACCGCGCTTCTCATGCTCGCGCAGCGCGGCCTCGTCTCGGTCGACGACGATATCCGCAAATACATCCCGGAATTGCCGCAATACGCCAAGGAGCCGGTCCGCATCAGCGACATGCTGCATCACATTTCCGGCCTGCCCAGCTATTTCGACCTGAAGAACGTCCCCATGAGCAACAAGACCTATTGGGTCAGCGAGGACTATCCCGCCGAATTCGCGCGTCAGCTGCGGGGGTTTCCGCTGCGCTTTCCGACTGGCCGCAAATACGAATACAACAACACCAATTTCCTGCTGATGGCAGTGGTGATCGAGCGCGTCGCCGGCAAGCCGTTCGCCCGCTTCATGCGGGACGAAATCTTCGCGCCGGCCGGAATGGTCGACACTTTCATCTATGACAGCCCGGCGAGCGTACCGGCGCGCTCCGAGCATCCCTGCAACAACGCGCTCGGCTACGAATTCAAGAACAAGGCGTGGGTGGAAAACTGGGGCACCGCCCCGGAACGCCACGAGCAGCACCTCGAAGTCGGCGACGGCGCGATCTGGAGCAACATCGCCGACATGGCCAATTGGGACACGGCGGTCCGCACCAACCGGTTCCTGACGCCGGAGACGATGCGGCGCGTGCTGACGCCGTCGAAGACCCGCGACGGCAAGACCAATCCCTACGGCCTCGGCTGGGCCTTGTTCATGGACCGGTCCGGTCGCGTCGGAGGATTCGGGCATGCCGGCTACTGGGGCGGATTTCGCACCGACTACCACAACGACTTCGGCGGCAACCACACCGTCGTGGTACTCTCAAACCGCGGCCTCGGCCTCGACCTCGACGCCATGTGGTTCAAGTTCGACGCCCTGATTCAGGCCTATGCCGCGGCTTAGACTAGTTTCTGTCGCGAAATTGGTGGACTTTGAGCGCGGGCAGGTGAGTTGTGCCTATTTCATCGGCATAACTGTACTAGCACGCGGGTGAATTTGCGAGCGCTTCTCGCGCCACTTTCGGCAT
>Ga0302324_100004694_pt1 | contig 30118 bp, 26 predicted proteins | sample Palsa_T0_1_FD_201949 | JGI IMG/M metagenome (GOLD analysis project Ga0302324, IMG submission 201949) | Peat permafrost microbial communities from Stordalen Mire near Abisko, Sweden - Palsa_T0_1 | ecosystem: Environmental > Terrestrial > Soil > Palsa > Peat permafrost | place: Sweden: Abisko...
CGGGAACTGGTCGTTAATGCTAATTAACCACGATTTGAACGCGTCTCATCAGGTTCATCTCGTCATCGACGATGCCAAGCACATGAGCCACCCTTTCGTTGGATCTGTAGCTCTGGTGCAATATTGCAATACTCCTGCTGAGGATAAGAACATCACGATCGCCGCCACACCCGACGGCATGTACACACTGCCGGCCGGGTCGATCACGGTGGTTCGTGGGAAGCTGCGGTAGTTCAGCCGACTTATGGTTCCCGAGTCGAGCTGACGCCTCGTCGAGACGATGAGTACAATGGCGATATTACGTCAACAATCACTGAGGCATGCTACTACGGCTCTTGCGGTCGAGGCAGTTTTGCACCGCACTCTTCAGCACATCCTTGGTGATCTCTTTAGGGATAACATAGAGGGGATCGTCGGCGCTTTTTACAATCTCCTGATCGGACTTCCTAAACGCCTCGGTCACCGGTCCAGGAGGGTTCGGCAAAGCTTCTCGCCGTCGCTGTTCCATCCTGTAGTAGATATCCAAAGCAATATCAGCAGGCACCTGCTCTTTTAGCCTCAAGTCCTGAGGGCCGAAATAAACGAAGGCGTCAAACAAGTCTTCCATCGGTTTCTGCATGCTCTGAGGCAACTCCACTTCGTGTACGTCGCAGTCCTTGCCGATAGACACCTGCTTAGGGTAAAAGTGCCACAAGTCCAAGGCGCCCAGCCATGAACCCTTGGCCCGCGCAAGCGATGGGAACGACCAAGTTGCGAATCGACTGCTGGACAGAGTGGGCAGGTCCCTCTCGAAGGAGCCAAAGTCGGATATGACAAAGGTGAGGTTTGGATAGTCTCTTTCGTAGATCGACACTGCACTCGGCCATGCACTTTTTTCCTGGCCGTGAATGAGATGAAGCTCGCCGAACAGCATGAGCGCCTTACGGTGCTTCGACAACACCTCCTTTTCCATCACGGAGGCGATACTGATCTCACGGTCGAATTTCAAGTGGTCCTTGTAGTCCTTGATCTGGTCCCAATCAATGGGAGGGTCGGCCGCCAGCACTCGGAGGCGCTTTCCTGGCGGGAGCTTTTGATTGATCGCACGCATGAGAGGAAAAAATTGCTCAAAGAACCCCGACCAGGAGCACATTATTTGCGTCGTGTTGCGCCACACCTTTTGGACTTCGGTGAACGGGACATCTTCCCCGGCTATGTAGCGGTCCAGGATGGGCTGATAGAGCGAATTACCGCACTCGACAGCAATGTCGTTCACCTTTTCGAGAAAAGCTGGGTTGCGAATCAGAGAAAGAATGAAATCATCCTGATCTTTGTCCCCATGGGCTTCCCCCATGCCGACGACCTGGTACTTGTCGAACGCTTCAAGAATGGCAGGGACCGCAGGCTCTGGAGTTGGTTCCGATCCCGTTGGCTTCGCCTGCTGCTGCGTCTGGGCCCGGCCTATTGCCAGGAGCGCCGTCACTAAGAACAGCAACACGGCGCAGCATCGATGAATCAGTCGGGACAAGTCAGGGCTTTCCGCCTGCGCCTCGGAGGGTAGGTCGCCAGCTATGAGATTTTCTATTTCGAGTGCTGCTGTCTCAGTACGAGCGAGAACACATTTATTGCACAAATAAAGACTCCAAGCGTGCGACGGGTGGATGGTTTACGTAACCAGGCGATTACACGTTTTGACCCCATGAGTCGGGGGGGAGGGCCCGGTCGATGAGCGCTATCGCGATCTTACGCCGAGATCACTGCGGGGTTTTGAGTGAATTCGGGATGTTGTCGCTTTTCTTTGCATTGATCCCGGCGTGTTGTGCTTTCGAAGCGCAATACTCAGCTAGACTTTCATTTCTCATCGCCTCGATCCTGTCATATTGAGCTTTCAAAGCATCTTTCTTCGCCTCGATCTGATCATATTGAGCCTTCAAAGCGGAGTCGTTCGCTAGCGTTTCGCTCCTCTTCGCCTCGATCTGATCGTACTGAGCTTTCAGAGCGGAATAACGAGCTAGCGTTTCGTTTTTCTTCGCCTCGATCCTGTCATACTGAGCTTTCAAGGCAGAGTACTGAGCTAACACTTGGCCGTTCCGAGTCTTCATTGCGGAATACTCCACGTAATACATTGCGCATGAGAGTACAAGAACGACCACAGTGCGGATTTTCCGTCCAGTTCCGTGTTGGCGCTCTTGCCATCTTTTGAAGTCGTCGTAATCCTCACTCTGGAGCTGAGAAGATGCCACTTGCGAGTAGTTCTGTTCCATAGTCAAGAGCGTATTAGGGCCACGAGTGCGAGGCCAGATTACCTTCGGCACTATGAGCGAGAACCGTCAGATGGCGAAATCAGCGATTTCACTCTTTGAGAATCGGCGGTCCCTCGGCTGGGTCAATGAGTGATATCGAGATTTATCGACAGTTGAGAGGAGTCCCTAGCGGTTGACGGTCGCGGATAACCTCCTGTTTGCCGACTAGCCATTCAGAATCGGCGTGCACCCTCAGAACTCCAACCGCGACTGAAAGGCGATCATGCATGGACTGCTATCGCCACCTAATCCGACTCCGAGCAAGCCGGTCGGCGGAGAAGTTGTGGACGCGAGCGCTCCAAATCCACCCTGCGTGGAAAGATTTCCTGGAGTGCCGGCCTGCACCATGCTGGGGAGCGCAAAATTCGGATGGTTGAAGACGTTAAAGAACTGGCTCTCAAATCGCAGCTTCACATGCTCCGTCAACGGGAACCATTTTGTCAGGTAGAAGTCGCTCCAGAGGAAATCGGGACCGCGCAGGGCATTGCGGCCGAAGCTCTTTTCGACGGCCTCAGCGTATTGACGGCCAGTGTACAGCTCACGACATTTTGCATAAATGTCGTGATGCAAGGTCTTTATCCCAGCGACGTCTTCTGCCTCCGGGAGCGCAAGCGTCAGCCGCTCAACAAAACCCTCCAGCTTCTCAATCCCCCAACGTAGTGCTCCTTATCTTACAAAAGTCGAAGGTGGATTTTGGAGACCCGCGCTCCTGAATTTCGCTGGCAACTTCAAACTCAAGCGCAATTTCTCTCCCTTCATAGGCACCCTTGACTTGGGTTATCGTTTCAATACGCCAGCTCGTGAAGAGATGGAGCCAATCGCGGTATCCTGCGCTTCGCTCCGCGACCTCTGCCTTCGCGGCGATGTCTTCACCCTCTCGAATGCGCGCGACGAGCAATCTTATGAACCTGTTCACGTGGCACCTTAATTGGGCTGCCATGGCGAAGCTTTTCACCATCTCCCAATTTTTAATTGGCGCCAATTCCGGATCGATGAAACTAACGCTGAAACGTACCGCTGACAACCGTGCCCGCGTCCGTCTCAACGGCTAGCATTTCCTTCCCGCCGTCCACAATCACGACGCTGAAGCGCATTTCGGAGAGCCCCGTCGGCGTTATGATAACCCTCCCCCTGCAGTCCGGGGCGACTGTGTAAGAACCGGTGACGGGCACCTCTGCTAGAAACGTGCCATCCTCGCTAGCTGCTATGGATCCGCTTACCACTCCTTCTCCAGAAGGGTTGACCGTTAACTTCAACTCACCGATGAAAGCCACCGCCGTGGCGGGCGTCCCTGCGAGGAACACGCCGGTTGTTTCAAACCCAAAACTACCCTTAACTCCGGCATTGGTGCAGGTCGAGGAGCCCTGCTTCACGGCGAATCCCTCCGCAAAAACGTGGAGGGCCAAAAATCCTCCCGACGTAACCACAATGGTGAAGGGGCTGGCTCCCGTGGGGGTGCCCGTGCCGGTACAGTTCGAGGCGACTGCATAAGTTCCGGTGAGAGACTCGGTGGCAATCACGCCGCCATGAGATGCTGTAGTTTCTACGTTAAACGTGGCTGTGGTTGAGTCAAACGTGATCTGGCTCACGGCGGCGGTGGCAGGAGCGCCGTTGCTATCTGTGCTGTCGTGCAGAAACCCGTAAGTGCCATTCAGCGAGGCGTTAGAACAAGGCGCCGCCCAGGCAGCGGAACTGAGCGCCAAGCTGGCAAGAACAATCACTGATGCCGTGCAAAACACTTTGGAAATCATAGTTTCCCTCCTCCCGTTGGACTTGCAGTAGCGCACTATACACCCGTCCCCGTGGTCGCCTACTATGAAAGAATTTTCACCTGAGCGCTCTGCAGACGGTGCCCAGAGGCTCAGGGACGATCAGAACTGCGCGTAAGGCAAGTCAATGAAGGTCTGGAAGAGGGCTGCTTCTCGCAGGGTCAGTTCGTAAAACATCGCGATTGCACTCATCGACCAGCGGTCGAAACGTGTAATGGCCTGCTTTCGCCAACCATCAAGCGTTCGGTTGTGAAGGCCCTTTGATTACAGGTAATTAAGAACCAAGTTGACTGTCGATTATGTTTGGAGGAAACTTTCCCGGCCCGTCAAAGGAGACGCTATGAAAACAACTTCGGGCCCCGGCCTTGGAACGTATTTGTCAAGGGAAAGCGCTATCTCGGATTGAGCCTCCAGCTCAATGGAGAAACCTACTATGGATGGGTGCGGTTGAGACTTCTGAAAGGTGGTGCGGAAAAGGCGCACCTGGCCGGCTACGCTTACGAAAGCACCCCCGGTATGCCAATCAACGCTGGCCAAACAAAATAAGCACGCGGCAGAACTGGTCAATAGTGAGCATTCCAGAAGGCATTGCTGCTGGATCATAGGTAATGACGATGAGGGTCATGTTCCTCACTTGACCGCCTCCAATTCCCGTACTTCCTGCGGTGCAGCAATTTGACAACGTTTCTAAACTCGATCCGGGAGAAAAACGCGGTAGTTCTCGGGGGGAACTGGAGGAATCTGATGAGCTATGCGGAAGCGAAAAACCACTTTGAGACGGGGAGACTCAATACCGTTGATAAGGGCGTGATCGAGACGATAGACGAACGCAAACATTCATGCGAGGAAATCACCGTAACTACTCCCCTTAATCATAAGGTTAAGGTTCGCATGAAGAACCTCGGGGACGATGTATGGGACACAACGCTTGTTTACGTGCGGCAGCCCCATCGGGTTGGAAAATTTAAGGGGTGGGACCACGTAATACAAGCAGCAACCAAGAAAGCGATAGAAATCGCCGATGCGCCGCCCTCTCCCGGTCCGGTCATTTGCGTGGGCGATGACCCCGAATGCAAGAACCCTAAAATAAACAACTAACTTTTACCTACGACGACGTGCTCCTTTGTGAAACTCTGCCAGTCTATGCCATCGCGGCTTGGGTGGCCCTCAGCTTACCGGTGTGGTGGCGGCGCAGGGCATAGCCGATTCCGGGCAGACTGGCCTCGGAGCATGCGTCCGTTGCGAAGAATCTCTATAGCACTCATGTTCCGATCAGTTTCGAACACTTCAGATGTGAGCTGAGTCGAAAGAGTCGAAATTTGAGCTCTATCGCCTGATAGCGTCAGTTGACCGGGGTCCACCGCTCACGGAAATCCCGCAAAGAGGGCACAATCTTGCCGTGAACGCGAAGGCAAAGCATCTCGAATGGCAGTCGAGCACGTCCGTCCGGATGTCGAATTCCGAAAAATTGAATTAGGGGCATACGGAAATCCCGCACCCCAACCTATCTACAGAAGAAGCTCGACATCACCCTCGATCCATTTTGGATCTTCATACTTTCAAATTATTATTTAGTATGTTTGGGTTGTAATGCGTCGATGAATGTGTTTCCGTCGCAAACTGCGGTTGTTCGGAATGACAATCGAACTGCGCCATCATCGTTTCTTGTGACCGAGTCGCGTGGGAATTTCTGAGAAATGGAGAGGCAGATGAAGCTTCTGCGCTGTCTTGCTGGGATGTGCTTCCTGCTCGGAACTTGTTATGCCCAGTTGCCGGAATACTATCAAGCTATCAACCGCGTTACGTGGCTCTCGCATAACATCGACGGGATATTGCCGGCGTGGACTGCACTCGGAATGACCGATATCCATAAGTCCGCGAAGATCAAGGCCGTGGGAACCGATCATGGCAAGCCCACGACCATCGATACATGGCAGGCTACCGGACGTCTGGGCAACCTAACCGTCAATTTCCTTCAGCCAGACGAAGGCCAGTCGGACTCTTACAATGATTTTCTGAAGAAACATAAGGACGGCATTTTTTCCGTTGTCCATGAGGTTCCGTCCAAGGAGGCGATGGACAAGGAGATTCAGCGCATGGCCCGCCTCGGAGTGAGTGTGCTGCAGCAGGTCACATTTGAAATCGACGGCGCGCCGGTCACCTACACCTACTTCGACACGGAGCCACAGGGCAAATACGTTCTTGGCCTGGTTTACTGGCCGGGCGGAGCCCCCAAGCCTCTGCAGCAGAAAACCGTCTCCCACCTTGCTGTTGCGGTTCGCGATGCGGCGGCGGTCTCCAGCTTCTGGCAGAAACTTGGCTTGCCTGGGTTTGAGTTGGAGCATGCTACGCCCCGCGACGATTCGCGCTACCGCGGCCAGCCCCTCTTACTGTCGTTTGAGGTGGGATTTCAACGGATTGGCGTCATCAGTTATGAGTGGATTCAGCCACCATCCACTCCAGCGAATGTTTATGAAGATTTCTTGAATCGCCATGGGGAAGGCATCCAGCACATTGGCCTGCCGGTGGACGACCTCTCCAAAGCTACTGCCACATATGAAAAACTCGGCTTCGCGGTCTGGCAGGCCGGTGCATGGGGGGATATCGGAAAGCCCAGGTCCGGACAGTACCACTATATGGACACGGACAAAATCGGAGGCGTAAGTGCTGAGCTGATCCGGGCGTATTAGGAGGCAGTGCCCGGAACCGGGATTCTGAGCGTGATGGCCTGTTTTCGACAGTTGACTTCCGGTTTGCCCGTCATCCGTTAAGAACCGCGTATAACTTTGACTCCGCTTGCAATTCCTGCAGATTTCCTAAAGTCTGTCGAATGGACCCATTCTCGCCCGTCATACGGATAGGCGCCGAAAAACCGATGAGACTCGCGTCAAGAAGAGAAAAGGAGAAAACGGATGCAGTTTGCCTTGATGATCTACCACACACCGGAAGAGTTCGACATGCGGAAGAATGACTATAGCGATCCTCATCTCGGCGCTTGGCGGGCTTACTACAAGGCGCTCGTGGAGGCCGGAGTCTACGTCGCCGGCGATGCACTTGAGGTGCCCGAGACAGGAACAACGGTGCGTCTTAGGGAAGGAAAGCGCCGCGTGCAGGATGGACCCTATGCTGATACGAAGGAACAGCTGGCAGGGTTCATCATTCTGGAGCTCCCTTCCGTTGACGCCGCACTTGAATGGGCTGCGCGATGCCCGGGGGCATCCATCGGGGCAGTGGAAGTGCGCCCGCTGGCGCCCGAAGCGAAGCGGCGGGGGTTCACAGGGTGAATGGAATCCATGAGGAGGACACTCAACGGGCGGTCGAGCGCGTAGCCCGCGAGTCCTACGGCCGGTTGGTGGCCTATCTTTCCGCGAATACACACGATGTAGCCGCCGCGGAGGACGCGCTGAGCGAGGCCTTGCTCAAGGCGCTGAGGGTGTGGCCGCAGGAAGGACCTCCGCAGAATCCAGAGGCTTGGCTGCTAACGGTGGCCCGGCATTCGATCATCGATCTCATTCGGCACCAACACGTGGTCTCGGAGAGCGAGCCGACGCTCCTTTCGCTTACGAAGGAGTCCACGGAGATGAATCTGTCCACTGAGTTCCCGGATGAGCGGCTCAAATTGCTCTTCGTGTGTGCCCATCCGGCGATCGATCCGGCCATGCACACGCCGCTGATGCTCCAGACCGTGCTCGGGCTGGATGCGGCACGCATTGCCGGCGCATTCCTCATCTCACCGAAGACCATGGGACAACGGCTGGTCCGCGCCAAGATCAAGATCCGTGACGGCGGCATTCGGTTTGAGATTCCTGACCAGAGGGAGCTGTCCACCCGACTTGAGGCGGTGCTGGAAGCGATTTACGCCGCGTTCGGAATCGGCTGGGACGACATGGCAGGTATCGACCAGCGTGGCCGCGATCTCGCGGAAGAAGCAATCTGGCTTGCGCGTGTGCTTCTGCAACTCATCCCCAACGAGCCCGAGGTGCGGGGTTTGCTTGCGCTCATGCTGTATTGCGAATCCAGACGGGCAGCCCGACGGGGACCTGATCGCGACTACATCCCGCTTTCCGAACAGGATACGCAGCAGTGGTCGAAGCCACTGATCGCCGAGGCGGAGCAGCATCTTGCGGTGGCTTTCCAGTGCGGACGACCAGGCCGATTTCAGCTCGAAGCAGCCATCCAGTCAGTTCACACCGAGCGCAGGCAAAGCGGCCGGACCGACTGGACGGCCATCGTCGCCTTCTACCAGCAGCTCATCCGAATCTCGCCCACGCTCGGGCGGCTGACCGGGTACGCCGCCGCCGTGTCGGAAACGAGCGGACCCGAAGCCGGAGTCGCTGTGCTCGACGGACTGGAGTCGGAGTCTGTTTCGTCCTATCAGCCATACTGGGCGGTTCGCGCTCACCTGTTGCAACGGCTGGGTAAGACCTCAGAAGCGCTGGAAGCCTACGACCGGGCGATTGGTCTGGCGGAAGACCCTGCCGTAAAAAGATTCCTGCTTAGAAAACGGGGCTGAATTTTTCTGCCTCCGCCCTGTAGAAATCCCTTGATCTGACCCGTCACCAATATAGAGGTGGCTTAGCGGTCACGCTTCGCCACCCGATTGAGAGGTGATGCGATGTGCCCATTCTGCTTGTCGACTATCGGTCTAGTCGTAGCCGGTGCAGTCTCTACCGGCGGGCTGACGGCGTTGGCTGTGAAGCTGTCTCGGAAGGAGAAGAACGGAAGTGAACGCAATCTCAACTCGGAGGGAAAGGAGCGGTTCCAATGAAAGAACCAGTCAAGATGCCGACCGGAACAGTCGCTAATCAAGAAATCGTGTCGGGGCAGGAATGGGAGGCTAAGCGCCAGGTTCTCCTCGCGAAGGAGAAGGGGTTGACGCGCTCCCGTGATGCGCTTGCCGCCGAGCGTCGACGGATGCCGTGGATGCTGGTGGAGAGGAAGTACGACTTCGACGGGCCCAGGGGTAAGGTCAGCCTGCTTGACCTGTTCGAAGGCCGCAGGCAGTTGATCGTGTATCGTGCCTTCTTTGAGCCCGGAGTCTTCGGCTGGCCTGAGCACGCTTGCCGCGGGTGTTCCATGGGCGCCGATCAGGTTTCGAACCTGATCCATCTGAACGTTCGCGACACCACCCTAGCCTACGCCTCTCGCGCTCCGCAGGCGGACATCGGGCGGTTGAAGGCGCGGATGGGCTGGGAGCAGATCCCTTGGTACACCATCACCGACAGCTTCGACAAAGACTTCGGCGTCGATGAATGGCACGGCCACAACGCCTTCATCCGCAACGGCGACAAGGTGTTCCGCACATACTTCATCAACAACCGCGGCGACGAGGCCATGGGCACTATCTGGAGTTACCTCGATATCACGGCGCTCGGCCGTCAGGAGAACTGGGAGGACTCGCCAGAGGGCTACCCGCAGACTCCGCCGTACAAGTGGTGGAACTGGCACGACAACTACGATGCCGAGGCCTCGCCTAACCGGAAGTGGGTCGAGGTGTCCGACGCTGGAGAGGCCGCTTTTCGAAAGCGCACCCCTACCGAATAAAGCCCAGGCAGCAGACGCATCAACGAATGTTGGGTCTTAGCTTTTGTTTTTCATGTTTCGAAATTGCACTGATTTAGAACCGCCCAGCTGCGGTTCAAGAGGAGAATGGTCATGAACATTACGAACAAGACAGTTTTGATCACGGGCGCTAACCGTGGCATCGGCAAAGCGCTTGTCGATGAAGCGCTCCGACGTGGAGCGAAGAGGGTCTATGCGGGAATGCGCAGCCCCGTCCAACACTCCGACAAACGTGTGACGCCACTGATGTTGGACGTAACGAACGCTTCACAGATCCAACGGGCAGTGGGAGCGGTCGACACCCTCGACGTACTCATCAACAATGCCGGGATCGCCATCTACGACGACTTGAGCGATCTCAAGGTGCTTGAACAGACCTTCGCGGTCAATTTCCTCGGTTTGCTCAAAGTAACCAACGCGTTTTTGCCGCTTTTGAAACGCTCCAAAGGAGCCATCCTCAATAACCTGTCCCTGGCGGGGCTCGCTCCCTTGCCGGTCATCCCGTCCTACTCAACCTCGAAGGCAGCCGCGCTTAACCTGACGCAATCGTTCAGAGTGCTCCTGGCTAGCCAGGGCGTGACCGTCCATGCCGTCGTCTTGGGGCCTGTCGACACTGACATGAACCGCGGCTTCAACATACCGAAGGTCTCGACCGAGTTCGCGGCCACGGGCATCCTCGACGGGTTGGAAAAAGGAGAAGAGGAGATCTTCCCCGATCCTGCGTCCCAATCCATCGCCGAAGCTTGGCGCTCCGGTGTGAGCAAAGCCCTCGAACGCCAGTTCGCAGCTTTCATGTCGCAGAGCACGACGGCGTAAGTGGCGTATTGACGTATTAAGGTCAAACAGGCGGGCAACAGGAGCAATTCACGTACGTTACGTCCGATTTGTCGGCAACTCGGACGTTACCCAGAACCCCCTATTCGGTGGCGGTGGCCCGAGATGGCTGGACGATGAATTCAAGGACGTGATCGATGCAGTCTTCTTCGTCGATTCTGAAGAAGAATTTGCAAGAATCCTTCAGACATTTGCGCAGGAAATCGCCGGCAGCTTCTTCGGGGATAAGCTGAGGGTCACTGCGGAGCTGGAGAGTACTCCGCGAGCGAAGAAGCAGCCCCCGATTTCGGACGAGGCTACCAAGGCAGCACGCATCGCGCAGCAAGTAGTCTGACAAGGAGTGAGCCCTACTACCTCGCTTCGAAGAAAGGATGTTCGACGGAGGCATATTGCTGCCCAATTGCTAGGGGCGTAATACTCGTGTGCAGTTGGCCAGAGTGCCTCACAAGCCCCGCTGTTCTTGCCGAGAGACTCAAGAACGTTGGTCCCTTCGCACTCAGCCGTCGGATTGGCTGCCTTGTTTTTCTACTTGAAGTCCGCCCCGCACGACCAAAACAGGACACGGTGCACTAGAAACCACATCGTCCGCTGTTGGTCCAGGCAGATGAGCTGCGAGGCGCGGATAGTGGGTGCCGCGCACACCGAGCACGATCAACTCGATCTGTAACGTCCCGGCGATCTCCAAAATGAATTCAGCAGGCACGCCAAACTCAACATGGTACTCAGGAGTGATTCCTTCTTCCAATGTCCAATGTTTTTCCATGAAGCGCAGGCGGAAGAAGTCGGCAGGCTGCATCCGGGTTGAGATCGGTTCTTGGTATGCATCCCGGGTAACATGCAGGAAAGAAAGGGCTGCGTTGTATTCTTTAGCTAAAGAGCATGCGTAGCGCATCGCAGGTTCGGACTCTGGGAGAAATCTGTCGCATACAGAATTCGCCCCGGCTTGGCCTCTGCTTGCGGTGAAACCAAATTATCTGGGCCCACCATCAAAACTGGAGAACGCGAACACCGGAGAATCTCTTCCGCAGTCGATCCTAGTAGCAACTTTTCTACACCGCGTCGGCCGTGCGTTCCGATGACAATGAGATCGATTTCGTGCTTTTCTGCCATTACCGAGATCACCGGCCAAATATGCCCGTGATCGACGAGTGCGTCATGTATGAGTCCCCGAAGAACAGAACTTGCTCGCAATCCAGCCATCTGTTCTTCGACGTGGCCACGCATATTTTCCAGGGCCGAATCTCGCTCGGCGGCCGGAATGGGCGAACAAAGACTGGGTGCGCAAGACGTTTATGTGCTCAAAGCGACACCCCGTCCGGGCTATAAGCCTCCCAATACCGAGGCCAAGGTGTTGACGGGCATGGAGGGCAAACTTTGGATCGACAAGCAAACATTCCAGTGGGTCAAGGTCGAAGCCACAGTCATACACCCGGTTTCAATTGGAGGTTTTCTCGCCGAGGTCGAGGCGGGTACACACTTCGAACTGGAGAAGATGCCTGTGGCAGACAGCATCTGGCTTCCCAAACATTTTGCAATGAAATCGCGGGCCAAAATACTCTTCTTGTTCACCCGGAAGTCGCAAGCGGACGAAACCTACTCCGGCTATCACAAAACTGTGCCAATTCAAGCCGTCGCCGCTGAACGATGAGCTAGCCGCCAACTCCTGACCAGCGCACGCCCATAGGAAATCGTGCTGGAGTGTTCCATTCTGACCAGACAGACGTTCCTTGGTTACTCAATACTTTGTAAACCACGGCCGGAGCGTAGCAAAGGTCTGTGAGTACCCAGGAGGATTTATGTCTCGTTTGAGGATGTTGCAAGGTTTGATAGCGACGGCGGTGCTCAGTGCTGGATTGGCTGTCGTGCCCATTATGGCCGCGGGCACGACCCAAACCTTTACCGGAAAAGTCAGCGACGCCATGTGCGGCGCCAAGCACACAGAGGGGCTTGCCCCCGCAGCCTGCGTTCGTGCCTGCGTAAAGAAAGGCGCCAAGTACGCTTTGGTTGTCGGCGACAAAGTCTATACCCTTGACACTTCGGATCAAGCGACGCTAGACACACTCAACAAGCTGGCTTGGGACCAGGCTAAAGTCACAGGCACGGCCGACGGGGCCACCATTTCGGTGAAGTCGGTCACTGCCGCCACGTAGGTCGCGGAGAGAGGGCGTTCACTATGCCCTGGGTTGATCGTCATTATTTGGGTGTCTCGCGGCGCCAGCGATGAAGGTCCTGGAGATCATAGGGAATGTCAATCAGCTCCCCCGTGATGTCGGACGGACGGGTTGGGGGCATTTTTTCTCGTGCTCACGCGCTGCACGCATTGCGGTCGCGTGCCGAACTACAGGTGCCACCATGCCTGCCACGAGCCGCATGAGAATGCGGCCCTGGTCGAAAATTTGATGGATCAATTTCATTATCGCGAGCACCCAGGCTGGTACGGAGGCGGCTCTGATGACAACTGACTTGGATACAACGGATCCTGAAGAACGAAGGTCCATCTGGTTCGGGATTGGAAAGCTCCTGTTTATCGTTGTCCTGGCAGTCCTCTTTTTTCTGCTTGCCCAGGCACAAAACGGTAGGAACTATCGCATAAGATGAAGCAGCGCGGATCATAGAGTGCATTTGTCCGGATTCGGGAAGGTTGCGATCTTCGGTTGCCAACTTGGGGCACCACTTACCCGGTGTACGACCAATATCCGAGCCGCGAGGGCGCCCTTGGAAAACCCTCGACTAAGCCTCTGAAAGTGTCGGTGCCCCTCCGGCCACGACCGCTATTGTCCGCCGTCCTCCGGCGGAACATAATTTGACCGGGCACAATCCTCACTGGTGCGTACACGCCTCTCAGGTGGTCATCAGCATCCTCGACACCGCTGACGGCCTCCGCCTCGTATGCTTGATCAGTATCGGCGAGTTCTTCGACGCTCTCGTCCGCAGCGTCTGCGATTTGCGAGAGGCCCTGGGTATCCCCTGACTGCCCAGCACAGTCCGAGCCTACTTGCCCGGGATCGCTTCCTAGTTCATCAAGCTGCGCTTCGTTATCACGCGACCTGCGTTTCACCATGGCACCTCCCGAGAATTATCTTCAAATTTCAGCTCAGCGCGCGATTGTCCTTCGCTTGTTGTCTGATCGCCATTTCAGCTTCGTGTGTCCCCGTCTATCGAGCCGGCGTAGCCAGCAGGCCTTTGAGCAAATTGATTGCTTTCTGCGCTTCCGCAAGTTGTGCCCTGGCTTGGTCCAACACTGCTTTCGGCAAGAGTCCTTGCGTCCCGCTCGTTTGTGCCGCTTGCGACGACTGCCCTGGCGATGTTCCAAACAAGGCGCTCAGCGACTCGTCGAGCGTAGGTTCCATCACGACTTTATCTCCCGTCGCGACGATCACGCGTTTCAGTTGAGGGAAATGCGCCGGGGGATCGTTTACGAAGGCATATACCGGAAACATCATCCCTTACGGCACACAGGATCTCTTCAACATCCACAACTTTCCTCGTCTTTCCCACGAACTGTCTTGAATCTCGCTAATTCCCTTTGTTATAAGAACCCCTTGTTATTAAGGACCCAACTACAGGAGGTTTTCCCTTGCGATTCCCCTGCCTCGATATCTTCGTCTGTCCTTCGAAGTCCTTGCGCAGCTTTTTCATCGGCGCACTCTCGCTCGCCTTCATGATCCAGATTGCGTCCGCCCAGCAGACGCTCGGTGCCATCACCGGCACGGTGAGTGATCCGTCGGGAGCTGTCGTATCCGATGCCGCCGTGAAAGCGGTCAATATCGCGACCAACCTCCAGGTTGCTGCTAATACCAAAACAAACGGCTCTTTCGTGCTCCCGGATCTTCCCGCCGGAACCTATCGAGTCACCGTCACCAAGGACGGCTTCAAAACGGAAACACACACGCAAATCCTGGTCTTCGGTAGCCGTACGACGACCGTGGATACGTCGCTGGTGGTGGGCTCGATCGGCGCCACGGTGGAAGTGAGCGCCGTGCCCTTGATGAACCAGGTGGACACTACGATCGGCTATGTCGTCGATACTCAAACCATCGCAACCACCCCGTTGGGCACCGGCAGCTTCACGCAACTGGCAATTCTTAGCCCGGGCGTTCATGCGGACTTCCTCGGTGGCGGCGGCGCCAACACGGGCCTGGGCAATCAGGCCATCTTCGCGAACGGAAACCGCGACACCAGCAATAGCTTTTCCCTGAACGGTATCAGCACAAATAATATCTTTAACGGCAATTCCACCAGCCAGGTCGGTGAGAACCGCTTCGTGCTCAATACGGGTGAGAACTTCGGTGCGGGCGGTTCCATCCAAACCAGCACATCGGTGTATGCCGCAATTGGCCAGGCTCTTCCCACTCCGCCCCCCGATGCCATTCAGGAGATTGCGGTCAACTCGTCGCAATACGACGCCTCGCAGGGCAACAACAGCGGCGCGCACATCAGCGTGCTGACCAAATCTGGTACGAACGCGATCCATGGTTCACTCTGGGAATATTGGCAGAACAGCGATATGAATGCCACGCCGTACTTCTACAATGCCGCGGGCATCAACCCTGTCACCAATGAGCCTTACCTGCCTCGTCCTTTCCTGAATCGAAACGCTTTTGGCGGGACAATCGGCGGCCCGATTATCAAGGACAAGTTGTTTTACTTTGGGTCTTATCAGGGAGTGCGCATTGCCGATGCACAGGCTTCCACCAAAGATGCGACCGTGCCTCTCGGCCTGACGGGTGACCGCAGCACGCAGGGCATCATTAACATGATTCAGGCGACATACGGCGACACGATTACATCGAGCCAGGTCAATGGCGCTGCCGCGGCCATCCTGAATGCCAAACTTCCCAACGGGCAGTTTCTGGTGCCAAGCGCGCAGTACACTAAGACGCAAGCGGTCACGCTCGGCTACGATGCCGTCGTGCAAGGCCCCAATACGCAAGCCACCGTAAACCAAGGGATCGCCGGCATCGATTATGTTATAAGCTCCAAGGATCGCTTATCCGGGAAATACTACCTTCAGAGCAATCCCACTAATAATCCGTTTGGCGCTGTAGGTTCGCTGCTCGGATTTCAACAGCAGCTTTCGGCTGGCAGCCAGGTGTTTTCCCTCGCGAACTCCGTCGTGCTGTCCCCCAACCTCACATGGGAACAGCATTTGGGTTTCACTCGCCTGCGCGCTTATGCAAACACAACAAAGGGATTCAGTCCAAATTCGGTGGGCGTTAGCCTGCCTGGCTCGGCGACTTTTCCTCAGTTCGACATCACTACGGCCGACCCAACGGTTGCCTCTGGTTTGGAGTTTGGTCCCAGCACCAGCTTCGGCGACGGTGGAATGTTTCAGAATCAATGGGAATACGGGACCTCCGCGAGCTGGGTAAAAGGAAAACATATCCTCAGTGTGGGGACGACCTGGGACCACATCCAGCTCAATATCCTGAATAACAACACGGATACCGATACGCTAGACTTCACGACCTTCGAGAACTTTGTAGAAGGCAACCTGCACGGCGGCGATGAGTTCGTTGGTTCGGCGAACCGCTACTATCGCTCCGACACAGTCGGCACCTACGTTAACGACAACTTTAAGGCGACGAAAAAACTGACGATAACCGCCGGCCTGCGTTGGGACATCGACGGGCCGCTCTCGGAAGAAAACGGCAGGCTCACAGGTTTTGACCCTTCCAGATACAGTTACAAGCAATGCACCGTCAATGGAGTTCCGGCGGACCCGGCTTTGACTGAGTACAACTATGGCTCTTGCGACACAGGGACTGACGTAATTACCGGCTCTGGTCTGGTCATCGCCGGCAATAACAAGACTGGCGCCACGCCGGGAGTTAGCAATTCGCTGATGAAAAATCACCAGTGGGGTTTCGCCCCACGGATCGGCATCGCGTTTGCTCCAACGTCTAAATTCACCGTGCGCGCAGGCTACGGTCTCTACTATGATCGCGGCGAGCTATTCAGCTACTTGTCGCCGAGCGCGGGCGCCGGATTTAACGGCCCCTTCGGCGTGACGCTCGCGCCTCCGTTCGTCCAACCGATTTCCGTCGCGAAGGGCGCGACACTGTCTCAGCCCTTCGGCACGGCTCTGCCACCGGCGCCGCCGGCCACCGCAGCAGCCTTCCTCGCCTACCTGCCGAACCTCGAGCAGACCGCTTGCGGTTACCCGGGATGCTGGCCCACCGGCAATCTTTATGGTCCCTTCCTGTTTGGCGGTTACGATATCCACAACAAATTGCCTTATACGGCGAACTGGACCCTCGACCTTCAATTTCAGCCCTCCAATAGCTGGATGTTAGAAGTCGGTTACGTCGGCAATCACGGTACCCACTTGGTTCTGCCCATCCCCTTCAACCAGCCGCTCATCGCCACGCCAACGAATGTGGTGAACGGGCAGAAAACTTCCTACGGGGGTACCAGTCCGTTGGCCAACCAGAACTATTACGGTGGGACCCCACTCCCCCTGGATACCGAGCCCATCTACACGAACGAATACGCCGGCAATGCGCCGATCCGCGTGCCCTATCCCGGGTACGACATGAATGCGGTGTCGTACAAGGCCGAGGGCATGTCGAACTTCGATGCATTGCAGCTCCAGGCCCACAAGCGCCTGTCCAACGGCCTGCAATTCACTGCCTCTTACACCTGGTCTCATTCGCTAGACGAGCAGAGTGGCTTGGGACTCTTTGTCACCGGGAACAATCCACTCACTCCCCTGGCAAACTATGCCTCTTCGGATTTCGATCAGACCCACGTTTTTCTGATCAACTACAGCTATACGATTCCGAAGCTCGTGGACAGCGGGGCACTGCGCTACGTGGTCAACGGCTGGACCATTGGTGGCCAGACTGTGGCGCAAAGCGGGCAGCCCTACAGCATCTATGACTATACGGGCTCGGTTGGGAGTCTGTATTTCGGAACCGACGACGAGATTGGCAACCCCATTGTGCCGCTGGTACCGGGCGTTACCTCCAGTCAGGCGGCGCACCCTGGCGCGAATTGCCAGGGATATTCGACGACAATTTGTAAGCTCAATTCCGCTGATTTCGCACCTCAGTTCGTGGCCCCGGGGACCAACGGTGTTCCCGCCTGCGACCGCACCGGGTGCGATCTTTATGAATCCCTGTATGGAGCGACAAGCAGGAACACTTTTCGAGGCCCATTCCAGGTGCGTTTCGACACGAGCCTGGCCAAGCAGTTTCAAATCAGAGAGCGCAGCCAGCTGATTTTTGAAGCCGATGCGTTCAATATTTTCAACCATCCGGACTTCGACACTCCGAACAACGACGTGACCTTCTTTCCCAATTACGAAGGTCCGCCATCGATTCCCCCCGTAGGTAGCTTGGGCCTCATCCAACACACGGTTGGCAGCCCACGCTTCCTGCAGCTCTCGATGCATTTTGTGTTCTGATTTGAAGAGGAGTGGAGGAATTCTGCATCATGAAATGAAAACTCGGCGGTCGGGACGGGGGCTGGTTGGCCTGGGGCTGACGGCCCTCGTTCTCTTGCAGAGCCTGGGGGCGGGTGCGTGGGGGAACGAGGGGCATACTTATATCAACCGGGTGGCTGCGGAGAGCATTCCGGCAACCATGCCGCGGTTCCTGCGCCGCGCCGTGGTGGAGATCGCCTACCTTGGCCCCGAACCTGACCGCTGGCGCAGTCCCTCAGAATTCGCGTTGAAGAACTCTCAGGAGCCCGACCATTTCATCGACCTGGAACGCGTCTCCTGGCTCGACCCACTTCCGCAGGGCCGCTACGAGTTCTATCGCAAGCTCTACGAAAAACGCGCCGCGACCCCGAGCACGGACCATCCCGATGATTATTTGCCCGAGCACGTCGGACTGCAGCCCTACATTACGATGGAGGTGTATGGGCGCCTGAAAGCTGCGTTCCGCGAGTACAGGCAGCGCCAGGCAGCGCATCAGCCTACGCGGGCGGTTGAGCAGGCGATCGTCTTTTACGCCGGCTGGCTCGGCCACTACATTGGCGATGGAGCGCAACCGCTGCACACCACCATCCAGTACAACGGCTGGGTCGGCGCGAATCCCAACGGATACACCACTGAGCACAAGATCCACGCCCAGTTTGAAAGCACCTACGTGGCCGCGAACATTACTGCTAAAGATTTTGCCGGACTGGTGAAACCTCCGCAGCGGCTGGATAATCCATTCACGGATTATGTCGCCTACCTTCGGCAGTCGAATGCTCTGGTGGAAAACGTTTATGCGCTGGAAAAGGCTGGAGGCTTTACGGGAAAGGGCTCTCCCGCCGCGTTCGACTTCACCATCCACCGTCTCGCCGCCGCATCGCAGATGCTGTTGGACCTCTGGTACACCGCGTGGTTGGAGAGTGCAGTCCCGGTGCCGGAACATCCGGCGCCGGTTCCAGCAAGCAAATAGCGGCACGGTTAGAAGTCATGTCACAAATGGTTTTGGGAAGGGCACGGCTTCGGCCGTGCCACCACGCTGTGACCAGGGAATTCAGGCTTTGGCCTCTGAGGTTTCGCTCGTGGCCGCCCCACTGAGGTTTTGTGAGATAGCCACTAGTTCAGCATGATGGCCGGAGCTGACGCCAGGACTTCCGCAGCCAACTCCAGATCGTGCAAGTCTTCGCGGCTGAAGTCCTGGGCGAAGCGCGCATCCAATGCTTTGCGCGAAATCTGAATCACGCCCACCACCGTCGAGTCCTGATCCATAATGGGAACCGACATCAACTTTTGAATGGGATTCGGCTGCGCCACTTCTTCCGAATCGGGCGTATTGGGCTTGATCGTTTCGAAGATGCTGGCATGCTTTACGCGCGCAAAATTGTTGAAAATCTCCGCCTTCTTGCTCAAAGCCGTGTGCGCCGCAACCGCTTTGCTGGAAAGCGGAATCGCCCCCGTCGTGCGCAGGTGCTCCGGGAAAACAAACCGCAGCAGGCCGCTTTCTAATCGCAGCAGGGCGACTTCTGTGTACTGCACGCGAAATATCTTAGCCAGGACCATGGAAACATCCATGGGCGTAACTCCATGTCCTAGAATAGCTTCCAGGGGCAGCAAGTTCTCGGGAAGAGAGATTTCTTCAGTTAGCCCAACGTTGGGTTGTTCGGTCATAGGACCTCACTGGATCGTCCAAATCGAATACATGAACTGTATCGCACGTTCAAAGCCAGACGGCTTTCCGGAACGGAACGGGCGAACCCCAAGTAAGTCGTTTATTTTCAATGCAAACTTTAGATCAGGACCTACTTTCACCGGGCTCCGGGGGCTGGTTAGCAGCCATAAACGACCAAAGATTGACAGTTTTTGTCATGGTTCCTTGACGAGCGCATGGCAACCAACTGGCAGGGGGTCAGGTTTCCAAGGCCTGGCCTTCCCTTTCGACCGGGAAACTCATTACACTGCGTTGCTATGAGCATTCCAACGCAACCTAATGTGAAGCTGCTGGGCGACCCGAATTACCGGGAAGGCTACGCGAATAGTGTGCAAATGCGGGTCAACATTTGGGATTTCTTTCTGGTTTTCGGTACATTGCAGCAGCAGACGGAAACCCAGGTGGAAATCCGCAATTTTCAGGGGATCTATCTGAGTCCGCAGCAGGCTAAGGCGTTGCTGGGACTGTTGCAGCAGAACATTGCCGGCTACGAGAGCGCATTCGGAGAAATTAAGCTCGACCCGCGCATGGGACCGAGCGGGCCGGTGCACTAGGGTGGGCCTTTGGCGCGCCGTTTCCGCGTGGATCCGCAGCGCAGTTTTATCGGGACAGGGCCCCGGCGGCCGGAATGAAGCAGTTCCCTACAGGCCGCACCCGGGCGTGGTGTTTGCCCTCATCTTCGCGTTTATTTTTCTGCTGCATGCGCCGTTGCTGCGCTTGCCGTATTTTTGGGACGAAGCTGGTTATTACGTTCCGGCGGCGCGGGACATTCTTCTCAGCGGCAGCCTGATTCCGCACACCACGTTATCAAACGCGCACCCACCGCTGGTGCTGTGCTGGCTGGCGCTGTGGTGGAAGCTGGCGGGGTACGATCCGCTGGTGACGCGATCGGCCATGCTGTTGGTGGCGGCGTTTTCTCTGCTGGGAGTTTTTCGGCTCGCCGAGCGCGTGGCGAATCTGCAGGTCGCGGTTGCGTCGACGCTGTGCACCGCGCTCTATCCCGTGTTCTTTGCGCAGAGTTCCCTGGCGCACCTCGATCTGGCGGTGGCTGGATTTACGATTTGGGGATTGTGCGCTTACCTGGAGGGCCGCGTTTTTTTATTTGCTCTTTGGTTCTCGCTGGCCGCACTCGCAAAGGAAACGGCGATCCTGGCGCCGATGGCGCTGATCACGTGGGAAATTCTTCGGCGCGTTTTTCTGCATCGCTTCGAGACCGCGGACTCAAATGTTGCCTCCGAACAGCCCGTGCGTGAGTCAGGCTCGCGAACTGCATTGCCCTGGGCACCGCTGCTGATCGGGCTCCTGATTCCGGTGCTGCCGCTGATCGCGTGGTACGCGTATCACTACAGCCGGACGGGATATGTATTCGGCAATCCCGAATTCTTTCGCTACAACGTGGCCGCTACGCTTAACCCGGCGCGCTTCCTGCTCGCGTTGGGGCTGCGGCTATGGCAGACGTTCGGCTATCTCGATCTATGGGTACTGACGTTGGCGATGCTGCTGGCCATGTTTCTGCCGGCGCTGGAAGACGACGGAGTCGAGCGGCGGCGCATCGCGATTCCGACGCAGATGGTGTTTCTGGTGGTGATCGCTGCATACGTTGGCGCGATGGCCCTGATTGGCGGGGCGGTGCTGGCGCGCTACCTGCTTCCGGTAATTCCGCTGGTGATTATTCTGGCGGTTTCGACGCTGCGGCGCCGCGTGCGCATGTGGCCGGCGGTGGTTGCTTTGGTCCTGCTGGCGTTTGTGGCGGCGTGGTTCTGGAATCCTCCTTATGGATTTTCGCCGGAAGATAATCTGGCGTATCGCGACTACATTCAACTACATGAGGACGGGGAAACTTTTCTTGAGGCGCGCTATCCGATGGCACGCGTGCTCACGGCTTGGCCCGCGTCGGACGAATTGACTCGTCCGTGGCTGGGTTACGTTTCGCGGCCCCTGCGTGTGGTGCGCATCGAAGACTTCTCGGTGGACGAAGTGTTTTCGGCCGCTGACTTCCGCGCGAATTTCGACGTGGCGCTCGTGTTTTCGACCAAGTACGAACCCGCGCGGGAGTTGATGGGCCATTCGAAACGATGGGAGGAACTGAAGACGAAGTACTTCGGGTTCCATCGCGACCTGCCGCCAGCAGCCGTGGCCCGCATTCTGGGCGGGCGGGTTGTGTTTTCAGAGGCGCATAAGGGACAGTGGGTTGCTGTCGTGGAGATGGAGCGGGGTGAAGTGCAGGACGCCGCAGCCACAGGACTGAATTGAAAATCAGTGGCTAGTGGATCGTGGTCTGGGGTCGGAAATTAGCACTTCACTTTTGCATTAGATGGCAGGAGTGGGTTTTGATCACCAGCCAGACTTCTTTTCCAGGTTCGAGTTGCAGGGCTTCGCGCGCGGCCAGGGTGAGATGGACTTCCAGTTCCACGCCGCAGTTTACTCTGGCAGAAATGATCACATCCCTGCGTTCGAGCAAAAGCAGGCGGCCGGGAATTATGTTTCTTGCGCTCAGGCCGACCGGCGGCGCAATGGCCAGCAAAATGTCGCCGGCACGGATACCGACGCGGAGAGTCGATCCCACTTCGGCGCGCACCAGCGGCGTTTCCAGTGGGACGGGCTTGGCTTGCACTCCAGATTCACTCTGGTAGAGCAGGCAGCTCATGGTGCCGCGATCGGCGTGGAGCGATTCCACGGTCGCGTCCAGAATGTTCTCGAACCCTGCCAGATTCGCAACGGTTTCCTGTTGCGGGGCGCTTAGCACTTCGTGCGGCGTGCCCTGCGCCAGGATGCGTCCATGGTCGAGCACCAGCGCGTTTTCGCCGAGGGCAAATACTTCTTCGCGGCTGTGCGTGACGTAGAGGATGGGGATGCGGTGGGCTTCGTTCCAGGCGCGGAGATCGTCGATAATTCGGGATTTGGTGGCGGCGTCGAGCGCAGCCAGCGGTTCGTCGAGCAACAGCACGACGGGATCGGTGACCAAGGCACGCGCCAACGCTACACGCTGACGTTCTCCTCCGGAAATTTTGCCGGGGCCTGTGCGAGCCAGATGCGGAACGCGGAATGCGTCGAGCATTGCGGCAGTGCGGTAAATGCGTTCCGCTCGCGGCAAGCGTGACAGGCCATACTCCACGTTTTCTTCGACGGTCAAGTGTGGAAACAATGCGAGGTCCTGAAAAACGTAGCCGATGTTGCGCTTCTCAACCGGCAGATGGATGTGTTCTGCCGCATCGAACAGAACATGATCGCCGATCGCGATGCAGCCGGAGTCAGGCTGGACTAATCCGGCGATGCAATCGAGCAGCATAGTCTTGCCTGCGCCGGATGCGCCGAACACGATGGTGAAGCAGGGAGCGGCGTGGAAATCCACGTCGAGCACGAAGCCGGATGCGGCGGCAATTCGCTTGCGCACTTGCGCGCGCAGCACGCGCTCTGCCGTCTTATCTTTGTCCATGTCCATGAATGGGAGCGATCAGCCAAGCCTTCCTGTTCAGGCCGTAGACGATGGCCAGCATGGCAAAGCAGATTAGCAGTAGAAGCAAAGCAGTCGCATTCGCCGTGGCGTAGTTCGACGCCTGCACCTGGTCGAAGATTTCAATCGAAACCGTGCGGGTGACGCCGGGAATATTTCCACCCACCATCAGGACCACTCCGAATTCGCCCATGGTGTGGGCGAAGGTCAGGGCTGCGCCGGTGATGAGTCCGGGCTTCGAAAGAGGGGCCGTTACGCGGAAGAAAGTTCTCAGAGGCGATGCGCCGAGCGTGGCCGAGGCTGAAATCAGTTTGCGGTCGATGCTTGAAAACGAAGCCGCGAAAGGCTGCACCGCGAAAGGCAGGCTATACAAAATGGAGCCGATCACCAGGCCGGTAAAGGTAAACGCCAAGGTATGGCCGGTGAGCGAGATCCACCAGCGCCCCAGCGGACTGTGCGGACCGAGCGCGACCAGCAGGTAGAAACCGAGCACCGTGGGGGGAAGCACAATGGGCAGGGCGACGATCGCCTCGATCAGAAATTTCCAGCGCCAGCGCGAAAACGCAATCCAATAGGCGATGGGCAGGCCGATGACGAACAGTAGCGCGGAGACGATCAGCGCCAGCCGCAATGTCAGCCAAAATGCTTGCCAGTCGATGGACATGGATTTTGCTTCTTACTTCTCGGGGACAGTGAAACCGTAACGGCGCAGCACGTCGGTGGCATCTTTTGTTTTGATGTAGTTCACAAACGCCGCGGCCTCCGGCTTGTGTTGCGAGTGCGAGAGGACCACCACTCCTTGATCGAGCGCGGGATACGCCTCCGCGGGAACCTTCCAGAATTTGCCTTGGCCTCGCATCGCCAGCGGAACTGCGTGTGCAAGGGCGATGAAGCCCACCTGCGCGTTGCCCGACTCGACGAACTGCGCTGCCTGCGAAACGTTCTCGCCCATCACCAGGCGGTCCTGCACCTGTTCATAGATTCCGAAATGTTTCAGGGCCGCCACGGCGGCGCGGCCATAGGGCGCGTGTTGCGGATTCGCGATGGCAATCTTCTTCACCGAGGGATCGGACAAAACTTTTATTCCCTGATGCTCCGGGTCGAGGGGCGAACTGGTCGGCGCCCACAACACCAGAGTGCCCACGGCGTAGCGGTAAAGGGTTGAAGCGTCGGCATCGTTCGAGGCGATGAGCTGGCGCGGGTAATCCATGTCGGCGGAGAAAAACACATCAAACGGTGCGCCGTTCTGAATCTGCTGGGTGAGCGCGCCGGACGCGGCAAAAGAAAGTTCCACCTGCACTCCCGATTGCTTCTCGTAATTGGCAGCGATTTCCTTGAGCGCGACGCTCAGATCCGCGGCGGCCGCAACCGTGATTTCTTTCGATCCCTTTTCATCGGCCGAGGCATCCGCAGAAACTCCCGCAGAGACTGGCGAAGAGAGGCTCAGACTTGCAGCGAGAAGAACAAACGCAGTCAGTAACCGGAGGATGGAAATCTTCATCGAATGACCGTCCTTTACACGCGCGTTTCATAGAAAAGCGCGAAAACGATTGTACAGGGCGGAGGGCGGCGATTCCCAAAGTGGTCCGTTCCCGAAATATAGTGCCGCTTTCGATTGCTCCCATGGCGATGCTCTCAATACTTGGAGCGAGTCATCCACCCTATGTCGCGTCGTACCCTGCTTCACTGCTTTTTTCCCCGAGTTTCAATCCTTGCTCTCAGTTGTTTCGTCTATTTCGCCGCTAGTTCGATAGCGCAGGTTCACGACGCGAAGAAAACTGTTCGTGAGGATTCCGTGCCTGCGGACGTTAATCACGAACAGGAACGCAGTGCATGGTTTCTCCACGGACGTGTGATTCCTGGAATGAATTCGGCGGAGTTGCGGCGGCGCGCCTACCTGGCCAAGATGCAGAAGCGCGGCGCGCGCATCGCTACGACGGCAGCGCTGCACAGGAGAGCTGCGGGTTCAGTAATGCCTGGGACATCGATGTCGACGTCGCCATCGACATCTCCGCAGGCTGTGGCTTCGGACGCCTGGCAGCCTCTGGGGCCGGTGCCGCTGGCTTCCGATGCCTCGGGCAATGGGACACAGGACTACCACCAGGTTTCCGGACGCGCGACCGCGGTGGCCATCGATCCGGCAGACCCCAGCGGGAACACGATCTTTATCGGCGGCGCGCAAGGCGGCGTGTGGCAATCCACGAACGCCGCCAACAGCGCTGCGTCGAGCGTGACATGGACTCCGGTCGCCGACGACCAGGGCACGCTGTCGGTGGGCTCGATTGCCATCCAGCCGGGAAATGCAAACCCAGCCGCGAGCGTGATTCTCGTGGGCACCGGCGAAGCGAACAACTCAGCCGATTCTTATTTTGGCCTCGGCATTCTGCGCTCGGCGGATGGCGGCAACACGTGGACATTAATTCCAACCGCGAACGGCGGAGCGCTTTCCTTCAGCGGCCTGGGCGGAACGCGCATGGCGTTCAGCACGGCGGGCGCGGCCAGCACAGTGGTTTCGGCGATGGCTGCCTCTTCTGAAGGGATGGTGGCCGGCGCCGTTACCGCCGAAACTATGCCCGGGCTGTACACGTCTCTCGACGCCGGCCAGTCGTGGGCTTACGACGCGCTGCTCGATCCCGGGAGCCATGCCACCGACGCCACGTCCGCGACCGCCGTAGCGTATAACGCGGCGACTGGGCTGTTTCTGGCGGCGGTACAGTATCACGGCTTTTACTCGTCTCCTGACGGCGTCACCTGGACGCGCCTCGCCAGCCAGCCCGGCGGTTCCGTGCTAAGCACAACTGCATGCCCACCGCTCTCCACTTCGAATGGCCAGACTTGCCCGATGTACCGCGGCGAAATCACGGCCATGCCCGGACGCAACGAGATGTACGTCTGGTATATCTCTCTCAATTCCTCGGGCCTTCCCGTAGATGGCGGCATCTGGCAGAGCCTGAACGGCGGCACGTCATGGACAGCGATCAACGACTCGGGCATTGCCAATTGCGGGGACAACTTCGGCTGCGGCGTGCAACAGGGTCCCTACAACCTGGAACTGCTGGCGGTGCCGAATGGATCGGCAGCCACCGATCTCTACGCCGGCTCCGTCAATCTCTACAAGTGTTCGATCAATTCTGCCAACCCCACGTGCAATGCGGCTAGTTTCATCAATCTGACGCATGCCTATGGATGCCTGCCCATTGCAGCGCCGGCACACGTGCATCCCGCTCAACATGCGCTGGCCTACATGATTCCGAACGGGGGCGGCGACTCCGGCAACGACCTGATGTATTTCGCCAACGATGGCGGCATCTACCGCGCTCTCGACGGCTATTCGGGGCTCACGACCGGTTCGTGCTCCGGCACCAACTCGTTCGACGACCTGAACCAGAACCTGGGATCGATGACCCAGTTCGTGAGTTTCTCGCAGCATCCCAGCGATCCAGCTACGTTGCTGGGAGGGTCGCAAGGCAACGGCTCGCCGGCGACTGCTTCGGCAACCACGAGCCTGAGTTGGATCAACGTGAATGGCGGTGACGGCGGTTACAACGCGATCGATCCCAACACACCGCTGAACTGGTTTGTTTCCAATCCAGATACTCCGCCGGACGGGTTGAATATCCAGGAGTGTCCCCTCGGGGTGAGTTGCGTCGAAGGCGATTTCGGCGTGGTCGTCGACAGCGCCAGCGTTGGCGGTGACGATGGTGCATTCTACGTTCCCTACGTGCTCGACCCGCAATCCACAACGGCGCTTTTGGTGGGCACCTGCCGAGTGTGGCGCGGACCGCGGCTGGGCGGAAGCTACACCCTGCTCAGTCCGAACTTCGATACGTTTGGTTCAGGCACGTGTTCCGGAAGCGAGATCAACCTGGTGCGGTCGCTGGCGGCTGGCGGTCCGACCGACAGCAACGGATCGATGGTGATCTATGCCACCACGGACGGGCTGGGTCCGCTGGACGGGCCGCTGTCTTCGCCCTCGGGCGGAAACGTGTGGGTAACCACCAACGCCACGGCGGGCGCGACCGCCTTCAACGAAGTTACGCAGAACGACACGCAGAACATCAATCCCAACCAGTTCCCGATTTCGAGCGTCGCCATCGATTCATCGGACCCGACGGGCGACACGGCGTACGTCACGGTGATGGGCTTCACCGGGGGCGCGGGGCACGTGTGGCAGACGACCAACGCAGGGGCCAGCTGGACCGACTTCACCGGAACGGGCGCGGCCGCCTTGCCGGACGCTCCTGTCAACGCGGCTGTGGTTGATCCCACCGGCACGGTTTACGTGGGCACCGACGTTGGGATCTTCGAAAGCAGCACCGTAAGCCCGGCCTGGACGGAAGTGGGCCCGGCGCCGAACCCTCAGGGCGGCTCCGTCGGTTTCCTGCCGAACGTTGCGGTCACGGCGCTCGGGATTTTCAATCCCGCCGGGGAGAAATTGTTGCGCGCCTCCACCTACGGTCGCGGCGTGTGGCAATTTGATGTGAGCACGCCCGGCTTCCAGATCCTGGTCTCCAATAGTCCGCAGACCGTTTTTGTCGGGCAAACCGCCACCTACAATGCAACGCTTGACTCCATTGCCGGATACTCGAATCCGGTCACGCTGACGTGTGCTGCAGGGGCGACGAATCCACCAGCAACGTGCGCTCCTCCTTCGAATCCTGTGACTCCGACATCCAGTGGCGTGGCTTTCACCGTGACGGCCAGCGATGTAGCCGGTGACTACAGCTTCAACGTGCTGGGGCAAGGCGCGGACTCGAACCTCACGAGCACGGCCAGCCTGGTGCTGCACATGATCAGCTTCGGGCTGACGCCGCCTTCGCCGAGTTCGCTGACCGTGCCCGATGGAACAACATCGTCTCCGGTCAGCTTCCAGGCTACGGCTGCAGGCTCATTCAATCAGAGCGTGAATGTTTCATGCAGCGCGAACGTCCCTGGCGCAACTTGCAATCTCACGCCGGGAACCACGGTTAACCCCACATCGTCGAATCCCGTCAATATGACGGCGAGCGTAGTCGTCCCGCCGGGAACGAACGTCAACTTCAACTACACGGTCACTCTGCAGGCCAGCACAAGCGGCGCCGCACCGGTCACGGCTTCAATCCCGTTGAACGTCACGCTCAACCCCAATTTCATCTTGAATGCGCAAGGCACGTTTCCTGTGGTGAATGCCGGCAGCACCGCTACGAGCGGGACCATCAGCGTTACAGCCCAGGACGGATTCAGTAGCGCGGTGAGCTTGACGTGCTCCATCCCTGGCGGAAGCGGAACTTGCAACGTGGCCCCAGCATCCGTGAGCTCTTACCCCGCCAGTCCTATCGCCACCATAAACGCCGCGGCCATGAGTGCCGGCAGTTATCAGGCCGTGGTTCAAGGCGTATCCGGCTCAATCACGAACACTTTGGCGATCCCCTTCAACGTAGGGGATTACCAGATCTCCGGCCAGCAAACTTTGAGCGTCCCACCCGGCGGGCAGGGCACCGTGGGCCTCACCATCGCGGCCTCTACCTACTATGCCGGTCTGGTAAACGCGAGTTGCGATGCAAGCGCACTAGCCGGGACCATCTGCGCTCTGACCCCGGCGAATCCGGTGAGGGTGAGCCCCGGCGCGCAAGTGGCGCTCACTGTAACCATCGACGTAACGGCCGACGCTGTGCCGGGCACGTACAACATCAAAATCAATACCCAGGACACGACCGGCAATCCCAGCCACAGTTTCACGATTGCGCTCACCGTACTCACCCCTAATTTCCTACTAAGCGAGCCCGTATCTTTCCCCGTCGTGAATGCCGGCAGCACCACCACGAGCGGTGCCATCAGCATTGCGTCTCAGTATGGATTCAGCGCGACGGTGAACCTGACTTGTTCACTGAAATCAGGGAACGGAAGTTGCAGCGTCGCACCGTCATCCGTGAGTTCATACCCCGCCACCGTCAATGTTACCGTCAACGCCACAGCCTTGAGCGCTGGCAGTTATCAAGCATTGGTTCAAGGAGTATCCGGCTCCATTACGAACATCCTGGCCGTCCCCTTCAATGTGGGGGATTACCAACTCTCCGGTGCGCAGACTTTGAGTCTTCCTCCCGGCGGGCAGGCCATAGCCAACCTCACCATTGCTGCCTCTACCTACTATGCAGGCGTGGTCAGCACCAGCTGCAATGCCAGCGCGCTCGCCGGCACTATCTGCATTCTGACCCCGGCAAGTCCGGTGACCGTAAGCGCCAGCGCGCAAGTGCCGCTTACCGCAACCATCGATGTCACCAACGACGCGGTGCCGGGCCCCTACAACATCACGATCAATACGCAGGATACGACAGGCGCCCCCAGCCACAGTCTCACCATCGCGCTCACGGTGGTTCCTGACTTCGGCGTCAGTTCCACAACCCTCCCTCAAACCGTGACCGCCGGGCAAACGGCTGGCCCCTACAACGTGATCGTGCAGCCGGTCGGAACATCGTTCAACAGTCCGGTTACGCTTTCTTGTACCGCCGGCCTTCCCGCGGGCGCGCAATGCGGCTTCACGCCAAACCCAATCACGCCAGGGAACAACGCGGCCGACGTGGTGCTGAGCATTTCGACCGTGGCCGCGGCGCCCGGTGCGCGCAAACCCGCTCAACAAACTGCTGCCCTTTTCTTCTTTTACGTATTCGGGCTGACGATGCCGGGGATCGCAGTGCTATGGGGACCCACTCGCCGCGGGAGACGAAGCTGGCGCAGCGTTCTGACTTTGTTTGCAGGGCTGCTTCTGGCACTACTGCTGCTCTCTTGCGCCGGAGGTACCGGCATCAGCCCCGGAGGCAGTTGCGGGGCCGCGCCCAGCGTTCCTACTGGTTTAGCCGCCTCGTCGATTACCAGTACCAGCGCAACTCTGAATTGGAATCCATCGAGCGTAGCTTCGGGCTGCAGCGTCAGCTCATATACCGTCTACGAAAACGGTACGTCGATCGGAGGCCCGACCAGCACCAGTTTTGCGGTCACGGGACTGTTGCCCTCTACACCGCAGGCGCCCGAGATCTATAACTTCCAGATCGCGGCCACTGATGCAGCCGGCATCTCATCGCCCAGCGGAGCCGTTTCTGTGCAAACTCT